>Ga0066256_1001138_pt1 | contig 40268 bp, 40 predicted proteins | sample ThiBio_1000_biof_FD_87107 | JGI IMG/M metagenome (GOLD analysis project Ga0066256, IMG submission 87107) | Wastewater bioreactor microbial communities from Cape Town, South Africa - Thiocy_expt_1000_biof (version 2) | ecosystem: Engineered > Bioreactor > Thiocyanate-remediating >... | reverse complement strand
GCCTGGCTTCGCGCGCCCGCCCCCGCAAGCTGAAGCCGGGGGAATATCAGGGCGGCACGACGGCCGTCTCGAACCTCGGCATGTTCGGCATCAAGGATTTTGCCGCGGTGATCACCCCGCCGCATGCGACGATCCTTGCGGTTGGTGCCGGCGAGGAGCGGGCGGTGGTGAAGAACGGCGAGATCAAGATCGCGACCGTCATGTCGGTGACGCTCTCGACCGACCACCGTGCTGTCGACGGCGCGCTCGGGGCCGAACTCATCGGCGCCTTCAAGCGCCTCATCGAAAACCCGATGGCCATGCTGGTGTGAACATAAGCGCGGAATGGAGCGGTTTGGTGCCAGCCGGTGCCTGCCGCTGCTCCCGTCCCGCCACCTTGAACTAGGAGATTTCCGTGGCTGAGAATTACGACGTCATCATCATCGGTTCCGGCCCCGGCGGTTACGTCACCGCCGTGCGCTCTGCCCAGCTCGGCTTCAAGACCGCAGTCGTCGAGCGTGAACATCTCGGCGGTATCTGCCTCAACTGGGGCTGCATTCCCACCAAGGCCTTGCTCCGATCGGCCGAGATCAAGCACTATGCCGAGCATCCCGAAGCTTACGGCCTCAAGATCGACGGCAAGGTGACCGCAGACGTCAAGGCGGTCGTCGATCGCTCGCGTGGTGTATCGGCCCGCCTCAATGGCGGTGTCGGCTTCCTGATGAAGAAGAATAAGGTCGATGTCCTCTGGGGCGAGGCCAAGCTCACCAAGCCGGGCGAGATCGTCGTTTCCAAGACGTCCAAGAAGCCGATGGAGCCGCAGCACCCAGCGCCCAAGGGCACCAAGGGCGAGGGCACCTATACCGCCAAGCACATCATCGTCGCCACCGGCGCACGGCCGCGTGCGCTGCCGGGCATCGAGCCGGACGGAAAGCTGATCTGGACCTATTTCGAGGCGATGGTGCCGAAGGAAATGCCGAAGTCGTTGCTGGTCATGGGCTCCGGCGCCATCGGCATCGAGTTCGCCTCGTTCTACCGCACCATGGGTGCCGAGGTCACCGTGGTCGAACTGATGCCGGCCGTCATGCCGGTCGAGGATGCCGAAGTCTCGAAATTCGCGCAGAAGCAGTTCGAGAAGCAGGGCATGAAGATCATTCTCGAAGCCAAGGTCACCAAGGTCGAGAAGGGTGCCAATTCGGTCACCGCCCATGTCGAACTGAAGGACGGCAAGGTCGAGAAGATCACCGCCGAGCGCATGATCTCCGCCGTCGGCGTGCAGGGCAACATTGAAAACCTCGGGCTGGAAGCCCTCGGCATCAAGACGGATCGTGGCTGCGTGGTCGTGGATGGCTATGGCCGTACCAACGTGCCGGGCATCTACGCTATCGGCGACGTTGCCGGCCCGCCGATGCTCGCCCACAAGGCCGAGCATGAAGGCGTGATCTGCATCGAAAAGATCGCCAACGTCCCGGGCGTGCACGGCCTCGACAAGTCCAAGATTCCGGGCTGCACCTATTGCAACCCGCAGGTGGCGTCGGTCGGCCTGACTGAAGCCAAAGCCAAGGCGGAGGGCAAGGACATCCGTGTCGGCCGCTTCCAGTTCGCAGCCAACGGCAAGGCCATCGCCCTGGGCGAAGACCAGGGTTTCATCAAGACGATCTTCGAAAAGAAGACCGGACAGTTGCTCGGCGCGCATATGGTCGGCGCGGAAGTGACCGAATTGATCCAGGGCTTCGTCGTGGCAATGAACCTCGAGACGACCGAGGAAGAATTGATGCACACGGTGTTCCCGCACCCGACCCTGTCGGAAATGATGAAGGAAAGTGTGCTCGACGCCTATGGTCGCGCCTTGAACGCATAAGCTTGGAGAGGCGGCCTTTTTCTTTGCGGCAAAACGCCTTAGATGAAGCTGGCTTTTGGGGCGCTACGAAGCGCCCGGTATAGAACGGATTGAAGATGGTCACCGTCCTCGACAACATCGCCAACCCGCCTCGCGTCAGGCACCCTGAAAAGGCGCACCGCCCGGATCAGGAAGTGCTGCGCAAGCCCGACTGGATTCGCGTCAAGGCGCCCGTATCGAAGGGATATGCCGAAACACGCGAGATCGTGAAGTCGAACAAGCTGGTAACGGTTTGCGAAGAAGCGGGCTGCCCCAATATCGGCGAGTGCTGGGACAAGAAGCACGCCACCTTCATGATCATGGGCGAGATCTGCACGCGGGCCTGCGCCTTCTGCAACGTCGCCACCGGTATTCCGACTGCGCTCGATGCGGGTGAGCCGGAGCGCGTCGCAACCGCCGTGAAGACCATGGGCCTTACCCATGTTGTCATCACTTCGGTCGACCGCGACGACCTGCCAGACGGCGGTGCCCAGCATTTCGCCGAGGTCATCCATGCCATCCGTGCGGCGACGCCCAAGACCACCATTGAAATCCTGACGCCGGATTTCCTGCGCAAGGACGGTGCCTTGGAAGTCGTCGTTGCCGCGAAGCCGGACGTCTTCAACCACAATCTGGAAACCGTACCGTCGAACTACCTGACCGTGCGGCCCGGTGCGCGCTACTTCCACTCCATTCGCCTGCTGCAGCGGGTGAAGGAACTCGATCCATCTATCTTCACCAAGTCGGGCATCATGGTCGGGCTCGGCGAAGAGCGGCACGAAGTGCTGCAATTGATGGACGACCTGCGCTCGGCCAATGTCGACTTCATGACCATTGGCCAGTATCTGCAGCCGTCGAAGAAGCACCACCCGGTGATCCGCTTCGTCACGCCGGAAGAGTTCAAGTCGTTCGAGACGATCGGCAAGACCAAGGGCTTCCTGCTCGTTGCATCGAGCCCGCTCACGCGATCCTCGCATCATGCCGGCGAGGATTTCGCGCGCCTGAGGGCAGCACGCGAGGCAGTCTTGGCCAAGTCAGCGTAGCTTCCCGGTTTCATGCCGCAATTCGAAGCCACCCGCCGCGTCGCCCATTCGCCGGACGAAATGTTTGCGCTGGTCGCAGACGTCGAGCGCTACCCTGAATTTCTGCCGTTGTGCGAGGCGCTGACCGTGCAGTCCCGCCGCGAACGCGATGGCCGCACCTTGCTCGTCGCCAGCATGAGCGTTGGCTACAAGGCGATCCGCGAAAGCTTCACCACGCAGGTCCTCTTGAAGCCCGACGAGAAGGTCATCGACGTCAAATACATCGACGGTCCTTTCAAGTATCTCAGCAATGTCTGGGGGTTCGAGCCGGCGAGCGACGGATGTTTCGTGCGCTTCTTCATCGATTATGAGTTCAAGAGCCGGCTGCTCGGCGCTGTCATGGGCACAATGTTCGACCGGGCTTTCCGCATGTTTTCGGAAGCGTTCGAAAAGCGCGCCGACGTCATCTATGGTACCGGCGTGTCCGAAAAGCCTGCGCCGGATTTGGCCTGATCGCTCTCACTTCGCAAGCGCGTCTAGGCCCATCGTCAGCGCGTGGCGAACCGTCTCGCGGCGAATGAAGTCGCGGCCGCGATTTTCAAAAATCCGCTTTTCCGCCACCACAGGCTTGCCCGCCAGAGCCAGACCGAACCAGACCAACCCGACCGGCTTCTCGGCACTGCCGCCATCCGGTCCGGCGATGCCTGTAACAGCGAGCGCGATGCCGGCTCTTGATCGCTCCAGCGCTCCCTTGGCCATTTCATGCGCGGTTTCGGATGATACCGCGCCATGCGCTTCCAGGGTCGTGGCGGAAACGCCCAGCATGTCCATCTTGGCTTCGTTGGAGTAGGTGACGAAACCGCGATCAACCATCGACGAAGACCCCGGAATGTCGGTCATCGCTGCGATGATGAGGCCGCCGGTACAGCTTTCGGCCGTTGCCGCTAGGATGCCGTGCCTGTGGCAGGCTTTCAGAAAGCGGTCGGCCAAATCGCCGATATCGGCCTGCTTTATTTCACCCGTGCCAGCCTCGGTCATTCCGGTACCTCGCCGGGATAGATCACGCTTGCTGTCGCGATGGCCGCGATGCCTTCCTCGCGGCCGACAAAGCCCAGTTTCTCGTTCGTCGTCGCCTTGATCGAGATACGCTCGCCTGAAATGCCGAGCATCGTCGACAAGGCGGCGACCATAGCCTCGCGATGCGGTCCGATTTTCGGTGCCTCGCAAATGAGTGTCACATCGGCATTGGCGATACGCCCGCCGCGTTGCCGCACCAGCTTGACGGCATGTTCGACGAATATCCGCGACGCGGCGCCTTTCCATTGTGGTTCGGAAGGCGGGAAATGCGTGCCGATATCGCCAGCGCCGCAGGTTGCCAGCAACGCGTCGGTCAGGGCGTGCAAGCCGACATCGGCATCGGAATGGCCGGAAAGCATCTTCGAATGCGGGATGGCGACGCCGCAAAGCGTGACATGGTCCCCCGCCTCGAACGAGTGCACGTCGTAGCCATTGCCGGTGCGCACATCGGGAAAGCTCGGAGCCGTCGTCTTCAGCCTCTGGTCAGCCATCGCAATATCCCTTGCCCAGGTCAGTTTCACATTGTCCGGCGAGCCGGGCACCAGCTTGACCGGAATGCTTGCCCATTCGGCAATAGCGGCATCGTCGGTGAAGTCGTGGCGGCCGATCAAATGCGCCTTCTCATGTGCTTCGAGGATCGGAGCGAAAGGAAAGCCTTGCGGCGTCTGCGCACCGTGCAATCCGGCGCGCGGCACGGTTTCGCCCACCATGCCGCCGAATGCTTCGCGCTTAAGTGTATCGGCCACCGGCAGCGTCGGCAGCGCGCCTTGGCTGTCCCCAATCGTCTCGATGGTCCGGCTGAGCAATTCGCCATCGGCGAAGGGCCGTACCGCGTCGTGGATCAACACCTTGGCAGGCGCATGATCCCGCAGCGCCAGAAGTCCAAGCCGCACCGATTCCTGCCGCGTTGGTCCACCTATGACTGTGATGACCCGTTCGCAGTCCCGTCCGGCGGCGTGATCGAAAAGTTCCCTGTCGTCGGTATGGATCGCAACGACCACAATGTCGACCATCGGGTGCGACAGAAATGTTTCCAGCGTATGCGCAATAACGGCGCGACCGCCGATGGTGCGGTATTGCTTGGGTCCGTCAGCTTGTCCCGCACGCTCACCCCGCCCGGCGGCAACGATGACCGCCGCGATCCGGTTCGCACGTCCTGCCGGGGAAATGTTGGTCGGGTCTGCCATGGCTGGTGCTAGGACCAATCGACATTCAGGTTTCGGGCGTGGCGCTGCTTTCCGCAGCGATATGGCACAAATCGCCCATTTCCGCGTCGCGAATCCTCGACGGTGGTCAACACCGCCTTCGGCTCCGCTCCTCGAACTGGACGATTTTTGCTCATACCACGCCTCAAACCCTGCATGACGACTGGTCCTAGTCGGGAGATTTCTAGAAGACCAGCATTTTCCAAAATTAGCCTCAATGTGGCGTCATGGCGCGTTGCGCGCCGATCCCAACTTGTCTAGTAATTATGCAACAAGGAAATCTGCTTGGTTTTTGTGCATGAGTGATGTGACCATTCTGGCCAAACCGCTTGATATAGGCGGCGTCGAAATACGCAATCGCGTGTTTCTGGCGCCGATGTCCGGCATTACCGACGAGCCGTTCCGCAAGCGTGCCTACAAGCATGGGGCAGGGCTGGTCGTGTCCGAAATGGTCGCCAGCGGCGAATTGGCCAAGGGCAGGGCCGGCTTCAACGTCCGCATCCGCCACTCCGGTCTGCCGGTCCACATGGTGCAGCTTGCCGGGCGGGAAGCGGTTCACATGGCCGAAGCCGCGCGCATCGCAGTCGGTGAGGGTGCCGACATCATCGACATCAACATGGGTTGCCCCGCCAAGAAGGTCACGGGCGGCTACGCCGGTTCAGCGCTGATGCTCGACCTCGACCATGCGCTTTCGCTGATCGAGGCAGTCATCGGCGCGGTCGAAGTTCCGGTCACCGTGAAGATGCGTCTCGGCTGGGATGAAAATGCGCTCAATGCGCCAATGCTCGCGCGTCGCGCCGAACAGGCCGGTGTGAAGATGGTGACGGTGCATGGCCGCACGCGCTGCCAGTTCTACAACGGCAAGGCGGACTGGCGTGCCATCGCTCGCATCAAGGCCGCCGTCTCCATTCCCGTCGTCGCCAATGGCGATGTCACTTCTGCCGAAGATGCCGCCGGCATCCTGCAGCAGTCGGGAGCCGATGCCGTGATGGTCGGGCGCGCGCATTATGGCGCTCCGTGGACGGCAGGCAGTGTCGCGGCAGCGGCTTTGGGAACAGAAACGCCAGATCGGCCCGAACAGGTTTCTGACCTCAACGACTACATCGTTTCGCACTACGAAGACATGCTCACCCTTTATGGCGTGGACAGTGGGTTGAGGCAGGCGCGCAAGCATCTGGGCTGGTATCTCGACCGACACGCCCCCGCTGTTTCGCCGGAACGTCGCAAGGCGATCCTGACCTGCAGCGAGCCCGGCATCGTCATATCCCTGCTGCGCGACACGCTGGCGTCAAACGCCGCATCCCTGGAAATCGCTGCATGACGATCACTCAGCTTCAAAATTCCGGCGCTGCGGATGCCGCGCAGGTCTTGCTCAATACCATCAGGCGACCGGTCATCATGGTCGATCCGGACGGCTTCATCTCGTTTGCCAATGCGGATGCGGAAGACTTCTTCCGCTCGAGCGCCGCAACGCTTGCCCGCAACACCTTGTCGAAGCTGATCCCGTTCGGCAGCCCGCTGCTGACGCTTGTCGACCAGGTCCGCGAACGCCGCGCTCCAGTCAACGAATACCGGGTCGATGTTTCATCACCGCGCCTCGGCATCGAGAAAATGGTCGATCTCTACGTCGCGCCAGTGCCGGAGTTTCCGGGCTCCGTGGTGGTCATGTTCCAGGAACGCTCGATGGCAGACAAGATCGACCGCCAGATGACGCATCGCGGCGCAGCGCGTTCCGTCACCGGTCTTGCGGCGATGCTGGCGCACGAGATCAAGAACCCGCTGTCGGGTATTCGCGGTGCGGCCCAGTTGCTCGAACAGTCCGCCTCCGACGAAGACCGCGCACTGACCCGGCTCATCACCGACGAAACTGACCGCATCGTGGCGCTGGTCGATCGCATGGAAGTCTTTTCCGACGAGCGTCCCATCGACCGCTACCCGGTCAACATTCACGTGGTCCTGGATCACGTGAAGGCGATTGCCAGAAATGGATTCGCAAACAAGATCAAGATCTTCGAAGATTATGATCCATCATTGCCTCCGGTCTATGCAAACCGCGACCAGCTGATCCAGGTGTTCCTGAACCTTGTAAAGAACGCTGCGGAAGCGGTTGGCAGCGATCCCTTGGGCGAAATCGTCCTTTCGACGGCATTCCGGCCGGGTATCCGCATGTCCGTCCCCGGCACGCAGGAGCGCGTCTCGCTGCCTTTGGAATTCTGCGTCCACGACAACGGCCCGGGCGTTTCGGAAGACATCTTGCCGATCCTGTTCGATCCCTTCATCACCACCAAGCCGAACGGCTCCGGCCTTGGCCTTGCGCTGGTGGCAAAAATCGTTGGCGAACATGGCGGCATTGTCGAGTGCGAAACCACGCCGCGCGGAACCACCTTCCGCGTGCTGATGCCGGCCTGGAAAGAACTGCCGACCGGCCTCGATGCCGATAGCGAGGGTGTCCGCTCATGACCACGCCCGGCCATATCCTCGTTGCCGATGATGACGCCGCCATCCGCACCGTGCTCAACCAGGCGCTGTCGCGCGTTGGCCATGAGGTGCGCGTCACCTCGAACGCCGCAACCCTGTGGCGCTGGATCGCCGCCGGCGAGGGCGATCTAGTCATCACCGATGTGGTGATGCCTGATGAAAATGCGTTCGACATGCTGCCGCGCATCAAGAAGGCTCGCCCCGAATTGCCGGTCGTGGTGATGAGTGCGCAGAACACCTTCATGACCGCCATCCGAGCCTCCGAGGCCGGGGCCTACGAATACCTGCCAAAACCCTTCGACCTCACCGAACTGCTCGCAATCGTCAATCGCGCTCTGTCTGAACCGCGCCGCCCGAAGATCGAACCGCGGCTGGACGACCAACCGGAGAATATGCCGCTGGTCGGCCGCTCCGGCGCGATGCAGGACATCTACCGGATGCTTGCCCGCATGATGCAGACGGACCTGACCGTCATGATCAGCGGCGAATCCGGCACCGGCAAGGAACTGGTGGCGCGCGCGCTGCATGAATATGGCCGTCGCCGTGGCGGTCCCTTCGTCGCCATCAACATGGCCGCAATCCCGCGCGACCTGATCGAGTCCGAGCTCTTCGGCCATGAGAAGGGCGCGTTCACCGGCGCACAGAACCGTTCGACCGGGCGCTTCGAGCAGGCCGAGGGCGGCACGCTTTTCCTCGACGAGATCGGCGACATGCCGATGGAGGCGCAGACCCGCCTGCTGCGCGTGCTCCAGCAAGGCGAATACACCACCGTTGGCGGCCGCACGCCCATCAAAACGGATGTGCGCATCGTTGCGGCGACCAACAAGGATCTGCGCGCCCTGATCAATCAGGGGCTTTTCCGCGAGGACCTGTTTTACCGCCTGAACGTCGTGCCGCTGCGGCTTCCGCCTTTGCGCGAACGCTCCGAGGACATTCCCGATCTTGTCCGGCACTTCTTCAAGGCCGGCTCAAGCCAGGGCTTGCAGGCCAAGCAGATTTCGCCCGCCGGCATCGAGTTGATGAAGCGCTATGCGTGGCCGGGCAATGTGCGCGAGCTTGAAAACCTGATCCGCCGGCTCGCCGCGCTCTATACGCAAGACGAGATTTCAGCCGAAATCATCGAGGCGGAACTGAGCGTTGGCGAAACACCCGGCGATGCGGTCGCGGCAACGCTCATTCCCGAAACACTTTCTATCGGCCAGGCGATGGAGCACTACCTGCAGCGCCATTTCGCTTCCTTCGGCGGCGAGTTGCCGCCACCCGGCCTTTATCAAAGGATTCTGGAGGAAGTGGAGTATCCGCTGGTGCTGGCTGCCATGACGGCAACGCGCGGCAACCAGATCAAGGCAGCCGATTTGCTTGGCCTCAACCGCAACACGCTGCGCAAGAAAATCCGCGACCTCGGCATCAACATCTACAAGTCCGCGCGCTGAACGGCAGTTCGCGCATGCTTCGAATCTGCTTCGTCGGCGCTCTTTGGACGCCTGACGCCGGCTAATGTGAAAACCCGTTGAAAAACACATTCCGGGCGAGTCTTTGTTGCATAATCGCCACAATGCGTTGCATACATGTGACTCAATCCACGGTTTCAGTCGGCTGAATGGTAACTCAGGTACCCACATTGAGCGGGCTCGGCTTTCGCAAAAGCAGCTTCCAGGAAGCCCGACGCCTGCTGGCCTTGCCCGGCATCCTTGCCATTGTGGGGGCGGTGCTGGCGGCTGCGGTGTCGTTTGCGATCCTCGTCGGCATTACGCCGATTGCACCGGATTCGACCACCACACTTGTCCTGATCGGCCTGAATGCCGCCTTCATCCTGGCCCTGGTCGTCCTCATCGTCCGCGAAGTCCATCGTATCGTCATGGCGAGGCGTATCGGAAAAGCGGCGTCCCGGCTCCATGTGCGCATCGTCGCGATGTTCGTGCTTGTCGCGGCAATTCCTGCCATCATGGTCGCAATCGTCGCATCGGTCACGCTCAACATCGGCCTCGACCGATGGTTCGAAATTCGCACGAAAACGATCATTAGCTCGTCACTGTCGATTGCAGACGCCTATGTGCAGGAAAACGCCCGCAACCTGCAGGGTACGACGTTGTCGATGGCGTACGACCTCGACAATGCCCGCACGCTCTACGGTCTGGACCGTACCGGCTTTCTCGATCTGATGAACAAGGAGGCCGTCGGACGAGGCCTCGCGCATGCCGCGCTGGTCAAACCAGACGGTTCCTTCGTCATGAGCGCTGAAACCCAGGTCGATTTTGCAATGCCCGAGCCGCCGGGCGGCGCAGTCCAATCGGCAACGGACGGCAAGCCTGTGCTGATCGAACCGCGAACCCGCAACATCATGGGGGCAATCGTCAAGCTCAGGGAAATCGAGGGGCTTTATCTCTACACCATCAAGCTGGTCGATCCCGAGGTCATCAAGGCTCGTCAGATCGTTCGCGCAAACACCGATGAGTATCGTGGTCTTGAGGCCAATCGCCGTCCCTCGCAACTTGCGTTCGCGCTGCCTTATCTGTCGTTGACGCTTATCATCATCCTGTCCGCAATATGGACGGGTATTGCTGTCGCAGACCGGCTGGTCCGGCCGATCCGCCAGTTGATCGGCGCGGCGGACGAGGTTGCAACCGGCAATCTCGACGTGTCCGTTCCCGTGCGCCTGTCCGACGGCGATGTCGCCTCGCTCGGCGATACGTTCAACAACATGCTTCTGGAACTCAAGTCGCAGCGCAACGAACTGTTGTCGGCCAAGGACCTGATCGACGAGCGCCGCCGGTTTTCCGAAGCCGTGCTCGAGGGTGTCACTGCGGGCGTCATCGGCGTTGATGCCGAAGGTATTGTCACGATCGTCAACCGATCAGCCGAAACCATGCTGGGCATTCCGGCCGAAACTGCCATTGGGCAGAACCTGTCGGTTCTTCTGCCTTTGGTCGGACGCGCGTTCGAGATCGGCCGCATGTCCGACAAGTCCGCCTATCGTGAGCAAGTGACCTTCTCGCGGCTTGGCAGCGAGCGCACCTACAACATCCAGGTGACGATGGAGGAGGAGGACAACGACACCGCCGCCAAATCCTACGTAGTCACCGTCGATGACATTACCGATCTCGTCCAGGCGCAGCGTACTTCCGCCTGGGCTGACGTGGCGCGCCGCATCGCTCACGAAATCAAGAACCCGCTGACGCCGATCCAACTGTCCGCCGAGCGCATCAAGCGCCGTTATGGCAAGGTGATTACCGAGGACCGCGAGGTCTTCGACCAATGCACCGACACGATAATCCGGCAGGTCGGCGATATCGGCCGAATGGTCGACGAATTCTCGTCCTTCGCGCGAATGCCAAAGCCGGAAATGAAGGAACTCGACCTGCGCGAACCGCTGCGCGAGGCGTCGTTCCTCGTCGAGGTGAGCCGACCCGACATCACCTTCGAGCGTTCGTTTGGCGACAAGCCGCTCAAGGGCACGTTCGACAGCCGGTTGCTCGCCCAGGCATTCGGCAACGTCATCAAGAACGCTTCGGAGGCGATGGAAGGCATCGAACGTGCTGACGGGATGCCCAACGCCATCCGCATTCGAGCCGAGCGGCAAGGCGATTCGATCAGGATCGATGTCGTCGACAACGGCAAAGGTTTGCCGCGCGAACATCGCCAGCGCCTTCTCGAGCCCTATATGACCACGCGTGACAAGGGCACCGGCCTCGGCCTCGCTATCGTCAAGAAGATCGTGGAAGACCATGGCGGTCATCTGGAACTTCATGATGCGCCTGCCGATTTTTATGGCGGGCGCGGGGCCATGATCAGCATGATTTTGCCGGCTTCGACGGCAACACCAATCGAAAGCAGCGCACCACCCTCAAAAGAAACTGAAAAGGTCGACAATGGCGTCTGACATTCTCATCGTTGATGACGAAGAAGACATCCGGGAACTGGTCGCAGGTATTCTCAGCGACGAAGGTCACGAGACGCGCACCGCGCACGACGCGGATAGCGCGCTAGCGGCCATCGCCGACCGCGCCCCGCGCCTGATTTTCCTCGACATCTGGCTGCAAGGCTCGCGTCTCGATGGTCTGGCCCTGCTGGACGAGATCAAGACGATGCACCCGAATCTGCCAGTGGTGATGATTTCCGGCCATGGCAACATCGAGACCGCCGTCTCGGCCATTCGCCGAGGTGCCTATGATTTCATCGAAAAGCCGTTCAAGGCCGACCGGCTCATCCTCGTTGCCGAACGCGCCATCGAGACGTCGAAGCTCAAGCGCGAGGTTTCAGACCTCAAGCAGCGCAGCGGCGAGACCTTCGACCTCATCGGCATGTCCTCGGCCATGAGCCAGCTGCGCCAGACGATCGAGCGCATCGCGCCGACCAACAGCCGCGTCATGATCATCGGTCCGTCTGGTTCCGGCAAGGAACTGGCGGCGCGTGCAATCCATGCCCTGTCAGCCCGCAAGAGCGGCCCGTTCGTGACGCTAAGCGCTGCGACCATCACGCCCGAGCGCATGGAAATCGAGCTGTTCGGCACTGAATCGAACGGCACCGAACGCAAGGTCGGTGCGCTCGAAGAGGCACACCGTGGCATTCTCTACATTGATGAAGTTGCCGACATGCCGCGCGAGACGCAAAACAAGATCCTGCGTGTTCTTGTCGAGCAGCAATTCGAGCGGGTAGGCGGCACCAAGCGGGTCAAGGTCGATGTTCGCATCATTACTTCGACCTCTCAGAACCTGGAGGCCATGATCGCGGATGGCCGCTTCCGGGAAGACCTCTACCATCGCCTTGCAGTGGTTCCGGTGAATGTTCCGGGCCTTGCCGAGCGGCGCGAGGATATCCCCTATCTGGTCGATCACTTCATGAAGCAGATCGCGCGTCAGGCGGGTATGAAATCGCGGCGCATCGGCGATGACGCAATGGCGGTCCTGCAGGCACACAACTGGCCGGGCAACGTCCGCCAGCTACGCAACAACGTCGAACGCCTGATGATCCTGGCGCGTGGCGACGATGTCGAATCGCCAATTACAGCGGACTTGCTGCCGTCAGAAATCGGCGATGTCATGCCGCGTACGCCCAACCAGTCGGACCAGCACATCATGGCGCTGCCGTTGCGCGAAGCACGCGAGCAGTTCGAAAAGGATTACCTGATCGCCCAGATCAACCGCTTTGGCGGCAATATCTCGCGAACCGCCGAGTTCATCGGCATGGAACGTTCGGCCCTGCACCGGAAGCTGAAATCCCTCGGTGTCTAACGTCCAATCAGGCTGCTGACGCCTCTCGGTAAAGCCTGAAGTCGATCAGGCTATCTGAAGCCTGTATCTGCCCGCGCGTCTCACGCCCGTGCTTTTGATCTTTTCTGCGCGCAAAAAAAGGGCTCGCCAAAGCGAGCCCTTAAATGCTTGTCCGCCGGCTCTTAGTTGAACTTGTACTTCAGACCGAGGCGGGCGGTGTGGAACGACGGCTCAACTCCCACCGTGCCGGCAGGTGCGCCGAGCAGATCCGAGAAGTCCTCGTTGGAGAATTGCGAGTAGCGGTATTCAAGACCGACGGGCACATTGTCGGTCACCGCCGTTTCGAGGCCGCCACCCAGCGAGAAGCCGCTTGAGTCCCAATCGAACAGCGAAGTCGACGGAGCGCCGCCGATTGCCGCGTTGACGTCGAAATGCTGCCAGCTGTAGCCGCCGAGAACATAGGCCAAGGTCGATTCATTGACCTTCATGCCGGCGCGGGCAAGGACGTCGAAGCCGTAGTCTGCCTCGATCTTCCCGTCGATACCGAGAGCCGCGCCATCGATGTCGGTCGAAATGCCGGAGTAGCGGGCGTCGAGCATAACGCCAGCCACCCATGTGCCGAAGTCATGATCGTAGCCGACACTGGCCTCGCCGAATACGCCTTCACCGCCAATGCCGTTCGCATCGATGATGCCGCCGCCGGGATTGATGGTCAGGTCGTGAACAACCGACCCGGCGCCCAGCGCTCCGCCTGCATAGAAGCCCGTCCAGTCGTAGGAAGGTGCTGCAAAAGAGGCGCCCCCGCCATTTTGTGCGCCGAAGCGGTAATTCGCACCGACGTGGAATGTGTGCGTCGACGGTTGAATCTTGAGGACCGTGCCGCCGCCGAGGTCGGCAATCACGTCGTTGCCGTAGTCGGAATAGCGGTACTCCGTCTTCAGGGTCCAGTTGCCGGATACGGCCGTTTCCATGCCGACGCCCAGAATGTAGCCGCTGCGGTCTTCGCTGAACGATATCGCCGGACCGCCGGGAATGCTGCCATCGAGCTTGAAGTGCTGCCATCCATAGCCGCCAAGCACGTAGGCGAGGGTGGAGGGAGCGACCACGTAGCCGAGCCTCGCGCCGGCATCGAAACCATAGCTGTTGGTGAGCTTGATGTCGGCCACCGACACGCCACCGCTGCTTGCCTCGATGGTCGGGCCGATGTTGCCGAAATGAGCGTCGATGAAACCGCCGAGAAGGACGCGGTCCGACAACATGTGGTCGTAGCCGGCGGTGACTTCGCCGAACACGCCTTCGCCACCAAGTCCGTTGATGCTTGCCGAGTTGACGCCGTCAGTGATCTCGAAGCGATGCACGACTGCACCAACCCCTACGCCGGCGCCGACATATGCACCGCTCCAGTTGAAGCCGGAAGGCGCTTCCGCCGGAAGCTGCGGGTCGGCAGCGTAAGCGGCCGTCCCCAGAACCAGCAGAGCGGAAGTGCACAGTAGAAGCGTTTTCGAGTTAGATACCCGCAGCATTTCAAGTCCCCAAAATAAAACCTATAAGTTGTAAATATCATAGGCCAGACGTTTTGGGTGTAACCCATGTGCAACTATGCTAATCAATTCGATGAGCTGGATTCAGCCGAATGGCGTAGTTTCACCGGTCAAGATCCGTCTTTTCCGCGCAAAAATGCCCGCGAGAAGGCCTCGCGGGCATCAAATTTGTGTTCAGTCGGCTTCAGGCAGCCAAAACGGACTTTGGCTCCGACATCTCGTAGCCGAGCGCTTCGGCCACCGCCCTGTTGGTGATCCTGCCCTTGTGGATGTTCAATCCGTTGCGCAGATGCTGATCGTCCACCAGCGCCTTCAGGCCCTTGTCGGCCAGCTGCAAGCCATAGTGCAAGGTCGCGTTGTTGAGCGCGTGAGCTGACGTCACCGGCACGGCGCCCGGCATGTTCGCCACGCAATAATGGATGACGCCGTCGATCTCGTAGGTCGGGTCGGCGTGCGTGGTCGCATGCGAGGTTTCGAAGCAGCCGCCCTGGTCGATGGCGACGTCCACCAGAACCGCGCCCTTCTTCATGCCCGACAGCATTTCGCGCGTCACAAGCTTGGGAGCCGCCGCACCGGGGATGAGCACCGCGCCGACAATGATATCGGCGGAGAAGCATTCCTCCTCCAGCGCCTCGACCGTCGAATAGCGCGTATGGATGCGGCCGCTGAACAGGTCGTCGAGTTGGCGCAGACGCGGGATCGAGCGGTCGATGATGGTGACATCGGCGCCAAGGCCAGCCGCCATCCGGGCTGCATGCAGGCCGACGACGCCGCCGCCCAGAACCGTGACCTTGCCGGGCGGAACGCCGGGCACGCCGCCGAGCAGTACGCCGCGTCCGCCATTGGCTTTTTGCAAGGCGGTCGCGCCGGCTTGTATGGACAAGCGACCGGCGACTTCCGACATCGGCGCAAGCAACGGCAAGCCGCCGCGATCGTCGGTGACCGTCTCGTAGGCGACGGCGGTTACGCCCGAGCCGATGAGGCCCTTGGTCTGCTCCGGATCGGGAGCGAGGTGGAGGTAGGTGTAGAGGATCTGGCCTTCGCGCAACTGCGCCCACTCATTGGGCTGCGGTTCCTTGACCTTGACGATCATGTCGGACTTGGCGAACACGTCTGAAGCCGTGGCGGCGATCGACGCGCCGGCAGCACGGTAGGCGTTGTCGTCGGCACCGATGCCGCCGCCTGCACCGGTCTCAACCAGCACTTCGTGTCCGTGGGCGACGTATTCCCGGACCGACCCCGGCGTCAGTCCAACGCGATATTCATGATTCTTGATTTCCTTGGGGCATCCAACGCGCATTTCTTGTCTCCTCCAGGCCATCCCATAACGACCTGCAATATTCGCAGTCTTTCATAAATCGCCCCGCAGGTGTTTGCGAAGGAGCTTGCCGGGATGAGGCATCTTCGATATTGCTTGCGCGAAAATGCCAATTTGTCGCAGGAATCACGGAAAATGGCGCTGGATAGGATCGATATCGCTATTCTCGACACGCTTCAGAAAGATGGCCGCATGCCCAATGCGGCTCTGGCGGAGAAAGTCGGCCTGTCTCAATCCGCCTGTTCGAGACGGCTCGACAATCTTGAACGGTCCGGCACAATCAGGGGCTATCACGCGCAGCTTTCCAATGCCGCGCTCGGTCACCAGACCACGGTGATCGTGCACATATCGCTTTCGGGCCAATTCGAGAAGACCCTGTCCGACTTCGAGGCCGCGATCAAACGCTGTCCCAACGTGCTTTCCTGCCACCTGATGTCGGGTGAATACGACTATGTCCTGCGCATCGCCGCCAAGGATCTCGCCGACTACGAGCGCATCCACAAGGAATGGCTGTCGGCCATGCCGCATGTGACAAAAATCAATTCTTCCTTCGCGCTTCGCGAGATCATCGACCGCACGACCCTTGGCCTCAAGCCGGAGCTTATCTGACCAACGTCAGGAAGCGGCTTCCGTCACGATGCGGTCCATCGGGATGTCGTGCGTCTGCGGGTAGATGGTCGGAATGCGCTGCAACTCATAACCGATGCCGATGACCAGCGGCTTGAACGGCATCGCCGCAAGCGTGCGGTCGAAGAAACCGCCGCCGTAGCCCAGCCGGTAATTGTCGGGGTCGACGCCAACGATCGGCGATATGACGATATCGGGGAAAACCGGATCGCCTTGGGCGGGAATCGGGATGTTCCACACGCCTTTTTCCGGGCGGTCGCCTGATTTGTATGCCTTGAAACCCACCGGCTGGCCCTTTTCTATCCCCAGCGGCAGCGCTGTTTTCCCGCCTCGGGCATTGATGCTGTCCATCCACGGACGCAGATCCGGCTCGCCTCGAAAGGGCCAGTACAGGCTGACCATGCGTCCCGAAGGGTCGCCGATCACACGGTCCAAGCCCTCGGCAATGCGGACGGACATGGCGGCGCGGGTATCGGCGGAAACGGCAAGTCTGGCGGCGATCAGGCGTTCCCGTTCCGCCTTGCGCCATTGGCGAATTTCCGCCCAATCCATCATCGTCGTCGGATCGTCGTTGCCAGCCATGATTATCATCCCCCCGATCTTGTCTGGTCATCATAGTGACGCAACATCTGTCGCTTGACGATATTTTATCGGCCCTCGGCATCGAGCTTTTTGCCGCAGGCGAGGCGCTGCGCGTGATTGGTCGGCAGTTGCAAAACCGCTATAGCTGTCTGCCCTGATATGCGCTAACCAAGGCCATGCGCTACGTCATCATCATCGTCAGCTTGGCTCTTCTGGTCATTTGGGATGGCCTGTATAACGATGGCCAATATTTGGACTTTTCGGTCAGAAGCGTGAAAAACGTCGTGCGGATGGTCACCGGCTGACCTGTTTCGCGCGTCTCGTTGGCCAGATAGCGCGACATCGTGCCGATTGACGCGGCAACTTGTCTGGACCACAACGCCGCCCAATAGCACTGCCTGCGATGGCATATCCGGCAGGTCAGATTTCCACCAGGAGGCCGAGTTGATCCGGCATATCGTGTTCTTCACCGTCAAGGCTGCCGTCGATGTCGAGACTGTGCGATCCGGCTTGATGGCGCTCGGCCGTATTCCGCACTCGCGCCATTTCGAGGTGACGGTCAATCGCAAGGTCGATCTCTACGCCAACGACATCGATATCGTCGTCTATGCCGAGTTCGATGACGACGCGGCGCTGGACGCCTTCAAGGCCCATCCCCTCTACGAGGCAACGACGCGTGCGGTTCGGCCTCTGCGGGAGTTGCGCTTTTCCGCCGATGTGTTGGCGACGGTGTCGGAGACCGTCAGCGCCTAGGTCCTGACCCTAGCCATCCTCGCGGCTGTCAGGCTGGTTCGTGCTTTGGCCGATTGCCTTACGACGCACGCGTTTCATCAATTGCCAGATCGCAGGGTTGTTCTTGATATAGGCCGTCAGCCTGGCGTTCTGCTGCAAGCCGAAGGCGAAGGCGCGGCCCTTCATCGTCAGCGGCAACAGAACTTCCCTGTGCTGGATTTCCAGGTCGCACCAGTTTCGTTTGTAAGGCTCGTCTCCGACGGAAAAATCATAGATCGAAAAGCCTTGCTCGCAGGCCTCGCGAATGTTGTCGAAGAACAGGAAGCCGCCCGGGCTGGCATGGGCAAGCTCGTCGTCGGTTATCGAGCCGAATTCGCAAATCAGGCGCGATCCGCAACGGCTTGACCCGGTGACCGCGCGCAACGTTCCGCCGACTTCCAGGCCATGAAGCACGAACGGTGCCGTCGGTTCGCTCAAGGCGTCGACAAACAGCTTCACGAAAAAGCTGCGAACTTCGGGGGCGGCGAAAACATTCGCGATGCCCATTTTCCTGAAGCGGGCGTCCTTCATGGCGAAGAATGCGTCGAGCAGCGCAATGACTTCTGATGGCGTCTTCGCTTCGATGCGCCTGCACGCCCCGAAGGTTTCGAGCTTGCGCCCCTGCGAACGGTGCTTCTTTTGCTTGCGGACCCCATTCGGGCGTTGGAGCAAGGCCTCGAACCCTCCTGCCAGATCGACCGCGAGAGAAACGTTTGGGCTGACGGAACTCGGGAAAACCAGGAACGGGTTAGGCCTGCCGTCAAGTTCCGGCAAAAGCCGATTGAGCGAGATCACGTCGATATCGGGGCGTCGGCTGGCAACAGCCTCCAGCAACAAATTCAGCGATCGGGTCATTTCCTTTGGCAGCCGCTCGAGATCGGCTGCTGGAAAATTCCCGTTTGCGTGTCGCCCACTCATGAACTGGGCAATGCGGAAAGGGCCGGCGGAGATGACTTCCAGCGGTACCGCAAGGACGGGGTGGTCGTCCGAATACAGAGTGGCGATGAGGAAATCCGGCTTGCATTCGGCAATCCAGTTGGACACCCACGACGCACTTTGCGACGGTGCGAAGACTGCTCGCTGACACAGATCCAGATAGCCGGTTACCGCCGCATCCGGGGCGCACTCAACAGACGCGGCAATCCGCGCCTCAAACGATGCGGCGTTCATGGCGTAGGTCTTCGATTGGTCGAGCCTCGCAACTGGCGCGGCAGCATCAATCATCATGGAGCCTCTGGCCGTCGCGCCAGCGCTTCTTTTGGACATTGGCATTGCGTGTAAGCCTAGGGCCAAAAGATAAATGAAAGGATGACGTGCCGTTGCAACTTATCAGCAACGGCACTGATGAGCGCTTCAGCTCTTCTTCTTCGGCTCCAGGATCATCCACTTGATGATGGCCATGGCCGGCAAAATCCAGAGTAGACCGCTGACAAGGAAGAACAGCAGATGCGTTACAGGTCCGGATTCCGAAAATTGCGCCACGGCGACGATCGTGGCCACCAGCGCGTAGATGACGACCAGCGCGACGAGCAGGATCGTACCGATGAGTTTCTTCAGCCGAACGGGCATGCGAATATCCCTGTTGCCGGTTTCGCTTAGAATTTGTGAGCGCAATACGCAACCTGTCCTGTTTGGCGCGACGGCGTGCCGCGCCGCCCGGTATTGCCACGGAGGAGGCCTTGGTCCACCAATCCGCGACTTCAGTTGTTGGAGATCGGCATGGTTGTTGAGGCTGGCCATTACATGATGCCTGTCGAGGGCAGGGATCGCGCGCTGCGCAACCGCACGCTCGTCCGCTACTGGCTTTACGCGATCCTGCTTATCCTGTTCGCACTGGTGCTTGTTGGCGGTGCGACCCGCATGACTGGCTCCGGCCTGTCGATCACCGAGTGGAAGCCGATCCACGGCGTCATTCCGCCGCTCAACGATGCAGAGTGGCAAGAGGAATTCCTAAAGTACCAGCAGATTCCACAGTTCAGCCAGCTCAACTCAGACATGACGGTCCATGAGTTCAAGTCGATTTTCTGGTGGGAATGGGCGCACCGGCTTCTGGCGCGCGGGGTTGGCTTCGTGTTTGCCATCCCGCTTGCCTTCTTCTGGCTGACCCGCCGCATCGAGCGCGGCACGGTGCCGAAGCTTGCCGGCATCCTGGCGCTTGGCGGACTGCAAGGCGCTATCGGCTGGTGGATGGTGGCGTCCGGCCTCGTCGAGCGGGTTTCCGTCAGCCAGTACCGGCTGGCGATTCACCTGACGCTCGCCTCTCTGATATTCGCCGCTACAATGGTGATTGCGCGTGGCCTTGCACCGCATTCGGAGCCCGCCGCCAACCGCTCAACCCAGCGCCTTGCCGGCATTTTGATGTTCCTGGCGCTAGTTCAGATCTATCTTGGCGGGCTGGTCGCCGGCCTCCATGCAGGGTTGAGCTACACGACATGGCCGTTGATGGATGGCAAGGTCATCCCAGGCGATCTCTTCGTTATCGAGCCGTTGTGGCGCAATTTCTTCGAAAGCCCGAAAACCGTGCAGTTCATCCATCGGCTCGGTGCCTACACCTTGTTCGTCGTGGCCTTGTGGCACGCAATTGCCACCTATCGGCGCTTGCCGGGAACAACGCATGCGCGCCGTTCAACGGTATTGTTCGTGCTGATCACGCTGCAGGCTGTCATCGGCATTTCGACGCTGGTGATGCAGGTGCCGTTGCATTTGGCGCTGACGCATCAGGGTTTTGCCTTGGTCGTGCTCGGCTTCGCCGCCGCCCACTGGCGCGGCACCAAGGGCGCGTATCCGCTTCCGCGAGATAGCGCCTAAAAGTCTAGCCTGACCGCGCGGATGGCCGAGGCCACGGCCAGTTCGCGATTTTCGTCGCGGCTGTTTCCGTCGTCGTGATGCCACGTTGCCGAGAGGCAGCCATAGGCGAAAGCATGGTCGAGCAGGCGGCGTGGGTCCTGCCTCATCGATTTTGAAAACACATCCGCCATCCCGGCGATGCGCTCTGGTGCAAGGCAGAGATCGTCCCGCTCCAGCGGATTGTAGAACAGGTTCGCCGCGTCGAAGCCCGGATCGCCCAGCACGCCCTTTGGATCGATGGCCAGCCAGCCGCGCGTGCCGAACAGGATGTTGTCGTGATGAAGATCGCCGTGGAGCGGGCGCACCCCCTTGGCATCATCAAGCAGATGCTGTGCCACTCCGGCGGCCTCAACATAGGGTGACGACAGGCCTGCCGTACGGTCCCGTTCGGCCTTTGCAAACAAGGCGGCGAATCGTTCGGACAATTGCTGGAGTTCTGCCGGGGCAGGGTGGTCGCTTGCGCCGTGCAGCCTTTGCATCACCTGCGCCGCAACCTCACTCGCGGCCATGTCCGTCGCTTCGTCCAGACCTTCGGAAAGGTGGCGCTCGCCCGCATACTCCAGCAGCATCGCGTTGCCATGCCGGCCAAGCAGACGGACCAATCCATTTCCCCGCCGCCACGCCAGCAGATGCGCGCCGCGCAATTCGTCTTCCATGTCGTCGAACTGCTTGACGTCCTTGACGACTGCAAGCGTCCCGTCAGCTTGCGCGACCTTCCAGATCACGCTGCTGAACGTCTCGGCTAGGAATTCGAAGGCGTCGATTTTCCATTCGTCCGGAAAATCCGGCGGCTTGGTCAATGCCTGCCGCCGAGCATCAGATTGAGGTTCTGGACCGCAGCGCCGGAAGCGCCTTTGCCGAGATTGTCGTAGACGGCGATCAGCAACGCCTGTGCGCGGTCGTCATTGGCGAAGACGTGCACCTTCATGCGGTTGGTGCCGTTATAGTGCTCCGGGTCGATGTCCGGCACGCGCTCGAGCTGCTCGTAGGGTGCTACCTCGACGACGCCGCCTTCGATGGCCGCGAAGTGATCGGCGATCGCCGCGTGCAATTGCGCACCGGTCGGTACGTAGTCGAGCGCACCCAGTTGCAGCGGCACGACGGTCACCATGCCTTGCGCGAAATTGCCGACGGCCGGCTGCATGATCGGATCGCGCGCCAGTCCGGCATAGGCCTTGATCTCGGGCACGTGCTTGTGCTGCAGCGTCAGGCCGTAAGGCAGGAACTCCGAAGCGCTCTCGCCCTTTGCTTCGTAATCCTCGATCATAGTCCGCCCGCCACCGGAATAGCCGGTAATGCCGTTCACGGTCACCGGATAGTTCGCCGGCAGAAGCCCTGCGGCTACCAGCGGCCGCAATACCGCGATCGGTCCCTGCGGCCAGCAGCCGGGATTGGCCACGCGCTTCGCCGAAGCGATTTTCGCAGGCTGGTTCTTGTCGATTTCGGCAAAGCCGTAGTCCCAGCCTTCGGCGACGCGATGCGCAGTCGAGGCATCTATCACGCGCGTCGTGTCGTTCTCGATCAGCGAAACGCTCTCGCGCGCCGCATCATCGGGCAGGCAAAGGATGGCGATGTCGGCGGCGTTCAGATATTCCGCCCGCGCCGCATTTTCCTTGCGGCGTTCGGTCGGCACCGAAATGATATCGAGATCGCGGCGGTCCGCCAGCAGCGTCCTGATCTGGAGCCCTGTCGTGCCGTGTTCGCCGTCGATGAAGATTTTCGGTTTCATTGTCCGCTATTCCGCTTGAATTGCCTGCTTGGCCTAGATGCCTTGACCATGATTGAGGTTGTTGTGGCCTTCCTGCGCGCGCGCCTTGCGTTCGGCAAGCAGGCCCAGATAGTGCATCGCCACCATGGAACCGGCGATGGCCGTTATATCGGCGTGATCGTAGGCCGGCGCAACCTCCACGACGTCGGCGCCGACGATATCGATCTGGCCGAGTTGACGCAGGGTCGAAAGAATCCGCGCCGACGATGGCCCGCCCGCCACCGGCGTTCCCGTTCCCGGCGCAAAGGCGGGATCGAGGCAATCGATGTCGAAGGTCAGGTATGTCTTTCGCCCGCCGGTGCGCTCGACGATGGCGTAAGCGATGTCGGCCGCGCGCATTTCCTCGATTTCATGCCCGTGCAGGATCTTGATGCCGAACGTATCCGGCGCGTGCGTCCTGATGCCGATCTGGATCGAGCGGTCGGGATCGATGATGCCTTCCTTTACAGCGCGGCCGACGAATGAGCCGTGGTCGATGCGCTTGCCGTCGTCAGGCCAGGTGTCCTGATGCGCGTCGAACTGCACCATGGCCAGCGGTCCGTGGATCGCGGCATGTGCCTTGAGCAGCGGCCATGTGACGAAATGGTCGCCGCCCAGCGTCAGCAGGAACGCGCCGGACTTGAGGATCTTCGCGGCTTCCCGCTCGATGGTGGCCGGCGTCTTCTGATGGTTGCCGCTGTCCAGCAGGCAGTCGCCATAGTCCACCACGGCCAGGTTTTCGAACAGGTCGCGCGAAAAGGGATATTGCGGATCGTTGTCCAAAATGGCCGAAGCGCGGCGGATCGCCTGCGGCCCGAAGCGGGCGCCAGGGCGGTTCGTCACCGCGGCGTCGAACGGGATGCCCCACACCACAGCGTCCGCGCCCCTGACGTCCTTGGTGTATCTGCGTCGCATGAAGGACAAAGCGCCGGCATAGGTTGGTTCCGATGCAGCACCAAGTGCGGTGCGGGCGGTGAAGGCGTGGTCGATGTTCTTGTTCGGCATCGTGTGTCCTCAGCTTTTCGGCGGTGCAACAACTATAGAAGCGGCGCGCAACTTGCCAGCCTTGTCGTTTGAGAAGGTCGGTGTTTCGCGCCGAGAGGTGTTAGGTTTGTGCAGCAGAATCGCGAAGGTGAGATGTCAATGTCGGGTTCAGGCAGTGCGGCCATAGCCGGTATCGATGCAACAGCCGATGCCGTGGCCAAGATTGCCGCGCTGCGGCGCACAAAGCTTCTGGCAACCGGTGCGCTGGTGCTTTGCATCGTCGTTTTCATCGCTGCCAAGTCTTTGGAAAATCGCTACCCGGCCGTGGCGCTGGTCGCCGCTTTTGCCGAAGCTGCCACCATTGGCGGCCTTGCCGATTGGTATGCGGTGGTGGCGCTGTTCAAGCGGCCGCTTGGCCTGCCTATCCCGCATACCGCGATCATTCCGTCCAACCAGACCCGTATCGCCGACAATCTCGGCCGATTCATCGAAGCGAATTTCCTCGCTCCCGGCCCGGTCAGGGAAAAGCTGAAGGAAGTGGATTTCGCGGCACTTGTTGCCGATTGGCTGGCGGATGGCCGGCGCGCAGCCGGGCTTTCCCGGTTTGTCAGCAAACTGGTGCCGCAGATGCTTTCGGCCATCGAGCAATCCGGTCTGCGCGAATTTGCCGGCAAGCGCATGCTGGACGAACTGGAAAAGGTGCAGGTCGCACCGCTGGCGGCAGACCTGCTATCGGCATTCACCGATGATCGCGGCCATCAAAAGCTGTTCGACGAGTTCATTCGCGCGGTGGCCAAATTCCTCAACGACGAGCGGGCGCTTTCGGTCATGCGCCAGAAAATCCACGATGAACTGCCCACCGTCTTCAACCTTTTCCGTGCTGACGCCTATCTGTTGACGAAGATCGTCGCCTCCGCCGGCGCGCTGTTGGAAGAGGTCAAGGCCGATCAGGACCACCCGTTGCGCGAGGAATTCGACCAGTTTGCGCGTCGCATGATCGAGCGGCTCAAGACCTCGAAGGACTATGCGAAACGCGCGGAAAAGCTGAAGCAGGACCTGCTCGAACGGCCGGAAATGCGCGACCTTGCGGCAACGCTGTGGGGCAGCCTGCGGGCGTTTCTGGAGCAGGATGCAAAGAGCGCCAACGGGGCCGTCCGCTCGCATCTGGCCAACATGTTCGTCGAGATCGGCAGCAATCTGGCTCGCGACCCGCAGATCAGGGCCGACATGAATGCCGGCTTCGTCGTCGCACTGGAATCCTTCATCGAAAACCAGAAGAGCGGCGTTTCAACCTTCATCGCCGATCAGGTCAAGCGGTGGGACCTTGGACAACTCACGCGGCTGGTCGAACTCAATATCGGCAGGGACCTGCAATATATCCGCTTCAACGGCATGCTCATCGGCGGCTTGGCCGGGTTGGCGCTTTTCGGCCTCGAACACCTGTTCGCAGCCAATTGACCACGTGGCTATGTGGCCTATGTTCCTTGAAGTGACGCGGCGCTGCGCAATTGGATGGAGATACGCTCATGGCCAAGCAACCGAATGCTGATTCCTTTATCGACATGTTCACGAGGTTTGGCCGCGACCTGAAAATGCCGAACGTCGATGTCGATGCCATCCTTGACCACCATCGCAAGAACCTTGAGGCCCTCGAGAAATCGGCCAAGGCATCCGCGGCGGGAGCCTCCTCGCTTTTCAAGCGGCAGCGCGAAATGCTGGAGGAATCGCTCCATGAAATCAGCGAGATGGCGCAGAACTACAAAGTGCCCGGAAATGCCCAGGACATGGTCGCGAAGCAAACCGAGTTCGCCCGCAAATCCTTTGAAGCCGCGGTGAAGAATGCCAGCGAGGTCGCCGATCTCGTCAAGAAGTCGGGCTCGGAATCGGTCGATATCCTGCGCGGACGTATCAAGGACGCATTGCAGGAAATTCGCGAAGGTTACGAAAAGGGCAAGTAGGACAGCTTCAAGCTTTCATACACTTATCGGTGTTTTGGTGCCCGGGCTTTTGGAGCCACCGGGATTGACTGGAATTTGCAGAAAGTCGGCATGACGGAAAAATCTCTCACCTTTGATGAAATGAAGGCCATGACCGGTCAGGAACTGGGCGTCTCCGGTTGGACGCTGATCGATCAATCCCGCATCGATCAATTCGCCGATTGCACCGGCGATCATCAATGGTTGCATACCGATCCCGAGCGTGCGCGGCGCGAAAGCCCTTTCCGCGTGACGATTGCGCATGGCTACCTGACGCTTTCGATCATCGGCGCGCTTTGCCAGGATTTGGGCTTCATGCCCGAAAACATTCGCGCCGCCTTCAACTATGGCCTCGACAAGGTCCGCTTCCTCAACCCGGTCAAGGTCGGATCGCGGGTACGCATGCGCGCCACATTGGTGTCGGTGCAGGACAAGGCTCCCGGCCAATATCTGATGAAGTTCTCGAATACGGTCGAAATCGAGGGAGAGGAAACGCCGGCGCTCATCGCCGAGACGCTGGTCATGTTTTACGAGCGGCGCAAGAAACCCGCAGCGTAGACCTGACTTACTCGGCGTCGATCTGGTTTTGCGGCGCGGCCCGTACGAAAGCGGGCAATTCCATGCAAGCGGCGTGGATGCGGCTGATGGTCGGGTATGGGCTCATATCCACCTTGAAGCGGGCATTGTTCACCACCTGCGCAACCAGGCAGATGTCGGCAAGGCCCGGTGTGTCCCCATGACAGAACTTCCCGGTTTCCGGCGATGAATAGAGAATCTTTTCAAGCGGCTGGAAACCCTCGTTCACCCAATGGCGGAACCAGTTTATGACGTCCTGATCGCCGGCGTTGAACACCGTGCGCAGGCTGGTCAGCACACGCAGGTTGTTCACCGGATGGATGTCGCAGGCAATCATCTGGGCCAGCATGCGCACACGCGCACGCCCCGCAGCGTCTTGCGGCAAAAGCGGCGGATTGGGTGCTACCTCGTCGAGGAATTCGATGATTGCCAGCGACTGCACCAGCAGCGTTCCGTCGCTCCAGATCAGGGCAGGCACCAGTCCCTGCGGATTGACCGAAAGATAGGCCGGCTCAAGGTGCTCGCCATGGCGCAGGTGGTGCGGCACGTAGCGATACTCGATCCCTTTCATTTCAAGCGCGATGCGCACCCGGTACGAGGTCGATGACCGGTAGTAGTTGTGAAGAATGATCTCGCTCATCGCGATAAACCGACCTCCATTCTCTGTCTTGCCGACAAAGCCACATTTGCCCTATTTCAACCTCCGGGCAAGAACCGTGCTGATCCGATTCCGTGCATTAGTTGAAAAATGCAACGCACCGCTTTGCCGTGCCTTGCATCGTTTCGGGTTGCGGTTTACCCCCTTGGCGCATCAGTGAGGATTTGCCCGACCATGCTTGACATCAAGTGGATTCGCGAGAACCCCAAGGCCCTTGTCGATGCGCTGAAGAGGCGCTCGTGGTCGGATGCCGATGCGCAGTCGACGGTTGACGGTCTTGTCACCAAGGATGAGGCGCGCCGCGCGCACCTACTTGAATTGCAGCAGGCGCAGGAGCGCCGCAACGCCGCTTCGAAGGAAATCGGCAAGGCAATGGCTGCCAAGGATGCCGCATTGGCCGAAAAGTTGAAGGCGGAAGTCGGTGACATCAAGACCTTGATCCAGAATGGCGAGGCTGAAGAACGTCGCCTCGACAAGGAACTCAACGACGCGCTTGCCGTCATTCCGAACGTGCCGCTTGAAGACGTTCCTGTCGGCAAGGACGAGCATGACAATGTCGAAGTGCACAAAGTCGGCACGATCGCGGCTCGGCCGAACTGGGTGCGCGAGCATTTCGAGATCGGCGAATCCCTCGGCATGATGGACTTCGAACATGCCGCCAGGCTGTCTGGCGCGCGCTTCACGGTGCTCAAGGGTCATCTGGCGCGGCTGGAACGAGCGCTCGGCCAGTTCATGCTCGACCTGCACACGACCGAGCACGGCTATACGGAAGTGCAGCCGCCGCTGATGGTGCGCGACGAGGTGCTGTTCGGCACCAACCAGTTGCCGAAGTTCGAGGAAGATTTGTTCTTCGTTCGTCATGGCGATGGCAGGCTGGGCCTTGTCCCGACCGCCGAGGTGCCGCTCACAAATCTTGTGCGCGAGGAGATCACCGCGCACGACAAGCTGCCGCTTCGGCTCACGGCGCTCACGCCTTGCTTCCGTTCGGAAGCCGGTTCCGCCGGTCGCGATACGCGCGGCATGCTGCGCCAGCACCAGTTCTACAAGGTCGAGTTGGTGTCGATCACCGATACGGAAAGCTCGCTTGCCGAGCATGAGCGCATGACCGGTTGCGCCGAGGAAGTGCTGAAGCGCCTTGGCCTGCCGTTCCGCACGGTTACGCTTTGCACCGGCGACATGGGTTTCGGCGCGCGCAAGACCTATGACATCGAGGTTTGGCTGCCGGGCCAAAACACCTATCGCGAAATCTCGTCCTGCTCCGTCTGCGGCGATTTCCAGGCCCGCCGCATGAACGCCCGCTACAAGGACAAGGACGGCAGGGGCAATTTCTTCGTCCATACGCTAAACGGGTCCGGCGTCGCCGTCGGTCGCGCGCTCATCGCCGTCATGGAGAACTACCAGAACGAGGATGGCAGCATCTCCGTCCCGGATGCGCTGCGGCCTTACATGGGCGGCATCACGAAGATCGAAGCGAAATAGGCCGAAGCCTGATGCGCATCCTGCTCACCAACGACGACGGCATCCACGCGGAGGGCCTTGAATCGCTTGAGCGCGTTGCACGCACGCTGTCCGACGATGTCTGGGTGGTCGCGCCGGAGAACGACCAGTCGGGCTACGCGCACTCACTGTCGATTTCCGATCCGCTGCGCCTGCGCAAGATCGGTGAAAAGCACTTCGCCGTTCGCGGCACGCCGACAGATTGCGTCATCATGGGTGCCCGCAAGATCCTGCCCGATCTGCCGGATCTCATCCTGTCCGGCATCAATTCCGGTGCCAACATTGCCGATGACGTGACCTATTCGGGCACAGTCGCCGGGGCGATGGAAGGCGCGTTGCTCGGCATCCGCTCCATCGCCATCAGCCAGGCCTACAGCTATGCCGGGGAAGATCGCATCGTTCCTTATGCAACCGCCGAGACGCTGGCTCCCGCGCTGTTGAAGAAGCTCATTTCCGTTCCGCTGTCGAACGGCGTTCTGCTCAACGTCAATTTTCCGAACTGCGCTCCGGAAGATGTCGAAGGCACCGTCGTCACCTCGCAAGGCAAGGTGGTGCACAGCCTCTGGGTCGATGAACGCCGGGACGGGCGAGGGCTGCCCTATTATTGGCTGCGCTTCGGGCGAGAGCCGGCGGAAGGCAAGCTCGGCACCGACATTCACGCCATGCGCAACCGGCTTGTCTCGGTGACGCCGTTGCAGCTAGACCTGACAGCACACGAAATTCGGGATCAACTCACCAAGGCGCTTGCATGACCGGGGACGACCGCGAGGGATTTGCCGCATTCCTGTTACGCCTGCGTGGCAAAGGGGCCGTTCCCAAGCCGTTGATCGCTGCCATCGAGGCGACGCCGCGTCGAGGCTTCATTGCCGCTCAGTTCGGCAACATCGCCTGGACCGACCGCATGTTGCCCATCGAATGCGGCGAGGCCATCGAAGGAGCCGATATTCAGGCCGCCGTCATCGCCGCCATGGCCGTGGAGCCCGGCCACCGTGTTCTCGAGATCGGCACAGGCTCGGGCTATACGGCCGCAGTCCTGTCGCGGCTTGCGGCGCGCGTCGTCAGCGTCGAGCGCTACAAGACGCTTGCCGAACAGGCCCGCCAGCGCTTCGAAGCGCTCGGCATCACCAACGTCATCGTCCGCCACGCCGATGGATCGAACGGCTTGCCGAATGAAGGTCCGTTCGACCGCATCGTCGTCTGGGCCGCATTCGAAAGCCTGCCGCGCTTCCTGCTCGACCAGTTGTCCAGCGGCGGCGTCGTCATTGCGCCCATCGGTCCGGAAGAGGGCGAGCAGGTGGTGGCGAAACTGACCAAGGTCGGCAGCCGTTTTGAGCGCGAAGACATCGGCGTCGTGCGGCTCCAGCCCATACTGCCCGGCGTCGCTGCCGTCATCTGATCGAAATATTTAAGAAAATTTGTGGCTGAATCTAACGGCTTAACTGACCGGTAACATTAACGCGGTTTAATTCTGCGTAGTTTGTTCCGGGTCTGTGCGGGTCAGTAAGATGCAGTTCAGTGTTTTGAAGGCTAATGGACGCAACCTGGCGCGGGGTTGCGCCGTTCTCGTCGTCGCAGCAGCGGCGTCCGGATGCAGTTCGCAGGTCGCGCGCTTCTCCGATGGTCTGGATGGCATCACCACCGCCTCCACGACGGACCAGCGCCCGGTTTTCGCCGACCAGAACAATCAGCAATATCCCGGCGACAATGTCGCTCAGCCGGCACCTATGACCGGCGGCGGTTACACTTCCGGGGCGGTCGGGCGTACCGCGCTGCAGCCGGTTTCCGGGCAGCCTCTGCCGCCGGTGGCCCAGGCGCAACCTTCCCAGCCCGCTCCGGCTCCCATGCAGACGGCGTCGGCTCCAGCGCCGAGGCTCGACCAGACCACCACCGGCACCGTGAAGCCGGTCAGGCAGGCGGCCGAAAAGCCGTTCAAGGCGGCTCAGCCCGACGCCCGTCTCGCCGACCAGAAAGCGCCTGAGCCAGCCAAGCAGCAGTCGCAGACGGTCGCGGTCCTGCCGCAGCAGCCCAAGGTCAAGGATGGCAAGGCGCCCGCATCGGTCGATGCGTCGACCGCCAACGATCCCAATATGAAAAAGGTGGCGGCTGCGCCCGCTTCCGGAACCTACGTCGTGCAGCAGGGCGACACGCTGTCGTCCATCGCCCGCAAGACCGGCGTCAGCGTAACGGCCCTCAAGCAGGCCAACGGCATGCAGGACGGTCTGATCCGCGTCGGCCAGAAGCTTTCGCTCTCCGGTGCAGGCACTCCCGCCGCAACGACCACGGTCGCCGCTGCAAAGCCGGTTGCGCTCGATCCGGTCAAGACCGCTTCGACCCCGCCTGCAGCGCCGGCAACGCAGACGCTTGCCACCTATACGCCGCCCAAGAAGGCCGACAAGGTCATCCAGCAGGCGCAGGACGACGGAGCAGCCGCACCTGATTCGACCGGCATCGGCAAGATGCGCTGGCCAGTCCGGGGCAGGGTGATTTCAGGCTTCGGTGGTGGCCAGGGCGGCGACGGCATCGACATCTCCGTACCGAAGGGCACGCCGATCAAGGCTGCCGAGAACGGCGTCGTCATCTATGCCGGCAACGGCTTGAAGGAATTCGGCAACACGGTGCTGGTGCGCCACGACAACGGCCTTGTCACCGTCTACGGCAATGCCAGCGAACTGTCGGTGACCCGCGGCCAGAAGGTCAAGCGCGGAGACGACATCGCCCTTTCGGGCATGAGCGGCAACGCGACATCGCCGAAGCTGCACTTCGAGATCCGCAAGAACTCCGCGCCGGTCGATCCCTCGACCTATCTCGAATAGGCCGCAGCAGAAAACACGGCGATCCATTGATTGCCCGCTCCGTCAGGAGCGGGCATTTCAGTTTTAGCCGTTGAGCGATTTGCCCAGCCGTCCTGCAAGGTCCTGCGTGAATTGCCACGCCACGCGGCCCGAACGGCTGCCGCGCGTTGTCGCCCATTCGAGCGCCTCGGCGCGCAGCGTTTCCGGCTCCACATCCAGTCCGTAGTGGCGGGCATAGCCATTGACCATGTCAAGGTAGTCGTCCTGCGAGCATTTGTGGAAGCCGAGCCACAGGCCGAAACGGTCAGACAGCGAGACCTTTTCCTCCACCGCTTCCGACGGGTTGATGGCGGTGGAGCGCTCATTGTCGATCATGTCGCGCGGCAGAAGATGCCGGCGGTTCGACGTCGCATAGAAAATGACGTTGTGGGGCCGGCCTTCGACGCCGCCTTCAAGCGCTGCCTTCAACGATTTGTAGGACGTGTCGTCGTGGTCGAATGAGAGGTCGTCGCAAAACAGGATGAAGCGATAGGTCGAAGCCTTGAGGATCGATAGCAGCATCGGCAGCGTGTCGATGTCCTCGCGGTGTATTTCGATCAGCTTCAACGGACGCTCGAACTTGCCGGATGCGTTGATAGCGGCGTGCGATGCCTTCACCAGCGACGACTTGCCCATGCCGCGCGCACCCCACAGCAACACGTTGTTGGCCGGGAAGCCGGAGGCGAAGCGTTCGGTGTTCTCCACAAGTATGTCGCGCACCCGGTCAACGCCCCGGATCAGGTCGATCTCCACCCGGTTGACGCTATGGACAGGCTCGAGGAAGCCGGGATTTGCCTGCCACACGAAACAGTCGGCTGCGGCGAGGTCGGTCTTGGGGGGCCGCACCGGCGCCAGTTGGTTGATCGCTGCGATCAACAGATCGAGTTTGGTGTTCAGGGCGTCGATAGGGTCGGTCATTTCGTTGCTTGATCTTTCGCTTTGCTGGCGCATGAGCGTCTAACATGCGTCAACGGACTGGAAAAGCGCCGGATTCGGCATCGGGTGCGGTTGCAATGGCCGCTTTACCGACTATATTCCGGCCAAATTTCAGGCCGGATAACGGCTTTCCTCGCGGCTCAGGAGCTTTTGATGTTCGTTACCCCGGCATACGCCCAAGGCGTGGGCGCTTCTCCCGACATGTTTATCAGCATACTGCCGTTCGTTCTGATTTTCGTGGTAATGTACTTCCTCATCATCCGCCCGCAGCGCACGCAGATGAAGAAGCGCGCCGAGATGCTGACCGCGATCCGCCGCGGCGATACCGTCGTCACCGGCGGCGGCTTCGTCGGCAAGGTCACCAAGGTCATCGACGACAACGAACTGGAAGTCGATCTCGGTGGAATGAAAGTCACCGCACTGCGCGCGACCATTTCCGAGGTACGCGTCAAGGGCGAACCGGTGGCGAACCAGAACGCCAAGAAATAACCGTATTGCAGGCGGATTGCCGCCTGCTCGCCAACAGGTTCTCGACACATGCTGTATTTTTCGCGCTGGAAGACGATTTCGATCTGGGCCGTCGTCCTGCTGGGCGTTTTGTTCTCTTTGCCCAACATGTATCCGCAGAGCCTGTTGTCAGCCATGCCCAACTGGCTGCCGAAAAAGCAGATGACGCTTGGCCTCGATCTTCAGGGCGGGTCGCACATCCTGCTCAAGATCGACACCAATGATCTTATCAAGGCCCAGCTTGAAAGCGCGCGCGACGAGATCCGGAATCAATTGCGTGACGCAAAGGTCGGCTATACCGGCCTGACCGGCAGCGGCAGGGTGGTTCAGGTCCGCATCCGCGACACAGGCCAGGTAGATGCGGCCAAGGAAGCGCTGAAAACGCTGACGCAGCCCGTGTCGTCCAGCATGTTCGGCAGCGGCAGCGTCACCGAAATGGCCATGGACGAGCCGGAACCCGGCCTGCTCCGCTTCACCATCACGGACGAAGGCGTGCGTTACCGTTCGTCAACGGCGCTCAGCCAGTCCATCGAAGTCGTCGGCCGCCGTGTCAACGAGCTCGGCACGACCGAGCCGATCGTCCAGCGCCAGGGCGATGACCGCATTCTGGTCCAGGTGCCGGGCTTGCAGGATCCGCAGCGCCTCAAGGATATTCTCGGCCAGACCGCCAAGCTGACCTTCCAGATGGTCGACCAGTCGGTGCCGGTTCAGGAGGCGATCGAAGGTCGCCCGCCGGCAGGCTCGACGGTGATGTATTCCAAGGATGATCCGCCGGTTCCCTATCTGATCGAAAACCGCGTGATCGTGTCGGGTGAAAACCTCGTCGACGCACAGGCAACCTTCGATTCCCGCACCAACGAGCCTGTCGTTTCGTTCCGCTTCGATTCCAAGGGTGCGGCGCGTTTCGGCCAGGCCACCCAGCAGAACACTGGCAAGCTGTTTGCCATCATTCTCGACAACCAGGTCATATCGGCGCCGCGTATCAACGAGCCGATCCTTGGCGGTTCGGGCCAGATTTCCGGCAGCTTCACGCCGCAGAGCGCCAATGACCTTGCGGTCCTGCTTCGCGCGGGTGCGCTGCCTGCCAATCTGACCATCGTTGAAGAGCGTACCGTCGGCCCGAGCCTTGGTGCCGACTCCATCAGCGCCGGCAAGCTCGCCTCGGCCATCGGCGCCATTCTCGTGGTCGGCTGCATGCTGCTTGTCTACGGCAAGCTCGGCTTGATCGCCAATATTGCTCTGGCGGCGAACGTCGGGCTTATCGTGGCTGTTTTGACCATGCTCGGGGCGACGCTGACGCTGCCCGGCATTGCCGGTATCGTGCTGACAATGGGTATGGCGGTCGATTCGAACGTCATCATTTTCGAACGCGTACGTGAGGAGCGAGCGCAGGGGCGCTCGATCGTCCAGTCCTTCGACCAAGGCTTCAAACAGGCCTTGGCGACAGTCGTTGACGCCAACATGACGACCTTCATCGTCGCGGTCATCCTGTTCTATATGGGAACCGGTCCGGTCAAGGGCTTTGCCGTCACGCTCGGCATCGGCATCATCACCACCGTCTTCACGGCCTTTACGCTGACGCGTTGGCTGGTTGCCTTCTGGGTCAGGCGTAACAAGCCAACCGAGTTCCCCAAGGGTCTGGTCCACTATCTGCCGCTGGAGCCGTCCTTCCCGTTCATGCGCTACCGCAACATCGGCTTCGCGGTGTCGGGGCTTCTGTCGCTCGCCGTCATCGGCATGATGTTTGTCACCGACTTCAACTATGGCGTCGACTTCCGTGGCGGCTCCATGATCGAAATGCAGGCCAAGTCCCGCGTTGCCGATGCTGCTGACGTGCGTTCCAGATTGGAGGAGCTCAATGTCGGTGATGTGCAGGTCCAGGAATTCGGCAATGAGGGCGACCTCATGGTCCGTGTCGGGGCGCAGGAAGCGGGTGACAACGCCGAGCAATCGACCGTCGACAAGGTCAGGTCGGAGTTTCAAAACGACTACGACTTCCGGCGCGTCGAAATCGTCGGCCCAACTGTATCCAGCGAGCTTGCAACCACGGGCTTGATCGGTGTCGTGTTGTCCATGGTCGCGCTGCTGATCTACGTCTGGTTCCGCTTCGAGTGGCAGTTCGGCGTCGGCGCGATTGTTTCCACGGCGCACGACGTCATCATGATCGTCGGCGTCTATGTGGCGCTGGGGCTTGAATTCAATCTCTCAAGCGTTGCCGCGATCCTTACCGTTATCGGTTATTCGATCAACGATACCGTCGTCATCTACGACCGCATCCGAGAAATGCTGCGCAAGTACAAGAAAATGCCGATCGAAGACATCATCAACATCGCGTTGAACCATACGATGTCGCGCACGATCTTGACTGGCTTGACGGTCTTGCTGGCCCTGTTTGCGCTGTATTTCTACGGCGGCGAGGTCATCTCGTCCTTCGTCTTCGCCATCATCATCGGCGTTTTCGTCGGCACTTACTCGTCAGTGTTTATCGCCGGACCGATGCTGATCCTGTTCAAGCTTCGGCCTGAGACGTTCGGCGAGGAGACAGGGTCAAAGAAGAACAAGCTCTCTGCTCCCGCTCCGGCGTCGAAGGCCTGACCGGCTTTGTCCGGGCCGGGGTCGCATTGAGCGTCGATCGAAATGGCACGGGGCATTGTCATTCGCGAAGCACACTTCCCGGGCCGTGCGCCAATTGAGGCGTACGGCAATGGGGGCTTCCGCTTCGCCGATATGTCCCACCGTGGTTCGATCCTTTGCCTGCCGTCGGGAATCTATGGATGGGAGCCTGCCGACCGGCAGGCGCTGACCAGCGAGGATTTCGGCAAGCTCTTTGCCGAGGCGGCGCAGGTCGAGATACTGCTCGTCGGCATGGGTGCAGATTTGCGGCCTTTGCCCGCGCAGTTGCGGGCATCGCTGAAGCAGGCGGGCATTTCGTCCGATCCAATGTCCACGGGGGCTGCCGTGCGGACTTATAACGTCCTGCTCGCCGAGGATCGCGCCGTGGCTGCCGCGCTCATTGCAGTAGACTGACCTGGCATGGGCGGGACCTCACAGTTCATCATGGATACGGTGCGCCGCGCCGATCATGACCGTCACCTCTCCGTCCTCTATGCGCCGCAGGATAAGCGGGACGCGCTGTTTGCCCTTTATGCCTTCAACGCCGAAATCGCCACGGTGCGAGACCGCATACGCGAGGCCCTGCCGGGCGAGGTTCGCTTGCAGTGGTGGCGCGATACGCTCGGCGCGCCGGCTGGCGAGACCGAGACGGGCCAGCCGATAGCCGATGCGTTGAAGCCGGCGATCAGCCAGTATTCCCTGCCGCTGTCCGCCTTCGACAATTATCTGGAAGCGCGCATCTTCGATCTCTACAACGATCCGATGCCGTCGCGCACGGATCTGGAAGGCTATTGCGGCGAGACCGCCTCGGCCCTGATCCAGCTTGCCGCCATGGTTCTCGATCCGGCGGAAGCGCCGCGCTTTGCGGAACTGGCGGGCAGGGCAGGCTGCGCACAAGCGATGGTCGGTCTGCTCCTGTTGCTGCCTATCCATCGGGCGCGAGGCCAGTGTTATGTTCCAGCCGACATCCTGACCGCGGTCGGTTCCTCACCGCAGGAATTTCTGTCCGGCGACGGCGGGCAGGGCGCGCTTAATGCCATCGATGCCATGATCGCGCTGGCGCACGAGCATCTGGCGGCGTTTGAGAGCACGGCTGCAACCTTGCCTGCCTCGCTACGTCCCGCTTTCCTGCCGCTCGCGCTGACAGGAGCGTTGCTTGGAAAGATGTCGGGCAATCAGCGCGCCTTGATGACAGGCGGCATCAAGCTTTCGCTCGCCCGTCGCCATTGGCTGCTGTGGCGGCGCGCCATGCATGGCTGGTAGATAGCGGAAGGTTACTCTGCCGCTTCGGCAGTTGCGGCAAGGCCGAGCCACTGGCGGCAGTCGGCCAATGCGCGCGAAGTCATGGCGCGCTTCTTGGCAACGGTCTTTTCCTTGCCGCGCAACCGCTTGCCATCGACCTTCGGTGCTTCCATCGGCGGAAACAGGCCGAAATTGACGTTCATCGGCTGGAACGAGCGCTTGCCCGGTTCGTCCTCCGAGACGATATGGCCGCCGGTGATGTGGTTGAGCAGCGCGCCGAACGCGGTCGTTACCGGCGGAGCCGAGATCGGTTGGCCCAACCGCTCGGCTGCCGCGAAGCGCCCAGCCAGCAGGCCGACGGCCGCGCTTTCGACATAGCCCTCGCAGCCGGTAATCTGGCCGGCGAAGCGCAAGCCCTTGCGGCTCTTCAGTTGCAGCGAGCCGTCAAGCAGCGTCGGCGAATTGATGTAAGTGTTGCGGTGCAGTCCGCCCAGCCGCGCGAACTCCGCGTTCTCAAGACCCGGAATGGTGCGGAAGATGCGAACTTGTTCGGCGTGCTTCAATTTGGTCTGGAAACCGACCATGTTGTAGAGCGTGCCCAGCGCATTGTCCTGCCGCAACTGCACCACGGCGTAAGCCTTCACCGTCGGGTTGTGGGCGTTGGTCAGGCCCATCGGCTTCATCGGGCCATGACGCAGCGTTTCCGGGCCGCGTTCCGACATCACCTCGATCGGCAGGCAGCCATCGAAATAGGGCGTGCCTTCCCATTGCTTGAACTCGGTCTTGCCGCCGTCGAGCAGCGCCTGCACGAAGGCGTCATACTGCGCCTTGTCCATCGGGCAGTTGATGTAATCCTTGCCCGTACCGCCCGGTCCGACCTTGTCGTAGCGGGACTGGAACCATGCCACGTCCATGTCGACCGTATCGAAATGGATGATCGGCGCGATCGCATCGAAAAACGCCAGCGCATCCGCGCCCGTCGCCTCGGCAATCGACTTCGCCAGATCCGGCGCGGTCAACGGGCCGGTCGCGATGATGGCCTGGTCCCAATCTTGCGGCGGCAGGCCGGCGACTTCCTCGCGCACGATCGTCACCAGCGGATGTGCCTCAAGCTTTGCCGTCACGGCTTGCGAGAAGCCATCGCGGTCCACGGCCAGCGCACCGCCTGCCGGCACCTGATGCGCATCGCCGGAGGAAATGATCAGCGAGCCCGCCAGCCTCATTTCGGCGTGAAGCAGGCCAACGGCGTTGGTTTCGGCATCGTCGGAGCGGAATGAGTTGGAACAGACAAGCTCCGCAAGGCCCTCGGTCTTGTGGGCGTCGGTGCCGCGCACGGGGCGCATCTCGTGCAGCACCACCGGCACGCCCGCCTGCGCGACCTGCCAGGCTGCTTCCGATCCGGCCAAACCGCCGCCGATGATGTGAACGGGCTTCATGCTCATGCGCGTCGCAATAGTCCTTTGCCTTGCCGAATGCAATCGACACGGCCGGCCGGCCTGGTGAGAGTTGAAGCCTGAAACGACAACACCCGCCGGGGGAGGATCCGGCGGGTGTCGTTTTGGGGGTCAGCCTTGGGAGGAGGAGCGGCTGACCTTATTTGCCAGGTCGGGGAGGAGGTCGATCCCGGCAAAATTCCTTGGTTAGAGCGCCTTGCGGGCGATGGTCTTGATCTCGTCACGCATGATGCCGAGATCTGCAAGCTGGCGGTTCGACAAGCGACCCAGTTCATTGACCGTGTCGCGGTAAGCGCGCCAGTTACGGTAGTTGCGGATCAGGTTCATTGTCTTCATTCCAGAAATTCGTTCGGGCCGGATGAGGCCCGATTAGATCAGACCGACTTGCGCGCGACGAAGTGGATGTCGCTGCGGCTGATGCCGAGATCGTTCAGTTCACGGTTGGTCAGGCGGTTCAGCTCGGAAACGGTTTCCCGGTAGCGGCGCCAGTTGCGGTAGTTGCGGATCAGGTTCATGGTATTGCTCGTTTCGTCTTTGTTGCGGATCATTTCCGTCGTTCTGTACGAGGCATAGATAGGCCGACCCATATCGATTTAAAAGAGACGCCTGTGCATGGCAGCATTGCAAATTGTGCATTGCAACATTTCGCCGCAATCATGCCTCTGACACAAAACTGCCAGAATCGAAAAAGTTCCTAACGTCAATGGTTTGAACCACCCACTTAACAATACGACTGATTTTGTGGAAAAAGGCGCATGGCGAGCCATTCGACGAAGGTAAAGCAGGACATCGCAAGGTGGCTCGAGGCTGGCCTCATCGACGGCATGACCGCCGATGCGCTCGCCCGTGACGTCGAGGCCAATGAGCGCCGTTCGCTGAGCTTCGGCTCCATCCTCGCAATGATGGCGGCGCTGCTGCTCGGGGCGGCCATCCTGATCTTCGTCGCGGCAAACTGGGAAGCCATACCTCGCCTTGCCAGGGTCGGCGCGCTGTTTGCCATCATCCTGGGCGGCTATGTCGGCGGCGCCTTCGTCAAGGCGCGCGGCTACAGCGCCATCGGCGAGGCGCTGTGGATCGTTGCTGCCGCAGCCTTCGGCGGATCGATCGCGCTGATCGGCCAGATGTACCACTTCTCCGGCGACGAATCCGCGGCAATGCTGACCTGGTGTGCCGGCACGGCGCTCGCGGCGCTTGCCTTGCGTTCGGGGCCGCTCACGGTGGCAGCCGTCGGCATTGCCGATGCATGGCTGGCCATGAAGCTCGTCGGCGGCTTCCGGCTGTTCAGCAGCGGCGAGATTCCCCATCTCTTCGTCGTCATCGCCGCCGGCCTGTTCGCCGTCTCCTACTGGACCCGCAGCTATGCGGCGCGCCACTTGCTCGTGCTGTCGCTCATCTTCTACGTTGTCGGACTGGCCGTAGACGACAATCTCCTCGTCGTCGCCGTCCTGCTTGCGCTGGTGTCCGCGGCCGCCTTTGCCGCTGCCGTCATTGCGCCCGCCGCCACCGACGCAATCGTCAAGCTCGGCGGGCGGCTTCCCTTGCATGGCCTGATCGGGTTCCTCACCGGTATGGCGCTTGTCCAGTTCCAGCTTGCGGACACAGGCGGCTTCGCCATCGCCGCGGCCGTCACTTTGGCCGGCATTGCCGCGGCAATCGTTTTGGCCGGCAGGCAAAGCCGGGGCCTCAGATGGCTCGCCTATCTCGGTTTCGCCTTCGAGCTTTGCCTCATCTATGCGGTGACGATGGAAACCATGCTGGGCACGGCGGGCTTCTTCCTGCTTGCCGCGCTCGTCCTCGGCGTTCTCGCCTTTGCCATCATCCGCATTGAAAGGCGCATGTCCCATCCTGTGGACGGGGAGGCAGCGTCGTGAAGAACGGCAGAGCACTCATCTTCTCCGCACTGGCGCTTGCGCTGGTGCAGATCGGCTTCCTGAGCTGGATGATTGCGGGCCGCGCTGCCGTACTGCGCGACGGGCAGGAAGTACTGCTCAAGGTCGAGCCGGTCGATCCGCGCGATCTTCTGCGTGGCGATTATATCTATCTCAGCTATGACATTTCCCGCATCCCGGTGAAGCTCATCGCAGACATTCCGGCAGGCAAGCAGACCAATGACGAAGGGCAGATCACCGTTCGGCTGAAGAAGGGCGCCGATGGCTATTGGCGCGCCGCTTCCGCCTGGCTGGCACAGCCTACATCACCCGCCGGTGCCGATGAGGTGGATATCGTCGGCCACATCTCTGCGGGCTGGACCTTGAGCGGCGACACCACCATCGCGCCAGACTATGGCATTGAGCGTTTCTATCTGCCGGAAGGCGAGGGCCTTGCCATCGAACGCGATATGCGTGTGAGGCCGTTCGGCATCCGTGCCGCCGTCTCTAAGGATGGCGTGCCGCAGATCAAGGCCCTCATGGACGGCGACCAGATGCTGTTCGAAGAGCCGTTGTACTAGCGCGCAGCTCAGGCAGCGAAATACGTCAAGTAGAGCATCCCCGAACCCGCAGGGTTCGCAAGGGCGACTGCCCGTCGGCCGTCAGGCCGCCCCGTCGGAGGCGTGAGCGAAGCGAACTGCCGTGAGACAGAAAATTGGTGCGGATGAAGGGACTCGAACCCCCACGCCTTTCGGCACTGGAACCTAAATCCAGGGCGTCTACCAATTCCGCCACATCCGCACGACGAAGCGCAATTCCCATGTAGTCATCATTCTGTCAATG
>Ga0066256_1001114_pt1 | contig 40307 bp, 33 predicted proteins | sample ThiBio_1000_biof_FD_87107 | JGI IMG/M metagenome (GOLD analysis project Ga0066256, IMG submission 87107) | Wastewater bioreactor microbial communities from Cape Town, South Africa - Thiocy_expt_1000_biof (version 2) | ecosystem: Engineered > Bioreactor > Thiocyanate-remediating >... | reverse complement strand
TCCCATCTCGGCCATGCTCATGATCCGCGACACGCAAGCCTACCCACGTGCCGCCGAGGTCGCTGTGCTGGAGCACCACGAGCGTATGGACGGCAGCGGTTATCCGCGCGCCTTGCTGGGGGCCGACATCACGCCCATGGGCCGCATCCTGTTGCTGGCCGAGGTGGTGGCCGCCTTCTACGAAAAATACGACGACATGCCCGCACAGCGGCTGTCGCTGGTGCTGCGGCTCAACCACCGCAAGTTTCCTTCGGCCTTGGTGGCGTTCATCCTGCCGCTGCTACAAGAAGAAGTGGCCCGCGAATCCGCCCTGATGCCCCTGGGTAACGATGCTCCGCGCCAGATCGAATTGCTGGCCGAAGCCTTTGCCTACTGGGACCAGCTCAAGGCGGCGTTGCCCCCAGACGCGGGGGCCAAGTCTCCTGCAGGCAGTGCCTTTGCGTTTGCCGATTCCCGCCTCATGGCATTGCAAAAGGCCTTGATCGAAGCGGGCTCACACCCCCGGCACCAGGGGGAATTGCTGGCGCAGCTGCAAGGCGACGCTATTGGCATGGCCGAGGTCGCCCTGGTGGGGCGCGAGGCCTTGTGGCAGCTGCAAAGCATCCTGAACGCCAGCCACCGCCGCTGGCCCCAGCTCTCGGACCGGGCTACACCTGCCGATGCGGCAGTGGCGGACTGGTGCGACTGGGCGATGCGTACGCTGTAAACCGACTCTTGGATCGACGCCACCAAACCGGGGGGGCTCTTTCAAGAGGGCACCCCGGTTGACGGTGCTTGCTAGCGCCCCCTCAGCGCCGCCCTGAACGCGTGGGCGGTGGGCCGACTTGCGTCGGCTTTCGCAAACCGGTGTCCTGGGTGGGTCTTCGCCTTCAGACCCACCCAAGCAGCAAAATACTGGTTATATTTACAGTATTCTTGTTGCCTGAATCCCCCTACGACCATGCCTGCGCCACGCCCTTCCTTGCGGCTTGCGTCCCATTTGCCCGCCTCCATTGCTGGGGTGTGGCATGCCGACGCGCTGGGGGCCGGTACGCAGCGTGTGCTGCCCACGGGGTATGCCGTGCTGGATGCCGAGCTGCCGGGCGGTGGCTGGCCTGTGGGAGCCCTGAGCGAGGTGCTGCAACCCCTGGCGGGCTTGCATGAATGGCAACTGGTGCTGCCTGCGCTGGTGCAGGCCACGGCAAAACAAAGTGGGGCCATCGTGCTGGTGGCGCCGCCCTGTGAGCCTTTTGGCCCGGCCTTGCAATCGCAGGGCTTGCGCGCAGAGCGGGTGTGTGTGGTGCGCGCCGACTCCCCCATGGCCGCTTTGTGGGCGGCCGAGCAGGCGCTGCGCTGCCAGGGCGTGCTGGCCGTCATGGCCTGGTTGTCCCAGGCGCAGCCTGCAGCACTGCGGCGACTGCAACTGGCGGCTGCCCAGCAGCAGCAATTGTTGTGGGTGTTTCGTTCGGTGGCCGCCTCGCTGCAGGCGCTGCAAATGCCGCATGCGTCGCCCGCCCAGTTGCGGCTGCAAGTGCAGGGGCTGGCCCTGCCAGGGGATGCCGCCGCTGCCCCTGGCATGCAGGTGCAGATCCTCAAGCGCCGGGGGCCTCCGCTGGCGCAGGCACTCCACCTGCCGGGCTGCCATCCGCAGCTGGCGCAGGTGCTGGTGGCGCAGGCTGAGCGGCGCCGTGCGGCGCAAGAGGCCGCCAGGGCTCTACTGGCAGGGCGTCAGGCCGCATCCGTCCGTGTAGCCGGGGCCTTGGCGGGGGCGTTGGCGCGCCACGTGCCTCCAGTCCAGCCCCCAGGCCAGCCCGGAGAGCAGCCAGGAGGCCGACCCGGAGGCCGGCCAGAAGGGAGCAGGCATGCACTGGATCGCTCTGCCATTGCCCTGGTCCGATGAGCCTGCCGCCTTGCCAGGTACGGGTATGGGCACGGACAAAAGTGCTGGCGCACTCCAGGCCGCCGCTGGCTGGTGGGCCTTGCGTTTCACGCCGCGTGTGACACTGGCCGATGGCGAGGCGGTGTTGCTGGAGGTGTCCACCACCGAACGCCTGTGGGGCGGGCGCGAGGCGCTGCAGGCCCTGGTGCTGCAAGCCTGGGCCGAGGCTGCTGCCCGGTACGAAGGGGAGGGCGCAGCGCCTCCACGCGTCCGCAGCGCGGAAGGGCTTGCCCCTTCCTGTGGACAGACCCCGGCTTTGCCGCTTCATGCGCCGACGGTGTGGGGCACAGGCCCCACCGCCCTGGTGGCCCATGCCAGGCTGCGCATGGCACTGGCGGGGCGCCCCTGCCCACCGCAGAGCAGGGTAGAGAGTCTGCCCTTGCACACGCTGACAGCACTGCGCCCCCATGTGGCCAGCCTGGAGCGTATGGGCTGCCGCACCTGGGGCGCGCTGCGGGCCTTGCCGCGTGCGGGCGTTGCGCGGCGCCTGGGCGCGGGCGTGCTGCAGGTGCTGGACCAGGCCCTGGGCGATGCCCCCGAGGCCCATGCCTGGCTGCAACTGCCCGAGCAGTTTGTGTTGACCTCCGAGCTGCCCGCCCTGGCCGCGTCGGCCGACGCACTGTTGTGGAGCGCCAGCCGCAGCCTGACAGCCCTGCAGGCCTGGCTGCAGGCGCGCCAGCAGGGCGTGCTGGCGCTGGAGCTGGCCTGGTGCCACGACCTGCGGCGCATCGATGGTGTGATGCTGCCGCCCACCCAGGCGCTGCAGGTGCGCACCGCCCAGGCCACGCACGACCTGGCGCACCTGCGGCGCCTGCTGGCTGAAAACCTGGCGCGCACCACGCTGGCCGCCCCGGTACACCAGATCACGCTGCGCCTGCTCGAATCGGCCCCGCTGCCGCACCGCAGTGCCAGCCTGCTGCCCCCGGGGGAGGTGGGCGGGCGCGACCCAGCAAGCCATGGCAGCCCCGAGTCCGTCGGCGCTCCCGGCGAGGCCCTGCACCAACTGCTGGAGCGCCTGTCGGCCCGCTTGGGGGCGGACCATGTGGTGGCCCCGGTGCTGCTGGCCGACCACCGGCCCGAACGCATGCAGCAGTGGCGCCCGGCGGCGGAATGGCTGGGCACGCCCGCCCGTTCTGCAGGCCCCCATGCTGGGGGCCGTGCGCTGCAGTTCATCGCGCCGGATGCCCCCCTGCTACCCACCTGGCTGCTGAACCCGCCCCGGCAGTTGGCCGTGCAGGGCAACCGCCCCTGCCACCACGGCCTGTTGCGCCTGCTGGCTGGGCCCCACCGGTTGGAGGCGGGCTGGTGGTCTGCCATGGACGACGCTGTGGACCCAGCACGCCCCTGCGCAGACCTGGCCTTGCGCGATTACTTTGTGGCCCACAACGACGTTGCGGGACTGGTGTGGGTGTTTCGCGAGCGCCTGGCGCCTGCGCTGGACGGCACGCCAGCGGTGGCTCGCCCACACCGCTGGTTCTTGCACGGAATCTTTGGGTGAACGGGCAGGGTGGTTGTCCATGGGTTTGACGCACCGACATCCTTCACAGGCCACTGCGGTGCCAGGCCCCGCAGCGGGCGCGGCCGAGCTGCCGGGCTATGCCGAGCTGCATTGCCTGTCCAACTTCAGCTTTCAGCGTGGCGCATCGCATCCGCAAGAGCTGGTGGTGCGTGCAGCCCAACTCGGCTACCAGGCGCTGGCGTTGACCGACGAATGTTCTGTGGCCGGGGTGGTGCGCGCCTGGGGGGCGGCGAAGGAATGTGGCCTGCACCTCATCGTGGGCAGCGAGTTCTTGTGGGGTGACTTGCGGTTGGTGGCCTTGGCACGCGATGCCGAGGGCTGGGGCAACCTGTGCGAGTTCATCACCGCCGCCCGGGCCGCCGCGCCCAAGGGGCAATACCGTGTGGCGGCGGACAGCCCCTGGCACTTGCTGCAGGGGTGCGAGCTGCTGCTGTCACCTTGTCGCCAGCGCTTTGATGCTTCTGATTTTGTAGCGCTCAGCGCATGTATCACTAGCGCTACCAGCCAATTGGGCTCTCAAAATGCTCCACAAGTGTGGCTGGCGGTCGAATTGCACCAGGCGGCCGATGACAGCCTGTGGCTGGCCACGCTGCAGCGCGTGGGGGCCGCGCTGCAGCTGCCGCTGGTGGCCGCGGGCGACGTGCATATGCACGCCCGCTCGCGCAAGCCGCTGCAGGACGTGATCACCGCCGTCCAACTCGGCTGCACGGTGGCTGAGTGCGGTTTTGCGCTGCAGCCCAATGCCGAGCGCCACCTGCGCCAGCGCGTGCGGCTGGCGGGCATCTACCCGCCTGAGTTGCTGGCGGCCACGCTCACCGTGGCCGGGCGCTGCACTTTCAGCCTGAGTGAGATCCAGTACCGGTACCCGCTGGAGACTGTGCCCGAGGGCATGACCCCCGCCCAGGCGCTGGCCTGGCTGGTGCAGACCGGCGTGGAGGGCGAGTACCCGCAGGGCGCCCCCCAGAAGGTTCTGGACCAAATCCGCAAAGAGCTCGACCTGATCGCGCACTGCGGGCACGAGATGTATTTCCTGACCGTGCACGACATCGTGCGGTTTGCGCGCAGCGTGGGCATCCTGTGCCAGGGGCGCGGCTCGGCGGCCAACTCGGTGGTCTGCTACATGCTGGGCATCACGGCTGTGCCGCCCGAGAACACCCACCTGCTGTTCGAGCGCTTCATCAGCAAGGAACGCAGCGAGCCGCCCGACATTGATGTGGACTTCGAGCACGACCGGCGCGAAGAAGTCATCCAGTACATCTACGACAAATACGGCCGCGACCGCGCCGCCATTGCTGCCGTGGTCACCTGCTACCGCACGCGCAGCGCCCTGCGCGACGTGGGCAAGGCCCTGGGCGTGGCGCCCGCGCTGGTCGATGCATTTGCCAAAGATCACCACTGGTTTGACGAAGACTTCGCCGCCGACAGCCTGCAGGAACTGTCGCAAAAACTGGGTACGCCCCTGCACCGGCACACAGCGCGGCTATGGCTGGAGCTGGCCGCCGACCTGAAGGACTTTCCGCGCCACCTGAGCCAGCATGTGGGCGGCTTTGTACTGACCCAGGGCAAGCTCACGCGGCTGGTGCCGGTGGAGCCCGCCAGCATGGAAAAGCGCTCCGTCATCCAGTGGGACAAGGACGACCTTGATGACATGGGCCTGCTCAAGGTCGATGTGCTGGCCCTGGGCATGCTCAGCGCGCTGCGCCGCTGCCTCAACCTGCGGGCCGCCCTGCGCGGCGAGCGCTGGGGCCTCAAGGAAATCCCGCGCGAAGACCCCGCCACCTACGACATGATCTGCGCCGCCGACACCGTGGGCGTGTTCCAGATCGAAAGCCGCGCCCAGATGAGCATGCTGCCCCGCCTGCAGCCGCGCGAGTTCTACGATCTGGTGGTCGAGGTCGCCATCGTGCGGCCCGGCCCCATCCAGGGCGGCATGGTGCACCCCTACTTGCAGGCGCGTGAGCGCCGGCGTAAGGGCGAGCCTCTGCAACTCGAAAAACCCGAGCTGGAGGCCGCCCTGGCACGCACCCTGGGTGTGCCCATCTTTCAGGAACAGGTCATGCAGATCGCCATGGTGGCTGCCGGATTTTCCGCTGGCATGGCGGACGACTTGCGTCGCTCCATGGCCGCCTGGAAGCGCAAAGGAGGCGTACACCGGTTTGAGCGCCCCTTGATCGGGGGGATGGAGGCACGCGGCTACCGTACCGAGTTTGCCCAGGCCATCTTCCAGCAGATGCTGGGCTTTGGTGAATACGGCTTTCCCGAAAGCCACGCCCATAGCTTTGCGCTGCTGGCCTATGCCAGCAGCTGGCTCAAGTGCCACGAACCCGCCTGTTTTTTGGCGGCGTTGCTCAACTCGTTGCCCATGGGCTTTTACAGCGCTTCGCAACTGGTGCAGGACGCCCGCCGCCACGGCGTGCGCGTGCTGCCCATCGACGTGACCGTGAGCGACATCGACTGCGCGCTGGAGGGCAATCCCGAGCCGCTGCGCCCCGCACGCGGTCTGCGGGCACCGCCGCTGCCCCAGCCTGCCGTGCGCCTGGGCCTGCGGATGGTCAGCAGCCTGCACGGAGATGCCGCCAAGCGCATGCTGCAAGCCCGCGCCACAGGCCCCGCCTTTGCCAGCACTGAAGACCTGGCCCTGCGTGCCCAACTGAGCCAGCAAGACCTGCAGGCCCTGGCCGCCGCCGATGCCCTGGCCAGCTTGTCGGGCCACCGGCGCCAGCAGATGTGGGACGCCGCTGCCCAGCACAGCGCGCCGCCCCTGTGGCGCGACGTGCCCGTGCACGAGGCCCCGCTGCAACTGCCCGAGGCGCCCGAGGGTGAAGAAATCCTGTTCGACTACGCCGCTACCGGCCTCACGTTGCGCCGCCACCCCCTGGCCCTGCTGCGCCCCCGCCTGGCCCGCTGGCGCTTGCAGACCGCCCTGCAATTGCATAGCGCCGCCCACGGCCGCAAGGTGCGCGCCTGCGGCATCGTGACCGTGCGCCAGCGCCCCGGCACCGCCAAAGGCACGATGTTCGTCACGCTGGAGGACGAAACCGGCCCCGTCAACGTCATCGTCTGGCCCGCCCTGGTCGATGTGTGGCGCAATGCGCTGCTGCGGTCACAGCTGCTGGCGGTGGAAGGGGTGTGGCAATGCAGCCCCGGCGCGCTTGGTAGCAAGGCCATGGTGCGCCACCTGGTGGCCCAGCGCTTCAAGGACCTGACACCCCTACTGGGCCGCATGGCACAGGCGCTGCAGGGGAGCCGGGATTTTCATTGAGGGGGTGGTCGCTCTTCACGCAGGAGTATGGACCTGAATTGCAGGGCTGCTAACGGCCAGGAGCGGCCTTTCACCGCAAATGGAAGCGGACGTTCAACGTGGACGTAACCGGCGACTTGCGAAAGGAAGGCGCGCAGCGCCGGGACGCCTCAAGGCGTCCGCGTTGACGGGCAAGTTAGGACTCATTGGCTCAGAGGCGTAAATCTGACTTTGGGACGTACTCGGCCTTGAATTCCTCAGCCGTACGGCCCGACCCGTCTTCCTTTTGAAAACCAATCGAAATGTCCAAAACGAGGTTCTCAGGAGTGCTCTTCGCCCGCTGGGAAAGCTGTTCGTTCCATTTGGATGGCGCCTCAGATAGCCTCGATTCCGCCCTCCGAGTAATCAAGAATTTTCCGCAGCCGGGACACTTGAAGTACTTCCGCTCCTCGTAGTCCACAAAATAGTAGACCGCGTCCGCAGCGCAGAGCGGGCAGTCTTGGGAAAGCGTTGATCTCACAGCGACTCCTTAAGATGAGTTCTAACGTCGGAGCTAAGCGGCCGCCGAAGGCGGTCTGCTTGAGCGGCCTGTTAGGCGTCTGGGGAGGTGCCGCAGAAGCACGAAAGACCAATTCCTGAATGCGAAGCGATGCACCTTGACAGTGTCTCGTGCCGTGGTCTACCACTCAAAGTTCACGTAGGGAAATCGATCCTTAATCTTGAATGATCGATCAAACGTAAGAAAGAACGAAGGCAGGTTCTTGATTGGCTTGTACTTCTCGACTAGGCCTGTTCTCTCCCATTCGGCACCCAGGTGAGACATGATGTTGAGCGTGAGAACAGCTTGCTCATGGTTCGAGAGTTTCGAGCGCAAAACTTTTCCCCGAGCCAACTTCTCTTCCATCGAAAGTCTTGTTCCATCGACAAAAGTGTAGGCAGAGAACAGGTTCCGGAAGTAGTGCGATAAGCGAAGTTGGTGACCGCCAAACTGGCGCCTTTCTGACTTTCCAGTCTGTCGCGCAGTGTGTATCTCGCCAAACAGTTGCTTTATTTTTTCGACCCCGTAGTCCTTGAGCACTTCCTCAGAGACGATATGTGGACCGAAAAATGTGCATGTGTATGCGATGTCGATACGATCTGAAGTTGACCAAACTGCATCGTCATCTACAACCTGCCTCGTCAGCTTGTAGATAACGTAGAACTCGCTCAGGACGGAAGAGAACGTATCGCGCCCCGTCTGGTTACCGATGCGCAAAGACGTAACGATCTCTTCATGGGTTCTCAGCATCTCGGCGAAGATCTGATAGGTCTTTGCTCGGTAGTCCATTCGCCTAGACCACCAAAACGTCATGAACACACCGAAGACCGTCAACGCGGTAAGAAGCGTTCCCCAAACGCCCCCGATGTAGTCACCAAGCAATCCGTAGTACTGCATAGGTTCGTGTGATGGGGACGATGCTCCAGGAAGCGGAAAGAGGTTCTTGATGTCCATGGCTCTTGCCTAACGTGATGTATCCCGCAAAACCTGCGGGATAAACTGGACCGTGCGGGATATTCTCGACACCTATTTCTCCTGGAGGTCGCTTGCAGCATAGGTTTTCAAGCGATGACCTGCCCAAACGTCCAGGTATAAAAATTCCGTGAAACCCGGCACGCGCCAACTCTGCAAACTATAGCTTGGCCGTAGGCACACAGCGGGATTTCCAGCAGCCGCTGCATCAAGTCAATGGCGGCTTCCGGGCGGCGCTTCTGAACGGCAGCGCTGGGCCCATTCCTGCCATCGAGCTGTAAACCCAGCCAACGCCCCCCGACCCCACTGCCTCCATTCAAACCGACTTACACCCAAACCTTACCCAACGGTGCACCTGCACAAACGTCGCGCTGCACCGTGGGGCACGGTGGTACAAAACGCAGGTCGGTCGCATCGCGGTGGGATGCACCCGGTACAGACACCACGGCAATGCCCACCCCGATGCGGGCCATGGCAAGCCGGTTACAGGGCCAGGTTGGAGACTTCAGCGTTGACACCATGTGTTGCACCAGGTCCGGGCCTTTGGCGTGCCGCACGCTCACAAATCAAGGCGCCTGCAGCTTTTGCAGCAGCTCCAGCGTCGGATACCCGTCGGCCACCACGCCCAGGCTGCGCTGGTAGCCGCGCAGGCCCGCGCGGGTGGCGGGGCCCATCACGCCATCGGGGGTGCCGGCGGCAAAGCCTTGGCGGTTCAGGGCCTCTTGCAGGGCTTGCAGTTGTGCGCGCGACAGCGGTTCGATGTCGCGGGGCCAGGGGGTTGCCACCGCCCCCCCGCCGTCGATCTGCCGCGCCAGCAGCGCCACGCCTAGCGCGTAGTTAACCGAGTTGTTGTAGCGCAGGATGGTGCGGAAGTTGTTGCCCACCAGAAACGCCGGGCCCCGTGCGCCCGCAGGGGTGACGATGGAGGCCCCGGCCAGGTCGGGCAGCGGCGCCCCGTCGATGGACCGCACCCCTTCGGTCTCCCACTGGGCCGTGGTCTGGCGCACGGCGGGGTCAGCGCGGGCGTGGTCGAAGGTGGGGGGCAACTGCACTTCGGCCCCCCAGGGCTCGCCAGACTTCCAGCCGGACCGGGCGAGGAAATGCGCGGTGGACGCCGTCACATCGGGCACGCTGCCCCAGATGTCGCGATGCCCGTCGCCGTCGGCATCTACCGCGTAGGCCAGAAACACCGATGGCAGGAACTGCGTGTGCCCCATGGCCCCGGCCCACGATCCGATCATGCGGTCGGCGGCGATGTCGCCCTGGTCAATGATGCGCAGCGCTGCCAGCAGCTCGGTCTGCGCCCAGGCGCGGCGGCGCCCTTCGTACGCCAGGGTGGCCAGTGCGTCCACCGTGCGGAAGGTGCCAAAGTTGCTGCCGTAGTTGCTCTCCATGCCCCAGATGGCGGTGACGATGCTGGCCGGCACACCGTAGCGGGCGGCTGCGGCCTGCAGTGCTGCGCTGTGCGCCGCTAACTGGGCCTGTCCCTGGGCGATGCGCTGGGGGGAGACGGCGCTGTCCAGGTACGCCCACGGGGTGCGGGTGAACTCGGGCTGGGCGCGGTCCAGCTCGACCACGCGGGGCAGCCACTGTGCCTTGCCGAGCACGTCGCGCACGGTGGTGGGGCGAATGCCTGCCTCCAGCGCTTGGGCCGAAAAGGTGCTGAGCCATTGGGCAAAGCCGGCGGTGTGGTCAGCATCGGGGCTGGCTTGCGGCTGTGTGGCGGCTGGTATGGGCGAAGCTGTCTGAGCTGGGGCCGCAGGGGCCGCCGCCACAGGTTTGGCTGCGGGTGTGGGGGTGGCGCGGGGGGTTGACGCGCAGCCCGCCAGGGCGAGGGCGGCTGCCAGAGCCACTCCGGCAACGCCTGCGGGGGCGTGGGCGCGTGGGGCGGTGAGGGGCAGGGCAGAGGCGTGCCCTACGGGGCAAGGGGAAGCAATGAAACTGGGCATGCGCCATTGTCCCGCGTAGCGACCTGCCCGCCGGGGGCGAATGTGCATCAGTCCGTACGGTGAATATGCTTACTATGTTTTTGATAGCTGCTTGCGCATGTTCCACTAGCGCTTGCGGCCAAAAGCACTGAAAAATACGGTTACAGTGGCGGCTTGATCGCCTTGCGCCCCGCCCGCCGTGCGCAAGCCGCCGCCTGCAGCCCCCCTGTTAGCCTACCGACCATGGCGCCCCACACCTTTCTCTGGCACGACTACGAAACCTTTGGCGCCAACACGCGCCGCGACCGGCCCGCGCAGTTCGCGGCCATCCGCACCGATGCCGAGCTGAACGAAATCGGCGAGCCGCTGATGCTGTACTGCCAGCCCGCCAACGACTATCTGCCCGACCCGGTGTCGTGCCTCATCACCGGCATCACGCCCCAGCAGTGCCTGGAGCAGGGCGTGCCCGAGCACCAGTTTGCCGTGCGCATCGAGTCCGAGTTTGCGCAGCCCGGCACGATTGGCGTGGGCTACAACACCATCCGGTTTGACGACGAGATCACGCGCTTCATGTTCTGGCGCAACCTCATCGACCCCTATGCGCGCGAGTGGCAAAACCAGTGCGGCCGCTGGGACCTGCTGGACGTGGTGCGCATGACTTATGCGCTGCGGCCCGATGGCATCACCTGGCCCAAGAAGGAAGACGGCGTGACGCCCAGCTTCAAGCTGGAGCACCTGTCCAAAGCCAACGGCCTGCAGCACGACGCCGCGCACGATGCGCTGTCGGACGTGCGCGCCACCATTGCGCTGGCGCGGCTGATCCGCCAGCACAACACCAAGCTGTTTGACTTTGCTCTCAGCCTTCACAAGAAAGACCGCGTGGCCGCCGAGCTGCGCCTGCCCGCCACCACGGCCACGGCGCGGGCGTTTTTGCATGTCTCGGGCATGTTCCCCACCGAACGCGGTTGCCTGGCCGTGATGTGGCCGCTGGCCAGCCACCCCACCAACAAGAACGAGCTGATCGCCTGGGACCTGGCCCACGACCCGCGCGAGCTGGCCACGCTGAATGTGGAGGACATCCGCCTGCGCATGTTCAGCAAGGCCGATGCGCTGCCCGAGGGCGTCACCCGCCTGCCGATCAAGACCATCCACCTGAACAAGTCGCCCATGGTGGTGGGCAATGTGAACACGCTCACGCCCGCGCTGGCCCAGCGCTGGGGCATCGACCTGGCCCAGGCCGCACAGCACGCTGAGGTGGCGCGCGCGCTGCCGGACATGAGCGGCATCTGGCCGGCGGTGTTTGCCCGCCCGCAAGAGCCCGCACCGGATGTGGATCAGGACCTGTACGGCGGGTTTGTGGGCAACAACGACCGGCGCCTGCTGAACGACCTGCGCACCCTGAGCGGCGACAAGCTGGCCAAGGCGCGTGCGCAATTTGACGACCCGCGCCTGGCCGAGCTGCTGTGGCGCTACCGGGCGCGTAACTTTCCGCAGACGCTGTCACCCGAGGAGCAGGAACGATGGGAGGCCCACCGCGCTGCCTGCCTGTTTGACGGGCAGGGCGGTGCGCGCACGGTGGAGCAGCTGTTCACTGAAATCGACGAACTCTCGGAGACGGCCGACGACGAGCGCACGCAGGATATTTTGGGCGCCTTGTACGATTACGCTGAACACATCGCACCGGAGCGGTAGCCCCCCTGAGGCACTGCGCGCCTTCCGCCGAGGCGGCGCACCTGATGGCCAGGCAGGCCTCTGGTGCTCAGTGAGTAGCTCTTGGCCCTTTGTGCAGACGAAAAGAAATTGCCGCAGATTTTTATGACGACACCGCAGAACCACAGTTTCACCACCCAGATCGTGCACGCCGACCGCCTGGGCGGCGCCGAGCAAGGGGCCATCCACAAGCCCATCCACACCTCGGTGCAGTACGGCTACGAGAAGGTCGAGGACCTGATCGCCGTCTTCCAGGGCACCGCCAAGGGCGGCTTCAACTACGCGCGCCAGGGCACGCCCACCACGGCGGCGCTGGAGGCCAAGATCACGCAGATGGAGCGCGGGCACGGCTCCATCGTGTTCTCCACCGGCATGGCGGGCATCTGCGCGGTGTTCCTCACGCTGCTCAAGGCGGGCGACCACCTGGTGGCCAGCCAGTTCGTGTTTGGCAACACCAACAGCGTGTTTGGCACGTTGGCCGACCTGGGCATTGAAGTGACCACGGTGGACGTGACCGACGCGGCCAACGTCGCTGCCGCGCTGCGCCCCAACACCCGCATGGTGTTTGTCGAAACCATTGCCAACCCCGGCACGCAGATCCCTGACCTGGAAGGCATTGGCGCGCTGTGCCAGCAGCGGGGCGTGCTGTACGTGGTGGACAACACGGTGGCCTCGCCCTACCTGTTCCGCGCGGCCACGGTGGGCGCGGGGCTGGTGGTCAACTCGCTCACCAAGAGCATTGGCGGGCAGGGCGATGCGCTGGGCGGCGTCATCACCGACACGGGCTTGTACGACTGGTCAGGCTATCCCAACATCTTTGCGGCCTACCGCAAGGGGGACGCCAAGGGTTGGGGGCTGCAGCAGCTGCGCAAAAAAGGCCTGCGCGACATGGGCGGCACGCTCTCGTCCCACGCTGCCCACCAGCTGGCCCTGGGTGCGGAGACCCTGTCGCTGCGCATGGACCGCACCAGTGCCACCGCCTTGGCGTTGGCACAGTGGCTGGAGGCACACCCGGCTGTCTCGCGTGTGCTGTACCCCATGCTGCCCTCGCACCCGCAGCACGCCTTTGCGCGCAAGCACCTCAAGGCGGGCTCGTGGCTGCTGTCGTTCGAGCTGCGCAACCCCGACCAGTGCCTGGCCGTGTGCAACCGCCTGCAGTTGCCCATCAAGGCCACGGGGCTGGCCGACACACGCACGCTGATCATCCCGGTGGCGCACACCATTTTCTGGGAGGCCGGCTCCGCCGTGCGGGCCACCATGGGCATTGCCGACAGCATGATCCGCCTGTCGGTGGGCCTGGAAGAGGTGGAAGACCTGCTGGCCGACTTTGAGCAGGCGCTGGCCGGAGCCTGACCCCCCCACCTGACTTGCCCACCCTGACCCGGGAGCCCCGCCATGGCCACTGCCACCTCTGCACCGCCCGCCAACATCGGCAAGTACCGCATCGAGCGTGAACTGGGGCGGGGCGCCAGTGGCATCGTGTACCTGGGGCTGGACGGCTTCCGGGGCCGCAAGGTGGCGATCAAGCAGACCCACGCGCACCTGCTGAAGGTGCCTGAGCAAGCCGAGCGCTACCGCAAGCTGCTGCGCAACGAGGCCGCGCTGTCGAGCCGCCTGCGCCACCCCAACATCGTGCGCCTGCTCGATGCGGACGAAGAGGCGCTGCCGCCGTATCTGGTGCTCGAATACGTGGACGGCCAGCCGCTGTCCGACTTTGCGACGCCCGACACCCTGCTGCCCGTGCCCCAGGTGCTGGACATTGCCTTCAAGTGCTGCAACGCGCTCGAATACGCTTACCGCGAAGGTCTGGTGCACCGCGACATCAAGCCCGCCAACCTGATGCTGGCGCGCGACGGCGATGTGAAGCTGACCGACTTTGGCGCGGCGCTGTCGCTCCGCAGCGATGCCACCCAGCTATCGGGCCTGGTGGGCTCGCCCTCGTACATGTCGCCCGAGCAGGTGCGAGAGCAGGACCTCACCCACCACAGCGACATGTTCTCGCTGGCCGTGGTGGTGTACGAACTGCTCACCGGCCGCCGCCCGTTTGATGGCGACACCGACTTCGCCACGCTCTACAAGATCAGCAACGAGACGCCCACGCGGCCCAGCCTGCTGCGCGCGTCGCTGCCAGCGCATGTGGACGAGGTGCTGCTGCGTGCGCTGGCCAAGCAGCCCGCCGACCGCTTTGCCACCTGGGCCGACTTTGCCCAGGCGCTGCTGGCCGCGCACCGGGGCCTGCCCCGCCAGAAGTCGCAAGACACCGAGGCCGAGCGCTTTGCGCGCCTGCGAGCGCTGCCGTTTTTTGCCGACTTTCACGATGTGGCCCTGTGGGAGCTGATGCGCCTGGGCAGCTGGCGCCGGCTGGAGCAGGGCACGGTGCTGATGCGCGAGAACACGCCCGGCGACTCGTTCTGCATCCTCATCGAGGGCCAGGTGGCCGTCAGCCGCCAGGGCTGGAACCTCAGCACCCTGGGTCCCGGCGTGACGTTGGGCGAGATGACCTACCTGCGCCCCGACAACCGCATCCGCACCGCCACCGCCGTGGCCGAAACCGAGGTGCTGGTGCTCAAGGTGCGCAACCCCGCGCTGCGCGAGGCGTCGGAAGATCTGCAGTCGCGCTTTGACAAGGCCTTCATCAAGCTGCTGGTCGGGCGGCTGATCGCCACCAACGAGCAACTGGCCGAGTGGGAGCTGGTGGCTGCGCCTGGGCCGGCTGGCGGTTGATATCCTGTTTGCTATTTAATTGGTAGCTGCTGGGGCATATTGCACTAGCGCTACGAGGGCCTGTTCACCCTATTTTTGCCAGATGCGTTGCGATGCCCAAGGGCCAGGCGCAAGGCGCCAAACGAGAGGGGTGGGCAGCACGGCGCATGTATCGCCCCGTCCTGTGTGCTCAGTGGGCGTTGACACTGGAGGCGAAGGATCCCCCCGCCACGCCGCTCGTCGTTGCGTTCCTAGCCAAGTCCCCGGCCTTGGCGTCGTCGCGCGCCTCGATTGGCCCGGCGGGGGAAGCCTTCGCATTTGCAAAAATAGGGTGAACAGGCCCTGGCCCAAATTACCCAAAAACCCGGTAGCCCACAACAATGGCAGCCACCACGCCCGCCAGCTCAGCCAGCAGCGCGCAGCCCACGGCGTGCCGCGCGCGCTGGATGCCCACTGCGCCAAAGTACACCGCCAGCACGTAAAAGGTGGTTTCGGTGCTGCCCTGGATGGTGGCGGCGGCCAGGGCGGCAAAGCTGTCCACGCCCTGGGTCTGCATGGTCTCGATGAGCATGGCGCGCGCCGCGCTGCCCGAGAACGGCTTGACCAGAGCGGTAGGCAAAGCGTCCACAAACCGGGCATCAGCGCCCAGCGTGGTCACGCACCAGCGGATGCCGTCCAGCACATAGCCCAGCGCCCCCGAGGCGCGGAACACGCCCACCGCGCACAGCATGGCCACCAGGTAGGGCAGCAGGCCTTTGGCCACGTCAAAGCCTTCGCGCGCGCCCTCGATGAACGCCTCATACACTGGCACCTTGCGCCATGCGCCCAAGGCCACAAACAGCACCACCAGCGCGAACAGCGTGAGGTTGCCCAGCAGCGACGACAGCGAGGCCAGCGCCGCAGCGCTGAGCGTGGTCAGCAGCGCCATAAAGCCGCCCAGCACCAGCGCCACCGGCAGCAGGTAGGCCAGCACCACGGGGCTCCACAGCGGCAGGCGCTGCACCACGGCCACGCTCAGCAGGCCCACCAGGGTGGACGCGGAGGTCGCCAGCAGGATGGGCAAAAAGACCAGCGTTGGGTCGGGCGCGCCCTGCTGCATGCGGTACATGAAGATGGTGACGGGCAGCAGCGTGAGCGACGAGGCATTGAGCACCAGAAACAGGATCTGCGCGTTGGTGGCTGTGTCGGGCTGCGGGTTCAGCTCCTGCAGCGCTTTCATGGCCTTGAGGCCCATGGGGGTGGCCGCGTTGTCCAGCCCCAGGGCGTTGGCCGCAAAGTTCAGCGTGATCAGCCCGAGCGACGGGTGGCCGCGCGGCACCCCGGGCATGAGCTTGGCAAACAGGGGGGCCAGCCAGCGCGCCAGCGCGTCCACCAGGCCCGCCTTCTCGGCAATGCGCAGGAAACCCAGCCACAGCGTGAGCGTGCCAAACAGCAGCACCATGACTTCGACCGAGAGCTTGGCCATCTGGAACAGGGCCTGCACCATGGCCGAGAAGATGTCGGCATTGCCGCCCACCAGCCACTGGGCCAGCGCAGCCACCGCCGCTGTCAGGAAGAAGCCGAGCCACAGGGTGTTGAGCATGGGAGAGGGGGCGCTGAGGGGTGGGGTGGGTGTTTGGCCGAGATTACACGCTGCTGAGGGCAGGGCGGGGCCGTTGGCAGCTGGTTTGGCGCCGCCACGACAATGCCAGGGTTGTGTGCCTGGGGTGATTCTGGGGCGCCGGGTAGACTATAGGGTTTTTGCCGCGCGGGGCGACCCACGGCAAATACCCCCCAACCCACACACAAAGGTAACCCCCAATGGGCGCGCAGTGGAAAGCAAAAGGCAAGGCTCTCGTAGCCGATGCCAAGGGCAAGCTGTTTGGCAAGCTGGTCAAGGAAATCACCGTGGCCGCGCGTGGCGGCGCCGACCCGGCCAGCAACTCGCGCCTGCGCCTGGTGGTCGAGCAGGCCCGCAAGGCATCGATGCCCAAGGACACGCTGGAGCGCGCCATCAAGAAGGGCTCCGGCACCGGCGCCGACGCCGTCAGCTACGAACGCGTGATCTACGAAGGCTTTGCCCCCCACCAGGTGGCCGTGATGGTCGAATGCCTGACCGACAACGTGAACCGCACAGCGCCTGAAATGCGTGTGCTGTTCCGTAAGGGCCAGTTGGGCACATCTGGCTCGGTGGCGTGGGACTTCAACCACGTGGGCATCATCGAAGCCGAGCGTGCCAACGCCGATGCCGACCCCGAGCTGGCCGCCATCGAAGCCGGTGCGCAGGACTTTGAGGCCGGCGACGAAGAAGGCACCACCGTCTTCTGGACGGACCCTACCGACCTGGATCTGGTCAGCCGCGCGCTGCCAGCCCACGGCTTCACGGTGCTGACTGCCAAGCTGGGCTACAAGCCCAAGAACCCGGTGAACCCCGCCAACCTCACGGCCGAACAGCTGGAGGAGGTGGAGAACTTCCTGGCCGCCATCGATTCGAACGACGACGTGCAAAACGTGTTTGTGAGCCTGGGTGGCTGATGACAGCGGGCTGGCGCTGGCGCAGGTACCGCATACGGTGCCGTGCAGCACTCCGCCCACTCCCTTCTTTGGCTGGCCACCCCTTGTTTTGACGGATCCATCCACTGTTTCATGACAGCTGACCACTACGCAGCCCTCGGGCTGGCGGCCAACGCGTCGCTGGCGGACATCAAGAAGGCCTTTCGCCAGAAGGCCTCGTTCTACCCCCCCGACCGCAACACCGCACCCGACGCGGCCCAACGCTTTGCCGAAGTGCAAAAGGCCTACGAGGTGCTGTCGGACGACGACGCCCGCCAGGCCTATGACGACAACCGCCGCCGCAACCTGCTGGACGACCCGCTGCAGACCGCCCAGGAGATCTGGCAGGCCTACAGCGCGCGCATCCTTTCTCATCCTTCTGCCCTGTGAAACTTTCTCCCTATTTTTATGACCTGCGCTCGGCCTACCAGGCCGAGCTGGATGACCTGGTGTCGGACTCCGAGGGCAACGACGTGCTGCGCAAGCGCCTGGCTGAAAAGCGCAACGAGATGGCGTTTTTGGTGCAGATGATGGAACTGGCCCCCGAAATGGTGGCCGTGGTGTTCCACCGGGGCTTTCGCTTCACCCAACCGGCAGCGCTGGAGCACCTGCTGAGCCTGCCCGTGAACGAGCTGCCCGACTGGCACAGCCTGGGCCACGCCGTGGCGCTGGAGCCCTGGGCGCAGAGTCTGGCGCAGACGGTGCTGCGCGAGCCCCAGGGCGCACGCTTTCTGACCGTGGCTGCTGGCCTGGAATACCTGCAGCAGCACGCCCACATGGCCCCCGCTGCCGCTGCCCATGGGGACAGCGATGCCGAAGAGGACAGTGAAGACGCCGCCGAGCACGACGACGATTACAGCGCCCTGAGTGCCGACGACGCGGTGGACCCACACAACAGCCGCACGCGCGAAGAGGCCAGCGCCAACTGGCTGGCCGACGTGGGCTTTGAGCGGAAAGAATGAACCACCCCCTGAGTCGCCTTCAGCGCCTTCCCCCTCTCCTTCGGGAGGGGGACGCACCCGGTGGCCTGGCAAAGCCAGCTCCACGGGTGCACTGGTTTGGGCCACGCCAGTTTCATCGGACTGCGCGTGTTGCCTGGCGATGTGGAAAATCAAGAAGGAATATGCATGAGTGACCGCAACCACCTGGCCCTGATCACCAAAACCACCAGCCTCATCGCAGCCGGTGACATCGTGGGCGCCGAGTCCGCGCTGGCCGAGCTGGCCGATGCCGAGGGCGACAACGCCCTGATGGTGGTGCTGGACCAGCTCGCCCCCAAGGACATCCTGGCCGTGATGCGCGAGTACGACGACTCCAAGGCGTCCGTGGTCAACATGCTGGTCACGCCCGAGCAGTTTGCCCGCGCCATGGTGCTGGAGAAGCAGTACAAGGACCTCACCCACACCCACCTGCGCAACATGGTCAACGCCGTGGTCTTCCGCGACGATGCCGACCCGGTGGAATTCCTCACCGCCATAGGCGACCTCGAAGGCGGCGCCGAGGCCCTGGCCAACTACTTTGCGGAAAAGTGGAGCCGCATCGAAGCCTTTGCCCGCACCGGCACGTTTGACGCGACCGAAGACTACGGTGTCACGCTGAGCGATGACGAACTGCTGGCCTCGGGCTATGTGCAGCCGCGCGTGGACCTGGACGAGGTGGCCGACCGCGACTGGATGCAGATGGCCTGGCTGCTGCGCTGCGAGTGCCGCGACCTGTTCATCGAAATGCTGCTGGTGCTGCGCGCCAAAGCCCGTGCGTTTGACCTGGGCCTGGAAGAGGGCGACGAGACTCCCGCCGAAGAAGACGACGGCAAGTTCGAGACCAGCGAGACGGATCGTGGCAAGGCCACGCCTGCGGCCCGCGCCTCTGACGAAGAATCCGCGATTTGATGATGTCCCAAAGCTCGGCACTGCAACTGCACGACGCCCGTCCTTTCTTTGAAAAGGCGCTGGTCTACGGCGTGCAGCACGGCATCCTCGATGCGGACCGGCTGGCGGCCATCAATACCGATGCGGCCAAGGGCATGGTGCAGATTGCGCGCTACTTTGGCAGCGAGTTCTTGCGGCCCGAGCTGGAAAAGGCGCGGGACCGCATGGTCAACCTCATCAGCCTGTACCTGCTGGAGACTACGGACGGTGACCTGGCCAAGGCGGCGGTCTCGTTGCGCGACAACTCCTTTTTGTCGCGCTCCAAGGGCGGGTCGGACATGCTCAAGCGGCTGATCGCCATGCCCGAGAGCAGCAACTTTGGCATGGCCGGTTATGCCGATGCCGAAACCCCGCTGCTGGCTGCCTGGTCGTTGCGCAGCCATGCCGACTACCGCGCGGAGCTGGCCCGGCGCAGCCAGATCGCCCAGGCCATCGCCGCCGCCGAATGGCTGGCCGCGCAGTACGACCTGGACACCGACGAGCTGGAAACTGCTGGTGCCGATGCGGAGGCGGTGATCCGCACAGGGCTGTTGATGCAGGCGCTGAACCCCAAGGCCATGGCGGCGGGTGAGTGGCCCAGCGCCCCAGCGTTTGAAAAGCTGGTGACGGCACTACGCAAAAAGAAGGCGCCTCTGCCGGCGGCGCTGCGCTTGCCCGCTGGCGTGCCCGCAGAGCTGCGCGAGGTGCTGCAAGCCCAATGTGCTGCGGTGCTGGCGGACTTGCCCAAGCTACTGCAGTCCGCAGCGCCCCTGCGCACCTTGTTGCGGCCCATGGGCGCCTTTCGGGCGCGGTACTTCCTGCTGGACGACCCGCTGGCCGAGGTGGACAGTTTTCATCGCAGCCTGGACGCTCTTGAGGAAGATGACGAACCTCCGCAGCCCGCCAGCAAGACCTGGGCGAAGGCGACCGCAGGCAACGAGGACGAGCACTCCCTGCTCACGCTGTTCCTGTGCTTGGCCGCTGGCGCGCCCAAGAAGACGCTGCTGACCGAGAAAACCGCTGCCAGCCTGGTGCGCAAGATCCGCAAGTCCGGCCTGCAGCCCGAGCTGGCGGCCGACTTCATCCGCACCCATGCGGCGGCCGCCTTCCAGCAAGACTACCTGGCCCTGTGGTCCGGTTTTGTGCAAGACGCGCAGGCCACGCTGACCAGCGACCGTGACTACCAGATGCACGACGTACTGGCGCTGCTGCGGCGCGAATGCCACGTGGTGAGCTGACAGGTGCGCCCATAGGCCGAGCGAGGGGGCGGCCTGAGAGGCTCCAGGCACTAGCTCAAGCACTGCATGGATGCCCGAAAAAGAGTCGCGGGGCAGTCAAGGCTCTCGGTTACCATTGTTAACGTTGACAGTCATCGCATAGCCTGCAAGCCATAGCAGCCGGGCGTTGGGCGATGGCGTCGCGTTGTGAGCCTCATTGCCATCGCCTGTCTGTACCTTCTGTGCACAGCCCCACCCTCCTTATCGTCGCGGCCATTCTTGCAGCGCTGGTCACAGGCGTTCTGTCCGCGGTGTGGATCTTCAACAGACGCATTCCCGGGCTTCGCTTCTGGGCGCAGGCACTGTTTTGCGCCACCGTCTTCTGCATCAACCTGCTGCTGCGCGACCATGTGTCGCTGCCGTTGTCTGTCGTGCTGGCGCAGTCTTCCGTAGCGTTGGCTGCATACCTATGCCTGCTGGGCGCACGCGAGTACATGGGCAGGGCGCCCTTGGGGCACGGTGTTGCCTTACTGGCCTTGGCGCTTCTGCTGGGTAGTGCTTTGTTTTTTACCCGGGTGAAGGGGAAGGTGCAGGTCCGGACCGCGCTGGCGGGGCTTGTGCCGGGGGTGTTGTTGATTGCGGCCGCGCGCACACGGGCCGGTGGCGGTTTTCACAGGGTGCCGGCGCGGTACCTGTTTGCGGCCGGGGTGGGCGTGCAGGGGGCGTTCTTGCTGGTGCGGCCTTTGCGGTTCAAGCGGGCCGCGCCCGCCGATGGGGCGCAGCCCGAGACGGGCATGGTGGCTGCGCTGTCGCAGTTTGTGGTGCTGGAGTCCACCCTGGCGCTGGTGCTGGTGGCGTTTGGTGCGCTCATGCTCACCAATGAGTTCATCACCAACGAACTGCGCCACCTGGCCGAGGTGGACCCGCTGACCAATGTATTCAACCGCCGCGCGTTTCTGACCCTGCTGGACAAAGCCATCAGCAACGCCCAGCGCACGCAGACGACGTTGCCCGTGCTGGTGATGGACCTGGACCATTTCAAGAAGGTCAACGACAGTTGGGGCCACCGCGCGGGTGACGATGTGCTGCGCCATTTTGTGATGCTGGCCCAGCGCTGCCTGCGCAAGGAGGACGTGATGGGCCGACTGGGGGGGGAAGAGTTCGCCATCTTCTTGCCCAACGCAGGGGCAGGTGGCGCCGTTGCGGTGGCCGAGCGCCTGCGCGCCATGGTGGAGGCCCACCCGGTCGCGACCGAGCAGCGCAGCATTGCGCTCACGGTGAGTGTCGGCGTCACCGTGTGCGCGGGCAGCGAGTCCGCAGGCACGGCCCTGCAGCGTGCGGATGAGGCCATGTACCTGGCCAAGGAACGGGGGCGCAACCGCGTGGAGATGACCGTGGTCCCTGCTGCACCCATGGCCCCGGCTACCACCACCAACCAGCCTGCCACGCGGACCACCCTGGCGGCATAGGAGCTGCCTTGCGTCGACACGGCGCTAGGCTCTGTCGCCTTGCGTCATGGAGGGCTGTGTCGGCTGCCCGACCCTGGCGGTGGCGGCATGGGTCACAAAGTCGATGTTGCCCGTCACAATCGCCTTTTTCACCCCGCCCCCGGTGATGCAAGCAGACAACCCCATGGCAGTCCCCACCCCTCCTGGCGCCCCCAGCGACGCCCACGCTGCAGCCCCCCAATCCGCTGGTACCCAGCCCGCGCCCTCTGCGTCGCCAGCGCTGTCCGGCCGCAGGGCGTTTCTGGCCACCGGGGCCGGGGCGGCGCTCGCAGCCGCTGGCGCTGCGGGCTATTTTCTGCACCAACCGGGCAACGACCGACGGCTGGTCTTCGCCACCCTGCACGATGCCATGGGCGAGGCCGAGCGACTGAATGCTGCCTCTGTCCACGCGCTGGAACCCGCCACGGCCTGGACCTGGGCGCAGACGCTGGTGCATTGCGCGCAGAGCATTGAATACTCGTTGCAAGGCTTTCCGTCGCCCAAGTCGGCGCTGTTTCAGAACACCCTGGGGGCCGCCGCTTTCAAGGTGTTTACTCTGCGGGGCCGCATGAGCCACAACCTGGCCGAGCCCATTCCGGGCGCCCCGGCCCTCGATGCGCAGACCACGGACCCATCGGCCGCCATGGCACGCCTGCGCCAGGCGGTGCAGGACTTTGCCCTCCACACCGGTGCACTGCAGCCTCACTTTGCCTATGGCGCCTTGACCCGGGCGCAGTACGAGCAGGCGCACGCCATGCACCTGGCCAACCATCTGTCGGCCTTTGATGGGCGCGGCTAGTTCAGGCGCTGAAGACTAAAGCTGCGCTCGTCTGAAGCTGCTGGACCAGCTCCGCAGCGCAGCCGTAAGACCCACGCAATTGCAGCGAAATTGATGCAAGTCAAGGGAGGCGGCCGACCGCGCGCAGCCCATGAGGGCCCTGCGCTTACGATACTTTTTGAGGTGAGGCGCCTTCGCTGATGTGACTGCCAATGCGCTCTGCCTCCGCACCAAAGAGGATCAGAGCCATGGGCAGCAAGTGGAAAATTTATGCGGCCGTCGCAGCGCTGTTGCTGCTGGGCACCGTATTGGTCGTGCGGTGGGCGCCCTGGCAGTCCAAGGGGCCAGGCCCGGGCTTTGTGAGCGGCAACGGCCGCATCGAGGCCACCGAGATCGCCGTGGCCACCAAGCTCGCGGGCCGGGTGCAGGACATCCTGGTGGCCGAGGGCGATTTCGTGAAGGCGGGGCAGCCCGTGGCCCGTATGCAGATCGACGGCCTGCAAGCCCAGCGCGAAGAGGCCGTGGCCCGGCTGCAGCAGGCGCAGCTGGCCATCAGCAGCGCGCAGGTACAGGTGGCCCAGCGCGAGAGCGACTACCAGGCTGCTCTGGCCGTGGTGGCACAGCGCGAAAGTGACCTCGACACCGCCCGCCGCCGCCTGCCACGCTCTGAGCAGCTGGCGCGCGAAGGTTTTTTCTCCAGCCAGTTGCTGGACGACGACCGCGCCAAGGTGCGCAGCCAGCAGGCCGCCGTGACGGCTGCCAAAGCCCAGGCCAAGGCTGCGCAGGCGGGCATAGGCGCGTCGCGCACGCAGGTGAACAGCGCCGAGGCCAACGTGCGCGCGCTGGAGGCCACGCTGGCCCGCATCGATGTGGAGCTGGCCGACAGCGAGCTCAAGGCCCCGCGCGACGGGCGGGTGCAGTTCCGCGTGGTGCAGCCCGGCGAGGTGGTGGGCGCAGGCGCGCGCGTGCTGCAGCTGGTGGACCTGACCGATGTGTACATGACCTTCTTTCTGCCCGAGACCGTGGCGGGCCGCGTGGCGCTGGGCAGCGATGTGCGCATCGTGCTCGATGCCGCGCCGGGCTTTGTGATTCCGGCCACTGTGTCGTTTGTGGCCAGCACGGCGCAGTTCACACCCAAGACGGTGGAGACCGCCAGCGAGCGCCAGAAGCTCATGTTCCGCGTGCGGGCCCAGATCGACAAGGCATTGCTGCTGCGCCACCAGGAGCAGGTCAAGACCGGTCTGCCCGGCGTGGCGTGGCTGCGGGTTGACCCTGCGGTGGAATGGCCTGCCAATCTCGCCGTCAAGGCTGACCAGTGAGCCTCCCCGGCAGCGCGGCACCCGTAGCCCGCCTGCGTGGCGTGGGCCAGCGCTACGGGCGCACGGTGGCGCTCGATGGCATCGACCTGGAGGTGGCTGCGGGCCGCATGGTGGGCCTGATCGGGCCGGACGGCGTGGGCAAGTCCAGCCTGCTGGCGCTGGTGGCGGGCGCCCGCGCAGTACAGCAGGGCACGGTAGAGGTGCTGGGCGGTGACATGGCCAAAAGCCGCCACCGCAGCCGCGTGTGCCCCCGCATCGCCTACATGCCGCAGGGCCTGGGCAAGAACCTGTACCCCACGCTGTCGGTGGAAGAAAACCTGCAGTTCTTTGGCCGCCTGTTCGGGCACGACGCGGCCGAGCGGCGGCGCCGCATTGATGAACTCACGCGCAGCACAGGGCTGCACCCGTTTCTGGCGCGGCCTGCGGGCAAGCTCTCGGGCGGCATGAAGCAAAAGCTGGCCTTGTGCTGCGCGCTCATCCACGACCCCGACCTGCTGATCCTGGACGAGCCCACCACCGGCGTGGACCCGCTGGCGCGCGCGCAGTTCTGGGATTTGATCGGCCGCATCCGCGCCGCCCGGCCCGGCATGAGCGTGATCGTGGCCACGGCCTACATGGAGGAAGCCCAGCGCTTTGAATGGCTGGTGGCGATGGACGAGGGGCGCATTCTGGCCACCGGCACCCCGGCCGAGCTGATGGCCCGCACTGGGCACGATTCGCTGGAGCAGGCCTTTGTGGCCCTGCTGCCCGAGGCCAAGCGCCGGGGCCACCAGGCGGTGCAGATTCCGCCGCTGGACCGGTCGCAGGCAGACGATGCCACCAACGTCGCCATCGAGGCGCGCGACCTCACCATGCGCTTTGGCGACTTTGTGGCGGTGGACCATGTGAGCTTTCGCATCCAGCGAGGCGAGATCTTCGGCTTTCTGGGCAGCAACGGCTGCGGCAAGTCCACCACCATGAAGATGCTCACCGGCCTGCTGCCCGCCAGCGACGGGCAGGCCTGGTTGTTCGGCCAGCCAGTGGACCCCAAGGACATGGCCACACGGCGGCGCGTGGGCTACATGTCGCAGGCGTTTTCGCTGTACAGCGAGCTGTCGGTGGAGCAGAACCTGGTGCTGCATGCCCGTCTGTTTCACGTGCCCGAGGCCGAGGTGCCCGGGCGCGTGACGGCCATGCTGGAGCGTTTTGACCTGCAGGCCGTGCGCGGGTCCATGCCCATGAAGCTGCCGCTGGGCATGCGCCAGCGCCTGTCGCTGGCCGTGGCCATGGTGCACGAGCCCGAGCTGCTGATTCTGGACGAGCCCACCTCGGGCGTGGACCCGATGGCGCGCGACAACTTCTGGCGCCTGATGGTGGAGCTGGCGCGGCGCGACAAGGTCACCATCTTCATCTCCACCCACTTCATGAACGAGGCCGAGCGCTGCGACCGCATCTCGCTGATGCACGCAGGGCGCGTGCTAGAGAGTGCTGCGCCGCAGGACATTGTGGCCAAACGCGGCGCTGCCACGCTGGAAGAAGCCTTCATCGGCTCCCTGGAAGATGCCGCAGGCACGGCCCAGGCTCCTGTGTCTGTGCCTGTGCAGGCTTCGGAGCCCGCTGCGCGATCGCCTGTGCCTACCCACGACGCACCCACCTGGCCCACCCGCCTGAGCCAGAGCCTCGCCCGCATCCACAGCACCCAGTGGCGCGAGGCACTGGAGCTGCGCCGCGACCCGGTGCGCGGCGCCATGGCGCTGCTGGGCTCGCTGATCCTGATGTTCGTGATGGGCTATGGCATCAGCATGGACGTGGAGAACCTGCGCTTTGCCGTGCTGGACCGGGACCAGACCGCGCTGAGCCGCGCCTATACGCTGAACCTGGCGGGCTCGCGCTACTTCACCGAGCAGCCGCCCATCACCACCTACACCGAGCTGGACGCGCGCATGCGGTCCGCCGAGATATCGCTGGCGCTGGAGATCCCGCCTGGCTTTGCACGCGATGTGGCACGCGGCCAGCCGGTGCAGATCGGCGCGTGGGTGGACGGCGCCATGCCCCAGCGCGCAGAAACCGTCATCGGCTACGCCCAGGGCCTGCACCAGCAGTGGCTGGGGGAGCAAAGCCGCAGCCGCACAGGCACGGTGCCCCGGGGCCTGCTGGAGGTGGAGCCGCGCTACCGCTACAACCCCGACGTGCGCAGCCTGCCGTCCATGGTACCTGCCGTGATCCCGCTGCTGCTGCTGATGCTGCCCGCCATGCTCACGGCCCTGGCCGTGGTGCGCGAGAAAGAGCTGGGCTCCATCATCAACCTGTATGTGACGCCCACCACGCGCACCGAATTCATGCTGGGCAAGCAGCTGCCCTATGTGCTGCTGGCGCTGTTCAACTTTGGTTTGATGTGCCTGGCCGCGGTGACGGTGTTTGGCGTGCCCATCACCGGCAGCTTTGCCACGCTCACGCTGGGGGCCGTGCTGTTCAGCCTGTGCTCCACGGGTATGGGCCTGTTGGCCTCCACCGTCACACGCAGCCAGATTGCGGCCATGTTCTTTGCCATGGTGGGCACGCTCATCCCAGCGGTGCAGTTTGCGGGGCTTATCAACCCGGTGTCGTCCATGACCGGATTTGCGCGCTGGGTGGGCGAGGTCTACCCGGCCAGCCACATGTTCACCATCAGCCGGGGCGTGTTCAACAAGGCCCTCACGCTGCAGGACTTGCAGGCCGAGTTCTGGCCCATGCTGGTGGCGGTGCCGGTCATCATCGGCGCGGCGATCTTGCTGTTACGCAAGCAGGAGACCTGACATGGCACTGCGTGGACGGTGGTCGAACATTTTTCGCCTCGGCATCAAGGAGCTGTGGAGCCTGTGGCGCGACCCGGCCATGCTGTTCCTCATCGTCTACACCACTACGCTGGCGGTGTACTCGGCAGGCATGGCGCAGCCCGAGACGCTCTACCACGTGCCGATTGCCATCGTGGATGAGGACGACTCGGCCTTGTCCCAGCGCATCGCCACCGCGTTCTACGCACCCCAGTTCACGCGCCCGGCCATGATCAGCATGCGCGAGGTGGACCCGGGCCTGGACGCGGGCCGCTTCACGCTGGTGCTGCACATCCCCGTCCATTTCCAGCGCGATGTGCTGGCAGGCCGGGTGCCGCAGGTGCAGCTCAACATCGATGCCACGCGCATGGGGCAGGCGTTTGCGGCCAACGGGGCTGTGCAGCAGATCGTGCAGCTGGAGGCTGCGGAGTTTGTGCAGCGCGACCGCACCGTGGCCGCGCAGCCCATCGAGCTGACGGTGCGCTCGCGCTTCAACCCTGCGCTCAACCCCGCATGGTTCGGGTCGCTCATGGAGCTGATCAACATCGTGACCATGCTCTCCATCATCCTCACGGGCGCTGCGCTGATCCGCGAGCGCGAGCACGGCACGGTGGAGCATTTGCTGGTGATGCCCGTCACCCCGGGTGAGATCATGCTGGCCAAGGTCTGGGCCATGGCGCTGGTGGTGCTGGTCGCCACGTGGATTTCGCTCACGGCGGTGATCCGCTGGGCGATTGGTGTGCCCATCGAGGGTTCGGTGCCACTGTTTCTGCTGGGGGCCACGCTGCACCTGTTTGCCACCACGTCCATGGGCATCTTCATGGCCACGGTGGCGCGCAGCATGCCGCAGTTTGGCTTGCTGATGGTGCTGGTGATGATGCCGCTGCAGATGCTGTCGGGCGGCGTCACCCCGCGCGAGAGCATGCCGCTGTGGGTGCAGTACGGCATGGCGTTGGCGCCCACCACGCACTTCACCGAGCTGGCCCAGGCCATCCTCTACCGAGGGGCGGGCTGGGCGGTGGTGTGGCCGTCGCTGGTGTGGCTGCTGGGCATTGGGGCGGTGCTGTTCAGCCTGGCGCTGGCGCGGTTTCGCAAGACGATTGCGCGCATGGCTTGAGCGCACCAGCGCTTCCTGTGTCCCACACTTGGCGAGAGTGTCATGGCTTGGTGTCGAATTCGTTCAGGGGCAGATTGAAGCTGCCTCTTCGGTCTCCGGTGACTGAGAACGCGCGTGTGCTTCCTGACAGGTTCTTGCCACTGGTCTGGGTAAACACCACGCGGTATTTGCCTTCATCCACGCGGTCCAATGTGTAGCCTCCGCGGGGCGACAAGTAGACCTGCCTCAGCGGGGAACAGGGGTTGGCATCCGCTGCGCACAGGCGCACCCATAGTCCTTCATCGCCGGGATTACCCAGCGTGATCAGGGTGTCCCCACCAGCGGCCAGATAAGGTTGGCCGAGCAAGCGACCACTGGATTTGGGCCATTCGCCTCGCCGGTTGTCTGGTGATTTGCCATGGGGGTAGGGCAGGGTGTGCTTGACACCAGGCCCCTGCGATGGCTGTGCTGAATGCTGAGGAAAGCGGGGCCCCTCATAGCGCTGGGGGGCTCCCCACAGGGCGTAGCCCACCAGCACATAAAGCAGCGTGGCCATTGCCAGCAAAGCCATAGCACCGTAGCTGCTGGTATTGATCCAGGGCTTGCGTGGGTAGGTGAACGTATCCAGCAGTTCGCCGACGGCATCTCGGCCGGTGATCGCGCGCACCAGCCAGAACAATGCGGCAGCACCCCACAGGCCCGCCAGCAGCCAGGGCCTGGCCAACTCGTTGTAGATACCCATCAAGACGAGCTTGGGCATCATGAAAATCAGATCCGCAAGGCTTGCTTCCGCCCTGGCAGTGGCGCTGAATGTCAGCGCCGCAATGAAGAGGAGGAGTTGTTTGTGCATGGCGAAAGCGACCAAGGGGTTAAGGCGCTGGAGGTGGTGCAGCACGAGATGATCATTCCCCGCGGGAGTGTCCCGATGGTAGTCGTCTGGCACGCAGGGTCACCCGAGGTCGTGGCGTTCGGCGTCGAGGCATGCGAACTGCGACAGACCTCAAGAGCTGCCCGTTGAAATGAAATTTGTACTGCTTGGCCGCCCTGGCAGGCGCAACTGTGCCACCGGCGCTGGGCTGCTCGCCACCCGCTGGCCGCGCCTCCACACCCCCAGCCGCGCAGCGCGCAGGCGGATGGCCTCGACGGGGGTGCGTGCGTGCAGCAGCACGAAGTCTGCATGGCAGCCGGGCGCAATGCCATAGCCCTCCAGGCCCAGCAGGCGTGCCGGGTTCACCGTCACCGCATCAAAACACTGCCGCATCGCGGCCTGGCTGGTCATCTGGCCCACATGCAAGCCCATGTGCGCGGCCTCCAGCATGTCGGCGCTGCCGCCGCTGTACCAGGGGTCCAGCACGCAGTCGTGACCAAACGCCACCGTCAGGCCTGCGGCCATCAGCTCAGGCACGCGGGTCATGCCCCGGCGCTTGGGGTAGCTGTCGTGGCGGCCTTGCAGCGTGATGTTGATGAGCGGGTTGGCCACCACGCCCAGGTCGGCCTCGGCCATCAGGGGGATGAGCTTGCTCACGTAGTAGTTGTCCATGCTGTGCATGGAGGTGAGGTGCGAGCCCGTCACGCGGCCGTGCAGGCCTAGGCGCTGGGTCTCGTACGCCAGGGTTTCGACGTGGCGGGAGTGCGGGTCGTCGCTCTCATCGCAATGCATGTCCACGCGCTTGCCGCGCTCGGCGGCCAGTTCGCAGAGGATCTTCACACTCTCGGCCCCTTGGGCCATGGTGCGCTCGAAGTGGGGGATGCCACCCACCACGTCCACGCCCATGTCCAACGCGCGTTTCAGGTTGGCCAGCCCCCCGGGCGCACGCAGCACACCGTCTTGCGGAAAGGCCACCAGCTGCAAATCCAGGTAGGGCGCCACACGCTGCTTCACATCCAGCAGCGCCTCCACGGGCAGCAAGCTCGGGTGGCTGGTGTCCACATGGCTGCGGATGGCCAGCAGGCCGCGCGCCACGGCCATATCGCAATACTGCAGGGCGCGTTCAACGATGGCGTTGTGGGTGAGCGTGGGCTTGAGCTCGCCCCACAGCGCAATGCCCTCCAGCAGCGTACCGCTCTCGTTCACGCGCGGCTGGCCGTAGCTCAGGGTCGAATCCATGTGGAAATGCGCGTCCACAAACGGCGGGCTGACCAGCAGGCCGCCTGCATCCACCGTTTCATGCGCGGGGGCTTGCAGGCCTTCGGTCACTTCGGTGATGCGACCGCCTTGCACGGCAATCGACATGTTCTGGCGGCCGTCGGGCAGGGTGGCGTGGGTGATGAGCAGGTCGAGCATGGTGGGAGAGTTTAGAGATTCGTCTGGGCGTGCAGGCACACTGCGGGGTCTCAAGAAGAAAGGGTCATCCGATGAACGCACATGAAAAGCTGAACTACGTCGAATTTGCCGCGCGCGATTTGCCTGCCACGAAGTCGTTCTTTGAAAAGGCCTTTGCGTGGGCCTTTGTGGACTACGGCCCGGAGTACACGGCCTTCTCGGGCCAGGGGCTGGACGGTGGATTCTTTCAGGCCAGCCTGTGTTCCACCCCTGCCAATGGCGGCGCCTTGCTGGTGTTCTATAGCACTGACCTCGAAGCCACATTGGCCAAAGTAGAGAAGGCGGGTGGCTGCATCGTCAAGCCGGTGTTCGACTTTCCAGGCGGGCGGCGCTTTCATTTCACCGAGCCCAGCGGTAACGAGTTTGCGGTGTGGTCCGACCAGACGGTGTGAATGAATCGGGCGTGGTGGGTTCATTCGCACCTTCTCATCGCTCCCCCTTGCGGTAAGGCTTCATCAGCGCCTGCGGGTAGGCCGCTTTGCGTGCCACCAGCACCAGCGCCAGGATGGACAGCAGGTACGGCAGCATCAGATACACCTGGTAGGGCAGCCACGCATCGCCCGCCTGCTGCAGCCGCAGCTGCAGCGCGTCGAAGAACGCAAACAGCAGCGCACCCAGCAGCGCCTTGCCAGGCCGCCACGATGCAAACACCACCAGGGCCACGCAGATCCAGCCGCGCCCGTTGATCATGTTGAAGAAGAACGCGTTGAACGCCGACAGGGTGAGGAACGACCCCGCCACGCCCATCAACGCAGATCCGGCCACGATGGAGCCCGTGCGTGTAGCCGCCACCGAAATGCCCTGGCCTTCGGCGGCCTGCGGGTTCTCGCCCACCATGCGAACGGCCAGGCCCAGCGGGGTGCGCATCAGCACCCAGGCCAGCAGCGGGACCAGCAGCAGCGCCAGCAGCGTGAGCGGCGTCTGTGCCGACAGGATAGGAATGCCCAGCCATTCCATCGGTGCAAAGGGCTCGATGGTGGGTGGCGTGTTGACCTTGGGGAAGCTCACCCTGTAGCCGTAGTAGCTGAGCGCCGTAGCCAGCAGCGTGATGCCCAGGCCGGACACATGCTGCGACAGCGCCAGCCCCACGGTGAGCCACGCGTGCAGCAGCCCAAACACCGCACCCGTGAGCGCCGCGACCAGCACCCCGGTCCACAGCCCATGGCCCGCATACACCGTGAGCCAGCCGGTGAAGGCCCCGGCCACCATGATCCCTTCAATGCCCAGGTTGAGCACCCCGGCGCGTTCGCACAGCAAAACCCCCAGCGTGCCCAGAATGAGCGGCGTGGCTACGCGCAGGGTGGCAATCCAGAACGCGGGGTTGGCGAGGATGTCGAGCAGTTCGGTCATACGGCTGCTCCGTGGAGTTTTGCTTCTGTTTCGATAGCTGCTAGCGCATGATTCACTAGCGCTACAGGCCGATTTGGCTTGAAATTGTGGTGTGCACGGCGTGTCAGGCCACCCCCCCCCCGCGCGCCGCGGGCCTGGCGCGCGCCCCCGCGCCCCACCCCCCCAGACGGGCGGGGCCCCCCAGACCACCCCGGTGTGGGGGGGGGCCCCCCCCGCCGGGGGGCTGTGCCGGCCCCCCCCCCCCAGCCCCCCCGCCAAAAGGGTGCCCGCCGCAATCACGCCCAGCGGGTGCAGCCCGGCCAGCATCGCAATCACGATGCCGCTGTAGCCATAGCCGGGCGACATGTCCAGCGTCACATAGCTGGTGCGGCCTGCCACCTCGATGGCACCTGCCAGCCCGGCCAGCCCGCCCGAGAGCAGTGCGACCAGCACGACGGTACGGGTGATCGGCACGCCCGCAAACGCGGCAGCGCGTGCATTGGCCCCGGCAGCGCGAATGTCAAACCCCGGCACCGTGCGCGCCAGCAGCGCCCACAGCATCACGGCCAGCGACACGGCCCACAGCAGGCCCGTGTGCAGACGTGTCTGTGGCACCAGCTTGGAGAGTTCCAGATCACCTTGCAGCGCCACACTCTGCGGCCAGCCCATGGAGAGTGGGTCTTTCATCGGCCCGTCCAGCAGCGCCGACACCAGCAGCAGCATGATGAAGTTGAGCAGCCGCGTGGTGACCACCTCGTCCACCCCCAGCCGCGCCTTCATCAGCGCCGGGCCCAGCAGCAGCGCGGCACCCGCGAGCGCGGCCGCCAGCATCATCAGGGGGAAGAGCACGTAGGGCGACCATTCCAGCCCCGTGCCGCCATGCATGCCCCCCACGGCCACGGCGGCCAGTGCCCCGGCGTAGAGCTGCCCTTCAGCCCCGATGTTGAACAGCCGCGCGCGGAAGGCGACGGCGGCTGCCAGCCCGGTCAGGATCAGCGGCGTGGCGCGGGTGAGGGTTTCGGTCAGTGCGAATACCGAGCCGAAGGCGCCCTGCAGCAGCAGCGCATAGGTTTTGCCCACGGGCGCACCGGCCCAGAGCACCAGCAGGGCGCTGACGATCAATGTGAATACCACGGCACCTACCGGCGCCAGCACGTAGGCGGCGGGGGAGGTGTGGTTGCGTTTTTCGAGTCTCATGTGGGTTGTTCTTGTTGTTGTTGCTCAATGTGCAGCGCCTGCCATCGCGAGGCCGATGGCTTCGCGTGTCCAGTCTTCAGCGCGTCGCGCCTCGCTCAGGTGGCCGTCGTGCATGACGGCCACGCGGTCGCCCAGCGCCAGCACTTCATCCAGGTCGTCAGAAATCAGCAGCACGGCCGCCCCTGCATCGCGCGCGTTGATGAGCTGCTGCTGCACAAACATCACCGCGCCAATGTCCAGGCCCCAGGTGGGCTGGTGCGCGACGATGAGCTGAGGCGCTGTGGCCGAGTTACCAGCCGCGTCCTGTGGCGGCATCAGTGCCCGGCCCAGGATGAGCTTTTGCATGTTGCCGCCAGACAGGGACCGTGCAGGTGCATCGGCCCCGCCGCCGCGCACATCAAAAGTCTCGGCCACACGCTGTGCATGCTGGCGTGCGGCGCGGCGTTTGACCCAGAAAGCGCGGAACCACGGGTGTGCAAACCAGGGGCCGCGCAGGCGCTCTGACACCGCGTTCTCCCACACCGGCAAATCACCCACCACGCCCACGGCGTGGCGGTCTTCGGGGATGCGGGCCACGCCCTGGCTCACTAGCCATGCGGGGCGTGCTTGCAGCGGTGCGCCGCGCAGGGGGACCTGGCCGGTGGTGACGCTGCGCACGCCGCACAGCACATCGGCCAGCGCTACCTGGCCGTTGCCGCTGACGCCTGCAATCGCCACGATCTCGCCCGCGCGCAGGGTGAGGGACACATCGTTCAACCTGTCGCGCCCGGTGGGGGCGGTGCTGACGTTGGTCAGGGTGCAGATGGGCTCGCCCACCTTCTTGGCGGGGCGGCGCTCTGCGGCCTCGATCGCATGGCCCACCATCCATTGCGCCAGCTGCCCCTGCGTGGTGCCCTGGGCAGGCGCCTCGGCCACCAGTTTGCCCTGGCGCAGCACGGCCACGCGGTGCGATACGCGCAGCACCTCGCCCAGCTTGTGGCTGATGAAGATGATGGACAGGCCCTGGCCGACCATCTGTGCCAGAGTGTCGAACAGCGCCTCGCTCTCCTGCGGGGTGAGCACCGCAGTGGGTTCGTCCAGGATGAGGATGCGTGCGCCCCGGTAGAGCGCCTTCAAAATTTCGACGCGCTGGCGTTCGCCCACTGAGAGGCTGCCGACCTTCGCATCGGGGCTGACGGGCAGGCCAAACTGCTGCGACACGGCCAGCAGCTTGGTGCGTGCCTCGCTGCGGCGCGAGAACGGCTGCCACAGCGGCTCGCTGCCCAGCAGCACGTTGTCCAGCACCGTGAGGTTGTCGGCCAGCGTGAAGTGCTGGTGCACCATGCCAATGCCCGCCGCCAGCGCCGCACGAGGCTGGCCAGGGGACAGGGGTTGGCCGAACACTTCAATGCTGCCTTCGTCGGCCACGTAGTGCCCGAACAGTATGGACATCAGCGTGGACTTGCCCGCACCGTTCTCGCCCAGCAGGGCCAGCACTTCGCCGCGTGCCAAGGTCAGGCTGATGGCGTCGTTGGCGACGAGCTTGCCGAAGCGCTTGGTGATGCCCGACAGACGCAGGACAGGGTCGGTGGGGGAGTCCATCTATTTCCAGGCCGCCAGAAACGCCCGCAGCACCTTGGCCGAGTTGGCGGCCGCCAAGCCCATGAAGGTGCCCATTTCGTTCTCGCCCTCGCCACCTCCCGCCAGATCGCTCAGCGAGCGGAAGGCGATGTAAGGCACGCCGTTGCTGTGCGCCACCATGGCGGTGGCTGCGGTTTCCATGTCGAGCACGTTGGCCTCGAAGGTTTTGAAGGCGTATTCGCGGAAGGCCTTGTTGTCTACAAACGCCTGGCCGGACACGCCCTTGCCACCTACCACCAGCTGCGGGCGCTGCTTGAGGCAGGTGGCGGCCAGGCAGTGCTCCAGGCCCACGTTCTGCAGGCTGCGGGCGGTGGCCAACATCTTGGGGTCGGCTTCGAACCAGAACTTTTTGATGAGCTTGGGGTTGGCGCCCGAGCGCACTTCGACGGGGCGCGGGTGCATCATGCCGAAGGCGGGCATCGTCAGCTCGCTTTTCATCCAGGCGGGGGCGCTGTATTGGCCGGGTTGGTCTTCGCGCGCCATCAGCCATTCCGTGTACTGGCCCCATGGCGCGGGCACGGTGACATGGCCAATGTGAGGGCTGGGGTTGACGCCGCCCGCAATGCCGCTGAAGACCGCATGGCTCACGTTGAAGCGGTCCAGCACCAGCTGCGTGTTCATGGCCGCGTTGGTCATGCTGATGCCCGACAGGAACACCACCACGGGCTTGCCTTCGAGCGTTCCGGTGGTGAACTCCACGCCGTTGATGCTGTACTTGGCGGGCTGTTGCACCTGGGGCAGCAGTACGGTCAGCTCGGGCGCAAAGGCGGAGATGACGGCGATGCGCGGGGTGTCGTCCATCCGCACTGCCGTCTTGCTGGGAGCGGTAACGGCGCAGCCTGCGACCATGGCGGCCAGAGTCACAGCGCCCATAAGACGTGAACAGCGGGCAACCAGCGAGGCTTTTGCGGCGGAGAGTGAGGACATGAGGGCCTTGTCAGCGGTTCATTGCGGGGGGGTCTACAAACAGGCCACCGCGTGGGGAGAGTGGCCTGGTCACGCAATAGAGAGAGGGCAAGCGGGCAGGGCGCCCGCCGCCCGCCTTGCTTACTTGGCCGTCGATTTGGGCTGGCTGTCGTCCACCTTCACGGTGAACTTGCCGGCCAGGATGTCGGCCTCCTTGGCCTTGACCTTGGCGACGATGTCGGCCGGCACCTTCTTCTCGAATGTGCCCAGGGGCGCGAGTTCGGAGCCCTTGTGTTTCATCATCGAATATGGGCCGTAGTCCTCGGCCGTGAATTTGCCGTCCTTGACCAGCTTGAGCGCGCGCTCAATGCTGGGCTCCATGTGCCACAGGGCCGATGCGACCACGGTGTCGGGGTACTGCTCTTGCGTGTTGATCACGTTGCCGATGGCGAGCTTGCCTTTTTCTTTGGCGGCATCGCTCACGCCAAAGCGCTCGGCGTAGAGCACGTCGGCGCCCTTGTCGATCATGGCGAAGGTGGCTTCCTTGGCCTTGGGTGGGTCGAACCAGCTGTTGATGAAGGTGATGGTGAACTCGACCTTGGGGTTGGTCTCCTTGGCGCCCGCCATGAAGGCGTGCATCAGGCGGTTGACCTCGGGGATGGGGAAGCCGCCCACCATGCCGATCTTGTTGGTCTTGGTCATGCCGCCAGCCACCATGCCGCTGAGGTAGGCGGGCTCCTGGATGTAGTTGTCGAACACGCTGAAGTTGGGCGCCTGCGGCTTGCCGGAGGAGCCGAGCAGGAAGGAGGTCTTGGGGAAGTCTTTGGCCACCTTGCGGGCGGCGGCTTCTACCGCAAAGGCTTCGCCCACGATGAGCTGGTTGCCGCCGGTGGCGTACTCGCGCATCACGCGCTCGTAGTCGGCGTTGCTCACGTTTTCGCTGGCCTTGTATTCGATCTCGCCGCGTGCTTCGGCAGCCTTGAGGGCCTTGTGGATGCGGCTGACCCATTGCTGTTCAAAAGGCACCGTGTAGATCGCCGCGACCTTGAGCTTGGACTGCGCGAAGGCCAAAGAGGGCGCCATCGCCATGGCGGCCGAGAGGGCCATGGAGGTGCAGAGCAGGCGTCCGGTGAAGATGCGGCGAGTGGTCATGGTGGGGTTCCTTCAGACAAGCAAACAAGGAGGTTGGGTGTGCTGCTACCAAGCAAGGAGCGCGCCAGTCGGTGGCGGTGTAACTGCAAACCAGCGGCAAGTCTGCCAGAGGAAAGCCACCAGTTGGTAAAAAAATGGTGTATGGGTCCAGCGCATCCTGAAATCAGGCTCGGGTACCCCACCAGGGTAGGGCTCGCAATGGGCTGTTACGCAACGCAGAGAGGCCCGTTGACGAAAAAAAGCCACCGCTGGGCGGAAAGCCCTGCGGTGGCTGGTGCATGGGCGCTGAGGTTGTGCGCTTATTTGGTGCCAAAAATGCGGTCGCCCGCATCGCCCAGGCCTGGCAGGATGTAGCCGTGGTCGTTCAGCTCACGGTCGATGGCGGCGGTGAAGATCGGCACGTCGGGGTGGGCCTTTTGCAGCGTGGCCACCCCTTCGGGGGCGGCCAGCAGGCAGACGAACTTGATGGAGCGGGGGTTGAGCTTTTTCAGGCGGTCCACGCAGGCTGCGGCCGAGTTGCCGGTGGCCAGCATCGGGTCCACCACGATGATGTCGCGCTCGTCCATCTCGGAGGGCATCTTGAAGTAGTCCTCCACGGGCTGCAGCGTGGCCGGGTCGCGGTACAGGCCGATGTGGCCCACGCGGGCGCCGGGCACCACGTTGAGCATGCCGTCCAGAAAGCCGTTGCCCGCGCGCAGGATGGAGACCAGCACCAGCTTCTTGCCATCGATCATCTTGCCGGTCATGGTCTCCAGCGGGGTTTCGATCTGCACATCCTGCAGCGGCATGTCGCGGGTCACTTCGTACGCCATCAGCGTGGACAGCTCGCCCAGCAGGCGGCGAAAGCTGTTGGTGCTGGCGTCTTTCTTGCGCATCAGCGTGAGCTTGTGCTGGACGAGGGGGTGGGTGATGACGGTGACGTTGCTCATGGGGAACCTGAAAGGAGAAGGGCAGAGGCCTTTGCGCTGATGAACAGGCACGCTCTGCCGCGCGGTGAGTGAAAAAGTGGGGGCTAGTCTGCCAGAAACCGTGCCAGGCGCGATAAATCGACGTTGCCGCCGCTGATGAGAATGCCGACGCGCGCGCCATGGATGTCCACGTTACCATGCTGGGCCCCAGCGAATGCCAGGGCGCCCGTGGGCTCGACCACGATCTTCATGCGCTCGGCAAAAAAGCGCAGGGACTCGACCAGCTGCTCGTCGGTGGCGGTGACCATGTCGTCGGCCAGACGCTGGATGATGGGGAAGGTAAGCTGGCCCAGCGCCTGGGTTTGTGCGCCGTCGGCAATGGTGTGGGGCGTGGGGATCTGCACCACATGCCCGGCCTTGACCGACTGCTGGCCGTCGTTGCCCGCTGCGGGCTCCACCCCTACAACCCGGCATTGCGGCGCCAGGGCCTCGGCGGCCAGCAGGCTGCCTGCCAGCAGGCCGCCGCCGCCGACGCAGACGAACAAGTAGTCCAGGTCAGGCACTTCTTCAAAAAGCTCTTTGGCCGCTGTGCCCTGGCCGGCGATGACATGGGGGTGGTCGAACGGGGGCACCAGCGTCATGCCGCGCTCCAGCGCCAAGCGACGGCTGATGGCCTCGCGGTCTTCGGTGTAGCGGTTGTAGGTGACGACCTGGGCGCCGTAGTCGCGCGTAGCGGCCATCTTGGAGGCGGGCGCGTCCTCGGGCATGACGATGGCGGCAGGCATGTCCAGCAGCCGGGCCGACAGTGCAATGGCCTGGGCATGGTTACCGGCCGAGAAGGCGAGCACGCCGCGTTCGCGCTGCTCGTCGGTGAACTGGGCCAGGGTGTTGAACGCGCCCCGGAACTTGAAGGCGCCGGTGCGTTGCAGGTTCTCGCACTTGAAGAACAACTGGGCGCCCAGCTGCTCATCGGCAGTGCTGGAGCGCAGCACGGGCGTGCGGTGCGCCATGCCCTTGAGCCGGTGCGCGGCAGCGGCCACATCGTCGTAGGTGGGTGGGGGAGCGGTGTGCTCGGTCATAGCGGTGTCCTAGCTGCGGGGCGCAGCCTGCCCCTGGTGGGTGCATGATAGCCCGTCAAGCAGATTGTTGGCATAAGAATGGCCGCTACCGCTTGATGGTTGGGTGATATTTGCTATCAAATGCGTAGTGATGGCAGAGCTGCGCAGCCCTGCCAGCGACGGTAGGTAGCGGCACGGCATGTGCGGGGCTTGGCCATCGCGCTACTTGTTGCGCCAGCTTTTGAGCATCCGGATCAGCATGGCGGGTATTTGCTCGCGCCGGTGCACCACGCCCAACGGGGGGAGGGGGCTGCTCAGCTGCACATCCAGCTGGCACAGCTGCGCGCCCGATGGCAGCACGGGCGCAATGCTCTGGGGGACCAGCGCCACGGCATCGGGCTGGTTCAGCAGGCTGGCGAACACGGGGAGCGAGACGGTCGACACCGGGAACTGCAGCGCATCGGGCAGGGCCGCCAGCACTTCACGCTCGAAGATCTCGCGCACGGCGATGGTGGCGGTGGGCAGCACCCAGCGTGAATCCTTGAGCGCCGAGAGCGCGATGCCCCGGCGCTTGGCCAGGGGATGGCGGGTGCTGGCCATGATCACCGGCTCATCGGGCTGCAGCGGCTTGAAAACGTACGACGCTGGCAGCAGCACCGGCTCGCGGCAGAACACCGCGTCGAGCCCGCCGTTGAGCAAGAGCGGCAGCAGCCGTTGGCTTGAGTCCTCCTGGACGTCGATGTGCACCCGGGGCTGGGTTTTGTAGAACTCTGCGAGCAAGGGCGACAGGATGGCCTGCGTGGCCGCGGGGGTGGCGCCCAGGCGCAGTGCAGCGGCAGCGCCGCGCCGGATGGCGGCCAGCGACTCTGCCGCTTCCTCCAGCGCGGCGAGCACTCCGCGGGCTGTGTCTACCAGCGTCTGGCCCGCCAGCGTGGGCCGGATGCCCCGCGCATGGCGCTCGAAGAGGCGCACGCCCAGGATGCGCTCCATCTCTGCCAGCGCCTGCGTGGCGGCGGACTGGCTCATGTGCAGTGAAGCGGCGGCCTGCAGGACGGAGCCGCACTGCTGCAGCGCCACCAGCAGTTGCAACTGGCGCAGGCGCGCGTGGCGGGCCAGGCGGGCATAGAGCACCTGCCCTTGCGGGGGCGCGGGGTCGTCCAGGTTGTCGGAATCGGTGGGTGGGGTTGAGAGGGCCATGGGGCTCCTGTCCAGACTGGCAAATAAGGAGAAACGATAGAGATGCGGCAACAGCGTGATTCGCCACTGCGATGGTTGCTATCCCGTCGGAGCTATCGACAAGGCTTATACCTTTCGAAGAATACCGCGACCTGCAGAGAGTCTGAAATTCCTATAGTCGATATCAGTAGCAGGCATGCCCGGTGGCCCTGCGCACCGTGCCCTTCCCGCTGATCCAGACCCATCCATCCATCCATTCACGAAAGCGCTACCCATGTCCACAATGACTTCGTTTCTGGCACGGCGGACCGTTGTGTCCACACTGTGCGCCGCAGCTGCCTGCGCCCTGCTGGTGGCAGCCCCGGCAGCGCAGGCTGCAGACAACTACCCGAGCAAGCCTGTGAAGCTGATCGTGCCGTTTGCCCCCGGTGGCTCCACCGACATCGTGGCCCGCGTGGTGGCCGAGGGCATGCGCGCCAGCCTGGGGCAATCGGTGGTGGTGGACAACAAGGCGGGTGCTGGCGGCCTGCTGGGCACCGAGACCATCGCCCAGTCTGCGCCCGACGGCTACACCATCGGCATGGCCACGGTGAGCACGGCCACGGTCAACCCTTCCATCTTCACCCGCGCGGCCAAGCTGGAGGGCAAGCTGGTACCGGTGGTCAAGCTCGTGACCGTGCCCTCGGTCTACATGGTGCACCCTAGCATGGGCGTCAAGGACTTCTAGGGCTTCATGGCCAAGGTTAAAGCCAAGCCCGGCGACTACAGCGTGGGCGTGCCCGGCCTCGGAACGCTGGGCCACCTCATGATGGCGTCGTTCAACGAGACCTTGAAGACCGATATCCAGATCGTTCCCTACCGTGGCAACGGCCCCGCGCTCAACGATGCCCTGGCAGGCATGGCGCAGGTGAGGGCAGACCAGCCGCCCCCGGCCATGCCGCACATCAAGGGCGGCAAGCCGGGGCCCACGGCGCTGGCCGC
>Ga0066256_1001131_pt1 | contig 40489 bp, 35 predicted proteins | sample ThiBio_1000_biof_FD_87107 | JGI IMG/M metagenome (GOLD analysis project Ga0066256, IMG submission 87107) | Wastewater bioreactor microbial communities from Cape Town, South Africa - Thiocy_expt_1000_biof (version 2) | ecosystem: Engineered > Bioreactor > Thiocyanate-remediating >... | reverse complement strand
CTGTCTGCGTGGCCTCGTAGGTCGGGCTTCAGCCCGACTGGACCTCAACCGACCGTTGCGTCGGGTTGAAACCCGACCTACAACCCGTTGATTTGTCACGCACGGCTGTTCCAATGGATTTTTCGGGTTGAAAGGGAGCGGAAAATGGGAGCGGAAAATGGGGTCAGACTCGATTTGTCCCGCATTTTTTCGATATCCGGGCTATGCGGCAACCATCAGCGAGCCATCCACACGCACCACCACGTCGTCCCAGGGAACACATATCCGGCCGTGCTCGTCTTTTTCCACAAGGCCGAGATCGAGCAGGCGCATGACGTCAGAATGGATGTTGGAATAGTTGCGGCATAGTTTTTTCGCCAAGGCATAAATCGAAATGGGGCCGACTTTCCGTATGGTTCGCAGCGCTTCAAGCCTCTTGGGGGGCAATGCTTCCAGCAGCGCTACCGGACTGGCAAAATTCAACATGTAATCCGCTTCAGGCAACCGTTCACCCGCATCCACCCGACGCGCCAGCGCCGCGAGATTCGAACGGGTTTGCGTCCAGTCCGTAATTCCAATAATCGCCTTGGCCATATCAGCCCCCTTTTTCAATGTCCGCAAAGAAGTCGGCCACCAGTTTCGATAGCGACACGAAGCAGTACACTTCCTCTACACCGGCCTCGCCAAGATGCTTGTGGTCACCCTTGCCGCTCTCATTGTCGTAGCGCACAAGCCTCTTGCCATCCCGTCCGGCCCACAGCCGATATTTCAAGCCATGCGGCCGGTCCGGGGTAGGGGTTGGCAACTGCCAGATCACCATGTCCACCTTCACACCGTCGAGTCGGGTTTCATTCAGTCGGTAGATTGGCGTAGCTTTCCGCATCTATTGCATTCTACGCAATATATTGATCGTCGCAAATCCGGGAAAATGGGGTCCGCAAAATGGCGCAAAATGGGGTCTGGCGCAAAATGGGGTCAGACACGATATCGTGTATCCTGTGGCTTGCCCCCGATTTCAAGGTTAGCGATCCATGGCGCGCCTTCCTCGCTACGTTATTCCCGGCCAACCGCAGCACATCATCCAGCGCGGCAACAATCGCCAGGCGATTTTCGCCGCAGTGGCGGATTACCAGTTCTTTCGGGATGCACTCGTTGAAGCCGCGGCGGAGCATGGACTGGCGATCCACGCCTACGTGTGGATGACGAACCATGTGCACCTGCTTGCCACGCCGGAGCGCGAGAACACTCTTGGCAAGGTCCTGCAATCAGTCGGGCGGCGCTACGTGCAGTACTTTAATCCCAGATTGTCCATTAGCCATTTTTCGTGATTTTGATGCAAGCTATGATCCGTTGCTGCGGCGGCTGGGCGATGCGGGTTCTAATGGATACCATTAGGGAAACCCATTGTGAATCAGTTGGATAGGTGAAGATCATGGCGGGCTCAGTGCTACAGGGGGACGGGTTTGCGATCAGCTTCAGCAACCGCGAGGTGACGGCCTGGGGTGGCTTGGCGTTGTTCAAGCAGATGCTAGACAGCATGGAGTTCCGGCAGGCGGCGGTCGGCTGGGGAATGCCTGCGCCCCAATCGAACCGGGGTTATGAGCCGCTGCAGCTGATCGAACAGTTCATCGTCTCGATCTGGTGCGGCGCCTGCCGGTTCGCGCACGCCGAAACCGTGCGTATGGACAGCACCCTGGTGCGACTGTTCGGCTGGACGAAGGCTGCCGGGCACAAGGCCATCATGCGACTGTTTGGCCGCTTCGACATGCTGACCAACGAACGGGTGCAGGCCGAGGCCTATCGCTGGTTCTTCGGCAAGATCGGCGCGCTCAGACAGGTGACGCTGGACGTGGATTCCACGGTCATCACCCGCAACGGGGAGCAGGAAGGCGCCGCGCGGGGTTACAACCCCAACCGGCACGGACGCGCCAGCCATCATCCGCTCCTGGCTTTCGTTGCCGAAGCGCGGATGGTGGCTAACTTCTGGCTGCGGCCAGGCAACGTCCACAGCGCAAACAACCTGCTGCAATTTCTCGCATCGACCCTGCATCATCTGGGCGAGAAGACCGTCGGCTTGCTGCGTGCCGACAGCGGCTTCTTCGACGAGGCCATCCTGTCGGACCTGGAAGGCAGGCGCATTCCCTATATCGTTGCCGCCCGGCTGACCCAGCCCTTGCAACGGACGATCTACCAGGCCACCGGCTGGTGGGCGCTGGAGGCCGGACTGGAACTGACCGAATTGCGCTACCAAGCGGCTGGCTGGACGAGGCCGCGACGGCTCATCGTGGTGCGCCAATCGATCCGGCGCAAAACGGCACCGGGCAAGACGCTCTCCTTGTTCGCAGACGATCCGGATATCCAGGGCTGGCGCTATGGCGCCTTCGTGACCAGCCTCGATCTGCCGATGGTGGAGGTCTGGCGCACCTATCGGGGACGGGCCGATTGCGAGAACCGGATCAAGGAACTGAAGGCGGACTTCGGCCTGGACGCGTTCAACATGCGGGACTTCTGGGCCACGGAAGCGGCGTTGGGCTTTGCCATGCTGGCCTACAACCTGATGAGTCTCTTTCGCCAGGCTGTGCTGCGCTCCAGGGTTCAGCACACGCTGTCCACTTTGCATGGCCTGGTGCTGGCCGTCGGTGGCTCCTGGCACAAGGATGCCTCGCAGCATCGCCTGATGCTCTCGGTGCCCCGCCGCAAACGTGCCTGGTTCGCGGGACTCTGGGCCAATGCTTCCGCTCCGCCGGTCATTCATGGGCTGCAAAATGGCTAATGGACAATCTGGGATAATCCTAAAAACCGCAGTTGACCGCTCCATCCCCTTGCGAACATCGCAAGAATGCTGAACCTTCAGGTTTCATTTGCCTTCACCTGTTGGGTGAGACTGCTACGCACCCGCTGGCACGCCTGCTCACGCGCCTGCCTTTGTCGCGCCTCCTTGCAGGCCCCGGCCTGCGGCGTCGTTGCTTCGCGGCAGGCACGCGAGCAGACGTACCATCGGGCGCGTCCAACTGCGGTTTCTAGGATAATGCCATGATAATGGGTCCGCCGCCCGTGTTGGCACGCGGTGCGATGCGGACGCAAGAGATCGTCATGTTTTCGGAAAGCCCTGCACCTTGCGCGAATTCCTGCAAAAAGTGAACAAGACGCTTGCCTGGCATGCAAGGCGCCTGCAACGCGGCATCCGGAGCGTGCGGTGGGCGCTTGCGCCACGGCCGGCGGATCGTCCCGTCATCGTGGTGGGATGTTCCCGGGCGGGGACGACGCTGGTTTACAAGACGCTGTCGGAATCACGCGAACTCGGCAGCCTGCAACGCGAAACCCACGACTACTGGACGACCCTGCACCCGCTGGCGGACAAGCACTGGAACACGCACGCACTCGGCGTCGAGGATGCGAGCGCGGCGGACCGCGATGCAGTCAGTCGCTACTTCCATGCCTGGACCGGCCACCATCGCTGGGTCGACAAGAACAACCAGAATGGCTTGGCCGTGCCGTATCTGCACGCGCTGTTTCCCGACGCGGTATTTGTCTTCGTCAAGCGCAGCCCCGGTGACAACCTCAACTCGCTGATCGAGGGCTGGCGCAAGCCCGATGAATTCGCCACGTGGTCGAACGCGCTTCCGGCGAGTGTGGCGGTGGAGAACGGCACGCTCACCCAATGGTGCTTTTTTCTGGCGGAGGGTTGGCGCGACTATGTCAATGCACCCGTCGAGGATGTCGCGGCCTTCCAGTACGCCGCGATCAACGGTGCGATTCTCGATGCCCGGGCGCGTATTCCGGCCGGACAGTGGATCGAGGTGTTCTACGAGGATTTCCTGCGCGATCCGGTGGCCACCTTCCGGCGCATTTTCGAGGGTTGCGGCCTGCATTTCGACGAGCGACTCCAGGCCCATTGTGCCGACGTGCTCGACATTCCCTACAACGCCTTTTCCGAAATCCGGCTCGACAAGTGGAAGGATGGACGCAATCGCGACAAGATCGAGCGCGTGCTGCCGAAGGTCGCCAAGGTGGCGACGCGGATGGGATATTGATGCGCGGCATGCTCTCCGGCGCGTTCCGGACGACACCTGGACGAAACGGCGCGGCATGTCGATGACGACGTTCGCGCTCGTCCTCGGTGCCGTCGTTTGCCTGTGGAGCGCTGTCCTGCTGGTCTTCGCCCGCCCGCTCGTCGCGCGCTGGCGCGAACCGGTGTTCCGCTTCCCCATCCTCGGCATCGAAAGCGACGACTGGGGCGCGGGACCGCTCGAGCAGGCGCCGGTCCTGCATCGTCTGGTGGATGTGCTGGCCGGCGTTCATGATTGCAGCGGCCGGCACGCCGTCATGACGCTGGGCGTGATTCTCGAAGTGCCCGACGGTGCGCGCATTGCTGCGGGCGGCTACCGTGACTATTACGCGATCGAGCTCGACGATCCGCGCTTCGAGGCGGTGCGCGAAGCGATGCGTGCGGGAATCGCGGCAGGCGTGTTCGTGCCGCAACTGCATGGCCAGTGCCACTACTGGCCCTCCACGGTGCTGGCGGCAGCGCACCAGGACGAGCAGGTGCGCGACTGGCTCGCCGGCGCCGAGCCCGCCGCGACGGAGGCGTTGCCGTCGGCGCTGCAAAGCCGCTGGGTCGACGCCGCGTCGCTGCCGTCGCGGGACTTGCCGCAACGCGACATCCAGGCGGCGGTGGCGGTGGAGGCGAGCGCCTACCGCCGCGTTTTCGGAACCGCACCGCAGGTGGCGGTCGCAACGACCTTCGTGTGGAACGATACCGTCGAGGCCGCCTGGGCCGTAGCCGGGGTCGATGCGATCGTCACCCCGGGGCGTCGCGCGACATGCCGCACGGACACCGGCGCACCCGGCTGCGTCGATGCCACCATGCTGACCGGCATGCAGTCCGCGGCGGGTCCGCTCTACCTGGTGCGCGACGTCTATTTCGAGCCTGCGCTGGGCCACGCGCCACAGCGCCTCGTCGAGGGTCTGCGCCAGCGCAGCAGGCAGGGTCGGCCCTGCCTCGTCGAGACCCATCGCTTCAATTTCCTGCAGGCGGGAGAGTCTGCCGTGACGGCGCTGGATGCGGGGCTCAGGGGCGCGCTGGCGGCCTTGCCGTCGCTGCGCTTCGTCGCTCCGGTGGACATTGCGCGGGTATTGCGTAGCCATGATCCCGCCTGGCTGGAGCATCGTCTGCACCCGCGGCTTGTCGCCTGGGCCGCCCGGCTCGAGGAGATTCCGCGCTTTCGCCGCGTGGCGACCCTCACTGGCCTTGCGTTGCCGCTGGCGCTGATCGGAGGCCGGGCGTGAGTCCGCGCTTTTCGGTCGTGATTCCCGCGTTCAATGCGGCGGCGACGCTGGCGCACGCCATCGAATCGGTGCGCGCGCAGAGCTGGCCCGCACACGAAATCATCGTCGTCGACGATGGCTCGACCGATGCCACCGCCGAGGTGGCTCGGCGATTCGCCGATGTGCGCCTGATCCGGCAGGCAAACAGCGGGGTGTCGGTTGCGCGCAACGCCGGCGCGGCGGCCGCCAGCGGAGACTGGCTGGCCTTTCTCGATGCCGACGACAGCTTTGCGCCGGACCGGCTTCGCTTGCACGCGGAGTGGATCGCAGAGGATCCGACATTCGATTTCCTGACCGGCGACTACGAATATCGCGACGCGGCTGGTACGCTGCTCGGCACGTCGATGGTCCAGCATGTTGCGGGGCGCGCCATGCTGGCGAAGGCCGGAGGTGCAACACGGGTGGTGATGGATCGGCCTGATGAGATTGCCGCTTTCGTCGCCGATCATTTCGGCGACACGCATACCCTGTCGGTACCGCGGACACGCTTCATCGAACTGGGGGGCTATCCGACGGGCTTCAAGGTGTGCGAGGACGTGCATTTTCTCGCGCGACTGGTGGCGCACGGCCACCGCATCGGCGTGATCTGCCAGAGCCTGGGGGTGTACGTCATTCATGGCGCGAGCGCGACACGGCGCGATCCCGTGGCGGCGCAGCGCGAGAACGTGCGCACTCTCATCGATCTCTCCCGCCGCGCTGTGCGTTTCCCCGCACCGGTTCGCCAGGGTATCGCACAGCGTCTGGCGAGCGCCCGTTACAACCTCGCCTGCGCCTTGAGCCGGCAGGGGGAGCACGGTGCCGCGATCAGGGCGGTGGCGCCCTCGCTGCACGAGCGACCGGGCTGGCAGAGTGTGCGCACCCTGTTGTCGATACTGAAAGGCTGAATGCGTGAACCGTCTGCTGGTGCTCAGCGAACTCTTTCTCCCCACCAGGGGCGGTACGGCCGTGTGGGCGGCCGAAGTCTACAAGCGCCTGGGGGGCAAGGAAATCCACATCGTCACCGCCGATGTTCCCGGTGCGGCGGAAGTGGACGCCGCTCATCCGAACACCATTCATCGCCTGAACCTCAGGCGCGTGACCTGGCTCAGACCGGAATCCCTGGCCATGTATGCGCGCCTGTTCGCCAGATCGCTTGTGCTCGCGCTCACGCATCGTTTTGATGCCATTCACGCGTTCCGCGCCCTGCCCGAGGGGCTCGTCGCCTGGCTGGTGGCACGCATGACGTTCCGCCCGGTGGTGATCTATGCGCACGGTGAGGAACTGACGTCGTGGGGACGCGGCGGCAAATACCGGGCGATGCGGTTCGCGCTGCGTCATGCCGATCGTGTGGTCGCCAACAGCGAACACACGCGTGCCACGCTGCTCGACATGGGCGTGCCGCCCGCGCGCATCACCGTCATTTATCCGGGCGTCGACGTCGCGGTTTTTCGCCCGGGACTGGATAGTGCGGGGGTGCGCGAATCCCTGGCTATCCGTCCCGACGAGAGGCTGGTGTTTTCGGTCGGCCGCCTGTCGCGGCGCAAGGGTTTCGATCAGGTCGTCCGCGCGGTTGCACAATTGCGCGCCGAGGGTGTCGCGGTGCGTTATGTCATCGCCGGAATCGGCGAGGATGCGGACTATCTGGACGGCCTGATCGCGCACCACGCACTGCAGGGGATTGCACACCGGATCGGGGCGGTCAGCGAGGCCGATCTGCCGCGCTGGATGAACGCGTGTGATGTCTTCGCCATGCCCAATCGGGAGATCAACGGCGATAATGAGGGCTTCGGCATGGTCTTCATCGAGGCTGCGGCGTGCGGAAAACCGAGCCTTGCCGGCGAGGCGGGCGGCACCGGGTCGGCCGTGCTGGATGGCGTAACGGGACGGCGCATCGATGGGCGCATACTCGTAGACGTGGTGTCCGCGCTGCGGGATTTGCTGACCAACGCAGAACAGGCGAAGCGATGGGGCGAAGCCGCCCTCGCGCGTGTGCGCGGGGAATTCGACTGGGAACGCGTCGCGGACAAGACACGCAGACTTTGAACGACATCATATGAAGCTGATCGCAGCGCTACCACGCATGGGGCAACGGACAATGAGATTCACATCAATCCTTCCCGCTTTTTTTCTGAGCCTGTCCGTTACCACGGCAACGGCCGACGTGTCGGTGCTGCCGGAGGCGGTGTCGGACGCCGAAATGGCGCGGTTGCCTGATTTCTGTGCAGCAAGGATGAAGACACCGTGGGGTTCACCCGAATCGAGAGCATGGACTGCCCGCATCGGTGAAAATTTCGTTGATTTTTTTCACTATTGTGCGGGTTTGAATTTCGTCAATCGCTATTGGGCTGCGACCAATGCACGGCAACGCACCCATTACCTGCAAAGAGCCGACGCCAATTTCAGCTACATCGTCAAGGCGCTGAAGCCGGATTTCACGATGGGGGCGGATCTCTTCACAAATCGGGGTGAAGTGTACAAGCTCATGGGACGCAAGGCCGACGCGATGAAGGACTTCAGGCGGGCGACAAGCATCGATCCAGCATTCGTCAGGGCGTACCTCCAACTGGCCGATGTACTGGCCGGGAACAAGGATCGGACGCATGCACTTGAAGCCGTCAGCGAGGGCCTCCGGCACGTACCCAAATCGACGGCCCTGCAGCGGCGCTATCTCGAACTTGGAGGCAAGGAGCCGTTTCCTGCGCCTGTCGTGGACAAGGAAGCCCCGGTTCCGACCCCCAATCCCGCGCCGCAGCCCGCTGAACCGGCACCGGCGCCAGTGTCTGCACCAGCACCTGCACCTGCACCCGTGGACCCTGCACCGCAACCTGCCGCGCCGAACGTCGCGCCACCGGCCATTGGCACGCCCAAGAACCCGTACTGCCGGTTCTGCCCGCCCGAGTGAACCGCGCGAATCAGGTGCGTACGTAACTCAGCAGCAAGGACTCGAACTCGCGGATCGGGCGCAACGCAAAATCGTGCTCGATTCTGGCGAGGCCGGCGTCGCCCATGCGGCGCCGAAGATCGGGATCGGAAATCAGGCGTATCACGCGTTCCGCGAGTCCGCCGAGGTCACCCGGTTCCACCAGGAAGCCATTCACGCCGTCGTCGATGACTTCAGGTATTCCGCCGGTCCGTGTCGCGACCACGGGTTTGCTGCAGGCGCCGGCCTCGAGGCTGATGAGCCCGAGAGGCTCCTGCCAGCGTGAGGGCACCACCACAATATCCGACGTGTGATAAACATCTTCAACCCGCGAAATGTAGCCGACGTAACGAATGCGGGTATCGCCGTCGATCATTGCCTCCAGGTCGCGTTCGGAATAGGAGCCGTGGAACTTGTCCGGGTCGCGGCATTCGCCGGCAATCAGGAAACGTGCAGCCGGATCCGGAATGCGGTGGGCCATGGCAATGAAATCGGCGACTCCCTTGATGTCCCGGACTTGTCCCAGAAATGTGACGACGCAGGCATGCGCGGGAAGGTGCCAGTCCTCTCGCAGATTTCTGCCCTTCCTGAACCGGTCAAGGGATACGGGGTTATGGATGACGTGCTTGCGAAGCCCCTTCGGAATGGATGTCTCCGCCACGAAACGGGAGACGCAAACCGCCGCCTGGCAGTGCGTCATGAATGTTCCGCGCTGCTGGTTGACCACGTGAAAGTGGACGAGCACCGGAATCCTCAACAGGATGGCAGCCAGTACCTCGGCGGGGCGCCAGAAGCGGTGATTGACATGAAGAACGGCAATGCGCTCACATCTGAGCAAGTTCATGGTTCTGAACAGCACCCTGATATAGGCGAGCCGGCCTCCAGGTTCGTGAGCGTGTCCCCAGGGCAGGCAGCGAATACCGCGGCTTTCCAGTTCGGCCCGCATGGGACCTTCACCCGACAACAGCACGATGGGCTCCAGTCGTGTCAGGTCGATTTGCCGCAACGTGGTGTAGAGGACGCGGCTCGCCCCGCCCCATTCGGCGTCGCTGCCGGTCAGGAAACCGATGCGGGGGCGGCCGTTCACGCTGGGCCGGGCGGCGGCTGCGGGCTGGAGTGATATTGCCCGTCCGCTTGCAGAAAGGTTTCGAGTCGCGCCCACAGGGCGGCACGAATCTCCGGATGGGAATCCGCCAGATCGTGCTGGCAGGCGGCATCCGCTTCGAGATCGAAAAGCTTCAGCAGATAGCCCGATTCCAGCGGCTGGTAAACAAGTTTCCAGCGCCGCTGGCGAACCATCCGGTCCTTCGCATGCATGATGCGCTCGCAATACTGGGCCTTGATGGCGAGGGTACCGGTTTCGCGGTCGGGTACTTCCATGAGTTCGAGCAGATCCGGATAGCGAGGATGCGCGTGCGGCAGACCGGGAATGTCGGTAATCCAGATTCCGGTCTCGTTGTAGGCGTCGCTCTGCGGGCACGCGCTGGCCGGGTCGAAACAGGGCACCAGCGAAATGCCGTCCATGGGAGAGGCGGGTGCGGCGCCCACCAGTTCAAGCAGGGTCGGCGCCAGATCGATGCTGCGCACGACCTCGTTCACCGTACCCCGCGGCGGCCGCCGCGGGTCACGAATGACGAGCGGGATGCGCGGGCTGTAATCGCCCACGGCGGAATTGCCTTGTCCCCACGTGTCGTGCTCGAAGAATTCCATTCCATGGTCGGAGTAGACGACGACGATGGTGTTTTCCGCCAGACCGCATGCATCGAGATGCTGAAGCATCCGGCCGACTTCGTCGTCGAACTGGGCGACGCAACCGTCGTAGAGATCGATGATCTGGTCGAGATCGAACTCCTCCTTGGGCGCGCCCTGGCGGCGAATGATCTCGAACGGGTCGGTCAGTTTGGCCATCGCGAATTTCGAACTCCCGCGGTACGCGGGGTCGGCAAAGCGCGTATACCAGGGCCATTCGGAAGCGAACGGCGGGTGGGTCGTCGAGTAGAAGACGTTGAGAAAGAACGGCTCCGGACTGGCGGCAAGGCGCGAGACCAGCCGCCTCGCGCGGTGTCCCATCTGCGATGTCAGCGGCACGCCGCCGAGGTAATACAGCTCCGGCAGAAACAGCCGCCCCAGCCGGTTGTGGGTGAACAGCGAAATGAACAGGCGCAGATCCTTGGGGCCCTGGCGGATCAGGTACTTCAGGTTCCACTGGTCCTCGGGGAGATCCGTGTAATCGAAGCCGAACGACAGTTTGCCCAGGTCGGCACCGCACCAGTCCGACAGTGCGGCCGTTCGATAACCAAGTGGCTTCAGGAGCTGCGGCAGCGCTGTCACCCGCAGGCGGGTTTCCGCATCCGCGACATAATTGTCGCGAATGCCATGGCGTTGCGGCCAGGTGCCCGTCAGCAGCGAGACGAGGCTGGGCGCGGTGCGTGCGCAGGGTACGTAGCAGTTGCCGAACAGGATGCCCGCCGAGGCGAGTGCGTCGATGTTCGGGGTAAGGGTACGGTGATAGCCGAGGGCACCGAGTCGGTCGGCGCGCAAGGTGTCGGAGCCGATCATCAGGATGTTCGGCATGTGTCCGCCTGAAGCTTTGAACGTGCGTGGGGCACGGGCCCGGGGCATCCATCCGGCCCAGACGATGGTTGCGCCATATGCGATGCTGACTGCCCAGAACGTGATCAATTCCGCAAGCTGGTTCCGCGTCGCCAGTTTCCAGGACGCGCTGACGAACAGGACACCCGCCATCACGATCAGGCCGCCCTGCAAGGTGCGCAGACGCGCCGGTGTGGCGTGCGCCCAGAGCGGATAAAGCCGGCTGGGGCGATAGTGCATCGACGCGATCAGAAGCCCGGGGTTGAGCCGCAATTTGCGCACGAATTGCAGCGATGCGCCGCCCAGGACCCCGGTTGCCGCAGCGAGCGCCGCCAGCCAGCCGGACCCGCCGTGGCCCAGGACGATGTTGAGCGCGTGATAGACCAGCACGCCGCCGCCACCGGTGAACAGCATCAGCGCGAAGGCCCACAGCCCCAGGCGTGCCATCGTATAAAGGGTGTATCGCCGGTAGTGGTGCAGGATTTCCTTGCGGATGCGCGGACCCGTCTGGGAAAAATCCCGGAAGGATTTCGTCAGCAGGACGAGCGTGCCGGCGAGCGCCACGGCGGTGAGCGGCATCATCGTGGCTCCGCGGTGGCCGGCGCTCGTGAACCAGGCCAGCACGCCGCAGGAGATGATCAGCAGCGCGAGCAGCTCGACGGCGACACGGCCGCGATCCGCAGGAAGCGCAAGGCCGCGGCCGCGATGCCCCGATTCCCGTCTGCCCTGGATTTCGCCGATCGCCGCCGCCGTGCGAACCAGGTAAAAGCGCCGCTTGGCCCAGGAGAGGCTGAACAGGCTGTGGAAGCCATATTCGGCCATCTTGCGCCACATGAACAGCGGGATGCGTCCGGTGCCGTGAATGCGTGATGTGGACCGCGTGCGCTGATAGCTCTTTTTCAGGAGATAGCCGAGCTTGAGGCGCTCGGTGTCGACGTAGTGATGCTGAACGATGCGCGGCGCATACCGGCAGGATGCGCCACGCGCCATGGCGCGCAGGACGTATTCGCTGTCCTCGCCACCGCCCAGGTCGTGTCCGTGCGGCCCCAGTTCGGTGGAGAATCGCCCGGCCAGATCGAATACGCCGCGGCGCACCACGAGGTTGCCGCCACCTGGAATCGGACCATGCTGGGCGGTGATCTCGCGCGGTGCGTCGCCCTGATCAAAACGCGGGACAGGCAGTGGATAGATGCGGTAAGGCCCGTCGTCATGCACCCAGGCCGGCTCGCTGCCGTCCCAGTCCGGCAGAATGCGCCCGCAGTACAGGCCGGCGTCGGGCCAGGTGCGTGCGGCTTCTTCGATGGCGACCAGGTAGTCCGCGTCGACGCGATGGTCGTCGTCGACAAAGGCGACCAGTTCGCTGTCGATGAGCGGAATGGCCTCGTTCAGCGCATGCGATTTTCCCGGGGTCGGGACCTCGATGACGCGCAGGGGCAGGTTGTCTTGGGTCGATTCATGTGTTGGGTAGGCGCGTAGTTGCGCCACGGTGTCATCCGTGCACGCGTTGGCCGCCACCAGAATCTGCACCGGCAGGGTAGGGCGGCGGGCCGCATTCAGGGAGCGGATGGCGCGCTGCAGCAGCTCGACCCGGTTGTGGGTGCAGATGAGGACGGTAAGCCCTGTCATGTTCAGCGTGTCGCGGGGCGCGGTCCCGCGATCCAGCCGGCGAGGTAGCCGAGGAAGTACGCGACGTTCATCTCCTTGCGCAGGGTGGTATTGCGCCCGGATGTGCGATATTCGCGCCACACGGCTCGCGCCGCGCGCAGGAGTTGTCCGAAAAGATAGCCGGGCGGCAGTCTGGAACCCGCGCCGCGCTTGCGGATCGCCTCCATGCGTCCCATGCGGTAGTGCAGGTCGTGGAAATAGGACCGTTCCAGTTTGGCCGCCTGGATGCGGTGATGGATCACCGCCTCGGGCGTCCACCACACCTTGAAGCCGGCGTCGAGCAAGCGGCGGTAGAACTCCACCTCCTCGCCGCCGGTGTTGTCGCTGCCTTTGCGGCCCAGCATGGCGTCGAAGTGGCCGATTGCCGAACACACGGATTTGCGGAATCCGAAGTTCCCTCCGAAGAACGACGTGCCCGGCTGCGTCAGTGGCGCAATGGATTCGGCACGGTTCAGCTCGCCGAGAAAACCGAGCAGTTCGTCGGCAAGCCATGCCGGCCGGATGTCCTCGAACAGCACGCAAATGCGGCCGCCGAAGGCATCCGGGTCCTTGTCGCGGATGAGCCGTTCGTACGCGCACAGCCAGTCCGGATCGGCGGTTTCGTCGTCGTCCATGAAGATTACATAGTCGCCCCGCGCTTCCGCGATGCCGCGGTTGCGGGCATTGGAAAGCCCGAGCTGTTCTTCGCGGACGATGCGCACGTTCCAGCCAGCGGGCCAGGCGTGCCGTGCCAGAAGCGCCGGCGTACCGTCCGTGCATCCATTGTCGATGATGAGGAATTCCCATGGTGCCTGCGGCGGCTTCAATGCAGCCAGATCGGCAAGGGTCCGCTCCAGACGGTCGGCGTGGTTGTGCGTGCAGAGAATGACGCTATAGGCTGGGTTCATCGCCGCCCTCCCGGCAGGCGCTGCGTGACACGGCCAAGGTAATAGCGGACGGCATGGGCCAGGCTGCCGTCGTTGCTGCCGAAGCGCATCTTGCGCAGCAGCATGGCCGGGGTGTCGGTGCCGAAAACGTCGAGCCGCCGGATGCGGTAGGGATTCACGTCACGGCGGTTGAATCCCGGTTGGGTCGAGAAGGCGGCACGGTAACCTGCGGCGCGCGTGGCGGCCTCCACGCGCGCATCGAGCCGGCCGAACGGATAGGCGATACAGTCAACGTCGTGACCCAGCAACTGTGTCAATGCCGCACGCGATCCCGCCAGCTGGTCGGCAAGCGCCTCGTCGTCGAGCGTGGGCAGGTCGGCGTGGCTGCGGGTGTGGGAATGGAAACTCACGTTGCGATGCATCATGTCGCGGATTTCCGCTTCGTCCAGCAGTGGATAGGTCGCTCCGGAAGGATTCTCGGTCCGTGTCCAGACGTCTTCCGCCCCGATCAGATCGCTGACCAGGAACACGGTGCAGGGCCAGCCGAGCCGTTCCAGGACCGGCAGCGCATGGTCGCGCACCCCGCGAAAACCGTCGTCGAAGGTGAGCACGAAGGCACCTTGCGCGAGTGCGGGTCCGCCGTCGAGCCAGGCGACCAGATCCTCGAGGCGAACGGCGTGGAAGCCCTTGCGCGCCAGCACCCGCATCTGTGCGGCGAAATTGTCCGGGTCGATGCTGTAGCGCGCTTCCCAGGCGTTCCCGGCCGGGCCGACACGGTGATACATGAGGACGGGCACACGCCCTACCGTGTTCATGTGCGACACCTCGTCGATTCAGTCATGATTGCCGGATGTCTCGTCGATCCGCACCACCTGGTTTGATGCGACGTCATGGAGCACCTGTTCCCTGCCGTCGGGCCAGACGACGCGGAGGGTCGTGGCCTTGCCGTAAGCACCCAGACCAAAGTGAAGCGGCACGTCGTTCTGGGCAAAAAGCAGTTTCGTGCTTGCACCCGCTTCCTGGAGCTGCGTGCCTGCGGGTGTGGTGACGAAGACCTTCGCGCCGTAGCCGCTGCGGTTGCTTGCGTTTCCGGCAAGCCTCACCTTGATCCAGCGGTTGCCGTTGCCAGTGTTCCTCAGAAGGAAGTGCGTGCCAGGCGTCTTGCCCTTCATGAACGCCAGGATGCGAGCGGGCAGGGGCTCGGGCGCCGCCTTTGCGGCACCGGCGGCTGGCGGTTTCTGATGTTGGGGATCCTTGGGACGGCGGGTCGCGAGGAACAGATCAAGGAAGCCATCACCGTTGTAATCCATCCAGGTGGCAACCCCTCCGGCATGCGTGCGCAGGGACCACTCCAGCCGGTCGGTCAGTTCGAGGTTCATGGCGTGGGTGACGTCGACGAACGTGCCGTTGCCCTTGTTGCGATACAGCCGGTTCGAGGCGGGATGCGGGCTGATGGTGTACAGGTCGATGTGGCCGTCGTTGTCGAAATCGCCCCACAGCCCCTCGGTCACGTCCTGCAGGCCGCCCAGCCCGGCACGTGCGGTAACGTCGGTGAATTTTCCGTCGTGCCCCGCGAGGAGACGGCTTTCGCCGCCGCCGAGTCCGCTGGCGATGAACAGGTCCAGGTGCCCATCGTTGTTGAAATCGGCGACCGCCGCCCCGGAACCCCAGAACAGCGCATCTTTCAGACTCGCGTAGCGGCGCGCATGTTTCAGGCCCGCCGCCTCGGTGACCTCGGCGAAATGGCCCTTGCCGTCGTTCAGGAAAAGCCGTTCCGGGTTGGAGAAGAGGATGTCGGGATGCCGGTCCCCGTTGAAATCGGCCCACACGAAATGGGTCGGGCCGGTGAGGTCGAGCCCGGCGCCGACAGCCGTTTCCTCGAACACGCCATGACCGAGATTGCGGAAGAGCAGATTCCTGCTGCCCAGGTTGCTGACGTACAGATCCAGCCGGCCGTCGTTGTCGTAGTCGACCCACTGTGCGTCCCGCCCGCGCCCATAGTCGTTGCGAATACCGGATTCACGGATGACGTTGGTGAAGCGGGCGTCGGGACCGTTCCTGAACAGCTCCTCGTGTTTCGCGCCATGGGGTGGCTTCAGCAGGCCGACCATCGCTCCGCGCGTCACGAACAGATCCGTGCGGCCATCGTTGTCGAAATCGCCCCAGACCGTCGCGTGGCGGTCGCCCAGACTCAGTGAGAGCGGCAGCGCCGGCGGCGTGACGCCGCGCGGGCCGATGTGGACACGCTGCGGTTCGGCCTTGCCATCGTAGCGAAGATCGAACTCGACCGTGGATTCCGGGAAGGTGCTGGTGAAATCGATGCCCTTGGGTGTGCCATCGGCAACGCCGGTGAAATGGATCACACTCTCCTCGGTGCGCAGGGTGTCTGTCGCGGAAAAACCGACCTTCTCGGCGCGCGCGATCCTGGCGTTGGTGGTCAGCGTGCCGCTGACCGGCGTGGCCGCCGGCGCGATCCAGCGAATATGCCAGGTGCCGCTGAGGCGGGTGGCGGGGTCGAGCCAGACGAAGAAACCGGGTGTTGCGGAAGAAATCCGTGGTGCCCCGAAGACCGGCCCGACCGGGTTTTCCAAAATGCCGATTTCCTCATACACCTCGGAAAACGTCGCGTCACCGTTGTTTCGGTAAAAGTATGGCCGGTGACGCTCGTGATTGTTGACGAACAGGTCGGCGTGGCCGTCATTGTCGTAATCCATCACGCTCACGCTGAACGTGCCCAGCCAGTTGGCCCCGGCGTGATGTCGCTTGAGGCCGGCGCGCGCCGTATCGTCGACGAATGTCTGGGTCAGGTTTCCGCGTAGCCGGTCATATCCGCCCTTGAGGTAGGGATAGAAGAGAAAACATCCAGCGGCGATGGCGCCGACCGTTCCCAGCGCCAGGGCGACGCGCGGCCATTTCGGGCGTGAACGCGTGAAGGATGGACGGCTTTCGCTATGCGTTTTCATGGATGTGCGGGCTGACGAATCTGTTTTCGGGGTACCGGGGTGCGCGTGTGGCGCTGTTTTCGTTCATCGCGACGCATGATGGTGCGGGTTTTCCGGATGGCCTGACGAATGTCTGCCGACCAGCCAGCGATGCAGGCGCCAGGGCAGCAGCGCGGGCAGCATGCGTTTCCAGTCCGTCGCGCTTCCGTAGCCACGTTTCATGACCTGGCGAAATATCGCGCGCGCAGAGTGCAGGTCGTCGCCCCAGTAGCACTGATAGCCCCGCCTGAGCATTTCGCCGACCGTAAGCTCGCGGAGTTTTCGCGCCCCCAGTGTCGTGCGAAGCGCCGGATTGTGCGCCAGAAAGTGCTCCTGGGCGCCGAGGTGGTTGACCGCCATGCGCAACAGATTGGCTGTCGCCCGCGGCCCTTCGTGGTGGAAGTAGAATGCCAGCACCTCGGGAACGCGAACGATCGGATGCCGCGCCACGATCTTCAGCCAGAGGAGAAAATCCTCGGAAGTCGGAAATTGCGGATTGAATCCCCCCGCGTCCCGGATGGCGGCGGTGCGGGTCAGTGCGGCGTGTATCGGCCAGCGGCAATTCTGTAGCCATCGTTCCATTTTTTCCGGGATCTCGTAGTCGGGTGGAATGTAGGGCTCGCCCCGTTCGCCCGCGAGGCCGACATTCTGCCAGCCGCAATAGGCAAGTGCGGCAGAAGGCGTTCGCGAGAGCGCGTCGTGCAGACGTTCGAGGCAGTCGGGCGCCCAGGTGTCGTCCGAATCGAGGAAGGCGATGCAGGCACCGCGCGCTTCGCGGATGCCGCGATTGCGCGCTGCGCAGACGCCTTCGTGCTTCTGCTCGATGACACGGACGCGGGCGTCCCCGACGGCGTGTGCGATGGCGAGGCTGTCATCGTCCGAGCCATCGTCGACCAGGATGAGTTCGAGCCTGTTGAACGACTGGCCCCGCACGCTCTCGATGGCGCGTGAGAGGAACGCGCCACCATTGTAGTTCGGCATGATGACGGAAATCACTGGCGTGCCGGCGTCGCCACCGGCGTGCGCCGGGAGCAACTTTTCCCGTGACTCATTCATAGCCGTAGCGTCTCATTTCGGCATCCACGATGCGGGACAGACGCCGTCGTTCCATGAAGCCGAGCCCCTGGTCATGGTGGCTTTGCCAGTCCGCCCGGTTCACTTGCGTGAACTGGCCGGACAGGTCGGCGACGCCGATGTGGCGGCCCAGCCGTTCCTGGGCCTGAGTGTCCGAAACCAGATCCTCGTACTTGACGAGCTGACCGAAGTCCGCGGCGCGGAATTCACCGGCGAGCCGCGCCCAGTGGCGCGCGTAATATTCGAGAGCCTGCGGGTCGCCGGGCCGGTCGAGCCAGTCGCGCCGCTTGATTGACGTCAGGCAGTCGTACGGATGGCGCACCAGGAAAATGAAGTGGGCAGCCGGGTAGAGTTGGTGCAGGAAGCGTGCGGCTTCGATGCCCGACTGCACTTCCTTGATGCCCCAGCGCGCGTAGCCGAGCTCGGCAGCGGGACGCGCGTAAACGCTGTCGAAAAATGAGTGGAACGCATTTCTGAATACGCCCGCGGGGGGATTCATGCACGCAATCCACTTGTTGAAACCGTCCTTGCCGGCGGCCGTGAAAGCTTCGTATTCCTTGGCGCCGTTTCCACCGAAGCCATGCTTGAAGCGCTGGCCGCCCGGGCCGAGCATCTGCTCGTAACAGGCGTGCGTATCGGCAAGCCGATCCAGCGCGCCGCCGGCCTCGCCCCAGATCAGTGCCGCCTGCGTTCCCGTGATGAGCCGCTGCAGCATGGTGCTGCCTGAGCGCCAGCCGGCGGAGAAGATGAAGATGGGTTGGTCCGTCACGGCGTCAGGTTCCTGTGCGTGGTGCGTGCCGGGAGAAGAAAACGGGTCATCGCCACAGTCCTGCCAGCGACGCCCAGCGACCGACCGCATCCTCGCCGCGCATCAGCACCGATCGTCGGTTCAGTTTTTTCGGATTCTTCGCCACGTTGTATTCCGAGTACATCAGCACGTCCAGCAGCGTGTCGTCACGTACCTCGATCTTTTCGACGAAGGTTTCGGGACGCAGGTTTTGTTCGTAATATTTCACGGCATTGTCGCGCAGCTCGGCTTTTTGGGCCTCGCTCATTTCGAGGGCCAGATGGATCTTTTCGATCAGGTCGTCCTCATTGTCGAAAACGATGCAGTTCTTCATGTGTTCGAGTCGGGGAGAGATCCACTCCGGATAGCTGGTGATCGGAATCGTGCCGATGGCCATCGCCTCGATGAGATTGTGGGACATCGGCATGACGATTCCCGGCGGGCAAAGAAAGAAATCCGCACGTGCGATGACGTCCATCCAGCGATCCCACGGAACCCGGGCGCCGTCGTTGTCGACGAGGACGAATTTTCGCACGTACGTGGAATCCAGCAGGCGCGCCAGGTCTTCAGCCGTCATCGCAAGTTCGAGACGGTCGCCCAGGCGCGCCTTCACCGTCGAGATGACGTCGATGCGCGAGAGCTTTTCCTTTGGATGCTTGATCCATCGCCGTTTGTATCCCTGCATGTCGCCTGCGAAAAGGACCCGGAGCCGGCGCGGGAGATTTCTCAGCGCATGCAGACTCTCGCCGGTAACGCGGGTGGCGTGCATCGGATGCACGTTATAGGGGAGCAGGACCGGCTTCGAGAAATGGAAGGGCGAAAACAGGTCGAAGCGGATCCGCAGGCACTGGCGCCAGGAACGGGCGCCGAGTCCGGCGTCCTTCCTGTCGAAAATATAGAGGCCCCTTTCAGCCGCAGGCGGCGGCGACGCGACGATTTCGAGGCCTGGCAGGGACATGGCCAGCCGTGCGGGAGGCGGCCAGTCCGCCACGGAATCACCGAAGAGTTCCGCCAGCCGTTGCCGCACCGTGTCGTCGAGGCACACCCGATATCCCGCGAGCAGAAACGGATTCAGGACCGCGAAGATGTGGCGGCCGTTCTCGCGGTAAGTTTCCGCTTCCAGAAACTTCACGTAGACGATCTTTTTTTCACTGCCTTGCATCGATTGTCGGTGTCCTTCCTGTGTTGTCATTGTCACAGCATACGGTCCGCCAGGTCCCTGCAATTGCCATTCTGCGGTGAGGACGGGGGCGGATTCATTGTATGACCTGGGCGTCGGATTCGACCGCGACGCAGCCATGGGTCAGGTGTTCCGTGTTGTAGCGGAGCGCCTGGCCGGTGTGGCAGTCGTAGACGCGCTTGCCGGCCGTCGTCGCGATGAGCTGCGCGGCCGCGGTCTGCCATTCCCGGCATGCATCGTTGCAGATGCACGACGCCATCCGGTTCGCGGCAACGCAGCACATCCTGAGTGCAAGGCTTCCGTCGTTCGTCAGGGGGAATGCGTGAGCGGCATCGATGGTGCCGGGCGCCGCGTCCGCGCCGAGTTGTTGCGGTGCGTCGCTGCCGTGCGCCATGAAGGCGCCCTGTCCCAGGCGGGCGTAAAAGGCCGTGTCGGTCACGGGAGCGTAGACCACACCGTAGATTGGCACGCCGTCCTGAACCAAGGCGATGTTTACCGTGAAGTGCCCGGTCCCGGCGAGAAACCCGGCAACGCCATCGAGCGGATCCACGAGCCAGACGTGGTTCCATCTGGCACGGTCGTGGTGGGAAACGGCAGGGGTTGAGGCGGACAGCATCGGGACCTGGGGATTGAGCGTGCTCAATCCTTCCGCGATCAGGTCATGGGTCTTGCGGGCGGTCCGCTCCACGGCAGCCGCATCGCCGCCGCGCAAGGTTCGCAGCGCCTGCTGCAACGGGCGGGCCGAGCGCTGCGCCTCGCAGGCTTTCAAGGCGGCGCGCCCCGCCTCCCTGGCGATCGCCACGATGTCGTTGATGTTCATCCAACTGATCTGGGTGACGTTGGCCTTGGGGAAGGGCAGGTCCGGTGCGGCACAGCCGAGAAACGGACACAGCTTTTCCCACCCCTCGCCGGCGGTCACATCGATGACCAGAAGATCGCCCGGCCGATCCCTGAAATAGTCCAGGACGCCGCGAACGAATCTGTCATATCCGTCGCGAAAGCGTTGTTCTTCGAATGCCGTGCAACCGTAGAGATCCAGGAAAAGCTGGTTGTGCGCCTCGTTCTGTTTGGCGGCGAGCTTCTCATTGAACTGCTTCTTGCAGGACTTCAGCCAGCCTTCGGCTGCGCGCACCGTCAGAATGAATTTCGCGCCCGGATAGCGTTGGTCCAGCTCGCGGTAGAAGCTGGGGATGGGCGTATCGGTCAGGGCGTCGTACGCATCGACCACCGCGAGATCGACGGATGACAGGTCCCCTGCGCGATAACGGCTGAGACCCGGATAGTCCTTGGTTCTGTAGCCCAGAATTTCGAGCGCGTGTGCAAGACTGGTGGTTCCGGTCTTCGACAGGCCGATACCGAATATCTTGGGGCGGGTCGCGGTCATTGATCAGTCCTTTTCGGATGGGGGAGCAGGGAGGAAGGGAGCCGGAGGGCGCGCGCCGCCTGCCGGCGCCATCGTTCCGCTTCGCCCCGCAAGGCGGGAATGGGCAGGAACAGGAACATCGCCGCATACAGCACCGTCCCGATGAGGGCCATCAATGCCAGATAGGCCAGCGGCACGGTGTTCCGGTAAGCGGCGAGCAGGGTGTCGGCGAGTGCAAGCAGGGCGAACAGCATCACGTTCAAAGCCAGGCCCGGCAGGATGGCAGGGAGCAAGTCCCGTGCGCGCGTACGCAGGGTGCGGCAGACCAGGATATGGACGGCGGTCGTACCGAAGAAATAGCTGAAGACCAGCCCCCAGGCCACGCCGGTGAGCCCCCACCGCAGACCGATGTAGCAGGCGGCCAGAATGACGAACAGGCGCGCGACGAGCACGTACATTTCCTGGGTGAGCCGGTTCCGTGCATCGAGCAGGACGCCGCTGGGGAACATCACCGTAAAAAACAGCCCGGCGATGACCAGTATTCGCATCGGTTCGGCCACGGGGAGCCATTTCTCACCGTAGACCACTGCAATGAACGGTTCGGCCGTCCACCACATGCCGACGTAAAGCGGCGTCGTGTACACCATCAACAAGGTGATCGACCGGTAGTACAGGTAGCGGGTCTGGTCGAGGTCGTCCTGGATCTTGCCCATTGCGCGGAACAGGGGCTGCATGGTTGCCGGCATGACAAGATCGTTGGGCATCCGCCCGAGGCTTTCGCTCTTGTTGAAAAGACCGAGGAAGGAGGCGCCGGCGAGCTTGCTGAGCAGGAGATTCTTGCTTTCCCGCGTGAGGTAGCCAAGAAAGTCGTTGACCGTGATCTTGAAGCCATAGCTGCTGTGGCGCCGCATCGCGGCGATGTCGAAGCTGGGGCGCAGCTTCAGCGGGGTGATCAGCATCAGCAGCAGGTTGTTGACGAATGCGCCGACCAGTCCCGAAGCGACCAGGCTCCAGACACCGAAGCCGCGCCAGGCCATCCACACCCCGCAGACGCCCGTGACGAGTCCGGTGACGACCGCTGCGAACGAGCGTTTCCTGAAGTCCATCTCGCGGTTGAGCCAGGCCGTGCGCATGAGCGCCGACGGGCGCAGGAAAAACACCAGCGCGGAGACGCGCAGCAGATCGGCATACAGCGGGTGATGGAAATAGTCGGCGACGAAGGGCGCGGCGGCGAACAGAAGGGCGTAGAGCATGGCGCTGAGCGCCATCTGCATGGTGAAGATGGCGCGAAAATCCTGTTCGGTCGCGCTTTGGGCGCGGATCAGCGACTGTCCCATGCCGCCGCTCATGATCATGCCGGCAAATCCCGTGAAGACGGAGATGGTGACCATCATGCCGAAATCGGCCGGCACGAGCAGACGCGCCAGCGCAATGCCGAATGCGAATTCGAGGAAGCGGCGTCCGACATTGCCGGCCAGCAACCAGGCAGTCCCCCTGCGGATGCGTTGGCCGAGGTTCATCTCGATTGGGTCACGACCCTGACGGGATATCGTTGGACACCACGGACGCGCACGGCTCTCGTGGCGGACGCGCCGTCATGCGGGCGTATCGCCGCTGCACCGGCTGTCGAGAGATGCGCGCAAGTGACGATATCGCATCCCGATGGAGAACGGGACACGGCGTCGCGCCGCCTGGCGCGGGCCGCGTCCGCGCGGGGAGGTGTTGGGTGTGTAATGGATCGGGGCGCGACAATGCGGGAAGTCATGAGAACGCCTATTGTATGTCGTGCGAGGCTGCTGCAAGCGGTATGCCAGGCCAGCCACCCTGGCAACCGGCGTGCTTGACCTTCGGTGGGTCGGGTGTGGCGGGTGTGCAAGGACGGAAGCCAGGCTGTGGCGTCCGCGCACGGCGCATGCGCGAGCCGAATCGGCAATCCTACCTCCCGGTCTGCGTGCTGCGTCGCCCCGTCACGGCATCCGCCAGCATCCGGTACGCCGTCGCCGGCAACAGGCTCGCCAGCAGATGCTTGAGATCGCCCGCTTTCCAGTCGGCCTGGCGGAACGCCCGCCGGAACAGGCGGCGCGCCGATTCGGTGTCGTGGCGCCAGTGGCAGCGATAGGCCTCGCGCAGCAGGGGGGTGTAGATCAGTTCGTCGAGGCGCGCCGGGGTGTAGTGCGCGACGGCGTCCGGGTGACGGCGGGCGAAGTCGCGGCGCACCGCGACCGCGTCGGAGACCTGCTGCCATTGCGGGATGCGCGCGTCGCCGCGCGGGTACAGGCGGCGCTGCGCGAGCGTTTCAGGCACGCTGGCGAGCACCGGGGCGCCCGCCAGCAGGCGCAGCCAGAGGTCGAAATTCATCGCCGTCGGCAGGCGTTCGGAAAACCCGTGCAGGGCGTCGAGCCGCGGGCGATGGATGAGCAGGGCATTGAGCGGCCAGGTGCCGTGCTCGAACGCATGCTCGAGCGCCCCGGCGGCGTCGGCCGCGGGCGGCAGGTGGGGCTGTGGGACGGTCGCGACGGCGCCCGTGGTCTGCCAGCCGCCCCAGGCAATGTCGGCGCGCGCGCTGTCCAGGGCGGCGTGCAGGCGTGCCAGGGCTTCCGGCACCCAGGTGTCGTCGGCGTCGAGAAAAGCGATGAATTGGCCATGCGCGCGTGCCAGCGCGTGGTTGCGCGCAGCCCAGGGGCCGGCGCGGTTCTGGTAGACGAGGGTGATGCACTCGGGGTGCGCCGTGGCGAGCTGTTGCAGGATCTCCGACGAACCGTCGGTCGAGCCGTCGTCGACGATCACCAATTGCACGTGCGGATATGTCTGCGCGAGCACGCTCGCCACCGCCTCGCCCACGTAGGGCGCGGCATTGTGGCAGGGCATGAGGACCGAAATCAGCGGGAGCTCGAGGCTGTCCATGCGCGAAACAGGCGGTGATCGCTGACGCGCAGGCGATTTCCCGGCCGGATGAGGAACACGCTTCCTGTATATCCTGCCGGCCGCCTTTGTTCAAGACGGTGATGCGAAAGACTTACTTGGTGAAGCCGCAGAACACGTCGCGCATCATGCCGAGCAGCTTCAGGGTGCGGGTGTCGCCGACGCGGTAATAGACGCGGTTGGCGTCCTTGCGGGTGCGCAGCACGCCCTTGTCGCGCAGGATCGCGAGGTGCTGCGAGATGTTGCTCTGCGAGGTGCCGACATGGTCGACGATGTCTTGCACGCTCACTTCCTTGTCACCCAGGACACACAGGATCTTCAGGCGCAGCGGGTGCGACATCGCTTTCATCGCGCGCGACGCCTGCTCGATGTGCTCGTCCTTGTCTAACAGGTCGATCTCGTCCCAATCAGCTGCCATGTTCATTACCTCGATCCTTTTCCTGGTGTACCCTAGCCAGTTTGGGTCCCGATGCGCGAGGCGCCCCGGTCACGATGCCCCGGCCGGAGGGACCTCTCTATAGATTAGCAATCACGCATATATTAAAATATTTCCACAAGAACGAGACGGATTAGATAAATTTTTTCATGAAGACCGTGCCGGCCCTTCTCATCATCCTCGACGGCTTCGGCTGCCGTGCCGAACGTGCCGACAATGCCATCGCCCAGGCGAACAAGCCGAACTTCGACCGTCTGTGGAAGGAATGCCCGCACACCGAAATCCACGCCTCCGAGTCGGAGGTCGGCCTGCCCAAGGGTCAGATGGGCAATTCCGAGGTCGGACATCTCAACATCGGCGCGGGACGTGTGGTGTACCAGGAATTCACCCGCATCGACCGCGCCATCGAGTCCGGGTATTTCTACGCCAATCCGGCGCTCCTCAACGCCGTGCATCTGGCGCGCGACCACGGCAAGACGCTGCATGTGCTGGGCCTGCTGTCCGACGGCGGGGTGCACAGTCACGAAACGCATTTTCACGCGCTGCTCGATCTGGCCGCGCGCGAAAACCTGCACAAGGTGTGTCTGCACGTGTTCCTCGACGGCCGCGACACCCCGCCCAAGAGCGCCGAAATCTACCTGCACCGCCTCCTCGGCAAGATCGAACAGACCGGTGTCGGTCACATCGCGTCGATGATCGGCCGCTACTACGCCATGGACCGGGACCGCCGCTGGCAGCGGGTGAAGGCCGCCTACGACCTCCTCACTCAGGGGCGCGCCGAGTTCCGGGCGGAGAATCCGCTCGCCGGACTGGAGGCCGCCTATGCGCGCGGGGAAACCGACGAGTTCGTCAAGGCTACCGCCATCCTGCCACCCGACGGCAAACCGGTGACAATGGAAGATGGCGACGCGGTGGTGTTCCTCAACTTCCGCTCCGACCGCGCGCGGCAGTTGTCGCGGCCATTCATCGAAAAGGATTTCGGCGAGTTCGAGCGTGAAGTCACGCCGCGCCTCGCCACCTATTGCACCCTTACCGGCTACAGCGACGATTTCGATGTCTCCGTGGCCTTTCCGCCCGAGCGCATCAAGAACGGGCTGGGCGAATACGTCGCCAACCTCGGCCTGCGCCAGTTACGCATCGCCGAGACGGAGAAATATCCGCACGTCACCTTCTTCTTCAACGGCGGCGAGGAGATATCCGCCCCCGGCGAGGACCGCGTGCTGGTGTCATCGCCCGACGTCGCCACCTACGACCTGAAGCCAGAAATGAGCGCCTTCGAGGTGACGGCCAAGCTGGTCGCGGCGATCGAGGGCAAGCAGTACGACCTCATCATCTGCAACTATGCCAATCCCGACATGGTCGGCCACACCGGCGATCTGGCGGCGGCGACCCGGGCGATCGAGACGGTCGACATCTGCCTGGGCAAGGTGGTCGCCGCGCAACTCGCGCGCGGCGGCGAGGTCCTCATCACCGCCGACCATGGCAACGCCGAACTGATGCGCGATGCGGTCACCGGGCAGCCGTACACCGCCCATACCATGAACCTGGTGCCGTTCATCTACGTCGGGCGTCGCCGCGCCAGCGTGGCCGAGACCGGTGCGCTGGAGGACATCGCCCCCACCCTGCTCGACATGATGGGGCTCCCCAAGCCGCCGGAAATGACCGGTCAGTCCCTGCTCCATTTCGAGTGAACGCGGGACGTCTGCGTTAAGCTTCGCCGGGTGAAGCTGCGCTCCTTTTTTGCCCTCGCGGTACTGACCCTGCCACTGGCCGCCGTAGCCGACTCGGTTGCCGGCAGACAGTCCGAACTCGACGCCCTCAAGCGCCGCCTCGACGCCCTGCAACAGGAGGCCCGTCACACCGAGGCGACCCAGAAAGAGGCCGCCGACGAACTGCGCGCATCCGAGCGTGCCATCAGCGATGCGGTGCGGGCCCTGCGCGAACTGGACAGCGCGCGCCAGCAGACCAGCGGCGATCTCGCCGCGCTGAACCGTCAGGCGGAAAGCGTCGAGGCACGGGTGCGCGCGCAGCAGGTCCGCCTGGCGGATGCCTTGCGCGCGGCACACCGGCGCGGCGAGGCGGACGCCCTGCGCCTGCTGCTCGACGGCAACGACCCCAACCAGACCGCGCGCGAACTGCGGTACCTCGCGCACATTTCGCGCGCCCAGCAGGGGCAGATCGAAGCGCTGCGCAGCGAGCTCGCCACGCTTGCCGCCCTGCGCGACAGGATCGAGCAGAAGAACGCCCGCCTCGTGCAGCTGCGCACGGCACGCGAGACCGAGCAGCAAAGGTTGTTCGCCGAGCGCACGGCGCGCGCACAGGTGCTCGACACGCTCTCCGCGCAGATTCGCCGGCAGCGGCGTGAAATCAGCACTTTGCAGCGCGACGAGCGCAACCTCACGCAACTGGTCGAGCGGCTCAACCGGCTGATGGCGCAGCAGGCCGCGCGCGACGCGGCACGCGCCCGTGCCGCACGCGAGGCGCAGGCCAAGGCCAGGGCGCCGGGGCGCGCAGCGCCCGATGCGCCGCGGCCGCCGCTGGCGGTGAACACCGAAACCCCGGTGCCGTTTCGTGCCGACCGGCCGTTTTCGCAACTGCGGGGCAGCCTGCGGCTGCCGGTGCCCGGGGAACTCATGAACCGGTTTGGCGCTCCGAGGGAGGATGGCGGCGTGAGCTGGAAGGGCGTGTTCATCCGCGCCGCGCAAGGCACCGCGGTCAAGGCGATCGCGGCCGGAAGGGTGGTGTTTTCCGAATGGCTGCGCGGCTTTGGCAACCTCATCATCGTCGACCACGGCGAAGGCTACATGAGCCTGTACAGCAACAATGAAAGTCTGTATAAGCAGGTGGGCGAGCAGGTCCAGCCCGGCGATGCGATCGCCACGGTCGGCAACAGCGGTGGCCAGCCCGATACCGGTCTGTATTTCGAAATGCGGCACCAGAGCCGCCCCCTGAATCCCCTGGTGTGGGTGAAATAAGCAATGACGCAAAAGACAAAACTCATTCTTGTCGGCCTGGCGGGCCTCGTCGCCGGCGCCGCGCTGACCGTCAATCTCTCGGCCATCGCCAACAAGTCGGCCGACACGCCGCTGCCGGTCGAGGAGCTGCGCGCCTTCACCGAAGTGTTTGCACGCATCAAGAGCGACTACGTCGAGCCGGTCGAGGACAAGAAGCTCATCAACGAGGCCATCAACGGCATGCTGACCGGGCTCGATCCGCATTCGGCGTATCTCGATGCCGAAGCCTTCAAGGACCTGCAGGTCGGCACCCAGGGCGAATTCGGCGGCCTGGGCATCGAGGTCGGCATGGAAGACGGCTTCGTCAAGGTGGTCGCACCGATCGAGGACACCCCGGCGTTCAAGGCCGGCGTCAAGGCGGGCGATCTCATCGTCAAGCTCGACGACACGCCGGTCAAGGGCATGACGCTGAACGACGCGGTCAAGCGCATGCGCGGCAAGCCCGGCTCGTCGATCAAGCTCACCATCGCACGCAAGGGCGTGGACAAGCCGGTCGTCCTTACCCTCACCCGCGCCGTCATCAAGATCCGCAGCGTCAAGTCGACCATGCTGGACTCCGGCTACGGCTACGTGCGCGTCACCCAGTTCCAGGAACACACCGGCGAACTGCTCGTCGAGGCGCTGCAGAAACTCTACAAGGACAACAAGGCGCCATTGAAAGGTCTCATCCTCGACCTGCGCAACGACCCCGGCGGCCTGTTGAACGGTGCCGTCGCCGTCACCGCGGCCTTCGTCAAGCCGGACAGCCTCGTCGTCTACACCGAGGGCCGCACCGAGGATGCGCGCATGCGCCTCACCGCCAGTCGCGAACACTACCTGCGCCCGATGCAGATGGACTTTCTGAAGGACCTGCCCGAAGGCGTCAAGCAGGTGCCGATGGTGGTGCTGGTCAACGGGGGTTCCGCCTCGGCCTCCGAAATCGTCGCCGGCGCGCTGCAGGACCACAAGCGCGCGGTGGTCATGGGCACCCGCACCTTCGGCAAGGGCTCGGTGCAGACCATCCTGCCGCTCGGCAACAGCACCGCGATCAAGCTCACCACCGCACGCTATTTCACGCCGAGCGGCCGCTCCATCCAGGCCAAGGGCATCGAACCTGACATCACCGTCGAGGATCCCGCGATGCCTGAATCGGAAGAGAGCTTCGGTATTCGCGAGGCCGATCTCGACAAGCATCTGGCCAACCCGGCGGGATCGGAACCGGCGCCCGCCCCCGCACCGGCGAAGCCAGCCGACACGATCAAGGCGCCGCCCGCGGACAAGCCGGGCAAGGGGAAGAAGGCCACCCCGCTCGAACCGGGCGAGATCGTGTCGAAGAACGATTTCCAGGTGAACCAGGCGCTCAACCTGCTGAAAGGCCTGCAAATCCTGCAGGGGCGCTGACGCGGCGACGGGGCTTCCCCCGGCCGCGGTTGGCGCTATACTGAACCCCTGCTGTCCGGATGGGATACCATGCGCCCCTGCGACCTCGAGAAAATTCGTGAGATCGTCTTCCACGAACTGCCGGTGGGCCAGGCCGCGCGCGCGCACGTGCTGCTGCAGGGCCTGGAAGGCCTGAGCGTGACGTGCCGGGAGGACGGGCGCTGTCTGGTGGTACGCTACAGCGTCTGTGAATATACCCTCGAAGGTCTGGAGACCGCGCTCGCGCATCAGGGTTTCCACCTCGACAACAGTCTGCTGTCGAAGCTTCGGCGCGCCATGGCCTATTTCTGCGAGAGCGTGCAGCGACGCAACGTCGCCGCCAACGAACCCGACATCAAGTCGCAGCGCGCGTTCATGCGCGTCTACGAATCCCATCTGCACGGCGACCGCGACGACACCCCGGAAGAATGGCGCCGCTACAAGTAGCGCCTTCCCCATGGAACTGAACGACGCCCAGCTGCTGCGCTACAGCCGCCACATCCTGCTGCCCGAAGTCGGCGTCGACGGCCAGGCGCGCATGGCCGGCGCCTCGGTGCTGATCGTCGGTGCCGGCGGCCTGGGCTGCCCGGTCGCGCTCTATCTCGGCGCGGCGGGCGTCGGCCGGCTCGTGCTGGCCGATGGCGACACGGTCGACCTCACCAACCTGCAACGCCAGATCGGCCACGCCACCGCGTCCATCGGCGTGAACAAGGCCGAGTCACTGGCCGCGAGCGTGCGCGCGATCAACCCGGAAATCGATGTTCGGGCGCTGCCGGACACGCTCGACGGCGACGCGCTGCACGCGGTCGTGGCGACGGTGGACCTGGTGATCGATGCGTCGGACAACTTCGCCACGCGTCACGCCGTCAACCGCGCCTGCGTGGCGCGAAAGAAACCGCTGGTGTCGGGGGCCGCCATCGGCTTTTTTGGCCAGGTCGCGGTATATCAGCCGGGCCACGGCGATGGGCCGTGCTACCACTGCCTGTTTCCCGATGCAGCCGGCGAACCGGAAGTGCGCTGTGCCGAGGCCGGTGTATTCGCGCCGCTGGTTGGCGTCGTGGGCGCCATGCAGGCGACCGAGGCATTGAAGCTCGTCGCCGGCGTCGGCGAAACCCTCACCGGACGCTTGCTGCTATGGGATGCACTGCGCGCAGAGGTGCGCGTGATGAAGGTGCCACGCGACCCGGCCTGCCCGGTGTGCGGCCCCGCCGCCGCTCAGGCGGGGTGAGCGTCGAGCAGGCGCGCCAGCAAGAGGTCGAGGTCGCCGCCCGGCGCGCGCGTGAAGCCGCTCTTGGCGAACTGGTGCCAGCGGCCCACCACCACGCATTGCAGCAGGTTGGCGAGTGGCGCGCTGTGCTCGGCCAGACGGTCGCCGCCGAGGCGCAGGCATTGCCTGAGTTGCGCCTCGATGCGGTCGTGCAACTGGTTGATGCGTTTTTGCAGGCGCTCGTTCTCGTGCACCAGTGCCTCGCCGATCAGCACACGCGTCATGCCCGGATTCTTCGCCGCGAAATTCAGCAGCATCGCCACGATCGCCTCAACCTGCGCCGCCGCGGCCGGGGTTTCAGCCGTGATGCGCGCGATCAGGCCGAACAGCGTCTGTTCGATGAATTCGATGAGCCCCTCGTACATCTGTGCCTTGCTGGAAAAGTGCCGGTAGAGCGCGGCCTCCGATACGCCGATGCGCGCCGCGAGCGCGGCGGTCGTGATCTTTTCCGGTTGCGGTTCCTCCAGCATCGCGGCCAGCGTCTGCAGGATCTGCAAACGGCGTTCGCCGGGCTTTCTGGCTTCACCTTCCATCGAGTTCTCCCTGTTCTTGTGGGCGAAGAGTATTGCGTGCGGGATGCAGGGCCGGCCTGTGAACACCCCCGTGCCGTGCGCCGGAGCACGCGGTGCACGCGATTCTAGCAGTTCGGCGGGCGCACCCCGCCCCATCCCTGACATAACGGCATACAGCCGGAAAACTACAGTCGAAACGGCGCCACCGCGGAAAAACAGGGGCGTCGTGCCGACGAACCGAAGGCCAGATGCCGGGCCGTTGGCTGCAAGGACTTGAGCCGCGGGCGAGGGCGGTAGGTGACCGGAGCGCGCGGAAAGTCGCAGACGAAAGGCCGACGGTCGCACGGAATTGTCCCGCCGGTTGGCGGGCCTCGCGTCCCCGGCTTTTCTATGCCTCGTTGTGAATGAGGCGTGACGGCCGGCGCAAAAGACCGGGCACGCCGAAGCGAACCCCATGATTTTACTGGTGGCGGGAAGTCTACTATCGAATAACTCGCTATTGGGGCCAATGAGCACGTCTGCGGTTTTCTACGCGCTCTTGATTGTCACCCCCCAAGTAGACGCCGCGCCAAGAGTGACTGCATATCCCGCCGACCATCGGCGATCAGGTAGATGTAGACCTTCTGACCCATGACACGGTAGATCACTCGATAGGGCTTGAAGGCAGTCTGCCGATAATCCCGAATGCCGAGGGCAACCAGTTCCTTGGGATAGGCGCCACGCTCTGGGAACGCCGTTAGGCTTTCGACGACCTCCAACAAACGATCCAGGACGTAGTCGGCGTTGGCCTTGCAGTCGAATTCAGCGATGCAGTCGTAGATCGACTCCAAATCCTGCTCGGCATCCTTGGTCAGCAAGACCTCGTACTTGCGTCCGGCCATTACTTGAAGCCTACTTGGCCCGCAGCCTGGCGACAACGTCACGCACCGGTTTTACCTTGCCCGCCTCGATCTGCGCATTGCCCAGCGCAAGAATTTTCAGTAGCGCCAACGTTTCCTGCGTTTCTTCGTAGGAGGCAACATCCTGAATGACGGCCTTGGCCTCCCCGTTCTGGGTGATTACAAGCGGCTCTCGCCCCTCGGTCAATTGCGCCAAAACTTCGGCGGCGTTTGCCTTGAGGTAACTGATGGGTTTGACTTGTGATGAGTAGCGCATGGCTCCTCTGCCTCCATTGATCCGAGAAAGACTTATTATAGTCTTTATTCAGTCTTGTTGCAACAATTGGTCAATCCGCTCACGTACCCAACCGAAGCTCAGATGCTCCTGTTCCAGTCGCAACCCTTCGCGGATGCGGTTGTCACGCAGGTCGTCGTAGAGGCGCAGCTCTTCTTGCGTCAGCCTGTGTAGGTCACCCCGTTGTGGCTTTTCCTCCCGCCCCCAGAAAGCCACGTGGGCATCAAGCGAGGCCCGATCCATGAGGAACGACTCGACGTGGCCGAAGTGATGCCGCAGTTGATCCAGGATTGCAAAGCCATGGGTATCGATGTCGCCCCAATAATGGATCGCGCATCGCTCCAGCCACCGAGCCTGGGCGAGCGCTCCCCAGCCGTATCCGGAGCCAAAGATGGCGATCGCCCCCGGTATGTTCGGCAAGGCCAGGAAGTTGGTTTCATTCTCGGTGATGAATACCCGTCGCACCTCGATGGCCAGATGGCTGAAACTGCCGGCGTCCAGCGTGACGTCTGGACACGACGTCCCGGCGACGGCGTGAATCGAGGGATCGAGGATGCGGAAGCGAATCCGTGCAGGTTTATCAAGAAAACCATACCGTGCAGCAAACTGTGCAACTCCAGTTTTGGCGGTGTCCACAGCGTCCGCAAGCAAGCCCAGGTCAAGCAACTCGGCCAACACGGTACGATGTCTTTCGACGAACTTGCTGTGCACCCCGGGCAAGTCCACCTGGCGCAGGTAGATCGCTGGCCGAGGATGCCGTCTGACCCACTCCACCACGGCCAGCAAACGGGGCCACTCCTCTTCCAGTTCAAGTGCCTGCAGGGGCCGCTTTTCCAGCCAGGGCAACAGGGATGGGTTTTGTAGCCGGGTCATCTCAACCAGGCTTGAAAACCGATTCCACTCTCGACGCCTGCCGAGCCAGCCAAGCGCATCATCCATCGAGTCAATCCAGCCGCCCGATGGAATCCTCTGCAATCCTTGTACCCGGTGGCGAACCTCCTGCCACTCCAGACGCAAGGGACTGGTATTGGCCAATTCCGTTGCCCATACGCGCACGGCATCAAAACGTTCGGTGATATCCGCCGAAGCGGGGCCTTTGACGGCCAATCGCAAAGGAAATCGGTTGTTGCCGGTCACGCCATCTCGCAGCAGTTCACCTCGTTCCCACAGCCGAGCCAACTGCGCTTTCAGCTCCTTCGGGGTCGTCCACATCACCCTGGAGTCTCCTGTGCAGTCTGCTGCGTCGTGGCTGCAGCATCCTTGGCTTTCTGCGCGCGGTACTCCTCAATGGACAGGTTACGCAATTTGGAGGCCCGGCCCCCCTCGTTGTGCACGAACCCTACGCTGGATACAAAGGGCTCGATGATGTGAATCTTCTGTAGCGGCGTGATAATCAGCAATTGCAGATTGAGTTGCCGGAACAGCTTCAAACCGTATTGCGCCGACTCGTCCGATCCGCGCCCGAACGCCTCGTCGATGACCACGAAGCGGAAGGAACGCGAACGCACTGCACCCCATTCCAATCCGAACTGGTAGGCCAGGCTGGCGGCGAGAATGGTGTAGGCCAGTTTCTCCTTCTGGCCGCCCGACTTGCCGCCCGAGTCCGAGTAGTGCTCGTGTTCCGTGTTGTCCTCGCGCCAGCGTTCGCTGGCCGCAAACAGGAACCAGTTACGCACATCCGTGACCTTGGCGGTCCAGCGCCGATCCTGTTCCGACAGGCCATCCCGGCCACGGAATCGGTCGATGATCGCCTTGACCTGAAGGAACTTGGCTTCGGAATATTGGGCGTCGTCGGACCCCGTCACCGCGCCCTCGGTACAGGCACGCAGATCCTGCTGGAAGTCGCGGATCTCTGCATCGGGGCTGGCCTGCGACTCCAGCACGATGTAGCGTCCAGGGTTGTAGTCGATTTCAGAGAGCGACTTGTTGATGTGGGCGATGCGATCCTTGATGGTTTCGCGCTCGCGCGCCAACTGGGCATTGAAGTTGGCGATCTCGTTAATGGTGTTGACGTTCAGCAATTCCTTGAAGCGCGCCACGAAGCGCGGCAGATCATCGCGATTGAGCTGCGTCAGCAGGTTCTCGAACTCGAAGGCAGCTTCCAGACTGGCATCCATCTCGGCCGTTTCGAGCTTGAAGGTCTCCTTGAATGACGCCATCGCCTTGATTATCTTTTCGGCCAGGCGCTTGAGTTTCAGATCCTCGGCATCAATCCGCGCTTGCAGCCAGGTACGGACGTCCTGCTCACGGTTATCGCAGGATTCCACGGTCAGCTGGTGTTCACCCAAGGCATCGCCCCTCATGACTTCCAGGGTGTTCGATAGCGCAGCATCAACGACGACATCCTGAACCAACAAAGTCGTCTGCTGACGTAGTTCCTGAGCGTCCGAGCGGCGCTGCTCCACCTTGGCACGTCGGTCGCGAACGGATTGCAGCTCCTCTTCGGTGCCCTTGAGTGCCTGCTGCAGTTCCCGCAGGCGCTCATTCAATTGTTTGAGGACATCCGATGCCTGCTCCAGCATTTGGCGCTCATCTTCAAGCGCTGCGATGTCTGTCGCCACGCGGGCCCAATCGATTTCTTCGAAGCTCGTGAACTCTTCCAGGCGGGTCAGTGCATCAAGTCTGGCCTGTAACCCCTTGCGCTCGGCGTCGATCTTGCCGATCTGACTGTCCACCTCGCCGAGGTGACTTTCGAGCTGGCGACGCTTGGCCTCCAGTGCGGCAATCTTGGCACTGTTGCTCCAACCGAGCACGTAGCGGCTACGATCATCAATGCGGTGTCGGTCGTCTTTCTCGTGCCGGCCGCTCGGGTCTTTAATCTGGCCTGCGCGGGTGATGGCGCGCGTCTCCCGGCGGAATTGCTCCTGTGTGGCACAGCAGGCCACATCAAACCGATGGGGAAGCTCACGTTCAAGCCAGTCGTAGTGGGGCGAGTCGGGCTTGATCGCGAGCTTCCTCACCAACGAATCTCGGTGTAGCTCCGGCAAATCCGAGGTCTTGCGGGCCCGCACATGGAAATAGACCAAGCGTCCGCGCAGATGGCTGGAGTCCACCCACTCGGCCACCGATTTGTAGTGGACATCCGGCACCAGCAGGGCCAGGCCGAAGCCGCGCAGCAGTCGCTCGGCCGCACCTTCCCAGTCGCGCTCATCTTCACGTACCTGAATCAACTCGCCCGCGAAAGGCATCTCGTCCGCATCCAGGCCCAGTGCCGTGCACAGCGCGGCGCGTATCTGGATCTGCTGGTCGTCGATGTTGCTGCGTCGGCGCTTGAGGCTGTCGATTTCCGCAGTCAATTGGTCGTGCTCCAGCTTGCCTTGCCGCAAGCTCACGCCGTGCTCGGTCAGGATGTTCTGGAGATCGGCATTGCGGTTGATGACTTCTTCCCGCCACACCTTGAATTGTGTCTGCTGTGTAGTAAAGGTGGCATCGTCGCTGGGCGCTGCCTCCCCCAAGACGGCCACCAAGTCACGGTAACGCCCATCCTTGGTCTTGCGCGCATCGCGCAGTTGCTCTTTCTTGCGGATATCAGCGGCGAGCCGCTCAAGACGGTCGCCACCGTTGGCGTTGATGGCCTGCTTCAGTTCATCGACCTGCCGACCTTGTTCCTCGCGCGTGCTGTCCAGGCGTTGCACCTGTCCATCGACCTTTTGCCACTCTTCATCGAGCAGGCCGAGACGTTTGTCCAGCAATGCCAATTTGAGGCTGGCGAAGTGCGCACGCAGGCCATCGCGACAATGCCGCAGATGGTTCACCTCGCTCACCAACTCCCCATGACGCTTGCAGTCGGCCACCAGCGGGGTCAGCAATTCCACCTGTTGCTGGGCCTTGAGTACGGCCTGATGGGCGCGGTTGAGATCGTCGAAGTGTCCGATCAATGCCTGGATGCGCGATACCACCTCGAAAGGCTCCAGCATATGGTTGCGCACGAAGTCAGTCAGGTTACCCACTGATTTCATCGAAACCGTCTGGTGGAACAACTCCAGCGCCTGATCACTCTCGATGCCGAAGCGACGCCTGAACCACGCGGCATAGGGGGGAAAGCTGTCGTGCAGTTCGGCGCCGATCCCGCGCAGCTTCTTGCGCAGGGCGGCAATGTCGGAGCCGAAATTGGCGAAGTCCTCCGCAATCGACAGGCCACGCTCTGCCCCGAGGAAGAACCGAGCAGGCTGCCCTTGCGCCTCCTTCATCCAGAATACCTGTGCCAGGCTAACAGTCTGATCGTAACCTGCGTTGTGGAACACGCCCAGGATGACGGAATAGCTGTTATGGTCACGCAGGGACACCGGCTTGGCCGCTCCCGTGACCTCATTGCGTTCGGACTTGTAGTGCCCCAACACGTAGGAACGCAAGGTTCGCTCCTTGCTGTCCGCACCGGCGGCCTTGTTGTAGGCGATGCGATGGGCCGGCACCAGCAGCGTGGTAATGGCATCGACCAGTGTGGACTTGCCGGAACCGATATCACCGGTGAGCAATCCATTCTTGCCGTCCAGTTGCAGCGTCCACACCCGGCCGTCGAAGGTGCCCCAGTTGAACACTTCCAGCCGGATAAGGCGAAAACCCGACAACGCATCGTCCGCCACGAAATCCAGTCCCAAGGTCTGCGCCTCACTCATCGCGCACCTCCCGGCTCGTCGCCGTTCCCGACAAGGCGGATTGGTAGACCGCCAGCCGGGCATCGAACTCGGCTAGCCATTGCGCATCAACAAAGGCCTTCAGGATGCGCCGAACTTCGTAATTGGCCTGCCCCGCTGCGCCACCACTGGTGGGCTTGAGCTTGTGCAGAAAGCCCAGCTCCACCACCTTGTTGATGGTGGCTTCGATCTGGTCGATCAGCTTGGCCTCGTTCGGCCCGTCAGGCAGGAAAACTCGCACCAGCTCGACAATCTCGTCGCGCGAAAGCACCAGACGCGTGTCACCGCCACCGGCATCGAATTCGGCCAGCTTCTTGCGCAGCAAGGCCAGCAACAGGCTGACCGGAAACGACAGGGGGCGACGCGCGACCAGGCGAGGCAGGCGCGGCGCCGGATCGTCCTCCGCAGGCTCCGGACGGCTTTTCAGGAAGGCATAGCCCTCTGCCTCGTCCAGTACCAAATCCAGATTGAGTACCGCCACATAATCCCGCACACGGGCTTGCAGGTTCAGCAGGGCTGCCCACTGGCGCTCATCCTGTTCCCGGTACTGCACACCCTTGAGCAGCCCGATCAGCAATGACGACAAATCGGGTTCGGAAGTGGCAGCAGCGCTGGTGATCTCTTGGTCCATCCCTGTTGAATTTCCTGGTTCGTTCTCTGGTCAGCGCATGAAAATCACCCGAGGCAAGCGGGCCTTGCGCGTCACAGCCTCGCCATCTTCATCTTCAGCCCGCCAGTGAATGACTTCCGGCGTGTCCTCATCCACCACGGCGTTGAATGCATCGCTGCCCAGTTGCAGGTAGGCCACTAATTCTGCCAAGCCCTGTTGCAGTGGCTGGGTGGCGACCAGTTCGCGCAAGGTGATCTGTGCCCTATCCTGCAAGGCATGGCGGATGTGACGGGTCAGCCTGGCCTTGTCTACCACGACCTGATCGAACAAGGCCGAAGGGTCAATATCCTCGTCGCCCGCCTGCAGCGCCAGGTTGGCAATGACCGGCTTCACCGCCGGCGTAAACAAGGGGCGCTCCATGGCCAACTCGATGTCGGCCTGTGCTTCGGCCATCTCCATCGCGGTGCCCGTTGGTAGAGTTTCTCGTAGCGCCAAGGCCTTGCTCTCGATGCCGTGCAGGATATCCATGATGCGGCGGTTTTCCAGCCAGGCCTGGTCGTCGAGAAAGCGCCGCAGTTGTTGCGACAAGGCCGCCACGGTGCGTTGGGTGTGTTCGCCGGCCTCCATCCAGTCGTAATGCACGCGGCGGGTTCGGGCATCGGGTTGCAAAGCGGCCACCGCCGGAAGCTGCAACACACGCCCCAATAGCTCGGTCAATTCCTCCTGGCGGCGGCTGGAGAGCAGAAAATCCCAGAACGCGCGGAAACTCTTGCCTTGATCGGAATCGGCAATGGCATCGCGCTCACCCATGATGTCCTCCAGCAGCGCCCCCTTGCTGCCCTCCCATAGCGCAATACGCTCCCGCACGCGCCGATCCAGCTGGCGGAAGTTGTGCTCCACCTCGCGAAAATCGGTGAGCAGCTCGCGTGCCCCCTGCATGAACTGCTGAAAGCGATCCTTCAGCGCCGTGTCGTCCAGTAGCGGCACATCGCCCGTCAGCACACGGGCGATCTCGGCATCGATCTCGTCGCGCTTCCTGTGCAGTTCGGCAATGCGCTTGGCGGGGTCGGCCTCGCTACCCTCACTCATCTGTTTGAGCAGATCGAACAGCGTAAGCAGGCGCGATTCGGTGCCGACGAACTGCCGCTCAGAAAGTTGTGCCAGCCAGGCGATGGCCCTCTCGGTCGCGGGCGTCAGATCGAATTGCGCCTCGTCGGTACCGGGCCTGTAAAACTTGCGCAGCCAGCCCTTATCCGGAGATGCCCAGTCGTTCAGGTATTCGAGCGCAGGCTTGGGAAACGCTGTTTCACCCCGTTGCAGGCGCAGGGCGTACAACTCGTCTTCCAGCGCCTCGGATAGGTCGGCCGCCGCCATCACCCGCACATTGGGGGCCACGAATACCCGGTGCAGAAAACTCGCCACCAGCGGTGCATGATCCGAACGCAGTAGCCGCCAGGCAGGGTGGCGGATTCGTAGGGCATCGAGGGTGGCGAAGTCGAGCGTCATGTGGTGCCTGACTCGCCGGGAGTAAACAGCGCAGATTCGAAGGTGGTCCAGCCGGACTGGCGCAGGGCGGCGGCTTCGGTGCGTTTGGCGTCGGCCGCCAACGTTTGGCGGTTCAGTTCTTCCAACAAGTCGCGCTGTTGAGAAATTGCAAGGTCGGGAACGGGAAGGCGTACCGTATTGGCTGAATAGGTGGCGATAGTCTTGCCTGCCATGTTGGGTAGCAGATTATCAACGCCTACGAATGTGGTTTCATCGACCTCGTTCGCATCAACGCGCGTGGTTGAATAGGCAGCAACGCTCCTCAACTCCTTGAACTCCACCCCCTCCGGGCAAAGCTCGGCAATCAGCTCGTCGATCCGACTCATGCCGCGTCACCTTCCAGATCGGCGACGATGGCATCAATCTGCTCTCGCAATTCCGTCTGCCGCGCCACGATGCGGGCGATCTCGGTGTTCAGCGCCTTGATGTCCACCGCCTCGCGCTCGTCTTTTTGCTGGACATACGAGGACACGGCAATGTTGCAGCCGTTCTCGGCGATGTCGCTGTTGCCCACCAGCCTTGCGAAGTGGGCGATGTCCTTGCGCCCGGTGTAGGCATCGAGGATCTTTTGATGGTGCTCGGGCAGCAGCTTGTTCTTGTTGCCGCTGCGCACGAATTCGGCCGAGGCATCGATGAACAGGGTGGCGTTGTCGTGCTTGGACTTCTTCAGCACGATGATGCAGGTGGCGATGGTCGTGCCGAAGAATAGATCGGGCGGCAGCTGGATGACGGCGTCCACGTAGTTGTTGTCGATCAGGTACTGGCGGATCTTCTGTTCCGCACCGCCGCGATACAGCACGCCGGGAAATTCGACGATGGCCGCCGTGCCGTTGACCGCCAGCCAGCTCAGGATGTGCAGGGTGAAGGCAAGGTCGGCCTTGCTCTTGGGGGCGAGCACGCCGGCCGGGGCGAAACGCGGATCGTTGATCAGCAGCGGATTGGCGTCACCATCCCATTTGATCGAGTACGGCGGATTGGAGACGATGGCTTCGAAGGGCTCGTCGTCCCAGTGTGCCGGGTCGGTGAGGGTGTCGCCGTGGGCGATGTCGAATTTCTCGTAATTGACGTCGTGCAGGAACATGTTGATCCGGCACAGGTTGTAGGTGGTCAGGTTAATTTCCTGGCCAAAGAACCCCTGGCGCACCTTGTCGTGACCCAGCACCTTGACGAACTTGAGCAGCAGCGAGCCCGAACCGCAGGCCGGGTCATACACCTTGTTGACCTCGGTTTTACCGACCACGGTGATGCGAGCCAGCAGTTCGGAGACTTCCTGCGGCGTGTAGAACTCGCCGCCGGACTTGCCGGCGGTGGAGGCGTACATCTGCATCAGGTATTCGTAGGCGTCGCCGAACAGGTCGATGGTGTTTTCCGTAAACCCGCCTTCGTTGCTGGCCAGTGGCAGGTCGCCGATGGCGTCGAGCAGCTTGACCAGCTTTTCATTACGCTTGGCCACGGTGGGGCCGAGCTTGCTGCTGTTGACGTCGAGGTCGTCGAACAGCCCCTTGAAATCGTCCTCGCTGTCGCTGCCTGTGGCCGATCCTTCGATGTCGGCAAAGATGCGGGAAAGGGTTTCGTTGAGGTTGGCGTCCAGTCGTGAACGGCTGCGCACATTGGCGAAGAGTTCGGAAGGCAGGATGTAGAAGCCCTTTTCCTTCACCGTCTCGGCCCGGCCGAATTCGGCATCGGCATCGCTCAAGCGGGCGTAGTCGAAATCAGGCGTCCCGGCCTTGCGTTCCTGCTCGTTGAGGTAGCTGGTCAGGTTTTCCGAGATGAAGCGGTAGAACAGCATGCCGAGCACGTAGCTCTTGAAGTCCCAGCCGGCCACGCTGCCGCGCAGATCGTTGGCAATGCGCCAGATGGTCTTGTGCAGTTCCGCCCGTTCGTTGTTGTTGGCCATCTCACCCTTCAATCATTCTTGTTCTACGACCTTTGTGCCGCCTCGCTTCGCTCGTGACGGCATCCCGCTACGCGGGACCGCCCTTCGGGCGTCCTTCGCCTTCGGCTTGTGCCGAAAGAAACAGAAGCAGCGGATTATCCGGCGCGGCCTCAAAGCCGAAACGGCGGTAGTAGCCAGCCGCCCGGTCATCCATCGCATCGACGAACAAGCCAATCCCGCCCGCCTCGGCACAAAAGCGCCCCGCCCGCGCCAGGGCAACGACCAGCAAAAGCGCCCCCCCCCCCTTGCCCTTATGTTTACAGGCGACCGCCAGCCCGTCCAGTCGCACACCCGGCATGCGGCGCGGCATATTCGCGCGCCCGGCGTC
>Ga0066256_1001127_pt1 | contig 40632 bp, 35 predicted proteins | sample ThiBio_1000_biof_FD_87107 | JGI IMG/M metagenome (GOLD analysis project Ga0066256, IMG submission 87107) | Wastewater bioreactor microbial communities from Cape Town, South Africa - Thiocy_expt_1000_biof (version 2) | ecosystem: Engineered > Bioreactor > Thiocyanate-remediating >... | reverse complement strand
GCCTTGGCGGGCGATTTTACATTGGAGGATCTGGGCTTCATCTTCGTTCCTTCGTCACTACGACGAAGCCCAGATCCTCCTTAAATCACAACCTCAAATCTGTGCCATTGGTGCTGACGGCGGACAGTCCGACGCCGGACGTTGCGTGCCGTTGTAGCTGTAACTGAAGTCGAGCGGATGGTCGGCGCGCGGCAATTGCCAAACCGGCCCACCCCGCGCCACGGTGCGCGTAGGGAATAACGTATCCATGCTCCGGAAGGTGAGCGCGCTGATGTCGCTATCGAGCATGTGCCATTTGAGAATTTGGATTGCCACGGGCACATCCGATGCCGGCTGACCCGCGAGCTGAGCAGGCAGCACCTGTTGAGCGCCGACAGCCGCGGGCGTCACCGTAGCCATTCCCGCCACACCCCAGCACAGTATCGGCAACACTGATTTTCTCATGGATCCCCCCTCGCTCATCCGCGCATCGTCTCAGCGAATGTGACGCGCCACAGCGAGTGAGTCTAGCGGGTTGGACTAACGGCTGCCGAACACCGCCGCGTGGCGCCGCTTTGCCGCTCTGGCCGCCGTCGTTACGCTGCGCAGTCCCGGCCGGTCAACTCAAGGCCACGGGCTCGCAAGTAACCCCTGGCCTTGTCACGAAGGCAGCGCTGTTTCGGCCCTGCCTTCGTTTGCGATCGAACAGGATTGCCTTGCGAGGATCGTTTCCCATCCGGCGATCAAGGCATCGAGGCTGTCTTCCATCGTGGCCTTCACGGGGACAATATGTTCGAGCTCTTCGCCGAAGCTTTGATCGAAGCCGGTCCAACCGGTTATCATCGCCTGGACAGATGACTGCATTTTCATCGCGCTGCCCGCGTCTATTCCGAATGCCATCAGCGGAGCGACGATCCGTTCCGCCAATTCCTGAAGCGCCGCCCCGGATTGCCTGGCCCCGAAGATCAGCCGCGCGGCATCGCGGACCTCGTGCTGCGCGCGCCACAGTTCAAGGCCGAACGCCTTCAACCACATCTGCCAGGACGCGCATTCAGGAATGGAATTGAGGCAATCGGTAAAGACCGCACGGCTCATCCGGCGGTAGAGTTCGTCCTTGTTCTCCAGATGCCAATAGAGAGACATCGCCTGGACATCCAGGCGCGCCGCGAGCTTGCGTAGCGTCACCTTGTCCAGCCCTTCTTCAGCCAGAAGTGCCAGGGCTTCCGAAACGATCCGGTCCGGATTGAGCGGTGGAGTGGCCATTGCGCCTCTTTCGGTACCGGCCGCCGCGCCGCCTCGCAACCTTTACAATGTAAGATTACGATGTAAGTCTGGCGAAAAGAAAGTGGGAGAGAAGCGTTTGTACCCTTTCAGGGAAGGCAGCTTTGCCGTTCGCAATGGCTGGTATGTCGCGGGGTTCGTGAACGAGCTGGGCCGCAAGTTGCTTGCCCGCACGATCCTGGGTCAGCCGGTGGTGATGTACCGCAAGGAAGACGGCACCGCCGTCGCCGTCGGCGGACGCTGCCCGCACCGCCATTTTCCCCTGGGCGAGAGCTGCCTGAAGGGAGACGCCATCCAATGCGGCTATCACGGCATCACTTTCGGGCCCGATGGTCAATGCGTGAAGATCCCGTCGCAGGCGCATGCCCCGCGCAGCTATCGCATTCCCACTTATCCCCTGGTCGAGCACGGCATCTGGGCGTGGATCTGGATGGGCGACCCGGACAAGGCCGACCCGGACAAGGCCGACCCGGCCTTGCTGCCTGACCTGGAGGAGATCGGCGCCGCTGGACAGGATCTGGTGCTGCGCCCCTTCTATGTCGAGCACGTGAAGGGCCGCTACCAGCTGCTTAACGACAATCTGCTCGATCTCACGCATCTGGGCTATCTTCATGCCGGCAGCATCGGCACGGAAGATAACGCTTCCGCGCCTGAAGAGCTGACGAAGGAACACCGGGTATTGCGCAGCCGGCGCTATATCCGCGATGCGGTCCCTCCCCCGGTCGTCGCCCAATTCAATGGCGACGATATCGAACGTGTCGACCGCGTGATCGGGATGGATTTCTATCTGCCCGGTTTCCACGCCGGGATCAGCGACATGCAAATCGCCGAGAGCAATCCGGTGAGGCAAGGGGAGGTGCTGAACCGCGGGCGCGTCTATCACGCCGTGACGCCCGAAACGCCGACCACCTGCCATTATTTCTTCGCCTTGTCCGCGCGTACCGAGGAGGAAGTGGATCGGGCGTTCCCCTATCTCCAGCCGGTGATCGCGGAAGACAAGTTCGCCACCGAAGAGATCGAGAAGATGCTCGCGATCATCGGCGAGAATCCCGACGAGCTGCTGATCAGGAGCGACCGCAACGCCGTGGAAGGGCGCCGCATGTTGCAGGCGATGATGGACGCGGAAGCTGAGGCCCCTCAGGGTTCGCCAGGGCGTTAGAATCCCAACGATACCTTAAGAATCGAATTTCGAAGAACATTCGCGCACCTGCGGCTTGACCGCCTTGCGGGCTTTTCCGAGAGCACGGCAGAGATGCACCTCGCGCCCCGTTCACTTGAAAGGGGGCGCCTGGTAAAGGAAGAACCCGTTCATGGCGCATGAAGCACCTGTCAATCAATCACGCGATGGCCACAGGCTCGGCCGTCTCAATGATTACCTGGGCTTCCGGCTGCGACGCGTGCACCAGCAGCTTTCCCGCGGGTTTTCCGAGCGTGCGACGCAATACGGGCTGAGGACCGGCGCGTTCAGCGCGCTGGCGATCATCGAGGCCAACCCGGGCATCTCGCAGACCGAGATGGCCCGCATCATAGACGTGGACGCATCGATCGCCGTGGCGCTGATCGATTCCCTCAAGAAGCGCGGTTACATCCGGCGCAAGCGCGATACCGAAGACAAGCGCCGCTATTCGATCGAACTCACCGAGCAGGGCGTCGCGATGCTCGATAGCGTGTTCGCCATCGTCCAGGAGATCGAGGACCAGGCGCTCCACTCGCTTACGCCGACCGAACTTCTCACCCTCAACCGCCTGCTTGACCAGCTCTATGCCGGCGTCGTCTACCCAGGCCGCGATGGGCGGACCCGCGCCGAAAGCGCGGAGGCGAATCAGATCACGCCGGCCGAACGCAAGGCCGCGATCTCCTCTTCCGAATAGCCGAGCAGGGCGCCGTAGACGGCGTCGTTGTGCTCGCCGATCTGCACCGGCAGGTAAGGGTCGAACCCGCTCGCCGCGCCGCTGAACTTGATCGGGATGCCATTGGTCCGCAACTCGGTGTCCGTCCCGTAGGCCGGGTGGGTGACGATCTCGGTCTCCCCCCGGGCGACGACCATGGGATCGTCCAGCGCTTCCTCGGGATGGCGCACGGGCGCGACCGGCACGCCTTGGGCGCTGAGCGCCGCGACGACTTCGGCGACAGGCCGGGAGGAACTCCATTCCTCGATCCGGGCTTCGAGCGCTTCCGCATTGGCGACGCGCATGTCCCGCGTGATGAAGCGGGGGTCGGAAGCGAGATCCTGATCCGACATCGCCCGGAACAGCCCTTCCGTGAGCCCGTCATGCGTCGCGACGATGGCGACATAGCCGTCGCTGCATTTGAAGGCGCCGAAGGGAGAGAGGCGATGCACGGTGGGGCCGGACCGGCCGGGAAGGCCCGCCAGGCGCATCGCCTGCCAGTTCTCGATCCCCACGAAGGAGGTAAGGGCGCCGAGCATCGATACGTCGATGTGCTGGCCTTCGCCGGTGCGGTGCCGCATCTCCAGCGCCGCAAGGATGCCGATAACCCCGAACACCGGCGCCAGGAGGTCGGCGAAGGGAATGCCCAGGCGGACGGGCGGATCGCCAGGCTCCCCGGTGGTGTACATCGCGCCGCTCAAGGCCTGGATGATCACGTCCATCGCCTTGATGCGATCGTTCTCCTGCTGGCCGAAACCGCTGAGCGAGCAATAGATAATGGCGGGGTTCGCGGCGCGCGCCGCCTCATAGCCGACGCCCAGGCGATCCGCGGTTCCCGGCGTGAAGTTTTCAACCACGATGTCGGCCGTCGCCACCAGGTCATGGAACACCTTCCGCGCCTGCGGCTGCTTGAGGTTGAGCGACACGCCGCGCTTGCCGCGTGAGCGGGTGAGGTGCGAGATGGAGACGTCGTCCTCATAGCGCTTGGTCACCGACACCCCGTCGCGGCCGACGTAGGGACTGTTGTCACGCGCAAGATCGCCGCCGCGCGGATCCTCCACCTTGATCACCTCGGCCCCCAGGCCCGCGAGCAGCAGCGTCGCATAGGGCCCGGCAAGGGCGCGACTCAGATCGATCACGCGCAAACCCTCGAGCGGGCGCCTTTCGTTCGAATTCCCGAGCATTCTCTCTCTCATCTAAAGCGCCATCTCCGTGCCCTGCAAAGCTTGATATTGTCAAGCATATCTGTTGATCGGGTCAACTGATGGAATGCGGCTAATCCCATATATATTACTAATATATAATGATAATCTATGAAGCTACGCCCCGAGGCAGGCTCATTGACAGGCATTTCACGAATCGATTATACATTGTGAAACAAACTATCTCGCTGCATCGCAGCAGAGCTGGCGCCGCATGAGGCGGCGCCTTCTGACCGATTGAAGTCGGCGGCCGAGGGGAGACGGATGATGAAGAACAATTCGCTCAAGAAGCACAAGACCTGGCTCAAGCTCGGTTGCGCGGGTGTGTTGCTGGCGTCGAACGCCGCCGCCTTCGCGCAATCGGACGCCGACAAGGACGAAGACACATCGCAGATCGTTGTCACGGGCACCAGCATCCGCGGCGTCTCCGCGCCCGGAGCGAACACGCTGCAGCTCGATAACGAGGCGATCCAGGAAACCGGCGCCGCCAACATCTCTCAGGCCACCCGCACGCTGCCGGTCGTGCTCAACATCGGGCCCGACGAATCCCGCACCGGCGGTGCGCAGGATGCCGCGGCGAACTCCTCGCGCATCTCGGCGATCAACTTGCGCGGGCTCGGGCCGGAAGCGACGCTTGTTCTTCTCAACGGACGGCGCCTGCCGGCGGGCGGTATCCTGCGCGCGCTGGTCGATCCGAACTCTGTGCCCACGCTGGCGACGCAGCGCCTCGAAGTGGTGCTCGACGGCGCCTCGGCGATCTACGGCGCGGACGCCGTGGCCGGCGTGGTCAACATCATCACCCGCCGGAACGTCAACGGGTTCGAAACCAGCGGGCGCTATGGCTTTGGCGACGACATCGACGAGATCGTGCTGAACCAGAATGCCGGCACGAGCTGGGGCAGCGGCGATGTGTTCGCCGCGTTCGAATACAACCATCGCAGCCACCTGCTGCGATCGTCGCGCGACTTCCTGAGCCAGGACCTGCGCGCGCGGGGCGGAACGGACCAGCGATCGACGCAATCGCCCGATCCCAACATCGTGATCAACAACGTGCGCTACCCTGTCCAGACCGACGGGGTGGGGCCGGCGAACCGCTATGACGACGTGCACGGGGACTTCCTGCCGGAGACGGAGCGCTACAACGGCTTGCTCAGCGTCCATCAGGATCTGACCGACAACGTGCGCATCTGGGCCGAAGGGCTCTATTCGCGGCGTTACGTCGACACCCTGCAGTCGCCGCTGGGCGCGGCGTTCACCGTGCCTTCGAGCAATGCCTTCTACAGGAGCGGGCTTGCCGGCGCACCGGCGGGCGCGCCGCAGCGGATCGAATACCGGCTTCCGCGTGACGGCGCCGTCAGCCGTTCGAAGGAATCGACCGCGCAGATTGCCGCCGGCGCTGATTGGGACATCACCAGCGAATGGCAGCTTTCCACTTACTGGTCGCACAACATCTACGACGGCAAGTCCGGCCTGGGCAGCGAGCAGATCAACAACTTCGCGGCCGCCATCGCGCTGGCATCGTCCGATCCGGCCACGGCGCTCAACGTTTACGGCGGCGCGATCCCGGATTCGGTCTATGACCAGATCATCGGCTTCCGGCAGCAATGGGTGAATTTCCGCAGCGACCATTTCGAGGCCAAGCTCGACGGCCCGCTGTTCAACCTGCCGGCCGGCGACGTGCGCGCTGCGATCGGCGCGTCGCACGAGCTCGACGAGTTCCGCTACCGCGAATACCAGAGCGTCCTGTCAAGCACCAACACGCCCAGCGTGACCAACGACGCGACCAACCGTCGCAACATCACCTCGGTCTATGGCGAGCTGTTCGTGCCGCTGGTGTCCGACGCGCCCTTCGCCAAGCGGCTGACGCTGTCGGCGGCGGTGCGGTATGACGATTACAGTGATTTCGGCTCGACCACGAACCCCAAGATTTCGGCGACCTGGGATCCGATCGACGGGATCTCGTTCCGCGGCACCTGGGGCAAGTCGTTCCGCGCGCCGTCACTGGTCGATACCGGCAACCTCAACTTCGCCTTCATCTTCCCGGTCCCCGATCCGACCCAGGGCAACGCCCTGATCAACCAGCTGTTGTGGACCGGGAGCAATCCCAACCTGAAGCCGGAGAAGGCGGAATCCTGGTCGATCGGCGCCGACCTACGGCCCGATTTCCTGCCCGGGTTCACGGCCGGCGTGACCTACTTCAAGGTCGATTACCGCAACCGCATCGAAGGCGTTTCGGCCTCGCTCGCCAACGAGGCGATCTACAGCCAGTTCATCATCCGCAACCCGCCGCTCGATACGATCAATTACCTGTACAACTCGGGCTGGCTGGTGACTGCGCCGATCGACCCGAACGACATCGACGTCCTGGTCGACGGGCGCCGCAACAACGTCGGCTCGATGAAAATGGAAGGGCTCGACGTCAATGTGAACTACGAGTTCCCGGTCTCGTCACTGGGCGTGGTCTCGGCCGGCATCACCCACAGCCAGATCTTCCACGTGTACCGGCAGACCTTCCCGGCACTGCCGGTGACGGACGTGGTGGACCTTTTCGAGAATCCCCTGCGTTCGAAGGGCCGCGCCAACCTCGGCTTCCGCAGCGGCGGCTTCAACGCCAACCTGTTCTACAATTATGGCGGCACATACACGAACACGGCGGTGATCCCGAACGTCAAGGCCTCCCCCCAGAAGACCTTCGACCTGACGCTTCGCTATTCGTTCGCGGACGAGGCCTCGATCCTCGGCGGCACCACGCTGCAGCTTTCGGCGACGAACCTGTTCGACAAGGACCCGCCGATCGTGATCAATGGCGCCAGCAGCTGGGACAACACGACCGCGAGCGGCATCGGCCGCTTCGTATCGATCGCGATCCAGAAGAAGTGGTGAGCAGGAACCAGGCCATGACCTTTCGCAAGTTCCTGATAGCGGCGGCGGCGGCGATGATCGCCACGGCCATGCCGGTTGCGAGCCCGGCGCGGGATTTCCCGGTGGAGTTCCTGAAGATGAGCGCGATGCGGCGGCAGGCACCCGTTCCGTCGGCCAACGCCATCGCCAGCTATGCCGCGGCGGCGCAGCTGGCGCCGGAGACGAAACGCGCGGTCGAGGGCCTGCTGGCCGAGGCGCGCGCGGCGGACGCCAGGGGAGACACTTCGGCGGCGCAGCTCGCGCTGGCGCATGCCCGCGCCTTGCTCGACGGCAAGCCGTGGTCGCCGGCGCAGGCCTTTGCCAGCTCGCTGGAAGTCGCGCCGAAGATCCCGCTGATCGACGTCGCCGCGCCGCTGCAGCTGACCGTATCACGCGCCTATGCCGCCCAGCCGGCGGCCGCACGGCTGCGCGTCAGCGCGCAGGCGCCGGGCAAGGCCCCGGTCCAGCTGAGCGAGGTTCCGCTGTCGCTGCGCAAGTCGGGCGATACGGTGGTGACCGTCAACCTGCCGAAGACGCTGGAAGGGCGCGCCGACCTGGTCAGCGAGATCGTCGTGGGCGGCCAGGCTCTCGCCAGCTCGAGCGAACGGGTCGATTTCGTCAGCGACCTGGCGGGGATCGAGAATCGTACCGAGGCGCGGCTGAAGGCGGTCAAGGCCAGCGACGGGGCGGTGGCGGTGGTGCGCTACCCGTTCCAGGTCGCCAAGCTGGTCCGCGCGGGCGAGCGCGAGATAGAAGCGCGCGCCTTTTCCGACCGTCTCGAACGCTCGCAGTCGGTGCTCGCTGCGCTCGAAAGCGGCAAGGACCCGGTGCTGCGCCGCGTCGGCGATCAGGACCGCGCCTACTGGTTCGCGGAGCCCGGCGAATATGTCCCCTATCGCATCTATGTGCCGACCACCTGGGACCGGACGCAGAAGCTGCCGGTGATCGTCGCCCTGCACGGCGGCGGCGGGGACGAGAACGGCATGTTCGAGCGGGAAAGCAGCGGCAAGTTCCAGAAGCTGGCGGAACGATACGGCTATATCGTCGTGTCCCCGCTCGGCTACCGGCCGCTCGGCGCTTACGGCAGCCCGATACGCCTGCCTTCGGTCTATGGCACGGACATCAAGGAAGGCCGCGAAGTCGGCGGGCCGGAGCGCGCCAAGCTCCTCGCGCTGAGCGAGCAGGACGTGCTCAACGTGCTGGAGAAAGTCGTCACCGAATATGGCGCGGATCGCAGCCGGGTCTATCTCACCGGCCATTCGATGGGCGGGGGCGGCACCTGGTATCTCGCCCACCAGCATCCCGAGCTGTGGAATGCGATAGCGGCGTCGGCCGGCCCGTTCTTCATCGACGGCTATGACTTCGAGCGCCTGCGCAAGATGGGGATCATGATCGTCCAGGGCAGCGGCGACCCGCCGTCGCTCAACGCCGACCGCCAGCTGGCGAGGGACCTGCTCGAACGGGGCTTCGGCGTGAACTACGTCGAAACGCCCTCGGTCAATCACGGGCAGACCTTCGGCAACAACCTGCCGACGATCTTCGAATTCTTCGAACGGCAGAAGTTGCGGGATCATCCGGACGTTCCGCTGCCGCTGCGTTGATGATGACCCGCGGCGCCTTTCATGGGACGATGGCCCATGAGGCCAGCACGAACGAGGGCGAAGTGCCCTGATGCTTGAACGGGTCGTAATCTGGATCGGCGGCGCCGCGCTGATCACCGCCACGGCGATCGACACCGTGGCGGTGATCGGCCGGCACGTGAACCTGCCGCTGCGCGGCTCGATCGAGCTTATGCAGCCGGCGGTGCTGGTCGTCGGATCGTGCGCCCTGATCGCCGCCGCGATCGCCGGCAACCACGCGCGAATCCGCCTCCTGATCGACCGGCTCGGCCCCCCGGCGCGCAGGGTTGTCGATCGCCTGTCGGATCTGGGAACGGCGCTGTTCTGCCTGGTGCTGCTGACGGGCTCCGTCTGGCTCGCGCTCGACTTGTGGTCGGGCCACGAGACGAGCGAGCTGCTCGGCGTGCCGTGGCGGGTCATGCGGCTGTTCGCCAATGTCAGCTTGGTCGCGGTCCTGGTGGTCACCTTCGCCCGCGCGGCCGGGCGCAAGCGGCCGTGATCCTCGCCACGCCCGAAACCGGCCTGGTCGGCGTGGCCGTGCTGCTGGTGCTGCTGCTGGCGGGGGTGCGGATCGGCGTGGCGCTGGGGCTGGTCGGCTTCGGCGGGCTTGCCGTCGTGCTCGGGTTCGAGCCTGCGGTCATCAAGTCCGGCGTGGTGCTGATGGACACGCTCACCCGCTACGAACTCGGCACCCTGCCGCTGTTCCTGTTCATGGCGCACGTGTTCTTCGCGGTGGATGCCAGCAAGGATCTGTTCAACGCCGCCGCGAAGATGCTGGGCCACCGTCGCGGAGGGCTCGCCTATGCCTCGGTGGCGGGCTGCGCCGGGTTCGGCACGATCAACGGCTCCAGCCTGGCGACCGCCGCCACGATCGGCCTGGTCGCCCTGCCCGAGATGCGCCAGCGGGGTTACGCGGACACGCTCGCCACCGGATCGGTCGCGGCGGGCGGCACGCTGGGCCAGATGATCCCCCCGTCCGGCGCGCTGATCGTGTTCGGCATCATCGCCGAAGTGTCGATCGGCGAACTGTTCACCGCGGCGATCATTCCCGGGATTACCCAGGCGCTGCTCTATTTCGTGGTGATCTGGCTGCTGGTGCGGCTGCGTCCGGGCCTGGCCCCGGCTGGCGAGCGCGCGCCGTGGAGCGAGCGCTTGCGGGCCTTGGCGCGGATCTGGGAAGTGATCGTGCTGATCTGCCTGGTGATCGGCGGCATCGCGATGGGCTGGATCAGCCCGTCGGAAGCGGCCGCCGTGGGCGCCGCGATCGCGCTGGCCGTCGCGGCCGTCCGCCGCAAGCTGGGCGTCGCGATGCTCTACAAGGCCTGCGAGGAGACCCTGCGCACCAGCGGGATGATCTACCTGATCATCATCGGCGCGCTGATCTTCTCTGTGTTCATCGGGGTGACCGGGCTGGCGGCGGCGGCGGGCGAGGCCGTCACCGGGCTCGGCCTGGGGACATACGGCACGCTGCTGCTGGTCGCCGCGCTGCTGCTGCTGCTCGGCTCGGTGCTCGACGGGCTGGCGCTGATGCTGCTGACCACGCCGATCCTGCTGCCGATCGTCACGGCCACCGGGATGACGCCGATCTGGCTCGGCATCTTCATCACCCGCGCGATGGAGATCGGCTTCGTCCATCCGCCATTGGGCATGAACCTCTACGTCATCCAGGGGGTGGCGAAGGACGTGCCGATCGGCCGGGTGTTCCGCGGGGTGGCGCCGTTCCTCGCCAGCGACTTCCTGCACCTGCTGATGCTGATATTCGTGCCCGCGATGGTCTACTGGCTGCCGGAGGTGCTGCGATGACCGACAGTGTGTTCGCCAGCGTCGGGCCCAACCTTCCGCAGGACCTGTTCGCGGCCGCCGGCAACTACGCCGGCCCGCTGGCCACCGATGCCGACCGGCCGACACCGCGCGCCGACGCCTGGCTCGAAAGCAAGTTCGCGCCCTGGGGCCGCTCGATCGTCGAGGCCTGGGCCGCCGGCGAGCTTGACGGTCTTACGAAGGTGATCTTCAGCCGCGCGGACGACACCGCGCACCGCCTCTATTACTATGTCTGCGAGCTTCAGCAACGCGGCGCGATCGGCGGGCCCACGCCTTACATCCTCGACATCGCCAAGATCCCGCGCGCGACCAGTGTGGCGCGCACGGCCCACGCCGTCCGCGCGCTCGCCAAGGAACTCGGCATCGGGGACGCAGCGATCGAGGCGGCGATAGCGGCCACCAACCGGCGTCGCGCCGCGCCGAGCGTGCTGCCGGACGGCCGCCGCTGCCTGCTGGTGGGGACGCCGCCGCCCGACCGCCGGCTGCACCAAGTGATCGAGGCCTGCGGCTTCGCCCCGATGGGCGCGACTCTCGCCGAGGTATGGAACGATCCCGGCCCGATGGTCGATCAGGGAACCGCCGACCCCTGCGAAGCCATAGCGCGCAGCATCCACGCCGATCCCGCCGGCAGCCGCAGCTTCGCCGATTGGGCCGAGCTTCTCCGTGCGGAGATCGTGCGGGTGGCCCCCGCCGCGGTGGTGCTGTGGCGCATCGACGAGGACGAGGCGCAGGCCTGGCACCTTCCCGCCCAGCGGCGCGTGCTGGCCGAATCCGGCGTGCCCGCGCTGACGCTGACCAATCGGCGCTGGCGGGCCGATGACGGCGCGCCGGAGGAGATCGCCCGCTTTCTCCAATCCCAGGCCAAGGACCCGCCGCGATGAGCCCACCTTCCGCGACCAGCGGCCGCAAGGCCTTGGCCTGCACCGCCGATGCGACGGCGTTCCAGAAGGCGTTCGGCAAGGAGCTGCGCCGCCGCGTGATCGAGGAGGGCGAGCCTTACGCCATCGTCCAGGCGGATACGCCGCACGAGATCTTCCACGTGATGGATATCCCGATCATCACCAACCAGTGGTGGTCGGCCTACATCTCGGCCAAGCAGCTTTCGGCGCGCTACTTCGATGCCATGGTCGACGCCGGCTATCCGGCGAACAGCTGCAAGTATTGCTCGCTCGGCCTCGCCTGCACGCTGGCGAACGATCCCGCCACCGCGCCGTGGGGCGGCCTGCCGCGGCCCACCGTGCTGGTCGCGCGGCTGACCTGCGACTGCATCCAGCACGTCTTCGCGCAATGGGCGGAGGCGCTGGGCAGCGAGTTCTTCCCGCTCGAAGCCCCCGCCTGGCAGCACAAGGACCGGCAGTGGTTCACCCATGCGCGATCCCAGTGGGAACAGGTCTACCAGCCCGACCGCATCGCGCTGATGGCTGACGAGATGCGCGACTTGATCGCGCTGCTGGAGGCGCGCACCGGCCGCAAGTTCGATTACGACAAGCTCCACCACCTGATGGAGCGGATCAACGAGCAGGAAGGCTATATCTGGGAAGCCGCGCAAGTGCTCGGCAGCGCGCGGCCGTGCCCGGTCTCGATCGCCGAGCAGATGACCAACACCATGATCCCGCAGTGGCACCGCGGATCGGGCTGGGCGGTCGCGCACGCCAAGCGCTTCCGGGACGAAGTGCTCGACCGCGCGGCGCAAGGGATCGGCGCGGCGTCGCAGGAGAAATCCCGCCTGATGTGGATCGGCGCCGGGCTGTGGCACGATCCGGCGTTCTACCAGTCGCTCGAGGATACGCTGGGCGCGGTGTTCGTGTGGTCAATGTACACCCCGTTCGCCGGCGTCCAGTACCTGCGCGACATCAAGGACGCGCCGATGGATGCGCTGGCCAGTCGCATCTGCTCGATGAACGAGGTGCTGCACCTGCCGCCGTGGATGAACACCTGGATGGTGAGCGAGGCCGAACGCTGCGGGATCGACGCGGCGGTACTGCTGCTTCCACCGGACAACCGGCTGGCGCAATCGGGCACCAAGCTCACCGCGATGGCGCTGGAAGAAGCCGGCGTGCCGGTGCTGATGCTAGACGCGGACATGGTCGACGCGAAGACCTGGGACCGTGACAAGGTGGTGGGGATGGTGACCGGGTTCCTCCGCGCGCGGGGCCTGGCATGAAGGGTCTGGCGGCCCTGGCCCTGCTGCTGCTCCTCGCCGCCTGCGGCCGCCCGCTGCCGCCCGGCGTCACCGAACTGACTTATGCGACGCCCTATCCCCCCAGCCATCCGTTCAGCCGCGCCGACCAGCGGTGGATCCACTGGGTAGAGCGCCAGTCGGGCGGGCGGATGCGCATCCGCCCGATCTGGTCGGGCGCGCTGCTGTCGGCGGACATGTCGATGGAGGAACTGCGCCACGGGGTCGCCGACATCGGCCTGATCACGCCGATCTACACCCGGGGCGGCACTCATCTGATCCGGGTGCAATCGGGGTTTTACAGCGGGGCCGACACGGTGGAAGCGCAAGTGCAGCTCTATCGCTGCATCGAGCGCCAGGTGCCGGAGATTGCGCACGAGCTCGCTGGCCTCAGGGTGCTGGCGGTGCAGGGCGGGCTGCTGCCCGGCGTCGCGACGCGCGAGCGGCCCATCCGCCGGCTGAGCGACCTCAAGGGAATGCGCCTGCGCGCACCGACCGAGCTGCTGCCACTGCTCGAAAGGCTGGGGGCCGATCCGGTCAACATGCCGATGGGCGAAGTCTATCCGGCGCTGGCGAAGGGCGTGCTCGATGGGGTGGTGGCACCGATCGATACCTTCAAGTCGCTGCACTTCGCGGAAGTGACGAAATACTACAACACCCTGGCCGTGCCCCGGGGCGCCTATCCGGCCCGCGCGATCAGCGCGCGGGCGTGGAACCGGCTGCCGCCCGATCAGCAGCGGATACTCGATGATTCCGTCGCCGTCTGGGAAGCCGCGCTGGCGGACGAGGTCGCCGCCTCGGGCGAGGCCGGCCGCCGCGAGGCGCTGGCGGACGGGATCGCGATCGACGCGATGGCGCCGTCCGAGCAGGCGCGGTTCGATCGGCTCTATCTCGACGATGCGGAGCGCAATGCGCGATCGCTGCTGCCGCTGGGGATCGATGGGCCGGCCGCGTTCAAGGTGGCGCGCGCCAGCGTGGCGGGCGCGGGACAGATACGATGCGATGGCGCGATTGCCCGGCAAGAGGGAAAGGAGATTTGGCAATGATCGATCGAGCGAAGAAGGCCAATCCGTTCACGTGGCTGGCGGCCACGGCGCTGCTGGCAATGGCCGCGATGCCGCTGGCCGCAGCCGATGCCCCGGCGGCGGACACCCTGGCGGAAACGCGCGGATCCGGGCCTTTTCCGGCAGTGATGGAGAGCGACCCGGGCCTGCCCAACCACGTGATTTACCGCCCTGCCTCTATCGCGGGGGCGCCCAAGCTGGGCGTGCTGGTGTGGGGCAACGGCGGCTGTACCGACGACGGCGCGAGTGCGCGCCGCCACCTGGGCGAGATCGCGTCGCACGGATATCTGGTGATAGCCGGGGGCAACATCTTCAGCGGCCCTCAGGCGCCCCCGGGGGCCCAGGCGGCGTTCCGCGGAGCCGGGCCGGACGGCATCCTGCCATCGCCTTCGACCACTACCGAGGACATGCGCGCCGCGATCGACTGGGCGATCGCCGAGAACGCACGCAAGGGCAGCCGCTATGAAGGCCGCATCGATACGCAGGCGATCGCCGCCGCCGGCCACAGCTGCGGCGGGCTGCAGGCGATCCAGCTGGCCGCCGACCCGCGGGTCAAGACGGTGCTGGTGCACAACAGCGGCGTCTACAACGACGGCAAGATGCACATCCGCGACCTGGTGCTGTCGAAGGACCAGCTGGCATCCTACCACCAGCCGGTGATCTACATCCTCGGCGGCCCGAAAGACATCGCCTACGCCAACGGCAGCGACGATTTCTCCCGCATCAAGCATGTGCCGGCGGCCATGGCGTCACTCGATGTCGGGCACGGCGGCACGTTCGGCGAACCGTTCGGCGGCGCGGCCGCGGCAGTGGCGGTCGACTGGCTCGACTGGCGTCTGCGCGGCGATGAAGCGGCGGGCCGGACCTTCAACGGGGTCAACTGCCGGCTGTGCGTCGGATCGGAATGGAAGCTGGAGCGCAACTGGTAAGGGCGCACATCTCTTATTGTCGACCACCCAAGCGGGCGATACCCCGGTTCCGACAAATATAAAGGCCCTGCCGCTCAGCCACACGGGCGGAGCGGCAGGGCCTTTATGACTGCAAACGTATGTTCACAGGCAAACTGCGTCTGATGGAGACGCGTTGCGGTAAAAGTCAGCGCGTTGCAGGCATGCCGGTTCGCTGGCCCGGATGCCTGCCCGCATTCACGTTCTTTACTTCCCCCGCCCGCATTTTGGCGTGGTGCACACGGTCACTTCGTGAATGTAGCGATTCTTGCCATTTTCAACCCGGAACATCTGGCTGGCCGGCGTCCCCGGGTCTTTGGGCAGCCCGGCATCGAGCCAGGGGAAGTCGTGGAACACGACAACGGCGCCGTGGGCCTCGTCGATGACGTAGCGGCGATGGCCCACTGTCAGCTTCTCCGGGAAGGCCCCCATGTCGCACGTATTGCCCGCGGGGTTCTTGCTGCCCGTATTCAGGCGGCCTTCGAGCCGGGCGCAGGGCGTGCCATGCGGCACCGGGAGATCCGGATCCCCCCAGTTGTCCAGATACGCGTCAGCCGCCGCCTGGATGACCGCCCGCGTGTCGCGTTTGTCCTGGGGAATCTCGTCCCAATTCTCGTTCCGGGTGACGGCCAGGTGCTCGGCCGCGCCGAATGTCCAGTCCCCTTCGTCCGTCACCACGGACTCCATCTTTGACACTTTGCCGTCGCTGGTCGCCTCGATGCGCGTGTGGATCACATAAGGATGCGGATCGGTGGCCGCGACCAGTTCGGTGAAAGTGGCGCACTGCGTCGTGTCGTGGAGGCTGCGGGTAAAGTCGACCTTCAGAGGTCCGGCCAGCACGCCCTTGCCAATGTCCATGGCCTGGTTGTTCTCCGCATAGGAGGCGCCCGTTGCGAGGGGCAGCATGGCGGGTTTTCCGGTCGACTGGGCCTGGACATAGGTGTCGGCCAGTTTCTGGAGCGTCGCACGGCTGCATTCCGCCCGGGCATTCGTGGCGAAGGCCATGCCGGCCAGGACGATCGAGACCTTGATTACGCCTCTTACGACCGTCGACGGGCGGCTGCCCCTTTTTCCTTCTCGTTTCATTTCGACGTGCCTTCCTTAGGTCTTGGCGTCCATCATCGGGCCGCTGGCGGATATCGAGACTTTCGCGGCCGAGAACCTCTGCCAGGGGCCAATCGCGGACATGCGCTCAGTGGCTTTGTGCCTCCACATCGGACGGAGCATGCGCAACAGGGCGCCGGCCCCCAACAAAAAACCCCCGGCTTGCACCGGGGGCTTTCCTTCAATTAGCGAGACTGAGCTGCGTCGATTTGCTGACGTTGACGCTGGCCTGGGCACGCAAGGTGCCGACCTGGACGACAACCGGGCCATCGGCAGTGGCGTCTTCGACCACGAGCTTGACCCACAGCGAATCCTTGTCCTTGAAGTATGACGTGGTGTTCGCCGCCCGCAGCGCTTCCAGGCTGGCCACCTGTGCGCCCTCGCCGGACGTGGTGAAGCCGGGAAGCTCGAAGATCACCCACGATCCCTTGTCCATTTCCCGCAGGTGAAGGGCGAGCTTGTCTTTACCCGTCGCCACCCGGATTTCGGCGCCGCTGGGCACGGTGGTTTCCCCATTGTATTCATAGCGCTTGCCATTGCGCTGGAGAACGACCGGATCGGTGGCGGGGCCTGTGGCGAATTCGGGGAATTCGCGCGTGTCGCCTATGCTGAAGCGGCCCATGTCGCCCCGGCACACGGCGGCATTCCAGCTTGCCTTGACCTCGCAATCCTTCTCGCTCGACGCGATGCCATTATCGATAACGATATAGGCACCCGGCACACCGCCGACCGAGCCGTCCTTGTCAAAGAACGCCGCGCTGCGATAGGCGGCCCGCCCGCCGAAATCGGACGACCAGCGGCGCTGGATTTCCGGGAAATGGACCGGCTTGGCGTTTTCGAAGGTCAGGCCTTCCACCATATTCTCCGTGCTCATGCCGAAGCTGGTGAACAGCAGATAGGAGATGGCGCCCGCCTCGCGCGTGGCGTTGTCGACATAGTTCACGAACTTGGTGTTCACCACATCGTGGCGGTAATCGTAATATTCGTAGCCGCGGATCGGGAAATCCGCGTCATCATGCGGCAGGCTGCGGCCATAGGCGATTTCAGCCGGCGTGGTGGGATTGCCGATATTGCCGCTCTCGCCCACGAACAGCGAGTCGACCACGCGCGAGGTGTAGGGCGCGACGCCGGTGGCGCCAGCCGCATGGGTGAAGCCGATGGCATTGTCGGCCAGCTTCAGATTCTTGAACAGATGATATTCGCCGCGGCCCCAGATGGCGCCGTTGCGGTTCTTGTATCCGGTATAATCCTCGACGACCGCCGGCAGGACCGGGCTCTTCGGGTCGGCCGGATCGGCATGGGCTTCATGCCCGGCGCCGCCGACGCTGAACGTGCCGTCGGGATTCTGGCCCCGGTCGAACATCAGCCCGTCGAAATTGGAGTGGGAGGTGTTGCCGCTGAATGTCCCCAGCGGCATCCGGCGCGGCCAGGTATTCTTGCTGATTTCCGTCCCTTCGAACTGGCCGGTCGGGTGCTGCGGCAAGGCGATCCAGAAGCCGATCTGGTCGGACCCGGCGGCCACGTTGTCGCGGTAGATATTGTTGGGGTTCGTGATCCAGAAGGTGGACACCGTATTGTCCGAAGGGATCAGGACATGCTTGGACTTCTGCCCGGCCGTGGACTGATGCTCGATCGTGAGGTTCGTCGGCTCGCAAGGCAGGGTCGGGTGGCATATGGTCTGGATGCCGAGATTGTGGACGAACTGGTTGCCCGTCTCGATGCCGTCTTCCAGGAAGAAGCAGTGACCCACGCTGTTGAAGGTTACATTGTTCTCGACCAGCAGATTGTTGGTGCCATGCACCGTCACGCAGCGGCTGTAGGTGTCGTGGATCGACGAATTGCGGATATACTGGCCCTGCCCATCGCCCAGGACGTGCCAGTGGACCGGATAGCGGGCCAGATGCATGTTCTGCCCCATGCGATCGAGTTCGACGCTGGAGATATACATCTTCGACCCGCCCATCGCCATGATGTGGCCGCCGAAATAGTCGTTCTTGGAATCCTCCGAGGACTGGATCTTGATGTTGCGGGTCAGCAGGCCGACTTCGCCGCGCTCGTCGACGCCGAAGGTTATCTCGCCGTAATGCATGTAGTCCAGCGCGCGATCGAGCGTGATCTTGTTGCCCTTGACGGCGGTGATGATACGCCGCTCCGCCTGCCGGGGATTGAAGTCGGTCGAGGCGAGCACGATTTCGTCGCCCTGCCGCCAGCCTGAAGCGTCCAGCACTTCGATCTGGTTGCCGCCGGCCTTGGCCGTCTTTGCCAGCTTGGTCCACGTATGCTCGCGGTCGCCATGCAGGTTCAGCGTGCCGCGCAGAAGCATGATCCCGCGGTCACCCATCGTATTGATGTCTTCGTCCTTGACGTTGTCGGTGAGCGTGATCGTGGCCTTGCGCTTATAAGGCTTGGCCTCGCTGCCGATGGCCAGCTCGCCGCCCGGCAGATAGATCCACTCGGTCGTCAGATTGAGATCGCGATCATCCGCAAAGCTGAGCTTGCCGTTGATGGTGAGACTGCGCAGCGCCGGCGGGCTGACGTCGAGGAGGATGTTCTTGTCCTGGCCGATCGTTACCGCATCGCCCTGGCCGGGCACCTTCCCATCGGGCCAGGACGCCGGATCGGACCAGCGCATCTGCTTGACCCCGGCAACCGACGCCACGGCCGGCATCGCCATGTTCGCATGATCGTCCTGAGCGTTTGCCGCGGCGCCGCCGCCGAGCAGAAGAGACGCCGTAAAAAGCAAGGACACGTGGAATGAGCGCGACGGTTTGCGCATGCTATGGACCCCCTCCGTTGGGACTCTGTGTCCCACTGTCTATATTTAAGCAGGACTATGCAACGGACAGTCTGCTTTGCCAAGCGGCGACGAGGCCGCGATCATGCTCTGTCCGACAGGGGAGGACCCGGCCGCTTTACCGGCCGAATCCACGGGGTCGCGCGAGGGGTGGAAAATGACTGAACTGCGTTCCGGCCTCCCGATCGTTTCCTTTGCCGATCAAACCGCGCTGGAGACGTGGTTGGCGGCGCAGCCAAGCGATTCCAAAGGGGCGTGGATCAGATTTCGCAAGAAGGGTTCGGGCGTCGCCAGCGTCACCAAAGCTCAGGCAATCGACAGTGCCCTTTGCCATGGCTGGATCGACGGCCAGATCGACAAGTATGACGATGAAAGCTGGCTGACACGCTTTACCCCGCGCCGGCCGCGCAGCAAGTGGTCGGATGTCAATCGGAAGCGCGCGCAGGAACTCATCGCGCAAGGGCGCATGCAGGCATCCGGACAATCGGAAATCGACAAGGCGAAGGCGGATGGCCGATGGGAGGCGGCCTATGCCCCGGCCAGCAAGGCAGAGGTTCCGCCGGATTTACAGGCCGCGCTCGATGCCAACCCGGAGGCCGCCGCCTTCTTCGCCACGCTCACCGGCGCCAACCGATATGCGATCCTCTATCGGATCGGCGCGGTGAAGAAGGCTGAAACCAGAGCCCGAAAGATCCGGGACTTCATTGGCATGCTGGAACGCGGCGAGACCGTTCACGGCTGAAACGTTGATCGGCGAGAGCACCGCGTCATAGTGGGCAATCGGATGTCTGGCGGTTCGGCGAAACCGTCGCGCAGGCGGTAATGAGGGGCAGAAGCGATGATCGCTATCCTGAAGGGGTTCGATCCCGATCGGCTGGTGGGGGCCGTGCTGATCGCGGCGATCCTGATCGTCCTCGGCGTGGTGCTGTCCTGGGTTGTCCGGCGGCTTGTCGGCGAAGCGCTGCGCCACGACCGCGCGGAGCGGATCGACGAGATCACCCTGTCGTTCCTCAGCCAGCTTTCGGTCTTGGCGATCTGGGTCCTGCTGATCACGCTCTACGCCCACCTCATCCCGGCGCTTCACCGGCTCGGCACCGCCTTGCTCGCGGGTGTCAGCATCGTGTCGGTGATCGTGGGCTTCGCCGCGCAGACCACGCTCGGCAATCTCGTCGCGGGGATCAGCCTGGTGCTCTACAAGCCGTTCCGGCGCGGCGATCGCCTGCAAGTCCTGGTGCCGAACAAGGATCAGTTCGAAGTCGGCGAGGTCGAGGATATTTCGCTCGGCTATACCGTCCTCAAGACCGACGATGGCCGCAAGATCATCATCGCCAACGGCACGATGGCGCAGCAGACGTTCATCAACCTGTCCACCGGCGCGGCGGGCAAGACGCCGCCCGCCTGACCACGGGCCGCGCGCTCAATCCCCGTCGAGCAGCACCGATCGCAGCACCACCGCATCGTTATGCTGCTCGTCATGCGCGCTGTAGACGAGCGTGACCACGCCGGCCCTGGCCAGCGCGCGAATGCGATCGAGCGCTTCCGATTGCTCGCGCAGCTCGGCGCGATAGCGGCGCTGGAACTCCGCCCAGCGGGCGGGATCGTGGCCGAACCATTTACGCAGCTCGGTGCTCGGCGCGACGTCCTTGATCCAGTCGTCGAGCGCGGCCTTCGCCTTGCTCACCCCGCGCGGCCATAGCCGGTCGATCAGGATGCGCGTGCCGTCGTCCGGCTCGGCGGGCTCATAGGCGCGCTTCAGCCGAAGGTGCGATGCGGGGATCGATGTGGCAGTCATGCGAACCTCCGTGCGGCGAACGGCTCGATATTGTCGCCATTGAGTTCGGCGAGGCGTTCAAGCAGCCACGGCTCGGGCTCACCGAAGCTCAGCCGCCTGACCGCGACCGGCGAGGACTTGAGCTGCGGCTGATGGCTGACCGGATCGCGCGCATACCAGGTATGCTGGTTGGCCGATTGCGCGCCGCAGCCGTAGTGGAAGGGCACGAATACCTCGCCCGGCCGCACGGTATCGACCACCATCGCCACGCCTTCCCAGCGCCCATGCGGTGAGCTGATTTCCACCATGTCCCCAAGGCCGATGCCGAGCCGCGCGGCATCCTCGGGATGCACCTCGACATAGGGGTGCGGCGCGCGCCGGTTGAGCACCTCGGAGCGCGCGGTCTTGGTCCGCGTGTGGAAGTGATAGACGACGCGGCCGGTGATGAGGGTGAAGGGATAGGCCTCAACACCGGATTGGGCTGGCGCCGCCATTGCACCGGCCGCAGGAACGCCTTCCCCTTGGGGTCGATATGCTCGTAGTCCGCCCGCGTCCTCGGCGCGCCGCTGAGGAAATCGTGGCCGTAGGTTTCGCAATAGTCGATCGCAGTGCCGAAGTTCAGGTCCTCGTAGAGCCGCTCGCAGCCGCGCGGATGGCGGTCGTTGCACGGCCAGCGCACCGCGCCCATCTCGAGGATCAGCTCGTAGCTCATCCCCGAATAGTCGCACGGGCGGCCCTTCGAGACCCTGCCCCATTCCGCGAACGCCTGCTTGGAATCGGTGAAAGGGATCAGCGGCGCGCCGTGGCGATCCTCGAAACCCAGCCGCGTCGCCGCCTCGACGACGATGTCGAAATCGCTGCGCGCCTCGCCCGGCGGATCGACCGCCTTGAGCAGCAGGTTGACGCTGCGATCGGCGTTGGTGATGCAGCCGGTCTTCTCGCCCCACATCGCCGCCGGGAAATAGATGTCGGCGAGGTCGACCGTCTCGGCGTCGACGAACGGATCCTGCACGACGAGGAACAGCTTATCGAGGATGCGGCGCGAGCGGTTCTGATCGGGCAGGCTGACCAAAGGGTTAGTGCCGATCACCCATAGGAACTCGATGTCGCCGCGCTCGGCGGTCTCCATCATCGTCATGATGTCATTGGGCACTTCGTGGCGGAAATGTGCGTAATCGAGGTTCCACAGCGCGGCGAGGTCGCGCATCTGCGCCTCGTTGTGCGCATTGCGATAGGCGGGATAGGAGCCGCCCGCGCCCGCCTCGCGGTTGCACATCGCCGAGGGCTGCCCCGCCATCAGCGGCGGCCCCGCACCCGGCTTGCCGATCGCGCCGCGCAGCAGATGCACCGAATTGACCAGCGACGAGGCAGCGGTCGCCTCGACGCTCTGGTAGAAGCCTTGCAGCACGGTCGAGACGAAGCGCTCGGTGGTGCCGATCCATTCGGCGGCGGTTTCCAGATCGGCTTGCGGTATCTCGCATAGCTGCGCGACGCGCTCAGGCGGATACTCGCCGACCACCGCTTCCATGTCGGCGAAGCCGACGGTGTGCGCATCCACGAAATCGCGGTCGACCCAGCCGTTGCGGACCAGCAGGTGAATCAGCCCGTTCATCAGCGCGACATTGGTGCCGGGCGCGAGCTGGAGATGAAGGTCGGCGCCTTGCAGCACGGTCGGCGTCCTGCGCGGATCGGCGACGATGATGCGGCCGCCATTGGCCTGCTTCGCCGCCAGCATCCGCTCCCACAATACCGTCTGCACCTCGGCGACATTGTGGCCGTAAAGGCAGAGCAGATCGGCCTGGTCGATGTCCGCATAAGAAGCGACCGGTCCGTCGCTGCCGAAATTGGCCATCAGCCCGGTGGCGGAAGTCGCGGTGCACAGCCGGGTGTTGCCGTCGATATTGGCCGATTGCAGCCCGCCGCGCCAGAACTTGCCGAGCGTGTAGAGCTCCTCGATGGTAAGCTGCCCGGAATTGTAGCAGGCGAGATTCTGGTGCCCGCGGCACCACGCATCGCGGAATCGCTCGACGAAAAACTCCATGGCCTTCGCCCAGCTCACCGGCTGTAGCGGCGCACCGCGCTTGCGGCGGATCATCGGCGTGGTGCCACGGCGCTTAGAGTTGTTGGCGACCCAGGCGTGCTCGCCCTTGGGGCCAAGATGGCCAAAGCTGACCGGATGATCGGGTTGTCCGCGCACCCCGACGATGCACCCATCCTTCACCGCGATATCCAGTCCGCAGCCGTTCGAACACAGCAGGCAGGCCGAATGGACCCATTCGTCAGGCTCACCGGCAATGCCGAGATTGCGGTCGAGCCTGGGGATCATATCGCTCTCCCTGCGACGGTTCGGGGAGTATCGCAAAGCGTCATACTGAACTCAACGCCGCGCCGCCGAAAGTGCACCTTGATATCTTCTGGCCCCAATGTGGCGGTGGGCCTGTTTCACGCCGCGGCCATGGGCAGCGGTCCGGCGGATGCGCGGCGCATGGCGAGGAACAGGAACGTCGTCGCCAGCATAGGAGTGAATATCGTGGCGGCGATCGCATATCGCAGGCTTTCAGCCCCCAGGCGTGGGGCGAGCATGTCGCTCAGCGCGCCGACCATGAACGGCCCCAGCCCGCCGCCGATGACGCCGGTCACCGCAAGCATGATGGTCGCCGTCACGCCGCGGTCGCGCGGATCGGCTTCGTTGACGGCGAAGTTGATGCACGGCGGCACCGCGCACGTCAGGCAGAAGTTCATCGCCCCCGCCGAAACCATGGCCAGCGCGACAGTGGGTGCCAGCGCGAAACCGGCGGTGAACGGCACGGCCAAGGGCAGCGAAACCAGCGGCACCCGAAGCATGTCAACCGGGCGGCCGCGGCGCCGGACGAGCCAGTCAGCCAGCGCGCCGGAAACCAGCGTTCCGGCGATGCCCCCCAGGCCGACCGCCGGCGCGATCAGCAACCCGACTTCCGCCAGCGGCACGCCATAGGAACGTTGCAGATAGGCCGGCGCCCACGCCCCCAGCACCGCGCCGATGATGCCCGCGACGCCGAGCGTCAGCGCAAGTGGCACGAAGCCAGGCATGCCCAGGGCCCGCTCGCAAGCGGCATGGAGATCCGCGAGATACCGGCGCTGGCCGATGGGCGCGGATCCCGCGGCATCTCCCCGGGGCGGCTCGCGGACAGTCAGGAGCAGGGTGGCCGCCAGCGCGATACCCGCGGCGCCGCACACCAGGAACATCGATCGCCACCCCAGCGCCGCCGCCAGCACCCCGGCAGCGATCGTTCCGCCGACCACGCCGATCATGCCGCTCGACTGGAACACCGCCACCGCCCTGCCGCGCGTTTCCTGCCGGAACAGGTCCGGGATCATCGACATGGCCGCGGGAAACGCCGTCGCCTCCCCCAAGCCCACCCCGATCCGGGCGATCGACAAGGTGGCGAAATCCTGCGCCAGCCCGGTCGCCGCTGTCGCAAGCGACCAGCCCGCCAGCCCCAGCGCGAGGACACGCTTGCGATTCCCGAGATCGATGAAGCGGGCGATGAACAATCCGCCGACGAGGTTGAACAGCACGAACAGGAAGCCGTTGGCCAGCGAGATTTCGGTGTCGGACAGCGAAAGCTCGATCCGCACGGGCTCCGTCACCACGCCCAGCAGCGTGCGGTCGCCTACGTTGAACACATTGGTGAGGAACAGCACGAACAGGGTCCAGCACGCGGCGCCCGTCGATACCGGCTTGGGCGCGGCGTTCACGCGGTGATCTCCGCTTCTCCGATCAGGGCGGCCAGCTCCTTGCCGAACGCGGCATCGATCAGGACGAAGGCCATCTTCGCCGGCTTGCCGGAACGGTTCTGCCATGCGTGGTCGGTCCCGCGCTGGATCACCACGTCGCCCGGTCCCAGCGTCACCTGGCTATCGCTGAGGAGCAGCACCACCTCCCCTTCGAGGACGATCCCGTAATCGAGCGTGCGGGTGCGATGCATCGGGCTCGGGCCTCCCGATCCGTCGAACTCGATCACGCGGATGACGCTGCCGCCCGCTGCCGCGCCGATCCGCGAGCCGGCGCTGGTGGGCTCGCCCACAGGCTCCGCCTCCAGCGGTTCGGGCGCCGGGCCGGAGGCCCACACCTCGTCGAAGCGCGCGGCGGGCACGTGGCGCACATGGAGAACCGGCATGTCCGACAAGACGACCGAGCGCCCGTCGCTGGCGTGGCCGGTGACGATGCGGCGGGTGGGCGCGCTCATCGCAGCGGCCTCTGCCCGCTGCCGTCGCCACCGCCGGCGGTTTCGGTCAGGACGGCAGGGCCGAATTCGTCGAGCGGCAGGGCGGCGAGCGCGCTCACGATCGGATATTGTGTAGGCATGTCCTCCCACCGCGCGGCGCGGAATGCGAAGCTACCCTTCCCGCGCATGACGGAGCGGATTTCCGCCGGCGGGCCATCCGGCGCGGTAACCGTGAGACAGTCGACCTCGGCTTCGCCCCAGCTGCCGGTCCTGGGGATGTATTTGCGGAAGATCATCGGCCGGGGGGCCGTGCGTTCCGCTGTCGGCGCGAATCCGCAAGCGGCGAGCGCGAAGAACGCGAATCCGTCCCATGAAGCCGTCGCGCGCCGCTCCTCCCCAGCCGTCGCGATGTCGGATATATCGGCGAAGATCTTGCACCAGCCCAGCTCATCGCGCCCGGTCAGGATCGGATCGGCCATGTTCTCCCACACCACGGGCACGAAGGCGCCGGCAATATTCTCCTCGCCGCGCCAGCGCACCGGAATGGACACCAGCAGGATATTATAGCCGCGCCCGGCCAGCCAGCCGATGTCCCGGAACTCCGAGATGGCGATCTCGATCCGCGACTCCCCGTCCAGTTCGCAGCCTTCGGGAAGCATCGGGGAAAGCAGCCCTGCATCGGTGCGGGCCGAAAGCGAGAGCGTGCGCCCCGTCTTGCGATAGCGGAGATGGCGGTGCCGCTCCGGCAGATTGCGCGGGCCCGGCGCAGGGCCGAACGCCACGGGCATGCGATACATCGGGGCAAGCCCGTCGCTCATCGCGAAACCGTCGAACCCAGCATCAGGCGCCGGTTGCCGCGGGTAGTGAACAGATCGAACGGCGAAGCGGGCGGCGGGCCGCCTCCCCCTGCCTGGGGAGCGAATAGACGTTGGCCGTCACACGCGCCGGATCGGTGTTGCGCACCGATATCGGGGACGCCTGGCCGGAAAGGCCGGTTCGCCATATTTTCCTCTCTCTCTCTCTCTCTCTCTCTCTCTCTCTCTCTCTTCTTGCTCGGAACCTACAGCGGCAATTCTTTGCGACAAGAATATTTTCCACTGCATGTATTGCGAAGCGCCAGGCCTTGCGCGCCGCCCTTGCGGGAAGGCGGCACGGGTAAAGACATCGACGCGTAAGGGGAGAGAGGCCGGCCGGCCGCTCCGCGATGCGGAGCCGGCAAAAAAGGGGCCGCCCCGCCTTCCGGCGTTGCGGCCCCCGAGGCTGGCGTGGTTATTCGGGCTGCGCGAACGTGAGAGGCAGCGCAGCCCGATCCCCCTTCAAATCACCACGCGACGTAGAATGAAGCGCCAAAGGTCCGCGGCGGCTCCAGCCAGGCCGACGAAGCCGTCGCGCTGGCGCTGGCGCCGGTGAACACCGCCTTGTCGGTGATGTTTTTCACGTAGGCGGAGATGCGGTAGCGATCCTCATGCCAGGTGTAGCTGAGGTTGAAGTCCAGCTTCACGAACGCGTCCTGGAACGAGATCGGATTGGCGTATGTGCCCGCCGGGCCCCAGGCGCCGGCATCGGCATACTGCCGCGCATCGCGCCACGCGCCCGAATTGTATCGTGCCGAGAGCAGGGGCACGAGATGCCCGTCGGCACCGAGATGGAAATCGTGGCTGTAGCTTGCGCTGACCGACCACGGCACCGCCGAAAGGTTCGACCCGCTGTAATCCTCGAACACCCCCGGTACGATCGTGGGGACCAGGTAGCTGCCGAATTCGCCCTTCGTATAAGCGGCGGTGAGGCGCAGGGAATCGTCCGGCGTGGGGGTCCATCCGAACTCCGCCTCGCCGCCCCAGATCTTGGCATCGCCGGCATTGGCGATCCGGCGGACGAACGCGCCCCCGAAGTCCGGGTTGGCGCGCAGGAACGACGCCTGGTAATTGCCGTAATCGTAATAGAAGCCCGCCAGGTTGAGCGTCACCGTCCCGTCCGCCAGGCGATTCTTCAGCCCGCCTTCATAGGCGGTCAGCGTTTCGGGATCGAACACCGCGTCAGGGCCGGCGACAAGGCTGGTGCCACCCGCCTTGAACCCGGTCGACACCGACGCGTAGAACATCGATTCCGGACCGACATCGTATTCAAGGCCCGCGCGCCAGGTCCACTTGTTCCAGCTCCAGCGAATGTCCTCCAGCGTCGAGATCACCATGCCACCGAGCGTGTTGACGCCGTCTTCGACCTTCTTGTCCCTGGTGAACCGGAGGCCGCCGGTAATCCGCAGCGCATCGGTGAGCGACAGCGTGGCCTGGCCGAACGCGGCGAGCGAGGTGGTCACCACATGCTGATCGATGGTGGTGAAGAACGCCAGCCCGGTATCGTTGATGCCGCGATAATAATATCCGCCCACGATCCACGAGAGCGGACTGGTGGAATTCGAAGCCAGCCGCACTTCCTCGGTGTGCTGCTTGTCCATCACGTAGCTCTTGATGAACGTGCCGCCGCCATCGGTCGCGGAATGGAACTTCTTGCGGTAGTAGGCCGGTATGTATGTCAGCGTCGCGAAGCCCAGGTCGAGATCGGCCTGCAGCGATCCGCCGGCAATCCACGCATCCTGCGCCGGAACATTGGGCGCGGTGGGGAACTGCGTCCAGGGATCGTCCCGATAGGGATAGATGACCGGGGCGCTGCCCTTGCCTTCGAAGTCCGCATACAGGCCGCGCACTTCGATGCGGAAGGTCGTGGTCGGCTCCCACAGGAACTTGGCCCTGCCGGACCAGACGCCGACATCGTCGCTGCCCAGGTTGAGATAGCCGCTGTTGTCCTGGTAATCGCCGGCCACGCGCAGCGCGGCGTTGTCCGCCACCGGGATGTTCAGCGCGCCGGTGAAGCCGATGTAATCGTAATTACCCACGCTCGCCTGCGCGAACCCGCTGAAGCCGTCGAATTCGGGCGACTTGGTGATCACGTTGACCACGCCCGCGATCGCATTGCGGCCATAGAGCGTACCCTGCGGCCCCTTCAGCACTTCGACCCGCTGGACATCGTAGAAAGAGAAGGCGGATGTCTCGATGAACGGCGTGTAGACGCCGTCTATGTTGAAGGAGATGCCCGGATCGAGCTCTCCGCCGCCCTGCTGGGTGGCGATGCCGCGGATATAGATCGAAGCTCCCGGCGGAGCCTTGCGGATTTCGACGCCCGGAAGGGCGCGGAGGATTTCCTCCGTGGTGTTGACGTTCTCCCTCAGCATATCGTCGCCGTCCACCACCGAGATCGCGATCGGCGTGGTCTGCACGCTCTCCGCGCGGCGCAGCGCGGTCACGATGATCTCGCCGCTGGCGGTGTCTTGCTGGTTTCCGGCGGTTTCCTGCCCCCACGCCTGGCCGGGCAGGAGCAGCGACCCGCAGATCATCGCCCCGGCCGCGGCCGATCGCATAAAGCTCGCATTCGAAATTGTGCTCATCGTTCCCTCCCTCGCGTCCGCCACCGTCTGCCCCGGTCGCTGTTCACGCCTGTCCATGGCCTCGCCCCGCGCCGGCCGGATCGGCCGGGGCGAGGCGGGATACCCGTCGCTGCTAGTGTTCGTGCTCGTCCGCGCCCTGTTCACGCCGCCGGCAAAGGACCCGGGAGGGATCGAGGCCCTTCCCTTCGTATCGGACGCACGTGGGCCGATAGAGGTCCTGCACGAAGTAGGTGTGAGCGAACTCCTCCTCGCGCGGATTTTCGGAGCAGTCGTATTCGAACTGGTGCCGGTCGGCGTGCGGGATCCAGGCGCGTTCGATCGTGAAGGGCGCGCTGTAGTATTCAGGATCTTCGAAGGTCGTCTGGATCGTCACCTTCTTGCCGTCGGCCGACTTGGTCAGCCGTTCGACCGTATGCAGCTGGGGGCTGGTCAGGAGGCCGAAGGAATCGAGCTGAAACTGGCCGTTGAAGCCGATCGTGTCGATCACCAGCGTATCGCCTTCCCAGTGCCCGACCGAATCCCCCATGTAACTGGGCGCGAGATCGGCCGGATGCTGCGCGTTCAGCCGGATGCGGCGCGTCATCCGCGGCTCCTCGAAGCTGAGCGTGATGTCGCGATCGCCTTCGATCACGGCGAGCGAGTTCATCGGCATCACCATCGCCGACGGCGCGCCCGGGCGGCACGAAGTCCACGCCGTGTAGAGGATCTGGCCGCTGTTCATCGCCGCCAGCTGCTTGTCGTAGAGCGCCTTGGTCGCCGGCAGCATCGGCGCATCGGGAATGAGGAAGATGAAGCGCTCGATCTCCCACATGCCGGTGAGCTTGCGCGGCTGCCCCGGCGCAATGCCGGGAACGTCGGGGCGCGGGGGGCCGTTCTCGCCGATTCCGGGCTCGGCGTCGGGCGGTGCGAAGCCGCCTTCCTGCGCGGCGCCGATCACGGGCAGCGCCAGGCTGAACAAGGCGAGCGAGCAACTCGCGGCGTGGAGCGCGCGGGCGAGCTGACCGCGGCTCATGGCTGCATGCTCCGCACCGCCGGCTCGCCCGCGGCTATGCGGTCGGGGCACACATCGTCACCGACGACGACATCCGGCACGCGGGTGTAGGTCATCTCCACCGTCCACGGACGGGTGTAGAACGCGGCGTCGTCGATCGTGTAGGTCGCGCGCAGCTTTCCGTCCGGCAGCAGATCCAGCTTCTCGGTCAGGACCATGTCTTCCGAATGCGGCAGGCCGAATTCGTCGAGCGTCGTCTCGTCGGTCGTCCCGATGGTTTCGATGACCAGGGTGTCGCCATCCCAGCGGCCGACCGGATAGCCCATCGTCTGGGGCAGGATGGGGTCCGGCTCGCGGCCGCTCATGTCGACCACGCGGTGCCAGCGATACCAGGCGTAGATGAACCCGATCAGGTCCTCGTCCGCCCTGATCTCGAACGGATAGGGGATGAACATGATGCGCGGTATCCCCGGCCCGGCGCACCACCGGGTACGATCGTACTGACGATCGGGATCGTCGTGCGCGGCGATGCGATCGGAGTAGAGCTTTGCGGCTTCGGGGGTAAGCGGCGGAGCGGAACCGTCCTCGGCCAGCAGTTTGCCGGGATAGCGATCGGGCATCCAGGTGCCCTCGATCCGGTCCGCGCGCGCATCCCCAGCGGCGGCCGCAGGCGGCGCCACGCCGGCCAGGATCAAGCTCCCGGCCAGCATCCACGCACCCCGCGCAAGCGTTTCAATGCCTGTCAATTTCCTGCCCCTCCAAAACGCGGTCCGACGGCGTCCTCTTCGCCCTCCGCCGCGCTCACTTGACGATTCCGAAGCCTTCCTTGTCCGCCTTGACCCGTGCGGCGACGCCGTTGAGCACGCGGCCATCGGCGAAGGTGAGCGTTCGCAGCGTTCCGAAACGGCGGCCGTCGCGCGCGGGCGCGATATTGAGCGTGACTTCGTCTCCGGGCTTAACGCTGGTCTTGCGCCAGCCCATGTTGACGTTGATCGCCGGGGCGCCGATCTCGACGCTCCATTGCTGCAGCGACCCGTCCTTCTGCGGGACCAGCACCTGGACGTAGGAGTGCGGGTTGGTCCACTGCAGCTCCTTGATGCGGCCCTTGATGATCACCGTGGCCGCATAGTTGAACTCGGCAGTGGAATGGTGCGCCTGCACCGAGGATACCGGCGCCAGAATCAGCGCACACGCCGCGACGGCATGCGCCACACCACAACTCAACCGCATGACACTCTCCCCCTTGCGCTTTCCAACATCCGATTTGTTAGCAGCGCTCCATCGCTCAGTTATCAATGCAAACTTCCGGCGTCAACGCTCAGCGCACGATTCCAGTTATCTGCTTGTTTTTGTAGAGTTACCTTATTTATAGCCGTATAAATCCGCTCGTGATGTGTACGCCGGACCTAGCCGGATCGACAGTTTCTCGCCCATTCAGTTATCATTGATATCATGCCCGCAGGAGGTTATGCGCGGCGCAAGAGGCGGCCGAACGAAGGCTGCCACGGCGGGATGCGACAGGCACGCCAAGGGCCCCGAAACCCCGGGGAAGAGAGCGCGACGCCGGGCCGCATCGTGGAGGGGAGATCATCCGGTGCGTGTATTTTTGAAGCCTTTCGCCGCGTCCGCGGCGCTGCTCGCGGTCAGCCTCGTTGTTCCCGCCTCGGCCAAGGCGAGCGAGGCCGAGGATCGCTTCGCGATCATGGAGCTGATGGATCGCTATGGCGTCGTCCACGATTTCGGCAGCCCGGACGAATATGCCGACCTGTTCACCCCTGACGGCGAGATCGCGATCTCCGGCGGTCCGGTGGTGGTCAAGGGCCGCGATGCACTGGTGGCGCAGGCGAAGCGCGATCACGAGAAATACGTCTCTCCGACCGGGCCGAACGGCGAGAACGAGTCCTTCATGCGCCATATCGTGACCAACCGGCTCGTGAAGCTGACCGGGGCGGATAGCGCCGAAGGCAGCTGCTACGTCATCACTCTGGTGCGCGACGGCAGCAACGGCCCGGCCCTGCTCAGCTTCGGCCGATATGCCGATCGCTATGTCAGGCAAGCGGGGGAATGGAAGATCGCCCACCGCGAGATCAAGCTGGACTTCGGCAATCAGGCGCTGGGCGAAAAGCTCGGCTTTCGCTGAGCCGGCAGTCAGGTTCGGGGGGCCGACATCTTCTTGGCGATCAGCCGCATCTCCAGACCGGCGATGACGCACTTCACCGCAAAGGCGAAACCGGCCTCGGGATCGATGTTGGCCGACGCCGGAGGGATCTGGCCGCCGTGTTCCTGTTCCGAAAGCGTCCAGCCGATCACCAGCCGGCCGATGATGTGGCTGGCCAGCAGTGCCTCGGTCGCATCGAAGCCGGCCTTCGTCAGCGGCTCGAGCAATCGGTCGAGATGCCCGCCGCCGGCCAGGTTGGGCCGCGCCATCGCCACGATCCGCGCCCCGTCGCGGCACGACAGGATCTCGCGCCGCGTCGAATGGGCGCGCTGCTCAAGCCAATCCTGCCAGGTATCGTCGGCCGAAGGCTCCGCCGGGCCGACGAAGAACGTGCGCCCCAGCGCGTCGATGATCTCCTGCTTGTTGGCGAAATGGCGGTACAGCGCCGGCCCCTTCACGCCCAGCCATTCGCCGAGCCGGCGAGTGGTGAGAGCGTCGAGCCCATCCTGTTTCACGAGGTCGCGCGCCTTGGCGACGACCATCTTGCGCGTCAGCCTCATATCGGGAACGTTTGTTATCCGTGAAAACTCGCGGGGGCAAACCCGCCGCGCATACGGGAGGGGGAACCGGCCTTGAACTTATCGCGATACCTGCTGCGGGAGGCGCTCGTCAGCGCCGCGATCAATGCGCTGATCAGCGTCGGGTTCTTCGTCGCGTTCTTTCGCGGCGTCGATCCGATCCCAGTATGGGGAGCGGGCGGTTACGCCCTCGATTTCGCGCCGCAGAGTTTCGCCGTCGCGCTCATGTCCGCGCTGGTGCCTGGGTTCCTTGCCCGCCGGGCGCTGGCAGCGCGGACGTTCGGCACATGCTCGGTTCCTTCGCCCGCGCGTGTCGTGCTGCGCGCCCTGGCCTGGGCCGTCGCCGGCCTGGCCGTGGGGGGCGGCGCGACGGCGCTGGTGCTATGGCTCAGCGGGCTGGAGACGATTCCGGCAACCCCGGCCTTCGTGCTGAAGATTGCCTATGGGGCAGTGCTGGGTGCGATCGTCACGCATCGTTCGGTGGCGGGCCTGATTGGCGCGGCGCGGTAACGATCCGACCTCAAGCCCCGGAACCGCGCCGGATCGTGCGCGGCAGCATGCAGAACAGCACGAGGGGAACGAGAAGCCCCGAAGCGGAGACGAACAAGGCGGCCTCGTATCCGCCGGTCAGGTCCGCGAGATAGCCGATCCACACCGGGCTCAACCCGCCCGCCACGCCGAACGCGGCGTATTGCAGGGCGTAGGCGCGGCTGTAGGCCGCCATCGGGAAGTTGCGGGCGGTGAGGATGCCCAGCAGGTCCGCCTCCGCCCCCATCGCCGCGCCCAGCGCCAGCGCTGCGATGAGGGCGAACGCCGATCCGCCGAACGCCAGCGTCAGGCATCCGGCAGCGCAGGCAAGGCAGCTCGCCGCACCGAGCCACGCCGGTTCGATCCTGTCGGCCAGCCAGCCGACCACCACCCGGGTCACGATCACCGAAGCGCCGATAATCCCGGCGAGCGCGCCCGCCCGCTCGACCGGAACGCCGGCTTCCCGCAGCAGCGGAACGAAGTGGGATAACAGGCCGGCGAAAGCGAACGCCATCGTCGTGAACGCGGCGAGCTGGAGCCGGTAAGGGCGCGATGCGCGGACGTCCCTGTATGCTTCCGAATCGTCTCGCGCGGTTTCGGCCGGCTTCGCCAGACGTCCGGGAAGGCCCAGCAGCACCGGCACCACGGCCGCGCCCGCCAGCGCGGCCAGGAAGAGGAGCCCGGCTCGCCAGCCGTGATGCGCCACCTGCACCGCGACGATCGGCGGCACCACCGCCGCCGACAAGCCGATCCCCACTTGCGTCAGCCCCAGCGCCAGCCCGCGCGCCCTTGCGAAGCTCCCGGCGACGGCGCGGGTATGCGGCACCGGGGCGGATGCCGCCGCGATCAGCCCCATCAGCACCATCACCGCGCCATAGGCGGCGACCGACCCGACGCGCGACAAGGCCGCGAAGCCGATCGCCAGCGCCAGCGCCCCGCACGCCGCCGTGGCCCGCGCGCCGAAGCGATCGACCGCGCGCCCGACGATGGGCATCGCCGCCGCCATCGCCAGCGTCATCCCGAAGAACGCCACGCCATAACCCGTCCGGCTCAGCCCGATGTCGCGGGCAAGGCCTTCCGCGAATAGGCCCATGTTGTAGTTCAGGAGCCCGGCGATCCCCAGCCCTGCCCCCAGCCCGGCGCCGAGCACCACGCGCCACCCGCGGCGGAATTCGCCGAGGCCCGACGATGGCCCGGCGGCCGCGGCCAGACTGCCTGCCATCCTTTCACTCCCCCCGAATTCCTGTCCCGGAGAATTTTATTCCAGCGCTACGGGACTGGCAAATGCGGATTGCCTTGCGCGCCTGTCCCGCAGCGAGAGGACAGACGTTCCGCGCCCGAATGGACATTGCAGGGGCCGACGACAGGGGAAACCAATGCTCGAAGGCAACAAGGTAATCATTACGGTCGCGCTCAACGGCGGGATGCAGCAGGATCGCGACGGCGCGGTGATCCCCAAGCAGCCCGTCGAAATCGGCGAGGCCGCGGCACGCTGCCATGAGGCCGGGGCGGCCATGGTTCATGTCCATGCCCGCGGCCCGGACGGCAAGAACAGCGGCGACAAGGCGATCTATTCGGAAATCATCCGCGAGATCCGCAAGCGCAGCCCGGTGCTGGTTCAGACCACCAATGGCATCGGCGTGCGGCGCGATCCCAGGACCGGGCAGTTTCACTGGCCGTCCGATGACGAACGGCTGGGCATCCTGGAGATCGATCCGCCGCAGGACGTGTTCGGGATCGCGGCAGGATCGGCGGACTTCCACAACCCGGAGGGCGGCTATCCGACGGAAACGCCCTACGTGAACTCGCCGGAGCTGCTCAAGGCGACGATCAAGTCCGTCTACGAACGCGGCAGCGCGCTGGAATACGAAGTGGTCGAGGCAAGCTCGCTCCATCGCCTGATGCGCTATGCCGATGAGGGCTTGTTCGACAAGGATAGGGACAACGTCTGGCTGCTTCACGGCGGCGGGTTCGGCGCGACCCCGCCCGTCGCGCGGAACATGATCTTCAACATCGACGAAGGCCTCCGCTTGTTTCCCAAGGCGATCGTCGGAGTGACCGGAACCGGCCATTTCATGTTCAAGGCCGCCACTCTCGGGATCGCGATGGGCTGCGATCTCGTGCGCGTCGGCTTCGAGGACGGCATTCACCTGCCCGACGGCAGCGTGGCCCGCGACAATGCGGACATGGTCCGCGCCGCTGTGCAGATAGCCAGGCTCTACGGCGCCACTCCGGCGACCGTGGAGGAAGCGCGCGCCCGTTTCCGCATCGCTTGAACGTGGCACGCCCCCCGGTCCTGCTGTTCGGCAAGCTGATGGCCTCGCGCGCGGCGGAATGGAGCGCCGAATACGAAACCTTCGTGCTCGAAAGCGCGGCCGACCCCTTGCCCGAGGCCATCGCCGCGCGGATCGAGGTGGTCGCCAGCGGGGATCACTTGCCCAATGCGGTGGTCGACGCGCTGCCCGCGCTGAAGCTCGTCGCCTGCTTCTCAACCGGGTTCAGCCATATCGATCTCGGCCACCTGCAAAGGCGCGGCATCCGCCTGACGACTGCCGCGGGCATCAACGCGCACGACGTGGCCGATCACGCCGTCGCGCTGCTGCTGGCGGTGTGGCACCGCATCCCCCAAGCGGATCGCAAGGTCCGCGAGGGCGGCTGGCGCGAGATGGCCGATGCGCGCCCCTCGCTGAGCGGCAAGCGCGCCGGGATCGTCGGCCTCGGCCGGATCGGCGCGGGGATCGCCAGCCGGCTCGCGGCGCACGAGATCGAGGTGACCTGGCTCGAGAGCTCCTAGTTGAAGTAGGTGTGGACGTTGGAATGGACGGAAGCGCATTCTCCAGTGACTTCATTTTCCGCAATCGCAGCACTGCCCGCTCTCGTCGTCGGAACGACAGCGCGGTGCGGAGGAAGAAACCCTCCGCACCGCGGATTGGTCAGAACGCCAATCTCAACCCAGCCCGCACTTCGCGCGGACGATTGTAGAGAGCGCCGGTAATGCCATTATAGTCGAACCGGCTCGTTTCAGCGAGCTTGTCGAACAGATTGTCGACATGGACATAGGCTTCCCAGTTACCTGAAGTCGGTGCGTAAGTCAGGCGCACGGTACCGATCCCGTAAGACGGCTGAGTTACGAGAACGCGCTCGGACGGGGAGACCTGCACATAGTCAATCAATACCGTGCTATCCTGCCAACTGTAATCTGCTCTCAGTGATAAATCACCAATGTCGCTGATGGGCTGACGATAAGTAAATCCGCCGGTGATCTTCGTTTTTGGTACACTTTCCGGACGGGCATCTCCATAGAACATGTTCGCCGGCGCTTCCGGTTGGATGTTCTTGTATTCAATATCGGTAATCCCAGCACTGGCATGTAGCGTAAGGCGATTGGTAACAAGTGCAGTAAGCTCGACCTCTCCGCCAAACAGTTCAGCGTCAGCTGGGTTAGCGATATAAGCTTCCAACAAACCATCTACTATGCGGAAATATCCATATTGAATATTATCGTACCAATTACGGAAAATTGCAGCATTCATTCGAACTCTATGATCAAGAAATTCAGATTTAATTCCAAGCTCGTAGTTATAATTCCTCTCGGGCTCATAAGCTGGAAGACGAACTTGACCTTGAAATACTCTCGATACGATGCCACCGGCTTTGTAACCACTTGAGTGCGTAGCGTAGAGATAGATATCCGGTGTAGCTTGATATCCAAGCGTGGCTGTATAGGTCCACATCTTAGCGCTTTGATCGCCGGTCACGTCAGTAACTGCGGGGTGATCCGGCGTCACCGCATCGGGCGTAATGTCGTGATAAGTCGCCTTCTTGCCATCGTCCGAGTACCGAAGACCGCCGGTGAATTCGAGTTCATCGGTCAGGTGGTAGGTGAACTGCCCATAGGCAGCATACGTGTTATTTACCTGTCTGCGATTTGAGTAGTTCGGGTTGCCCAGTTGTAGAGCGATTGCCGCCGCGACCGCTTCCGGGGCATTTTCCAGGTTTCCACCAAGGCACAGAGTGTCGTTCACGGCTGGATCGATATTCGGGCACGCCAGGGATTCATGCGAAGGGGCGGGGATACTGTGAGGCGCAGCGTCAAACAAAGTATGAACTGCGTCAATTAGATAGCCAGATACTTGGTTATCACGCCCTTTTTCATGAAAATAGAACAAGCCGCCAGTAAACTCGAGTCGATCATCCAGAGCGACTCCCGTGATCTGGAATTCCTGGCTGAACTGGTTCTGACGAGTCTCAACGTAGTTTTCCCAGTAGTGGGCAGGGGAGAAGTCCATATCTCCACCGAAAGTGGCCTTCACATCACGATAGGATGTGATTGACCGCAAGGTCACATCTCCAAGGTCATAAGAAACATTCAAGGCCGTGCCAAAAACATCGGCATTATCATCGTAGATCGTGCCAGCATTGGTATGCCGGGGATCGGCTACCCACTGGTTGCCCATAAGGTCGTAACCCCGGAGCGGAGCTATCGCACGGTTGTAGAAGGTGTTGTAGGTCCCGAAATCGTTTACGTCACCGTCCACCGGTGTTCGGACGTCGAGCAACGTCAACTGCTGTCCGCGTTGCCGCTGGTGGAGAAATTCACCGCTGAGCGCGATATCAAGCGCCGAATCCGGATGATAGCGTAGGGTAAGACGCCCCGCCTGGACATTGGTATTTGCAACATCCTTATCGAGATAATCGTTTTGGATATAGCCATCCTGCGTGCGTGAAAGGAAAGCCGCACGAGCCGAGAAGCCATCCGCGAGAGGTAACGTGGCGGCGCCTTCGATATCTATCCGATTGCGGGATCCGTAAGAGGCATCGACGTAGCCCTCAAACTCATCGCCCGGTCGTGTTGTGATCAGGCTGATCGCGCCGCCTTCGGTATTTTTTCCGAACAACGTACCTTGTGGGCCGCGCAGCACCTCAACCCGTTCAATATCGAGGTTTTCAAGGTTGCCGCCAAAGCTGCGAGCGATAAACACACCATCTACATAGGTGCCCACGCCCGGGTCACTTCCGATGACAAAATCGGTTTGGCCTACACCCCGAATAAATATGCCCGGATTGGAGCCCATACCAGCGAACAGGCTGCTCCCTCCGTTTGTCGTGTAAGTAAGGTTCGGGATGATACGATCGAGCGCCGCGATATCGGTTACCCCCTGATCGCGGAGATCCTCTCCAGAGACAGCCGATACCGAAATCGGCGTGCTCTGCAGATTTTCCTCCACCCGGCGAGACGTAACGACAATTTCGTTGAGTTGATCCCCATTGTTTTTGGCCACCGCCGCATTGCCAACTTCGGATTGAGCCGCAGCCGGCATACCCGCGACAAGCGCGGCTATCGCGGCGCTGCTTGCCAACCATGTCGCCGAAACACGCTTCATTTTCGCCTCCTCTGAACTTGGGCTACCCGCCCCTTTCAGAGTCAGACGATTGCCAGCGACGGACCCACGGGAATTTTTTCACCCAACTCCGAGAGCCCGTTCAGGATTCAACAAAAATGACCTTCTGGTGTCTAATGGGCCAGCAGCCTGCGACTGACCGATGGCGTCCCGAAATCCGGCGGCCGGTCGAACTCAACCATCAGCGTCTCACGGTGCACAGCCAGCCTGCGATGAGCTCTCGCCACGTGATCCTCTACCGTGCGTATGGAGATTCCAAGAGTCTCAGCGATTTCAGAATGAGAGAACGCATCGAAGTAGTAGTATTTAAAGATCATCTTCGTCCGATCGGGAAGCCCATCCAGAACCCGGGCGAGAGCGCGAAGAAGGTCTCGCTCGGTCACAATGCGATCGGCGTCTGCGCGGGGATCGATCATCAGGTCTTCATTACGGCCGCCAGCGGGCTCGCCTTGGCCGCGCAGATAGCGGAATAAGTCCTTCAAAACGTTCGCAGCGGTCTGGAAAATGTAGCTGTCAGCCCGATCGATATCGTAAAGATCAGACCGACGGGCGATGCGTACGAAGACCTCTTGCACGAGATCCTCATGGTCCTGAAGGGAAGGGGCTTGGCGTTTAAAGAATGTGAGCAGCGGGCGCCGATATCGGGCGAACCAGCGAATAAGAAGCGCTTCGTCCCGCGGTTTTGCCTGATCCGAAGAACTGGATAGTCGCCCTTTAGGACGAACCAGCATTTCCCCTCCTCCTGCTGCGCTTCTGGTGGCAGCTTGTGCGTACGCCTAAGCGAGCCTTCTGGACCGCGCAAGCCACCTTGGGCATTATCAACCGGACTGTTCGACGGACTATCCTTCGGATCGCTTTTTAATTTTTATGATGTCATTTCATGGATTTGACAATCATTCCTCGTCATGCCCTGCGCATCGAGAAACAAGGCCTTCAAGGAAAGGACAGAGTCAAATTCCGCAAGAAGCTTGTGGGCTGTATCGGAGCGTGAGCTGGAGGTAGTTTCTGTCCAGGACCAGGGAATTGACGCCCCGAGCATCCGCCAGCAATGAGCATCGAAAGGCCTTTCGGGCAGGTTCGCCTATTTGAAGGATCAGAGGTGCATGGGAGGGGAGCCAGCAGCGAGCAGACCGGCAGAGCTGAATTCGCGGACCGTTATAGGGGTCACCGCATGCCTCATTGGCCAGATGCTGGGAAGCAGTCTGCTGACAAGCGCTGCGCTTCCGCTTCTGCTCCTGCCGATAACAACGCAGTTCGGTTGGACTGCCACGGCTTTTTCCATGGCGATTACGTTCATGATGATATGCGGTGCCATCTCAGGACCATTAATTGGGCGATTGATTGACCACTTTGGGGCGAGACGGGTAATCCTGTGTGGAACAGTCATGGTAGGATTGACCACGCTTGGTCTCACCACGACGAATCGGCACATTTGGCTTTTCTATCTCGCCCATGCGCTCTTGGGCGTTTTTGGGACGACGGCCCTCGGCTATGTGAAAATTATCGGCGGGCTGTTCGTGCAGAATCGCGCGAAAGCACTCGCAGTATTCGGGGTTGAGGCAGCGCTTGCCGGTAGTGCCGCACCATTGTTGATCGAGGCCGTGCTTTCAGCTCACGGATGGCGGGCAGTATATCTCGTGCTGGGCGGGACTATTCTTGCAACCGTGCCCGTTCTCTTCGTGATGCTCCCCCGCGCGGAAACAGCCGAAGAAATAGATGATAGTGCGGCTGGAACGACCGGTATTCCGCCCGGTGAAGCCTTGAGAACTGGCACCATGTGGCTGCTCATCGCAGCGGTGGTTGTGGGCGCCGCGCCGCGCTTGGGATTCATGGCCTATATTGTACCGTTCCTCGATGGACGCGGCTTCCAAGCTGCCAGCGGCGCGAGTGCGATCGCCTCCGTTACCATATCGGGGCTAGCAGGTTCGCTCGTTGCAGGAATCTTGATGGATCGCTTTCCAACGCCGCTGATCGCCGTCCCACTTCAGCTTCTGGGCATGGTGTCGGTATTCGGCCTCGCGCTGCTCGGCAACAGCACAACGAGCTGGGCCGGGCTAATCACGGTGAGCGCGCTATTTGGTTTCACGATGCAAGCACACTTACCGCTGATGAGCTACTTCCTCTCCCGCTTTTTCGGCTTGCTCCATTTCGGCCAAATTTATGGAGTGGCGGTGGCGGTGGTTGCCATAGGCATCGGCCTCTTTACCCCAGCAATCGGCAGCATCATCGAAAATGGCCTTGGATATACAGGCGCGATCTGGATCATGACGTTCGGCCTAATGCTTTCCGCACTCTTGTTCTTGCGGCTTGGGACCCTTCAATCGCGCTTATCCCTGTATTAAACCCCAGAAATATTTCCCGCCTGAAGCTTACCGGTACCCGTGATATTGGTGGAAGCGAGTGCCGTCGGGTGTGCTGTCAGTCTAGCGCTGTCTCCGAATTCGACAGCTTGCCAGTTATCAAAACGATGATGAAGCTCCTTCGTCCAAGCGCCCGGTTTCCGCCCGATGCGATCCGGTTCCGCTGTGTGGCTCTATTTCCGTTTCACGACCAGCTTGCGTGATGTCGAAGAGATGCTCGCCAAACGCGGAATCGATGTCTCTTATGAGACCGTCCGTTGCTGGGCGAACAAGTTCGGTGTCCGTCGTCAGAACATTCGGCACAACTCGCGGCGTAGATTAGCGGAGTGCGGACCTCGTCAGGGGGTTGATGTTAGGCGACGAACTTGCGGTGCTGCAAGCGCCGCTGTTCGATGGCCTGTTGCCTGATCCCTT
>Ga0066256_1001124_pt1 | contig 40640 bp, 28 predicted proteins | sample ThiBio_1000_biof_FD_87107 | JGI IMG/M metagenome (GOLD analysis project Ga0066256, IMG submission 87107) | Wastewater bioreactor microbial communities from Cape Town, South Africa - Thiocy_expt_1000_biof (version 2) | ecosystem: Engineered > Bioreactor > Thiocyanate-remediating >... | reverse complement strand
CGCCAAGTGGAATAAGCCGGTACACAACTGGAATCAAACTCTGGCTCAGTTATCGATTATTTTTGGAGAAAGATTGAAATTAAGTATTTAAGTAAATGAGATCTGACACAGTTTATGTAATACTACCTGACCCTCTGCCTTTCGCCTTTCACCTCCACTTAAAACATTTTACTTATAACTTAAAACAAAAAAAGTATAGTCTGCGGCCCCATCTCCTTTAACCCTCTGCCTTTCGCCTTTCACCTCCACTTAAAACTTATCACTTATAACTTAAAACAAAAAAAGTATAGTCTGCGGCACCATCTCCTTTAACCCTTTGCCCTTCGCCTTTCACCTCCACTTAAAACTTATCACTTATAACTTAAAACAAAAAAAGTATAGTCTGCGGCCACCATCTCCTTTAACCATCTGCCCTTCGCCTTTTACCTCCACTTAAAACTTATCACTTATAACCTAAAACAAAAAGCGGCCCCATCTCCTTTAACCCTCTGCCTTTCGCCTTTTACCTCCACTTAAAACTTATAACTTAAAACAAAAAAAAGGCCGGCTGAATTAACAACCGGCCTGTGAACCCTAACCTGACTGCTTAACGAGAATTGATATATGCTATCTAAACTGCTACACTATTTTGTTAAGGCTTTTTAGCCCACCACAGCGGTGTGAGCACAGCATCTTCCGCACCCAGGAAGCCAACGGCCTGCTGGTAACCTTCAGGATTGCTGGAGGTAATAGTAGAAGGATACTTCACGCGCTGCGGGAAGAACTTAACCTGACTGGTCATATAGTTGCTGCTTGTAAGATTGGGCATATTAACCAGCGGGTTTTCGATAGCCGGGTTTTCAAAGAAAGGAAGACCCAGGCGACGGTGATCACTCCATGTTTCCAGGGGCAACCAGGGGGTTTGAGCGATATATTTTTGTGTAATGATCTTAGCCAAACGATCATTTCTCACTGTACCATTCTTATACAGGTTATTAACCGGGTAAAGGATGTTGGCTGTACCAGGTGTGTTGGTATAACCATCTACATACGACATAGTATGGCTTGCACCGGGTTCAGTGGTATGATTCCAGCTTACAGAAGTTCCTGTACGGTTATAAGCGGTGCTGGTCAGATAACTTGCCAGGTGAGCAGAAACGCCCCACCAGTCGAAGCTGGCTTTGATCCCATTTTCATAGGCAACCTGACCACCCATTGGTACTGTCCAGCCACGCTCAGCCGCTTCAGCCAGCAGGAAGTAAGTTTCCCAGGGAGCGAAGAAGATACGTTTGCTGGCGCTGGCACGGAATTTATGCGACAGACGGGGAATAGTGCCTGAGAAATTGCGCAGTTGGTTACGTGAACCTTTCACGCCCCAGTCACCATTGCTGGTAGCATTCCAGGTAAAAGCAGCATCAATTGTTTTCTGTACACCACCTGAAGCATTCAGCAGGTCCCGTTGTGTAACTTTTGCATCATTGGCCCAGCTGGGATATGCATTGAAATTAGGATTATTGAAATCGCCGGGGATGATAAAGGCCTGGTAAGCGCGGGGATCTATGGAATAAGGAAGACCATCCAGCCAGTAACCCGCAGAAGGATCATTGGTCATAGTCGTGAAATGATCTGTAAGGCGCTGACCGATATATCCGTCGGGTTTAATATAAGAATGATAAGAAGCAGCCAGCTGATCTTCTGACTTAATACCACCCAGTCCCAGTACAACGTTATTGAACGCAGCTGGCATAAAGAGGGCATTCCACTCACGGGTCATAACACCGGTAAGAGCATCCCAACCTGGCCGCTCTGCCACTTGAAAAATATCATCGGCAGATGTGAGCAGGTTATTGATATTGGAGGCAGCATCTTCAAACTCAGTCTTTGCTTTGCCCCCATCAACCTCAGACAAACGCATAGCAAGGCGCATCCGCAACGAATTGCCGTATTTTTTCCATTTCGTGAAATTGTATCCGTATGCTGGATCATGTTTAGCCACCGCTTCGGGAACTGTGATTGCGACATCGAGAGAAGCTACGGCATCTTTCAATTCACTCAGCAAGTAGTAGTATACGGTTTTGAGATCAGAAAAATCAGGATTCTTTCCCTGAAATCCATTAATCGGAATAGGACCAAAAGTGTCAGCCAACTCACTCATCAGGTAGGCGCGCCAGATACGAGCTACCTGCATAAGATTTGAAGTATACGATTTAGAAACACCGCTGGATATTTTAAGTTGAGCAACATCTACTGCTGAATTGATCTGGTTAAGCCAGCCACTCATGTAGCCGCCACCATAGTAGTCACTGCTCCAGCCGTCGTTATAGCCGCCGGAAGAGATCCCTCCGCTTTGCTGCATACCGCCGGCCGTAAGCCAGTACAGTACAAAAATACGTTCCGCAATATGAGGATCCATCTGGGCGCCAATGATAGAACCATTAATAAAATATTCTACCTGCACCTGATCTAGGTTGGCCGCAACCGGATCATTATTCATTTCATCAAATTTTTTACACGAGCCCAGCAACATAGAGCTGAAGGCCGCTACGTAAAAAATTTTAGTTATTTTTTTCATCGTCAAAATGATTTTGAGGTTATGTTAGAAACCGAGTGTTAAACTAAAAAGAAAAGAACGCATGGTGGGAGGAGCGCCGTTTTCGAAGCCAACAGCATTGGAGCCGGTGGCAAATACAGACTCAGGATCAATACCATCCATATGGCTCTTGATCATCCATACGTTGTTGCACGACAGTGTTACACGTGCACGCTGAATAGGTGTTTTACCCAGCATCTTGCGGGGCAGTTCATAACCCAGTTGTACATTGCGCAGACGCACATTGGAGGCATCATACAGGTAGGCCTCACCAATACCCAGGTTGTTGGCTGTAGAAATAGCCGACCAGTAGAGTTGCTGACTTACGGCCTGTGTATTTTTGACGGGGTTACCGCCGCCATCGAGAATAACACCATCAACCACGATATCGTTACGCTGACCGCCAGGAGCAGTTACTGCGGCTACACCACTTGACTGCAGGGCCACATGCGTTGCTGAGAAAATTTCCCCGCCAATCCGTGCATCGACCAGGAATGAGAAATTAAAGTTTTTGTAGCTGAAAGAGTTTGTTACGCCGATAAGACCTTTAGCCTGCTGATTACCCAGTCGTACAATTGCCGGATCACGCTGAGGCAGACCCTGTGAACTGAGTAGTAACTGACCAAAATACTGACTGTTTTGATCGGTCACACGGAGAAAACGGGTACCATAGATATCTCCATATAGGCTTCCAGTATTAGCACGGATAAATACATCATCATAACCTCCAAGAGTGTATTCATTTACATTAAACTCTTTTGACAGCTCAATAATCTTATTCCGGTTACGGGAATAGTTGGCAATAACAGACCAGTTAAGGCCATTTGAATTTGCCAAAATCTTAGCATCCACCATCAGCTCAATACCCTGATTCTGGATATTACCGGCATTAATGAGTCGGTACTCATAACCACTGGCTGGGTCCATGGGTAATCTGATCAGTTGGCGTGTTGCATTTGATTTGTACCAGCTGAAGTCTAAACCGATCCGGTTATTGAGAAATCTCAATTCGGTTCCAAGTTCAACAGACTTAATCAGTTCAGAACGGTTATTTGGATTGCGCAATACATTATCACGGTTAGCAGTAGTATTGCCATTAGGATCCTTACCTATACGAAATACATTATAAAGCTGATATGGTGACAGATCATTACCTACAGTAGCGTAAGAGGCCCGCAACTTGCCGTAACTCCACCAGGCGGGCACTCGTGTACCATTTTTCTCCAGCATATCCGTAACAATTAAAGCCAGATTGAACGAGGGATAGAAGAAGCTGCGGTTTCTTTCACTCAGGGTAGAAGACCAATCGTTACGGGTAGTAAAATCAAGATAAACATATCCGTCATAATTGACGCCAAATGTTCCAAACAAAGAATTCATACCACGATCGGTCAGGCCTTCATTAATGGTAGGATTACCCACACCATTTCTCAGGCTGAAGAAATTAGGTACTACAAGTTCTCCTGCATTTACATTCAGGGAAGTCCAGCGCTGACGCATCATGTTTCCTCCAACCGTTGCATTGCCACCGAATTTACCAATCAGGTTGTCTTTGCGGGCAGAAAGCAGGAAACTGAAGTTGCGCTCAGAAAAAGTCTGTTTCCCCTGCTCATAACTTCCCGTACGGGGACTGGGACTACCTGCATAGATTTTGCGCTCTGTGCTTGTAGTATAAAAATCACCACCGGCCTTAAGCTCGGCGTCTAGCCAATCGGTGAAATTATATTTGATTGAGCCGGTCATAATGAAACGATCCCGCTTATCTGTATTCTTGTCATACCTTGCCCGCCAGTAAGGATTCACCGCATTACTGCCACCAAACCAGATCATATTCCCATCTGCATCGGCTGCCGCAGAAAAATCACGGATATCCAGTGAGCGGGGCAGCATATACATTACAAAAGCACTACTGTTATCGCGGCCGTTGATAGGACGGTTGAAACCTGAAGTATTATTATACTGCACTTTCACATCAGTTGTCCACTTGTTGTTGGTACCAAAACGGCTGATAGCACGTGTCATCAGGTTGGTACGCTCCAGGCGGTTGCCGGGAAGAATGCTCTTATCATCCCAGCGGCTGAATGAGCTATAGACAGAAGTGGCGCCTATTTGCTGCTGAAATGACAGGTTATAGTTCTGTGTAGTACCATTACGCAGGAAGTTGGACACGTTGTCCTGAATACGGAGAGGAGCTGAACTGCCGTCCCATTTGGTCACTGTCTGACCTTCTGCTTTGGGTCCCCAGCTGGTAGTGGCGCGGTTATCAAAAATACCATTCAGACCCTGGCCAAATGTATTCTGTAATTCCGGTTGTATAAAAATGCTTTCGACGCCATAGGTAGCCGAAGCACTAATACCAAGTCCATTTTGCTTACGACCAGATTTTGTAGTAATCTGAATTACACCGTTACCGGCTCTCGCCCCATACAAGGCAGAAGCAGCAGGTCCTTTCAGTATTTGCATACTTTCAATATCATCAGGACTGATATCACCCAGACCGTTACCCCGGTCAAAGCCTGCTCCCCAATAACCGTTCTCTGTTGTACCGGTAAAATTATTAACCGGCACACCATCCACTACTATCAGTGGTTGGTTGTCTCCGGAGAGTGAGGTACTTCCCCGTAAAATGATTTTAGAGGAGCCGCCTGCACCATTGCTGGAACGCATCACCTGAAGACCAGCTACTTTACCGGAAAGTGCATTCACCATATTGGTTTCCTTCGCATCGGAGATCACGCCACCGCGCAGCTCCTGAACCGCATAGCCCAGCGATTTTTTCTGACGTTTAATACCCAGAGCGGTTGTTACCACTACCTCACCCAGATCGGTAGCAGCGAGATCAAGGTTCACATCAAGTGTGTTTCCCGAGCCTACCGTAACTTCTTTGGTACCAAAACTGATAGATGAAAATACCAGTACGGCATTTGCTTTGTCTACAGTAATGGAATAGCGTCCGTTTTCGTCTGTTACAGCAGCGGAAATCGTGGATGATCCCGCAACAGTAACTGTTGCCGATGGCACCGGCTTGCCGGTATTGTCCGTGACAACACCGGTAATAGTACGTTTCACCTGTGCAAAGAGCAAACTATTGCTCAATAGCAGGGCAAACAGTACCAATAAGAATCGTTCTGTTCTCTTCATTGCAGTTGATTTTTAAAGTTTAGATAAAAGCGTTTTCCGTTTAAGCTCTTATGTTATTTTCCGTAAATAACCGAATTCATTATGCCGACCATTTTTCAGGCAGCCGGCTGGCCTGTTTCTTCCGCTCTTTCACCATATTCTCCATCACCAGTGCAGCAGAACCAATCAACTCCGCCTGATAGCCCAGCGTGGATATCTCCACTGTTGTATTGGCCGCCAGACGCGGAATACAGTGCTTGTTGAGCGCCTGCTGTATCGGTGCCTGCCATACCCTGCCTGCCAGTGCCCCACGTCCACTCAGAATCACCAGCTCCGGATTGACCAGGTGGATCAGGATAGCCACACCGCGACCAATATTGTAACCTGCCTCCGACAACAACTCGATCGCAAACTGATCACCCATGGTTGCGGCCCGGATTACAGCCTCACAATCCTGCTCAAAATGCCCCGAAGGAAACTGCGGACCCAGATTCGACAACCGCCCCTGTTTCACCCCCTCTGCAGCTTTTTCTACCACCACCAGCAGCGATGCTTCTGTTTCCAGACATCCTGTTTTACCACATTCACAGAGCTTGTTGTTATTAAACATGGGCATATGACTGAACTCACCCGCAAACCCGTCATGCCCCCTGAACAGTTCTCCGTTAATCACCATACCCAAACCAATGCCCCAGCCAATATTGATCACCATCGCATTTCGCTTATGCCGGGCTGCACCAAACCGGAACTCTGCCAGGGCAATCAGACTGGAATCGTTGTCGAGATAAACCGGCATATCCAGTTTTTCTGACAGGTATTCCGTGAGTGTCTGCCCATCCGGTATCGCATAGCTATAGTTGATTCCCTTATTAAAATCAATGAACCCCGGCATCCCGATTCCCGCACCAATAACCTTACGCCGGGCCACACCAGATTTTTCAATTACCTCATTCATCTTTTCCGCCAGCACCTTTACCACATCCGGATTATTGAACAGGGGCAATTCAAACCGCTCTATCTCCGTCACATGCTCATTATGAATATCCATCAGGGTTATACGGGTCACCAGCTGGTCCATCGCCACAGAAAGTATATAAATGGTGTCCGGCACAATCGAGTACATTACCGGCCTCCGTCCCCCACTCGATGGCGCAAATCCCGACTCCCGCACATACCCTTCTGCAATCAGCTCATTCAAAATCTTCATGGTCAGTGGCAGGCTCTTACCAATACGCTCACTGATATCTGCGCAGGAAAGCGTATCCGAAAAATAGAATTCCCGCAATACCAAACCCTTGTAATAGCCCTTCTTTCCCATGTGTAGATTTTGGTGTTGGTGTAATGAAATCTTCTTAAATAATTAACCTAAACTATTAAACTTTTTAAAAAAGGCAAAAAACTTCTTTATTTTTTTATAAACTTTTGGATTGTTTATAAATAATTTTTTGAAAATCATTGATTTAGATGATTAAAAAGACTTATTTGTGCCCATCTCAACGCACCTGATATTCCTAAGTGGCAGGAGTGCGATTCATTGTAATTGTTAAATTCCCGCTCATTCTCAAAACCAGCTTACTGAACTTTTCTGCTTTCCGTACATTATTAGAAATTGGAGTTATGAATATTATGAAGCGCTATCAGATACGCTCACTGGCTGTGGCCGGCTTTATATGCCTGACCGCCCTGGCTTCCTGTGCGCAGAAACAAAAGAAGAAATCTATGACTACAGATGTACAAACGGCCAGCACTGCCACTGCCGTACCGGCAACGGGTTTAGACACCGCAACATTTGCCAATGGCTGTTTTTGGTGTACCGAGGCTATTTTCGAACAACTGGAAGGTGTGGTAAGTGCCACATCGGGCTATACGGGCGGAGAGGTGCCCAATCCTACCTATAAAGAAGTATGTACCGGCACCACAGGCCATGCCGAATGCCTGCAGATAGTATATGATCCGAAAAAGATCAGTTTCGATGAACTGCTTGAGGTGTTCTGGGAAACACATGACCCTACCACGTTAAACCGGCAGGGCAATGATGTGGGCACCCAATACCGGAGCGGGATATTTTATCACAACGAAGAACAGAAACAAAAAGCAGAAAGCTATAAGGCTGCCCTCGACAAAAGTGGTGCATTCGACAACCCGATCGTCACAGAAATCACCCCCTTCTCCGTCTTCTACCCTGCCGAAGATTATCACCAGCAGTATTTCGATAACAACGAAAACAACAACCCCTACTGCCGCATCGTGATCAGACCCAAGATAGATAAGTTCAGAAAAGTGTTTAAGGATAAGCTGAAGAAAAGTTGACAGTTAACAGATGACAGTTGACAGGTAAGGAATGTTTAAAGGGTATAAAGAGTTTAAAGGTTTAAAGTGTTTTATATATAATACCTACTACTTAAAACTTATCACCTGGAACTTACTGTACACTGTCAACTGTCAACTGCCATCTGTCAACTAACTACTGCTTGCTGATCCGCGCACTGCTAACCGACTCGGGCAGTCTCAGTGCCGATATATAAAGACCGGCAGGAAGGCCGTCCAGATTCTGAATACGGATATTATTCTGCCCGGCCAGCAACTTAACTGACTGGCTCATGACCACACGACCACTATAATCAATTACTTCAAAACGACCCGTCTGCGGCTTAACTGAAGTATACTGCATCGTAAGTGCATCAGTTACCTGTGTAGGAAATACATGCAGCTGTTGGTGTGCACCTGCCTGCTGGCGAAAACTGAGCACATTACTGTACTGGAGTTTCCCATCCTGGTGACGTATGGCAAGGCGGTAATAAACCACTTCGGCAGACTCACGATCGGTATAACGGAAATCACGCTGGCTATTTCCTTCCATATTTACCCAAAACTCCGCAACTGACACAAAAGAACGGGGACTGGTTCCCTTTTCAAGTGTAACAGATACCGCATCATTATCGGCATAGAGCATCCACTGCAACTGAGTTTGCTGATTGGCAGCCACACCACTGAAGGATTGCAGCGCCGGTCCGGCCAGTATAGAATTATCAGGATATAAAAACTTTTTGAAATAAAGACTGGCGTAGCGGGTACTGTTGCTGGTAAGCGTAGAACTGGCACCTACCCGGTAAGTAAAGCTGCTTACATTAGGAGCACTTACCGTAAACATCACTTCCGAAGCAGCCGTATCAACAAGGGCACCATACAGATAACCAGTGATATTTTGAGCGGTATAAGCTGTACCGGTTTTTGACACAGTGATGTGACTGCTGGCTGTATTAAATGTACAGACACCACCGCCCATATCAATTGTATTCATCTCCATTAGTGTACGTGTACCAGAGGTACTGCCGTCAATATCCAGACCACTCGCATCTACCATTGGCTGAGCAAGCAGGGTGCTGGTACCATGATTTACAAAATCGATACGGAAATCAATATAACCGGTCCGCCCGCTGTTGATCCTGTACTCAGGCTGAAACGCTTCGGCATAACCATCTGTTGTACGGTCAATATTCTGCAGACTGATACCACTACTCATCGACAAAATGGTTACCAGTGCATCTACTCCGGTAGTTACATTCGAAAAACGATATTTGGCACCCACGTTGCGGTCGCTGCCGGAAATAAGTGAAGGGGATTGAAATCGATAAACAGGAGCCTGCGCAAAGGCGGTCATGGCGACCAGTAAGAGAATAGCAATAACAGGCACACGCGTCTTCAACGCTACAAGGGTAGAATTAGATTTCATGGTACGGTTGTTTTTAAAGGTTCAGATCAAGGGTAGGTTCTCAATAGGATCTGATCTTTAGGTCCGGGATTGTCACAAACAACGCTGGGATATTTTCATTTCAACTATCGGAGCTTTGCTGCGTAAATCAACCCGTTTGCCGATGTGAAAGTATAGTGCCTTTTTATAATATGCAAGCCCCATAAGGGTTTCATCCTGGTATCAGCAAGCTAAAATCATGCATTTCAGCCCGTTGGACGCGTAATTTTTTTTATAAAAAATCGAGAAAACCCCGATTGACATACGTAATGATACGCAGGCTGAGGATCGAAAAATCCCTCCCTGGTCTGTGTCACAAATCCGGTCTGTGTCACAAATCCGGTCTGTGTTACACATCCCCCCTGGTCTGTGTCACAAATCCGGTCTGTGTTACACAGACCGGGGATTCATTATTTAATACGGGTAGTGCGGAGCTCGAGTAAATTGAGGGCATTGGGGGTGAAACCTTCCACGCCCGGTTGTACCAGGTGCACAACCTGGTCGTACCAGAGCGGTACCACGGGTGCATCCTGTATCACTTCCTGGTCGGCTTGTCTGTAGAGGGCATAACGGATGCTGTCGTTTTCTTCTGCAAGTGCCCGTTCAAACAGGGCATCGAACCGGGGATTGCGGTAGCGGGTATAATTGGGCGGTGCGGGGTTATGGGAATAAAATACGGAGAGATAATTTTCGGCATCGGGGTAGTCTGCGATCCAACTGGCCCGGAAAAAAAGCGCCCGTCCCTGAGCTGTCATGTCCAGCAGCAAAGCTTTTTGTACGGTTTCAACCTGTACGGGAATACCCAACTCCCCCAACTGCTTGGCTATAAAATCGGCCATATCGGCATAGAGTGTGATTGTCTGCAATTTGATCACCGGCAGACCACGGCCATCGGGAAAGCCGGCTTCCTCCAGCAATTGACGGCTGCGTTTGGGATCATAGCTATATCCTTTTACCCGGGTAGAATCGAAAGAAGGTAAGCCAAGTGGCACAAAGCCCGATTCGGCTGCCGTGCCCAGTGAATTGCGCAGGTACAGGATCATCTTACGCCGGTCAAATCCATAATTGATAGCCTGCCTGATCTTTTGCAAACGAAGTGGCGATCCGCGCAGCAGGGCATTGGCTGTATCCATCAAAATGCCCAGGTATTCTATATTAAGGTATGGATGTACCTGCAACTGGACTTTTCCCTCCCACTCCGGCCGTAATGTGCCCCGTTTGGTAAGCACCTCATCTTTAAAGGATGATTCAATATCGTTGATAAACTCCAGCTTCTGCTGGCGAAACAGTAAGAATTCAGTGGCCTTGCTGTCATAGAAAGTAATTTTCACTCCATCGAGAAAGGGCAGTGATTGCCCGCTGCTGTCTTTTTCAAAATAACGGGGATGGCGCTGCAAGACCAGTGCCTGTCCTTCTTCCCAGGCCTGCATACGAAAAGGTCCCGTACCCACCGGATGCCGCCGGAAGCCGGCACCATACCCCTTCACGGCCTCGGGCGCCACTACGGAGCAATACTGCATGGACAAGATGCCCAGGATGGGATTGTAGGGCCGCTGTAATCTTAACTGGAAAGTGGTATCGTTGACAGCAACAAACGGCGATACGGTATCTACTTTGCCATTGAAGATCCAGGCCCCGGGACTGGCTACTGCCGGGTCAATGATACGGGACAGGCTATAGACCACATCGGCGGCCGTAAGCCGCCTGCCCCTGCCGCCGGCAAATACGGGATCATCATGAAAAAAAACATCATCGCGAAGAATAAATGTATAGACCCGCTTATCCGGCGAGAGCTCCCAGCGGCGCGCCAGCGAGGGCACAAGCTGCAGGTCTTCATTTATTTCCACCAGCGTATTGTACAGCTGATGCACCGGCCACATAATGCTCTGGTTTTTGGCAAACGCCGGATCCAGCGTGGCAATGCCGGTATGTTCATTATAATGAAATACACGATGCCGACCCGTCTGCTGTGTACCGCAACCCGTTGCCAGCCATAGCAGCATCAGAACAGCTACCGCCCATATGTTTTTAACGCTCATATTACTATTGAACAGCTAAATTTACAATTCAAACTTATGTAAACGTGAAATACTTATTTGCATTACTCCTTCCCTTTTTCACTGTTCTTCTTTCCAATGCACAATATACACACCAGGATACGCTCCGCGGTTCAAACGGAAGCGGACGAAGCTGGTGGGATGTGCAGCAGTATCATATCAACGTGGCTGTTGATATTGACAACAAAACTATTAAAGGCACCAACCGCATCAACTTCAATATTACCAATGGTGGTAAAAACAAAGTGATGCAAATTGATATGCAGATGCCGATGCGCATTGACCGTATTGAATTTGTACAGATGAAATACGGCACACTCCCCTTCCGCCGCGAAGGCAATGTATGCTGGGTTGACTTTGGCGAGCGGGAGTTCAAAACCGGCGATACAGCACAGGCCATCATAGTACATTTCAGTGGCAAACCGCGCGCTGCCGTGCGTGCCCCCTGGGATGGTGGCTGGGTATGGGCCAAAGATGCCAAAGGCCGCCCATGGGTTACCGTAGCCTGCCAGGGCCTGGGAGCCAGTGTATGGTACCCCTGCAAAGACATACAGTCTGATGAACCGGATAAAGGCGCCACACTGGGCATCACCGTACCTGACAGCCTGGTGGCTGTAGGCAACGGACGGCTGATCAAAAAAACACCACATGCCGACAGTACCCTTACCTGGTTGTGGGAAGTAAAGAATCCGATCAACAACTATAATATCATTCCCTATATCGGCAAATATGTAAACTGGGAAGAGAAGTTTGCCGGCGCCAAAGGCGAGCTGGATTGCAGTTACTGGGTGCTGGATTACAACCTTGAAAAGGCCCGGACCCATTTTGAACGGGATACCAAACCCATGCTGGCCTGCTTCGAAGACTGGTTTGGCCCCTATCCCTTTTACGAGGACAGTTATAAAATGGTGGAAGCCCCGCACCTGGGTATGGAACACCAGAGCGCTGTAGCTTATGGCAATCAGTACAAAGACGGCTACCTGGGCATGGATCTATCCGGTACCGGATGGGGCTTGAAGTGGGATTATATCATTGTACATGAATCGGGGCACGAATGGTTTGCCAATAATATCACCACCAAAGATATTGCCGATATGTGGGTGCATGAAGGTTTCACCACTTATTCGGAAGTATTGTATGTGGAATGCCGCTTTGGTAAAGAGGCTGCCGACGAATATTGCCAGGGATTACGTACCGGCATCGAAAACAATGGCCCCATCATTGGTCCCTATGGTGTGAATAAAGAAGGCAGCGGCGACATGTACCCTAAAGGAGCGAATATGATTCATACCATCCGGCAGATCATCAATGACGATGCAAAATTCAAAGCCATACTGCGTGGGCTTAACCAAACCTATTATCACAAGATCACCACCTCTGCCGAAGTGGAAAAGTATATTATCAGTCAGTCGGGCAAAAAACTGGAGAAAGTATTTGACCAGTATCTGCGCACCGCTAAGGTGCCGCTGCTGGAGTATAAGCTAACACCCAAACCGGGCGTAGCCGGAGCTTATACCCTGCGTTTCCGCTGGAGCAACGTGATAGAGGGATTTGCGATGCCTATGCGCATTTTCATTGATAAAAAACCAATGTGGATCACTCCCAAAACAACTTATCAGACGATTAGCATTAAGGCTAAAAGTAGCAAGTCACTTGAAATAGATCCCAACTTTTATATTATCAGTCAGCAGCAGTAAATCAAACCGCTTTCACAATGCCCTTTCATTCGCGGAATGAAAGGGCATTTATTATGGAGCATATCATTTTCCTGTTACCTTTACCACATGAGCACCATACGGCGGCAAAGTATTATTGCATCCCTGGTTATTTATATCGGATTTGCCATAGGCATGCTGAATACCTACTTCCTGGGCGAAGAGCGGTATTTTACCAGCAACCAGTATGGTCTCATTACCATTCTCGTCCCTATCGCCTCCATGATGTATGCATTTGCCAACCTGGCTATGCCTTCTTACATCATGAAATTTTATCCCTACTACAAAGATCACCTGCCCGATCGTAAAAATGATATGCTCACCTGGGCACTGCTGGGTGGCCTGATTGGTTTTGGGCTGGTAGTTATCGGAGGCATCATCTTTAAAGATCTGGTCATCCGGAAATATTCTCAAAACTCTCCGGAACTGGTACATTATTATTACTGGATATTTCCGTTGGGGTTTGGCCTTACCATACTGGGTATTCTTGAAGTATATGCATGGAATGTAGGCAAAGCGGTACTTACCAATTTTATGCGGGAAGTACAATGGCGGCTTCTTACAACGGTGCTGATCGTTCTGTTTATTTTCAAACTAATCCCTGACTTCGACAGCTTTGTAAAATTTTACTCTTTTACTTATCCTGTTGTAGCCATCAGCCTGCTCATTTACCTCATCTCAACAGGTAAAATACATTTCACTTTTTCAGTAAGCAAGGTAACCCGTCGCTATTTCAGGAAAATTATCACTTTCAACCTGTTTATTTATTCCGGGTTTCTTGTACTCACTATAGCGCAGGTGTTTGACCAGCTGGTAATAGCCTCTGTACTGCAGGATGGTATGGCCAAAGCTGGTGTGTTTGGCTTTGCACAGATCATGGCAACGGTGATACTGGCTCCGCAAAGAGGCATTATTGCTGCGGCAGTACCCCATCTTTCGCGCGCCTGGAAAGAAAAAGACATGGGCAAGCTGCAACGCATTTACCAGCGTTCATCGCTTAATCAGCTTATTTTTTCTGTCGGCATTTTCTTTCTCATCGCCATCAATTACAAAGAGGCCATTCTCACATTCAATCAGAAGGAAATGTTCCTGGCGGGTTTCAGCGCGTTTATACTGATGGGGCTCACGCGGGTGGTTGAAATGGGCACAGGACTTAACTCACAAATTATTGGCACCTCCACCTACTGGCGTTTTGAATTAATCAGTGGCATTTGTCTGCTGGCCTTTATGCTTCCGCTTACCGTAATCCTGACCCGGCAGTTCGACATCCTGGGGCCGGCTATTGCCAACCTGGTATCGATCAGTCTGTATAACCTGATCCGGCTTATTTTTCTCTGGAAAAAATTCGGGTTATTCCCTTTTGTACCTGCATCACTTTATACATTACTGATAGGTGCTGCTGTCACGCTTATCAGTTGGTGGCTATGCAATGATCTGCATGGATTCTGGGGCCTCGTGATCCGCAGCAATATTTTCATCACTCTTTTCGCCGGTGCAGTAATCGGCTTCAAACTTTCGCCCGATACGCAGGCAGTAGTAGCTTCGCTGAAGAAACGGATATTGAAGAAGTAAGTATAAAGTGTTTAAAGGGTATAAAAAGTTTAAAGTGCCAATAGATAACAAATAAAAAAGGGTATCTGTTAAACACCCCTTATACTCTTTATACCCTTTATACTCTTTATACCCTTTATACTCTTTCTCTACCCTCCCCGCTCCAATATATCTTTTCATATAATAAGGATCAAAGAGATCGTTTACGATGACACCTTGCGAGGAGGACTCAGGCTTTCGCCCGATACGCAGGCAGTAGTAGCTTCGCTGAAGAAACGGATACTGAAGAAGTAAGTATAAAGTGTTTAAAGGGTATAAAAAGTTTAAAGTACCAATAGATAACAAATAAAAAAGGGTATCGTTAAATACCCCTTATACTCTTTATACTCTTTATACTCTTTATACCCTTTATACTCTTTCTCTACCCTCCCCGCTCCTATATATCTTTTCATATAATAAGGATCAAAGAGATCGTTTACGATGACACCTTGCGAGGAGGACTCAGGCTTTCACCCGATACGCAGGCAGTAGTAGCTTCGCTGAAGAAACGGATACTGAAGAAGTAAGTATAAAGTGTTTAACGGGCATAAAAAGTTTAAAGTGCCAATAGATAACAAATAAAAAAGGGTATCTGTTAAATACCCCTTAAACTCTTTATACTCTTTAAACTTTTTATACCCTTTAAACTATTTCTCTACCCTCCCCGCTCCAATATATCTTTTCATATAATAAGGATCAAAAAGATCGCTTACGGTTACTCCCTGCGATGAAGAAGCATGAATAAATTTATTGTTCTGCAGATAAATACCCACATGCGAAATACCTCCGCGGGTATTGAAAAATACGAGATCGCCTTCTTTCAGCTCTGTGGCAGAAATGATGCGTGATGTTTTATACTGATCACGTGCTGTACGGGGAAGCGACATGGCAAAAGCAGAAAGATATACGGCCTGTACAAAGGCAGAACAGTCAATTCCCTTTTTAGTACTTCCTCCCAGGCGGTAAGGTGTGCCATACCACTCATCCACATATTCCAGCAGTTCGCTGGAGACCAGTTCCTCTACCTCCGTATTTAATAAAATGGCATATTTTAACTGAACAGGAGATGCTTTTTCAACGCTGGAATTACGGCTGAGATAGGTATTGACATCCGATGCCGCTGCAGGTGAGGCATTGGTATGCTTTCGTGGCGCTGCTTCCTTTTTTACATTCACGAGAGAAGCCTGCTGATCGACCGATATATCGTCGAGAAAACGCACCTCGCGTGAGGTGCCAGGTGCAGCAGATTTGTTACCAGCCACTTCGGCACTACCAGCCACAGGTTTACTGTTCGTAAACTGTAGCGGCTTGAGGCTGGAGCAACTGGCCAGAAACAGGATGAGCCCAAATGCCGGAATTAAACTTCTTACCATGTGGTTCACTTTTTTTGCACAGTTTGCGCACAGTTCTAAAAACCGTGCAAAAATATAGGATATAAATGTTAAAAAGCAGTATCCTTTTAACGAAATTTGACGGTTGAAATTGCCCTTCCACTAAGTAGTTGAACACAAGCGATTTAGCTCCTTAGTATTTGATAATCAATTAGCCATAATTCATTTTTAACCTGACCTATGCGGATCCAAACCATACCGGCGATGTTATGCTGCTATTTTGCCGCCCTCAGCTGCAAATCGGGCTCCGGACGTATGCCTGCAGCCGAGCCGCTATGGTCCGATACCGGCAAAGGCATTGTTTCCGGGTACGCAGCCGCTACAGATACCATCCCGGCCACGCTGGCATTACCATCCTACAATGAACTGCGTTATACCAAAACAGAAGTCGTAAAGGCCGCACCCGGCACAAAATCAGTCCTTTTTAACAGCACGGGCACCCAACTGTTTGCCATGAACCTCGAGGGCATGAGCATCTACCAGTTTGACCGCAACAGCCGAAGTGTAACCCGCGAGTTCAAATTCAAACCCACACGCGGTACCGGCTGGGACTATGAAACCGATAAGCCCATTCCCTCCTATGAAGAAAAGCCTGTGGAGGCCTGCCTTAGCCACGATGATAAATGGCTCTGGGTTTCACTTCACAACGCAGAAGGTATTGTAGCCATACGTGTCGATTCACTGTCAGCCAATAAACATTCCGGACAGGTCATTGCTCCCCGTGCCGTTCTGAAAAAAATTACTGTCATCGAACGTGGCAGTACCGGGCGCGATTCTTTTCAGGTACCGCTGATCCGAACCGGTAAAACACCCAAAGTCATCGCGCGCACCGCCAGTAGCAGCCATCTGCTGGTCAGCAACTGGCATTCGTATAACGTGAGTGTGCTGAGCACTCATCCCGAACGGTTTCCTTATGCCACGGTGATTGATACCATACCCGTACCCGCCATTCCCCGGGGCATCGTAGTCGACGACCGCAACCAGCGCTCTTTTGTGGCCATTATGGGTGGAGCCAGCCTGATGTCCGTCAATAACAATGTGTGGATGAAAGAAAAGGACCTTACCGTGGCTTCCAATCCCCGGCACCTGGTCATCGACAGCAGTGGGCGGCTTTTTGTATCCTACAACAGAGTGGGAAAAATTGCCTGTATCGACCCCAATACCGGCGAAACATTATTTACTGCCTCTACTGCAGCTCAGCCACGCACTATCATCCTTTCCAAAAATCACCGCTTCCTGTTTGTAACCTGCTATAGCAGCGATAAACTGGAAGTATTCCGGATAAATGATGATAGCTTTACCCGCATTGCCTCACTGCCCTGCCCCGGCCACCCTGTGGGTGTGGATATTTATGAAAATGAATCTAAACTGGAAGCATGGGTTTGCAGTTATACTACCGGAAAGATCAGTGTATTTAACTTTGAAAAAACAAAATGACAGGACAATGTGCTGATATGCTAATGTGCTGATGAATTTGAAGATTTGATGATTTGAAAATTTGAAGATTACAGACGACAATGTGCTGTCAACTGTCATCTGTCAACTAAACTTATTACTGACTAATGAAATTTTCTCACTTACACGTCCATACCCAATTTTCGCTGCTGGATGGAGCTGCATCCATTCAGAACCTCTATAAGAAAGCTATTGCCGATAATATGCCTGCGCTGGCCATCAGCGACCACGGCAACATGTTTGGTGTCTTTGAATTTGTAGCCGAAGCCTATAAGCATAAAGATGAGAATGGCAAGGTGAAAGTAAAACCGGTTGTAGGCTGCGAATTTTATATCACCGCCAACCGCCACCAGAAAACATTCACCAAAGAACAAAAAGACGTTCGCCATCACCAGATACTGCTGGCTAAAAATGAGCAGGGTTACCGCAACCTGGTTAAACTTACTTCACTTGGCTTCATAGAAGGCATGTACAGCAAGTACCCGCGCATCGACAAAGAACTTATTCTTAAATATCATGAAGGACTGATTGCCACAACCTGCTGCCTCGGCGCTTCTGTACCACAGGCCATTCTTCGCAAGGGTGAAGATGAAGGCGAAAACGAATTCAAATGGTGGCTCAACATTTTCCAGGACGATTTTTATGTAGAGCTGCAACGCCACGGCATGGCAGAACAGGATAAAGTAAATGAGGTACTGATCCGTTATGCACGCAAATACAATGTAAAGATCATTGCCAGTAACGACAGTCACTACGTAGAGCAAAGCGACTTCAATGCCCACGACATCCTGCTTTGTATCAATACCGGCGAAAAGATCAGCACACCCGCCATGCGCGATTTTGCGGATGACGATGTCAATATCAAAGGCAAACGTTTTGCCTTCCCCAACGACCAGTTCTATTTCAAGAAAACCGCTGAGATGAGTAAGGTATTTGGCGATTTGCCCGAAGCAATCGACAATACCAACGAAATAGTAGACAAGGTTGAACTGCTGAACCTCAAGCGCGATATCCTGCTCCCCTATTTCCAGGTACCCAGCGAGTTTTCTTCGCAGGATGAGTACCTCGAACATATCACCTGGAAGGGTGCGCATGAACGTTATACAGAGATCACTCCCGAGATCGATGAACGGATTCGCTTTGAGCTGTTCACCATCAGGACCATGGGGTTTGCCGGTTACTTTCTTATCGTGAGTGACTTTATACGCGCCGGGCGCGAGATCGGTGTATTCATTGGCCCGGGCCGCGGTTCTGCTGCAGGATCGGTAGTAGCCTTCTGTACAGGCATTACCAATATTGACCCCATAAAATACAACCTGCTGTTCGAACGGTTTCTGAACCCCGACCGTAAATCGATGCCGGATATCGATACCGACTTTGATGATGAAGGCCGGCAGAAAGTAATTGACTATGTAGTAGAAAAATATGGTAAAAACCAGGTAGCCCAGATCATCACCTATGGCACCATGGCGGCCAAAATGAGTATCAAGGACGTAGCCCGGGTTATGGACCTGCCGCTGGCAGAGTCAAATATTCTTGCCAAAATGGTACCCGATAAACCGGGTATCGAACTACGCCGCGTTCTGCATGCGCCCATGCGTGCAAAAGAGGGCGAAAAATCGCTTGAAGAAAAAGACGGCCTGGGTTCTGAAGACCTGGAAACAGTAAAACGCCTCCGCGATATTTACGCCCAGACAGATACTCCTGCCAGTAAAGTACTGCACGAAGCAGAACGTCTCGAAGGGTCGGTCCGTAATACCGGTATCCACGCAGCCGGCATCATCATCGCTCCCAAAGATCTGACAGAACTGCTGCCCGTATCCATTGCCAAAGATTCTCCGCTCTGGGTTACGCAGATAGAGGGCAACGTGATCGAAGAGGCGGGCGTTATCAAGATGGACTTCCTGGGGCTAAAGACCCTTACCATCATCAAGAATGCCCTGCAAATGATCAAACAGAATCATGGAGTGGAGATTTCCATTGACGACATTCCGCTCGATGATCAAAAAACATACGAACTCTACCAGCAGGGTGCTACGATAGGTACGTTCCAGTTCGAAAGTCCCGGTATGCAAAAGTACCTGCGGGAGCTGAAGCCGGATAAATTTGGTGACCTCATTGCCATGAACGCCCTGTACCGCCCCGGCCCCATCGCTTATATCCCCAACTATATTGAGCGTAAACACGGCCGCGAAGCCATTGTGTACGATCTGCCCGAAATGGCCGAATACCTCGAAGAAACGTACGGTATCACCGTGTACCAGGAACAGGTGATGCTGCTGGCACAGAAACTGGCCGGTTTCAGCAAGGGAGATGCCGACGTATTGCGGAAGGCCATGGGTAAAAAGCAGAAGGCCGTACTCGACAAAATGAAGGCTCAGTTTATTAAGGGAGCCTCTGAAAAATCGTTCCCCGAAGACAAACTGGAAAAGATCTGGACCGACTGGGAAGCATTTGCACAATACGCCTTCAACAAGTCACACTCGACCTGTTATGCATTTGTAGCTTACCAAACGGCTTATCTCAAAGCGCACTATCCGGGCGAATATATGTCGGCCGTACTGAACAACGCCGGCAGTATTGAAAAGATCACCTTCTTTATGGAAGAGTGTAAGCGCATGGGTATTAAAGTACTGGGCCCCGATATCAACGAATCACGCAAAGGCTTTGCTGTTGCCAAACCAGGCGAGATCCGTTTTGGACTGGGAGGCCTGAAAGGTGTGGGCGAAGGTGCTGTAGACAACATCATCGAAGAACGGGCAAAAGACGGTGCATTTTCCAACATATTTGAATTCATCAAACGTATCAACCAACGGGCCGTAAATAAGAAAACACTCGAAAGCCTTGCCTATGCAGGTGCCTTTGATTGTTTTCCCGAACATCACCGGGCACAGTATTTCGCACATATGGACAATGAAACCATGACCGGTCTCGAAAAGATCATCAAATACGGTCAGGTAATTGCCGCACAAAGTGCCACAGCCGGTGCCACCCTGTTTGGGGATATGCCCATGGATATGGAAATACCGGCACCACGCCTTCCTGACTGCAAACCCTGGTCGCTGACAGAGCAGCTGGATCACGAAAAAGATGTAACAGGTATGTTCCTGAGTGGTCACCCGCTCGATCATTATAAGTTTGAACTCAGGCATTATGGCATTACGAGTATTGCAGATTTTAATGAGTTCAGGGACACCATCAAGATGCAATCCAATCCCGGCCGTATTTTCCGGATACTGGCACTGATCACCGGTGCAGACCACCGTACGGCGCAAAACGGAAATAAATTCGGCCGTTTTATACTGGAAGATTATTCGGGCAAAACAGAAGTATCCCTGTTTCGCGAAGACTATCTGCGTCTGTCTCCATTACTGATCCAGGGCACCGCCGTTTATATTACCGGATTTCTCAAACCAAGGTTCAATAAAGAGGAATTTGAGTTTAAGATCAGCACAGTATCACTGGCCGAATCGCTTAAAAAGAGCCAGACCAAACAATTGCTGATTGAGATTCATCCCAAAGATGTAAACCCCGAAATGATCAATTTCGTTTATAACAATATGCGCACCTATGGCGGCGGCAGCACTTCGCTGCGACTGATACTGAAGGAGCCGCGCCAAAACCTGCGTGTGAGCCTCGATTCAGGCAATAACCGTTTTGAAATGAATGATGAACTGATTGACTTCCTGGAAGCCCGGCCGGAATGGGATATACAGGTAATTGGCAACTAAAGCAGATAGATAAACCGCGTTAATGGATTGATAAAGAAATGTATACAAAAAGTTAGCGAAGGCCGATTCCTGACAGCTTAGCTTGTAAAAGCAGCCATATTGCCAAGTTTTGCACAACTTTCTGCCAACTTTGACTGTTATTTGAGACGGACTTAAATTTGCAGTCCTTTATCTGTAACAACAGAAAACAATAAAATTAAAATCAATACAATGGCAAAAGAATTCAATGATTCCAACTTCCAGGCCGATGTGCTGGCTTCTGAAAAGTTAACAGTAGTGGATTTCTGGGCAGAATGGTGTGGTCCCTGCCGCGCTATCGGTCCCGTTATCGAGGAACTGGCAAAGGAATATGATGGTAAAGTAAATATTGGTAAAGTGAATGTGGACAACAACCCACAGGTATCTACTAACTATGGTATCACTTCTATCCCTGCCATCCTGTTTATTAAAGGTGGCCAGGTTGTAGATAAACTCGTTGGCGCTCAACCCAAGAGCAACTTCGTTAAAAAAATTGAAGCGCATATCTAAGCAATCGCTCCTGATATTAAGAAAGGTCCGCTATAGCGGACCTTTCTTCTTTAATGCGATATTCGCGCCTTATTATCGGGCACATGTTTATACTTGAACAACAAGGGAAATATTATTCCAAGAAATAACGCATAACCAGCAAAACAAAACCAGGCACTGGACCAGTCCGTCACCCGCATGCTTGTACCATTAACCATTTCGGTATTGGTAAAATGATCTACCACCAGCCCGCTGGCATAACCACCGATCATAGCCCCCACTCCATTAGTCATAAACATAAAAAGGCCCTGAGCACTGGCTCTTATAGCGGTAGGAGCTTCTTTCTCAACAAAAAGTGAACCTGATACATTGAAAAAATCGAAGGCCATGCCATATATGATCATGGAAAGAATGAGGAAGATCAACCCTGTATCAGGATCTCCAATTCCAAATAGACCAAAGCGTAACACCCATGCAAAGATGCTAATAAGCATAACTTTTTTTATACCAAACCGATGAAGGAAGAAAGGAATAGCCAGTATAAACAGTGACTCTGATATCTGCGAAATCGACAGCGTAAGAATTTCATGTTTAACTACAAACGAATCCGGATAGGATCCGCTGAAACTTCCCAGGAAAGAGCCTCCAAACGCATTTGAGATTTGCAGCGCACCGCCCAAAAACATGGCAAAGAGAAAGAAAAAAAGCATTTTGCGATCCTTAAACAATACAAAGGCATTTAGACCAAGCGCCGTAACCCAGTTGCTGCTCTTTTTAGATCCCGCAGGTGGGCAATTGGGAAGTGTGAGTGCATATACACCAAGGATACAGGAGGAGACTGCGCTAAAAATCAACTGCACATTGGTATCCTTCCACCCGGTTAAGTCGACTATCCACATTGCTACAATAAAACCAACTGTACCCAGAGTACGAATAGGAGGAAATGCGTCTACAACCTGATAACCTCTTTGTTCAAGAATAATATAGGACACTGTATTATTAAGGGCGATTGTAGGCATATAAAACATGGAGTTAACCAGCATAACCCAAAAGAAAACGGTAGGATCTTTTACGGTAGAGGCCCACATCAGCGCTGCAGCCCCTGCCAAATGGCAAAATCCCAATACACGCTGAGCACTTATCCATTTATCCGCTACAATACCAAACAAAGCAGGCATAAATAAAGAGGCAATGCCCAGGGTAGAAAAAACCGCGCCTATCTGGGCGCCTGTAAAGCCAAGGTTGGCCCCGAGATATCTGCCAATAGAAATAAGCCAGGCTCCCCAAATAAAAAACTGGAGAAAGTTCATAATAGCTAACCGTACCTTAATATTCATGCAGCAGTTGTTTGATTATAAATAATAAAGCGCTGGTAAGATACAGATTTTAGTTATCGAAAAATGCGGGGTAAACCGGTCGGGCAGCGAACCAGCCGGGCGGGCTATTGTTAATATTCCATCGTACCTTTGCCGCGATCCTCAAAATTGATATCGACATGGACCATGTACTTTCTCCGGCCCTGCTGCAAGACAGCTCCGTGACACCCGAACTGGCCGCTATTGCCGCCAAAGTGCAACAGCAGCAACGCATTACTGACGAAGACGCCCTGCTCCTTTTTGAAAAAGCCAGCCTGCCTTTTGTAGGTGCCCTGGCTAACCAGATACGCGAGCGCCTGCATGGAGATACCACTTACTTCAATCGCAATTTCCATATCGAACCCACCAATGTCTGCGTCTATACCTGCCACTTCTGCAGCTACAGCCGGTTATATGCCCACCGCGATGAAGGCTGGGAACTGAGCCAGGAGCAGATGATGGATATTGTACGCAGCTATGATGGCAAACCCGTGACCGAAGTGCATATTGTAGGTGGTGTACATCCCAAGATGAACCTGGAGTTTTTTGCCGAACTCATGCGCAAGATCAAAGCCCATCGCCCCGATCTGCATATCAAGGGCTTTACCGCTGTAGAGCTTGACTATATGTTTCGCAAAGCAAAAAAGAGCGTTGCGGAAGGTATGCAATACCTGCACGAGGCCGGACTGGATTCCTTGCCCGGTGGTGGTGCAGAAATATTTCATCCCGAAGTACGCCAGCAGATCTGTGCCGATAAGGTGGATGGCGATGGCTGGCTGGCCATTCATGAAGCGGCTCATCAACTGGGCATGCATACCAATGCGACCATGCTGTATGGCCATATCGAAAACTATACCCATCGCATTGACCATATGCGCCGCCTGCGTGAACTGCAGGACCGCACGCATGGTTTCAATACTTTTATCCCGCTCAAATTCCGGAATGGCGACAATGACATGAGCCATGTAGCTGAAAGCAGCCTGGCCGAAGATCTGAAAATGTATGCCATTGCCCGCATCTACCTCGATAACTTCCCCCACCTGAAAGCCTACTGGCCCATGCTGGGGCGTCAAAATGCCCAGCTTACCCTGGCTTTTGGTGTAAATGATATTGACGGCACTATTGATGATACCACCAAAATCTACTCCATGGCAGGCTCCGAAGAGCAGACACCTGCCATGAATACAGCCCAACTGGTAACATTGATCCGCCAGGCTCGCCGCCGCCCGGTAGAGCGTGGCACATTGTACAATGTAATCAGGGATTACAATGATCTGTCAATTGAAGAAATCAATCAGAATCCACTGCTGAACTGATCCTTTGCCTTAAATCCTTTTTTCACCAGACCTGATAGCCTTTATCGGCCGGGCGAAATTATTTTTTCCGGCGCCGGTTTTATTTAGTATATTCCAATAACTAAAAAAAGCCATATGGAGAAGATATCATCTATCCTTGCCCGTAAGGGCGGCGGCGCTGTCAGTGTTACCCCGGGCACTTCTGTTTTGGAAGCACTCAAGATCATGGCTGATAAAAATATCGGCTCTGTAGTAGTGATTGACCAGGGACGTTACCTGGGCATAGTGTCTGAACGTGATTATTCCCGTAAGGTAATGCTGAAAGGCAAACACTCCAGCGATACGCCCGTGTCGGAGATTATGTCTGCCGGGTTGCCCGCTCTAAGCCCGGGCGACAGCATTGATCAGTGTATGACACTGATGACCCAGCACAATATCCGTTATCTGCCCGTATTTGAAGCTGGTCAGCTGGTAGGTATCATTTCCATGAGCGATGTGGTAAAAGCCACCATATTAGCGCAAAAAGAAACGATTAATCAGCTGGAGAATTATATACACCGTCAGAGTTAAGGCTTAAGATAAAAGGCAAAAGGTAGAGGGGACGTATTTCGTTTACCTTCTACCTTTTGCCTTATACCCTTCCTCAACACTCAGGCAGGCTCAATGGCACATGCACTGCCAGGCCGCCATCGGCTGTTTCCTTATATTTATAATTCATATCCTGAGCGGTATCCCACATGGTTTTGATGACCGCATCGAGTGAGACTTTGGCAAAATCGGGTGTGCTTTGCATGGCCAGTTGCGAAGCTGTGATAGCTTTTATAGCCCCCATAGTATTACGTTCTATACAGGGTACCTGTACCAGCCCGCCAATAGGATCGCAGGTCATGCCGAGGTGATGCTCCATCGCAATTTCGGCCGCCATCATCGCCTGCCGCTGGCTTCCCCCGCTCACTTCTGTAAGCGCCGCCGCCGCCATGGCAGATGATACACCAATCTCAGCCTGACATCCACCCATAGCTGCAGAAATAGTGGCGCCTTTTTTGAAAATGCTGCCTATCTCGGAAGCAGTCAGTAAAAAACGGATAATCGCTTCATCGCGTCCCGTGCCGGTACGTTCCGGACAAACAAAAGCTACGTAATACATAAGCACAGCCGGAATCACACCCGCCGCACCGTTGGTAGGCGCTGTTACCACCCGTCCAAATGAGGCATTCTCTTCATTAACCGCCAGCGCAAAACAACTTACCCAGTCGAGGATATACTGAAAGGTTTGCGGCCGGTTACAGATTTGCTGTACCCATTCTTCAAAATTTGCATAGGTTGCTTCTCCAATCAGTCGCCTATTGAGTTGCGCTGCACGGCGGGTTACCTGCAGGCCACCGGGTAATGTGCCGGTAGTATGGCAACCACGGTAAATACATTCGCGCATTACTTCCCAGATATGAAGTATTCCTGCTTTCGTTTCTTCTTCTGATCGCCAGGCATGTTCATTTTCGGCTACGATCTCGTGGATAGCCAGGCCGGTTTTAATGCACCAGTGCAGCAGATCACCGGCTGTGTGAACAGGAAAAGGCAATTGCACGAGTGAGCCCGCAGCACGTTCTTCACCTTCACATACCACAAAGCCCCCTCCGGTTGAGTAATAAGTTTCCTGTATGCTGTTGCCATTATGCAGGGTGGCTATAAAACGAAGTGCATTGGAATGAAATGGGAGTCTTTCGGCAAAAAGAAATTCAATATCCTCACGCGGATCAAAACTTATTTCATGCCTGCCTGCCAGCAGCAGTATTTTCATGCGGGCGATATCGCTGATCTTGTTATGTATCTGATCTACAGCAAAAGTTACCGGATCATCGCCACTGAGGCCAAGTTGTACCGCGATGTCTGTACCGTGTCCGATTCCTGTTTTGGCCAGTGAGCCATACAGTAATACGCGAAGGCTGGCTACCTGGTTAAGGATATTCCGGTTTTCGAGCACTGCAAGAAACCGCTGGGCGGCGCGCCATGGTCCCAGTGTATGCGAACTGGATGGCCCCACCCCTATTTTAAACATATCAAATACTGAAATAGGCTCGTATGACAAAGCAATAATTTATAAAACAAAAGTACAACTAAAAAGCCTTGTACCGGGAAAGGTACAAGGCTCATATACAGTAGGTATCGGTTGCCGACTACTGGACGTCGACAAGCTGAACATCAAAAAACAGTGGTGTATTGCCCGGTATGGCTCCCCGACCAGTGCAGCCATAAGCCTGAGATGAAGGGATGATGAGTTTAATATGACCACCTTTTTTAATCAGTGGCAGACCAATACGCCATCCTTCAATCAGATCACTCAATGGCCAGGCCGGATTTTCAGCCGTATTATTGGGTGTTGTTTGCTGGCTGAAAATCTGGTTATCCAGGAAACGACCTGTATAGGTGATCACTACTTTAGAAGTAGCCGTTGGCGCAGCGCCTGTACCTTCATCGATGATTTCATAGTATAATCCGGTACTATGAACCGTTGGAGTAATACCATTAGCAGTAGCATAAGCCTGCAACTGGGCCGCTTCACTTTGCGGAGATTTGGATTTGCATCCATCTTTCTTACAGCCGGGCGCCATTGCAACCAGCACACTAAACGCGAGAAACAGTTTCAATTTTTTCAAGACACTACATTTTAAAATTCACAGTAAAATTTATCACACCTAGCTTGACAACGATCGGCCAGAAAGCGCTGCAACCAATTGCCAATTTCAGTTTTTTTCTTTGCGGGCCTGCAGCTCACGATATCGCTGCTCATGCTGATCCCAACGATGCCTAGCGGAAAATACGGCAATAAAAACTATTATTCCTATTGCTGCCAGCAACAGTACAACAAAACCCGAGCTATCTGCCCGGAACTGCATATCGGCCCGGCGGTACCAGCCCGACAGAAAATTGGCAAAAGTGGCCACTACCAGTATAATTCCCAGGGGCAGGCCCCAGATCATATGCTGCCATGTGCGGCGTTTACGCGTCCTGTTCTGCTCCCAGTATTCCATAAACCGGGTTTCCTCATCGGTCAGTTTCATAACGCAAAAATAAAACATAAGACGCTCAGATACTTGCAGCTGCCAGATGAATTAATTATATTGTGCCAACTAATTGCAAAGGCTGTGAAATTAGCAACCTTACTAACCCAATATCTTTATGTACACCACCGGCTGGACCTGCCCGGCATTGGTAGTTTTATCCTCGATCCGGCTGTTGCAAGCCAACTGGCTACTGCCCGCCCCAATCAGCTGCTGACAGATGGTATACAATTTGAATATAACCCGTCTCTTCCTGAATCGCCCGAACTGATTGCCTATATTTCTGCGCAAAGCGGCAAAATGAAGGCACTGGCCAGTTCCGATCTCGAATCACATATACAGCTGGCTCATCAGTTTCTGAATATCGGCAAACCCTTCCATTTTGAAGGAATCGGCACACTTACCCGCCTTAAACCAGGGGAATTTGAATTTATTGCCGATCCCTTACAGGCCCCCGACCGTAAGAAGGAGAGTCAGTCGAGAGAAAGCAACAAAAATTCGACAAAAGAGGAGCAATCGCCCCGTTACGAATCATTCCTGACAGAAACAAAACCCAGCCAGGGCTGGCGCAAACCCTTAATTGCCCTGCTCGTTTTAGCAGGCCTGGGCCTGGCTGTGTGGGGCGGATATGCTATCTCTAAAAAATCACGTCAGCCTAAAGAAGAAGTCGTCAACGAAACGCCCGTCCAAAATAATACACTTCCGCTTGCAGATACCACCACAAAGCAGGTAACCGACAGTATTCCGCCTGTGCCCGTAGCCACACCTGCTACCAATGATCTGTACAAATATGTACTGGAAGTATCTAACCAAAAACGAGCGCTCAAACGCTACAATCAATTGCGCACCAATCTCTGGGATGTAAAGCTGGAAACAAAAGACTCCGTGAGCTACAAACTTTTTGTACTACTCCCCGGCGCCGACACTACCCGCATCGCAGATTCACTGACTGTGTTTCTGGGAAGAAGAGTGTATATCGAGAAATGATGTGCTAATGTGCTGATGTGCTAATGCCAGGTCAGGCAAATCGATCGCCTAAGCACTTTTTGTTTTATACCGGTTTAAAAAAGAATTAAATATAATAATGAGTCCTGTTTTAAAACTCATCAGCACATCAGCACATTAGCACATCAGCAAATTATTTATAACTTTTCCCCCACTGTCCCGTCAGATAAAGAAAAACACATCTGACATGAAATCATTTTTAGTACTGATGCTGGCTATTGCACTGGCAGGAAGCCGCTGCGCGGCCCAATGCGACAAAGAATTTATATTAACCACCTCACTGGTAGAATACCTCAATCCCGCCTACGAGGTGGAGCGTACAATGGACGACAACAGCAGTATCCGTATTGGCCGCGATTCTGTCACTATCACACCGCAACACGACCCCGCACTCACTGGAGCTGTCACACAATTTACCTGCAACTGGCAAACGCCCTGGATCGATGGCCGGTCTGTTATTAAAGTCCGCTTTAATGATCGCGGACAGGATACGCCAATCACCCTGATACTGGAAGCCAAAAACGGCCACCTCTCACTCCTCATTCTCTTTGATAATAAGCCGGAGCGGATCATACGCATCTGGCCGACGGTGAAGAAGTAGTATAAAGGGTTTAAAGAGTATAAAGTGTTTAAAGGGTATAAAGCGTTTGAAGTGAGATAAAACCATTTGCGCACTGGTACATCAGCACATTGTTTTATTGTTAAACTTATTAAACCCAATGTCGTTTAGTTAAGGTTTTTTGGGAGCTAAGCGTTGTGTTGTTATTTTTGGGTTGATTAAAAAAACAGCAGGATTATAGGGTAAACTGTCTTACGAACATAAAACAACTGATTGAAGATGATCAATACAAAGGCCGTTGCCGAGACGGCGCTAAAGGATTTACCCGAGACTGCAAACTGCCTTTCTCCCATTTACTGATTTTAATTTCGCGTGGCTTAATGAGTTCGGTACAACGTGAACTGGATGATTTTTTTGCCCAGATTCTGGATCAGGACTACAGTATTAGAGAAGTCACCAAAGGTGCCTTAAGTCAGGCACGGGCCAAGTTAAAGCCGGAAGCCTTTGTAGAAATGAATGCGGTGGCCTGCCGGGATTTTTATGCCGGAGCTCCTTATTTGTTATGGAATAATCACCGGCTGCTGGCCGTGGATGGCAGTACCCTGCAATTGCCCGACCATCCCAGCACGCATCAGGAGTTTGGTATACATACCACGGGTCGGAGTGGCGTTGCTAAACGATGTATGGCCAGTACCTCGATTGTCTATGATGTATTGAACCTGTTAACGCTGGACGCGGTGATCGATCGGTATGCAGTGTCTGAACAAGTATTACTTCGCCAGCATCACCTGCGGCAGGTGGCCTTTTTACCGGGCGATTTATTGTTACTGGATCGTGGTTATCCCAGTGTAGGACTGTTGTATGAGCTCAGTGAACGACAAATTGGTTTTTGTGTTCGTTTGCGGGGAGACTGGTGGCTGCAGGCGCGGGAGATGCTGGAGAAGGGAGAAACGGATAAAATCGTTACGTTTCAACTGAACAGTAAAGACCTGCATTTACAGCGGCAATACGCCAGTAAAGCGCGTACCGTTCGTTGCCGGCTGGTAGTGGTGGAGTTGGAAACAGGAGAAAAAGAAGTGTTGTGTACGTCGTTAACAGATACAACGATTTATACCCGGGAAAGCCTGAAGGAACTCTATCATTTACGGTGACAGGTGGAAGAAGCCTATAAACTGTATAAATGCCGGTTACGCTGGGATAACTTCTCCGGCAAAACGGCGCGCAATGTGAAGCAGGACTTTTATGCCAAAGTGTTTATGATGAGCATCTGTGCCTGCCTGTCTCACCCCATTGAGCAAAAGGTACGTCAGGAAAGTCAGGCGGCTAAGAACCGACATCCCCGGCAGATCAACCGAACCAGTGCGCTGGCCTTTTACCGGAAAATCTGGGTATATCTGTGGATAAAACCAAAACCAAAAATACTGGCCATCCTGAGTAAGTTCCTGGCTAAAACAACGGACATCGTTCGACCAGGAAGAAAGTTCGAACGAAAGAAACTACCCAAAAAACCGCCTTCCATGCAATACAAACAACTGTAGCCTTAACTAAACGACATTGGGTTTAAAGAGTATAAAGTGTTTAAAGGGTGTAAAGCGTTTAAAGTGAGATTAAACCATTTGCGCACTGGTACATCAGCACATTGTTTTATTGTTAAACTTATTAAACCCTTTAAACACTTTATACTCTTTATACTTTTCACTTCCCCTGCCTCGGATCAAAACAGTTTTTCAGCACCAGGCAATTATAGCTATACTGAATACTACCGGCTTCGTTCGTAATCTGGCCGGCACGGCGATTCATCTCCAGGATGGTTTCGTAGCCGCCTGCCTGAGCCTCGGCCAGCGCCAGCTTCATACGGTCAGATAAGGGCTTATTGTTGTAAGCAGCAACAAAATCATCTACCTTTTTAAAGATATTGACATAAGCATCTACATAACGTGCCCAAACCTGACGCTGCTTCGCAATATAGTCCTGCCCTATCCAGAAATCCAGCGCCTGCTGCGCAAATCCCACCCTTTCTGCGCCCTCTTTCCTTGCACCATACTCTGAGTCGCGAACGGTTGGCAAGGCGTCCATTTTTTCCTTTACCCATTTTTGCACAGCCGCCTGATCCTGTTGCCAGGCCTGTTCATACCGTTTGCTCATTTCATTGATTGGAGCCATGGCATTCTCTGCCTCCTGTTGTATTTGTTTACCAAAATCATGAATACGTTTTAGTTCGGCCGCCTCCTGCTGATCAGAAGAAGGTTCGCGGTTAACAGTCTGTTGTGCGCTCTCCGGACCTTTGCCACCATAATAACGCTCCTGAAACTTCCGGTATTCTATCTGTTTCTCTTCATTATTCATGGCTTCATAGCGGCGGCGGTAATCAGTATTCACCATCAGTTCTTTGGTAAATGCCTGAGCAGCTTCATCACTCTGCCCCATTTTAGAATTTCCGGCCATTTGCATGGCGAGCGCCTGCCGTTCAGCCGGAGTCATCTTCCGGATCTCCTCTGGTGAGTACCCGCCTGTCTTATTCATCACAGCCTGACTGGCCGCCTGCTTACGCTGCGATTCCGACATTTTTTCTACAACACCGGCTCCACCCATTTGCTGCAGCATAGCGTTCTTATCCGCATCCTGCTGATACATTTTTTTTACTGCGGCTTCGCCTCCCTGCTTATAAGTGCGGGCCAGTTCTGTCTCATTCGCCGTTTGGCGGGCGGTTTCCTGCGCCTGCTTCTGTGCAGTGCGGATCTGTTCTCCATACCGTTCGTTTTCGCGGGGATCGCCATTAAATGCAGGCAGGGGCATTTTGGGTGGAGGTATCGCTTTTAATAAGGTAATACGGTCCGACTCGCCGGGTAGCGATTTAAATACAATAGGAGCCGAATAGTCTGTGCTGTACAATTGATCGCGCCGGGTCCTGATATCGCCCTGCGTATTGAAATACTCTATCAGCTTCTGCGAATCATTCTTCTGCGATACATACAGCCCCTTTTTTTCCAGTTCCATCAACTTATACATAAAATCATCGGCCAGCTGACGGGTTTGTTTTTCCCGTTGTGCAGCTGCGACTGACGGAACCTGAGCAAGAGTTTTATGTAGGTTAATAGCGAATATAAATACAATGATACGCTTAAGTATTTTCATACCAGACCGATTTAGTTTTATTGCATAAAAGATGCAAAACTAAATTGGCTACTCTCGTATGTCTACAGACATCGGTATCAATTGCCTGAGATATGTCATGAGTTGCTCCAACTGAGGGATAGTTAGTTACAAGAGCTCGTTAGCCGCGATGATTCTTACCTTTTCACGGGAAAACAGGCTTCCACTCCATAATTACAAACCGGAATCTGGTAAGAAGACATAGAAACCTGTTCGGCTCGGGTACGACGCGATGTATAGGGTTCGCCATAAATTGGCTGACGTGTAAGACTCCCATCGTAGCCGATCAATGCTGCTACTAAACGCGTTTTATCTATCCGTACATATTTGGCCTTTTGGCTAGTTACATCCTGCTTTAGGTTATCCTCCGAATCATAATAGAGCACCAGCAGCCTGTCCGCTTCTATCTGCAAGTGATACCCTCTCGAAAAATCGCCCATAGTAAATATGGTGTATTTGGGTACGCGGGTAAACACAAGCCCGTCCGAAGCAAATCTGACATTCAGCAGATTGCGGCTGTGTACCATAGCAGGGGTACGTGAGTTGGCAGACGGAGTAGCACCTTCATTGAATTCGATCAGTAAATCAGGCACCTTATCTGCTGTATAAAAAAACTGTGTCCCCCAGAAACGGTTAACGCCATATTTTCTATCCTTTGTAGAAGCAAGATCATCATCCGCCAGTTGTTCTACCAGCCTCTCCGGAAATTTATGCTTAGTAAAAGGGTCCATTGTGCCTGTCTGCATATTAATACTTCCCTGGTAAATACCTACACAATTATATGAGCCATCCACGTACCCGCCGGTTATATGTATTTTACTTCCGGCTTCATCAACCAACAGCCCAACCATATTTACGCCCATATCTTTAACAGGCATATCACACCATGTGGGGTTGGGTTTTTCTTTTAATATCGTTACATATCCGTCATTTCTATGGGTATAACCCAATGCTACTTCTCCAGCATTATTTACTACCAGCGATTGCATCCAGTTACGATCCAGCTTATCCAGTTCGGGATTTTGATACCATTTCCTTTCCAGCCCGCCATCAAACACGCCTATGCTAAACTTTGATTTATGATTGATGATCATAAATGATATCCGCTGTCTGTCGGGCGATATAGAACTATGTACATTAAATGTATATCCTCTTGCACCTACCGCTCCGCTCTTGAGTTGATGTTCTTCAGCACTGATCAATACCCTGGGTTCGCTCAGCTCAAGCGTTTGGGGATTGATTTCAATTGCGACCAGACTCCCTCCCTTAAAATCATCAACCGGCAATAAATTAACAAGCCATAGTTTGCCACCAAATACAAAAAATTCCGAGTAGTATGCCCCAAACTCTTTTTTACTCCCAAACTCCACTTCTTTTTCCTTTACCATATTGGAATTGTACCGATACAGTACATATTCGTTCCAACGGGATGAATATGTAGTCATGGCACGGCCTTTCTGAATGGTCCGAAGGCCTACGAAACCTCCTCCGGGCACTTCAAGTACCTGAGACGATTCAAATGTGTAGGGCTCGCCTCCAGGCATTCCCTTTTTACCTGGTTGTGCATAACCAAAAGCCAGGTAAATACAAAAATAAAGGGTGGCAATAATTTTTCTCATAACGCTTCAATAACTGAAGCAACAAAATACAATATGATGCAGAAAAAGACAAGCCTGTAAACAAATTATCAATGAACTAATTCGCTTACAGACCTGATCAGATATAAACTTTCCACAAAAGAAGAAAAGTTTAACGGAAAGATGCTCCCGGTTACAAGTTTACGCCTCTTTTGCGTAATTAATCATCCAGCTTATTCCAAACTTGTCGATAAAGGTACCAAAATAAGATCCCCAGAAAGTATCGGTCAGTGCCATCACTATCTGGCCACCGGCAGAAAGACCGGCAAAGAGACGGTCGGCTTCTTCGCGGCTATCGGGGTGCAGCGAAATATGCACGTTATTGCCTTTATGTAGTACATGCCCGGCAGAGGGCAGTGTATCGGAAGCCATCAAGGTAGCTCCGTTACCAATAGGCAGTGAGATGTGCATAACACGGTTTTTTTCACCGGCCGCTAACCCGTCCATACCAGGCGCTTCACCCATACGATGTATGCCGCCCACAAATTCGCCGCCAAATACGGACCGGTAAAAATTAAATGCTTCTTCGGTATTGCCGTCAAAATTCAAATAGGGATTCATCCGTACCATAACTAATTCATTTATTTCATTTAAAGATATAATTAATAACCCCGCCCTTCCGCAAAAGCCGGAAGGGGAAAGAAGAAAAGCCGACAAAACAGGTAAAAAAGGAGGTCAGCTTGATTTTACCCTTCAATTTCGCACTCCAGGAAAATCTCATTCTTAAATTTCTCATTCAGTTTTTTCATCGCCGTTTCATTAGTCTTTTTTATCGTAACGCGATCGGTCTTCATATTGGCCAGTATTTTCAGATGATCGCCATTGACAAAGAGTTTACCCCTGCATTTTTTTAGCAGCTCGGCACTCAACAAGTCATTGGGCATGGTATTGAGCCAGCCATCGTTGATTTTTTTAAAATCGAGTGTGGCCATCGCGGTAAGCTCATCGCTGGTCATCAGATCAAGCCCCAGATGTGTGGCCGTTCCATTATGACTGAGGTGATGTCCTACTTTATAAAAAACAGTTTTTTCAAGCAGGTAAGAAATATCTTTTTTCACCAGATCCCCTTTAATCTTCACTGGCCACTTCAGCCCCATATGCCAGCTTTTCCAGTTACCCAACTCAGCATCGGCAGGAAAAAGCAGTACGCGTTCTGATCCCTCAAACTGAATAGCCAGGGCAAGACTGGTATTGTTGATACTGCGTTCGTAACGCATAGCCAGGCTGCCTGCACTGTATAACCAGTCATAATCGATCTTTCGCCAGTCGCCCTCTTTTTCATACTTATTCCGTAAAGCATTGGACCGGTTATCTAACTCATACTCGGAATCAAATGGCAGTTTGGCCGACTGATCCGTTACAGAAGTGGCATCGAGTGCAGAAAGAAAGGCAAAATCTTTCCGGCTCGGTGATTCCCGCTGTTCATAATTATCTTCTTCATTCTCGGTTTCATTAAGCAGGTTATAGTCTTTGGGCGGACCTAAGACATAAAACCGGATACCAGGCGCCCCTGCCAGGCCAGAGCGCACATCGCCCGGCTCCAGCAGATCTACATCCGTATCGGGTTTTATGACCAGAAATTCTTTGAACTTTTCAACCATGGTAGGCAGAGGCTGCCCGGCAGATGCTTTCAGAAAATTCAGTTCGTTGAGAGAGCTTAAAGAGTGAATAAATTTCTTTTTGCCCGCTATCATAAGCCCACTGTTCATTTCATCTTTCAGTATTTTTTCATAATACTGCCCCTTATCCAGGCTCTGAAGCCGCGATACTGCAACATTCAGCGCTTTACTGACTTCACTCCTGTTTTTGCGATAGTCGTTGGCAATAGCATCTTCATCATTTTCGGTCCAGGCAAACCAGACTTTTTTAAAAGTAAACGCATCAAAAAAATGTTTTGCCTTGTCAAACCCGTTGATATGATCAGCATGTTCATGTGTCACCACCAGCAGGTCAATCACGCCGCCTGTTTTATCCTGAATATCGCCAGCAACTTTTTCAAACTGTGCTTTACCTCCGTGAATAAATCCGCAGTCGATCATCATATTAAAACTCACCCGACTGCCTTTTTTGAACTGCAGTAAAAAGCAATCGCCGGTGCCGCCCTTATACATTCTGACAGCAATTTTATTAATACGGGTTGTACTTGCTTTTGCCATAGTTTCAATTAATGCGTGTGAAGAAAATGAAATGGTTCGTTCATGGTGTTGCCGGGCCCCAGGCCGAAATAAGCCTGAAACTGGCTCTGTGTATATTTTTCACCATGCAAATGTTTATACAGACCAATACACCGGCTTTCATCCAGCTCACGTATACCTTCATCCAGCAGCCGTGTATTCAGCAAGGGCTTCGAAATAGCATACTTCAACTGCAGCGTATCCAGATCAAATATGAGAGTACACCCGCCGCTTACCATCATGCTGCCTTCTTTTCTGCCTGGTGTAATCTTATAGCCTGTTTTGTCAGGTACAATGGTAATCCATGCCCGCTGCACCAGTGTCACGATGATCTGATTAACCTGTGCACCATTAGGCCCCACGCGGGAAGCCAGGTGCAGCGATTGCACAAATACGGAAGGCCAGTCTTTTCCATCCAGTTCATACGCTTCTGTAGCATCAATGCCCAGCCGGTTCGCACCCTGTGTAAATAAGAGGCCGGTCAGCTTTTCGAATTCGAATGAATTATCGAATTTTTTCAGTAACCGGCGGTGAAGACCATAAATTGTTTTCAATCCCCGGCCATACTGTCCAGCGATATATTTTTTATTAATGGCAAATATTTCACTTCGCTTCTTCCTGTTCATAATCTCGGCCCGGTATTCATGCAAAAAATCAACAATGATTTTTATAGGACCGCTTATAGTGCCGGTACTAAGAGCCGGATAAGCCACACTATCGACAGAGAGATGCTTGATGCCGGTTGGATAAATACCTCTCTTCCGGAAAGCATCAATAAATGCAAGCCGGTAATCGCGGTTGTCGTCTTCTATCAGGTCGGTATCGGCAGTGATAATACCGCGTAAAAAATCGCCGAATGTAATATCTACCGGCGGACAGTAATCAAGCGCCCTGATACACATATTGAGCACATGCTGGGCTGTTTTAGATGCTTCAGCTGCCAGCCTGTTTACCAGATCGGGATTCAACTCACCCTGGGGCAGTATACCGGATCCGTTGCTGGCTATCCGCAGGAGGTCACCGATACGGCTTTTATATATGGAAAGAAATGCTTCGAATATGGCTGACACCAGTATGGAGCCACGCTGATGCGGTTCCATGATGGTACGATATTCATTACCCGTAGGCACTTTTGGGGTCCACTTCTTAGTCTGGGGATCAATAGTACCAATCGCATCGCGTAAAGCGCCATAATTACCGATGGCAATTCCAAACTCCTGGGCCAGTTTTCCTAACAGGTTCTGGGATGTGAGATCACCCCGGGTAGCGGCAATCTGACTTTTCAGCACATTCGGAAAAGTGAAATGCTGAAACAGGGCTACTATATCTGAAAATGCTTCATGAAAGGCGAGCACATCCGAATTGCTGTTCTCAATATAGGTACGATGCAATCCATCGAGAATGGCATGGGTGGTTTCATGGGCAATGATATCATGGCTGAGGCAGGTAAACGTAAGATTATCGGGCATCTGCAGGGTTATATCGGCCGGTCTTGCGGCAAAATAACCAAACAGCAACGCTTTCTTTTGCGGTGAATAAAAGGCATTGGCCTCCCGCATCGCATGGGGATATATCCGAAGTGTGGGCACATATTCGTCTACAATCTTTCGTTTGACCGTTGCACTTTTTTTCTTGCGGCCCGAAGATTTTCCTTCATCCGCTATTTCCTCTTTTACTACCTGCCGGGGGCTCCACAATACGGGCCGTCCAAGGCCAGCTTCAAAATTTTTTATGGTAGTCATCGCTACAGCATATACCATCTGCTGATGAAACTGCGGATTACTGCCGGAAGGAGTAAGCCCATCCTGCGCCAGAATGTAGGGATGATCCAGATCTACCGGCGCATAAAACTTCTCTACAGTTGGATCATAGTCGATCACTTCCACATATTCGCCCACGGGACCCGGATGCAGTTTCTTTTCCGGATCTGTATCATCCCTGTCTTCCCAGGGCACTTTATAGGTAATATCGTTTATCAATGCAGTATCCAACTGCAATGACAAAGAAGGGTCAAACGCATACCCTCTTAATTTTCTGAAAGGCGGTTTTCTTATCATATTAGAACAATGAAGGACAATAAAGTTTTACCTGCAGCTCTGTTAGTGCCTGTGCCTGTTTGATCAGGCAATCCACCTTACGGCGGCTCAGCGCAGTGAGATTGGTGCCTACAGTACGTGCTATCTCTCTCTCCTCCTCTGTAGGTCTGGGAATAGCGGCATAATCAAGCCGCTGTTTGAGATATATCTCGATCTCCTCTTTGAATGCACGTGGATCGGCAACCCATTCCGGCGGCAGTGCATGTGCTGCTATAACCTGCTGTGTGACCTGTTTCCTGGCAAGGTTTTCAATAAAACCAGGAATACAGTTCTCCACGTCCCATGCCAGGGAGAAATAGGTTATTTCCTTATTCGCTGTACCGGCATTATCATACACATTCTGTACCATTTGCGCCTTTTTGATACGCGCCATAAACACATTTACGGTCTCGACGAGCAACGAAATAGTGTTGCTGAATTTCATCTCACCCGTAGAGCCTCCTCCGGCATCGCTGGTGATCACAATATCACAATCGTATCGCCCCTGCACCACTACCTTGTGAATGCCCTGGTTGTCGTACACACCACCATCAACCAGCAACGGATGATACTCCCTGGCCTGATCCTGGTTCATAAAAAATTGCCGGTCGATTCTTACAGGGGTAAAGGCAAATGGCACACAACTCGACGCCATTACCGCGCGTGCAACGGGAAAGTTGCCGGCACTGAACCGGACTGGAGGCTTCAGGTATTCGTAAGCAGAGTCTCCCATCCACTTTTTAGAAAAAGTAAAAGGTTTGGCTGTCTGCAGGTTGGTCGAGCCTACTACCAGCACCGGATGATCCGGCAACTGGCTCAGCGTTTTTCCGCCATAAAAGAAACGGTCATATATTTTTTCAATCAGTTTACTGACAGGAAAAATATAAAACTGGAATTTCAATAACAGCCATATCCATATCGCCAGCAACAGAGGAAACAACCAGGCATAGCAGGTAAAAAGCGAATAAAAAGCCGGGACCAGGAAAAGTAATGAAAACAGTATCAAACGAAGCATGAGCCATGAAAAAATAACATGACTGATCACATTTTTCCGCTGCAATCCGTTATATAATCCATTATAGAAACTATCGAAGTCCTGTGCCGATGTAGCATATGCAGCGCCGGTAATAGAGCCCCCTGAAATAGTGGAAATAATATCGATACGCGAAAGCAGTCCCAGTTCATGCAGCTTATGAAGAGTTCCCAGATGGAAAGCAGTGGCACGATAACCACCCCCAGACAGCGCAAGGCCCACGCGCGGGGTTGATGATGGCATAAGGTGTAATGGTTTAAGGTAAGAGAAAGGTCAGTAAAAAAATCTGAACCAGCAAGGGGAAAAATACCCGGACGGACGGCTACCGTATAAAACTATCTACCCGTTGCCCGGCACCTGTACAACCACCCCTACCTGCCAGCAGAAATTTTGCGCTATTCGATGATAACCTTTTTTATGAGAAGCCCGAAACTATCCCTTTATTTCCTCAATGTGCTGGCAACAGGCCTGCTACTGCCCATACTATCCGTTGGTTCCGAATTTTTGCTGCATGACAGAGCCCTCACTATGCATTCCTTTGGTGAATGTTTTTTTCTGAGCCGTAGGCATACGATTACTGATTGGAGGTATCCGGCAAATCAGCAAGGCAGCCTTAATTGCCTTCATTTTGGCATATCCTCCTCAGAAAGTTATACGGTGAGAGCAGGCTGGTTTCGATATTGAACAACCTATTATCGGCTTAGAGACTCTTTAGAGACTCTTTAAATACTCGCCCAAATAAATTTCCAGGTCCTCCTCATCTTCCAATTCATAATACTCATCATCTAACTCATCGAGAAAATCAAACAGATCCTCGTCAAAATCTGTAACCTTTTTTATAGTCCTGCTAAAAACTCTTTTCCTGAATTCCGCTTCACTCCACCCCTCCTTGTTGATCTCTTTAATGGCTTTTTCGAGGATATTTACCCGCTTATAACATTTTATCAGTTTCAGGTATTCTATCACTCTATACCCAAACATACCGTATTTGTTAAAAAAATACTGATGCAGCCCTCCATTATAGACTTGATTATGAAATACGATTACCGTATACACCAGCTGCAAATGCTGCGGCATGTTCACAACATGGTTATAGTAGGCGTTTTCATTTTTTAAAATTTTCTCATCGATACCAATTACAGATTCATCGAATTTTTCCTTAATAATTTCGTCGTTTGTCATATTATTAAAAAGATTACTTAAATATGCGCCCCTATCACTCCAACACTTTTTTAATCGGGTTGTAGGCTCCCCTTTTTTTAGTGCCGTTGTCAGTTAGAGCTTTCAAATATAATTTTCTTTTCAGTATTTCCCGCTTTATCCACTACCGGCTGCGCTTCAATTTGTAAATGATTTTCGCTTGCCGGTGTGGATAAAGCTGCCTGCTTGTTTTGCAGGTAGGCCAATGG
>Ga0066256_1001007_pt1 | contig 40753 bp, 40 predicted proteins | sample ThiBio_1000_biof_FD_87107 | JGI IMG/M metagenome (GOLD analysis project Ga0066256, IMG submission 87107) | Wastewater bioreactor microbial communities from Cape Town, South Africa - Thiocy_expt_1000_biof (version 2) | ecosystem: Engineered > Bioreactor > Thiocyanate-remediating >... | reverse complement strand
ATTTGGGCCAGCGCGGGCGCCTGACCGCGCGCGCCCAGCGCCTCCAGCCGCCCCAGAACCAGCCAGCTATGCAGCGCCACCATATCGAAGCGCCCGTCGAGCGAACCGGCCACACCGAGCGCGGTATAAAATTGCGGCACGCGCGCCGCCGCGGCGATCGCGGCATGAAGCCGCCCCGCCTGCGCCCTGGCCTCGGTCTGTGCTTTGCGGTTGCGCGCCAGCAGTTTCAACATGGAAACGGGGGTTCCTTCTCCCGGCTTGCAACCGGCATCCCACGAGGTTAGCACATTGCCCTTATCACATTGCATCTAGCACAGTGTTGAGGCCGGGTGGCACTCGAAGGAGTTTTTCCGAATGCGGATGAGCACGCTTCTCTTCGCCGCGGTCGTTCTGGCCGGATGCGCCCCCGTGGTCAGCCAGCGCGGCTATCTGCCCGATCCCGACAATGAATCGGCCATCGAAGTCGGCAAGGATTCCAAGAACAGCGTGCAGCAACGCCTCGGCGATCCGTCGGTGGAAAGCGCCTTCGGGTCCGAGGCCTGGTACTACATTTCCAGCAGCGAAAAACAGGTCGCGTTCTTCCGCCCCACGGTGCAGTCGCGCTCGATCCTCGCGGTCTATTTCGACAAGGACGGCAAGGTCACCGACATCAAGCATTACGGCCTGAAGGACGGCAATGTGGTCGCCTTCGAGAGTCGCGAAACACCCACCCGCGGGCGCGAGCTGACCTTCCTGCAGCAATTGTTCAACGCCACCCCCGGCGTGCCCGGCACCGGCACCGCCGATCAGGAACGCAACCCCGGCGGCGGCAACGGCCCCCCCGGCGGCTACTAGCCTCTCTTTTCTTTCGCTTCCCCCTCCGTTCCTTCGGAACACCTCCCCCGTGAGAACGGGGGAGGACAAGAATGCGCTGTTCTCAACCATCCGCCCCAGCCTGCGGGGGAGGTGACGGCGCGAAGCGGCGGCGGAGAGGGGGCCGCACCACAAACAAAAAAAGAGGCGCGCCTTTGCGGGGCGCGCCTCTCTCTCATTCCAAACCAGATTGATCAGAACGAACGCGCCAGCGTCGCCAGCAGCAGCAGCGCCACGATGTTCGTGATCTTGATCATCGGGTTCACGGCCGGGCCAGCGGTGTCCTTGTACGGATCGCCGACCGTATCGCCGGTCACCGCGGCCTTGTGCGCCTCGGAACCCTTGCCGCCGAAATGGCCGTCCTCGATGTATTTCTTCGCGTTGTCCCACGCGCCGCCGCCCGATGTCATCGACACCGCAACGAACAGGCCGGTCACGATCACACCCAGCAGCATCGCGCCCAGCGTCGCAAACGCTTCCGCCTTGCCCGCGACCCAGTCGATCACGAAGAACACCACGATGGGCGACAACACCGGCAGCATCGACGGGATGATCATCTCGCGGATCGCGGCCTTGGTCAGCATGTCCACGGCGCGGCCATAAAGCGGCTTCTGCGTGCCCTGCATGATGCCGGGCATTTCCTTGAACTGCTTGCGCACTTCCTCGACCACCGCACCGGCTGCACGGCCGACCGCGGTCATCGCGATGCCACCGAACAGGTAAGGCAGCATGCCGCCCAGCAGCAGGCCGATCACCACGTAAGGATTGGCCAGCCCGAAATCGATCTGGTCGATGCCCGCGAAATACGGGTACTGCGACGGATCGCTCATGAAGTGATGCAGATCCTCGGTATAGGCCGCGAACAGCACCAGCGCACCCAGCGCCGCAGACCCGATGGCATAACCCTTGGTCACAGCCTTGGTGGTGTTGCCCACCGCGTCCAGCGCGTCGGTCGTCTTGCGCACATCGCCTTCCAGACCGGCCATTTCGGCAATGCCGCCGGCATTGTCGGTCACCGGGCCGAAGGCATCCAGCGCCACGATCATGCCCGCCAGCGCCAGCATGGTCGAAACCGCAATCGCGATGCCGAACAGGCCTGCAATGGCATAGGTCACGCCGATGCCGATACAGATCACCAGCGCCGGCAGCGCCGTCGATTCCATCGACACCGCAAGGCCCTGAATCACGTTGGTGCCGTGGCCGGTATTGGAAGCCTCGGCAATCACCTTCACCGGACGATAGCCGGTGCCGGTGTAATATTCGGTGATCCAGATCAGCAGACCCGTCACCACCAGACCGGCAACGGCGCAATAGAACAGGCTCATGCCCGTCACATTGTACCAGGTCGAGGTCGGATCATCCGACAACGGTCCGGCCAAACCGACAATCCAGTCGGTCAGCGGATAAAGCAGGATCAGCGACAGCACGCCTGTGGCGATGATGCCCTTGTACAGCGCACCCATGATCGAGTTGCTGCTGCCCAGCCGCACGAAGAACGTGCCAACGATCGAGGTCAGGATGCACATGCCGCCGATCGCCAGCGGGAACAGCATCAGGGCGGCACGATGCTCACCCGTGAAATAGATCGAGGCGAGAACCATGGTCGCGACCGTGGTCACCGCATAGGTCTCGAACAGGTCGGCCGCCATACCGGCGCAGTCGCCGACATTGTCGCCCACATTGTCCGCGATGGTGGCGGGGTTGCGGGGGTCGTCTTCCGGAATACCGGCTTCGACCTTGCCCACCATGTCGCCGCCCACGTCGGCACCCTTGGTGAAGATGCCGCCGCCAAGACGGGCGAAGATCGAGATCAGCGAGGCGCCAAAGCCCAGCGCGACCAGCGAATCGATCAGCACCCGGTCATCCAGCGACACGCCAAGGCCCGCGGTCAGGAAGGCGTAGTAACCGGCCACTGCCAGAAGGCCGAGGCCCGCCACCAGAAGACCCGTCACCGCGCCGGAGCGGAAGGCCAGCGAAAGGCCCGCCGCCAAACCCTGGCGGGAGGCTTCGGCCGTGCGCACATTGGCCCGGACCGAGACGTTCATGCCGATATAACCGGCCAGGCCCGAGAACACGGCACCGATCAGGAAGCCGACAGCGACATGCCAGCTGAAAAGAAGGAAGGCGATAATAAAGATCGCCACACCGGCAATGCCGATGGTGGTGTATTGCCGGTTCAGATAGGCGGCTGCGCCTTCCTGAATGGCGGCGGCAATTTCCTGCATCCGCTCATTGCCGGCGCTTTGCGCCAGCACCGATCTTACGGTCCATGCCCCGTAAAGCACGGCCAGCACTCCGCAGGCCAAAACGAGTTCAAGCTGCAAGCTCATCGCCCTCAATTCCTCATAAATCCAACTATCTGGCAGTCCGCGGCGGCGAGACCCCGCACACGCGTATCCCCAAGCCCCGGCCCGGATTTTTGCCACCCGCGCAAAGGCGGGCGAACATGCCAAAACCCTTGGCTGGTGGCAACGATTGCTTAAGCCAATTCGCCGCAGGGGGAAACCACCAATCCGCAGCCCTTGTTGACTTCCCCTCTCCCCTTGCGGGAGAGGACGCAAAATCTTGGCTTTGGCGAAGCAGCGCGAGCCAAACCTTAGATTTTGCTGGTGAGGGGGATTGATTCACCACCGCCCCCTCCGCTTCCCCCGGATCAAGTCCGGGGTCAGCACCTCCCCCGTAAAAACGGGGGAGGATGGTCACAGCGATACGTCTCTCACTTCTCCTCCCCCGCCTGCGGGGGAGGTGCGCCAGCGGCGCGGAGGGGGGAGGTCTGCCCGCAAGCCGCAGCCCTACCCCTGCGGGGTGTCGCGCAGGGTCGTGACCTGGATTCGGATAATCTCCAGCGAAACCACCTCGGCCGTGCCCGCAATCCGGCGCGCATCGGCCAGAAGCCGCGCTGCCAGCGGCGCCCGGTCGATCTTGGCGGGGTCGCCGGTCGCGGGCAGCATGTCGCGGTTCACATCGCGCACAAAGGCGTCCTGAATAAAGGGCACCTTGCCGCGAATCTTGACCGCACTGTTGGGGGAGCGTGCCACCAGCTTGATCGAGATATAGGCATATCCCGCCAGCCGCCCCTCGTCCGTCGCCATGGGCGCGACCAGATAGGGCATTTCCACGCTGGAACCGGGCGGCGGCGCTTTCGCCGCTGGCGCGGCCACGGCCGGTCCGGCCAAAAGACCAAGCAGAACCGCGAAAACAAGGGCGAACGGGGCTTTCATGCCGCCATCCTGCCCCGCCGGGAGCTAAAAGAGCGTTAGTGAAAATCCTGCGCTAAAAATGCGTGAAACCCTTGTACTCCGGCGCGATGTCCCGCCCCGCCGCGTCCAGCAGCGCCACACCCGCCCCCGGCAGCACGCGGCCGATCTCGGTCACCGCCACACCGCTCGCGCGTGCCGCCGCCTGCACCGCTTCTGCCGCTTCCGCCGGTGCCGTGAACACAATCTCGTAATCGTCCCCACCGGTGGCTGCTGCAATCCGCGCGGAATCATCGCCCCGCACACGCACAAACGCATCCGAAAGCGGCAGCCGCGCCGCATCAATCGCGAGCCGCAGTTGAGAGGTTTCGGCAATATGGCCCGCATCGGCCAGCAAGCCGTCGGAAACATCCAGCGCCGCGTGCGCAATCCCCCTGAGCGCGCGGCCCAACGCCAGCCGCGGCGTCGGCACCTGATGCCGCCCGGTCAGGAAATCGCGCGCGGCTTCGTCCTGCGTCTGCCGCTCTCCATTCAACAACGCCAAGCCAAGGGCGGCATCGCCGACGCTGCCGGAGACGAACACCGCATCGCCCGCGCGCGCGCCGTCACGCCGCACCATCGCGCCCTTCGGCACAAATCCGAATGCGGTGATGGTCAGCGTCAGCGGTCCCGGCGTTGCCGTGGTATCGCCGCCATACAGCGATACGCCGAACATGCGCTGATCAGCAGCAAGCCCATCTGCAAATCCGTGCAGCCTATCCATGCTGACATCGCCGGGCAGCGACAGCGCGAGCAGATAGCCGCGTGCCTCCGCCCCCTTCGCTGCGAGGTCGGAGAGATTGACCCGCAGCGCCTTCCGCGCCACGCGGTCCGCCGGCGTGTCGGAAAGAAAATGCACGCCCGCCACCAGCGTGTCGGTGGTGATAACGATCTCGTAGCCGTCGGGGGCTGCAAGCAGGGCCGCATCATCGCGCAACCCCAGCGCGCCCGACGCCCCCGCCGCCAGCGGCGCGAACAATTCCGCGATCAGGGCGAATTCATGCGGGCGCTCGGTCATGCCGTTCTTTTACCACGCACACACACGCCTTACGCCTTCTTTCGCCTCCCCCTTGCGGGGAGGTCGAAATGTGCGAAGCGCATTTCGGGTGGGGGGTGGCACAAAACTCCGCCCCTAAAACTGCAACTCGTCATCGGGCGGGGTTTCGCCGAATTCCACCGCACGTTTCCTGCGCGCGATCCTGTCCAGCGCGGCATTGACGAACGAGGGTTCCTCGCCCTCGAAAAACGCATGCGCGATATCGACATATTCGTCGATCACCACCTTGGCCGGAACGTCCTTGCGGGCAATGAACTCGAACGCAGCCACACGCAGGATCGCGCGCAAAATCGAATCCAGCCGCGCAATCCGCCAATTGGCCGACAGGCTGCCGGTGATCGCACGATCGATCTCGGCCTGGTGATGCGGCACGCCGCGCATCAATGCGGTGAAGAATTCTTCGTCCGGGTCACCGGGCGCGCCCATATCGGCACGGCCGAAGCGGTGGTCGCAAAATTCCCGCGTCACGCTTTCCGCATCGGCGCCCGTCAATTCCATCTGATAGAGGCCCTGCACCGCCGCCATCCGCGCGGCCCGGCGTGCCCGCGCCGTCGGCCCGGCCGGTGCAGACGGCGCCGCACTCATCGGAATTTGCCGAGCTTGCTGCGGATTTCGATCAGGGCCAGCGCCGCACGCGCCGCACCGCCACCTTTGTCCCCGTTGTTGCGGTCGGCACGTTCCAGCGCCTGCGCCTCGTTCTCGACCGTGAGGATTCCGTTGCCGACGCACAGCCCGTGCAACAGCCCCAGATCCATCAACCCGCGTGCCGATTGGGTCGACACGATCTCGAAATGATAGGTCTCGCCGCGGATCACGCAGCCGAGCGCAACATACCCGTCATAGCGTTTGCCGGCGCCCTCGCCCGCCAGCGCGGCGAAATGGATCGCCGCCGGAATCTCCAGCGCGCCTGGTACGGAAATCGTTTCGTATTCCGCACCCGCCTCTTTCAGCGCCACCGTGGCACCTTCCAGCATCATATCGGCGATATGCTCGTAGAAGCGCGCCTCAACGATCAGAATATTCGCCATGCTCAATCCTTGTGGCTGCGGATCGGGCGCGTGCCCGCGATGTTCAGGCCGTATCCGTCGAGCGCCACGACCTTCTTCTCCGGCGTGTCGGTCAGAAGCACCATGTCCTTCACACCGAGGTCGAGCAGGATTTGCGCCCCCACACCATATTCCTTCAGCCGCCTGCGGTCGGCATCCTCCGGCAACCGGCGCAGCACCACGTCGCTGACGAAGGTCGGCCGGTCCTGCCGCAGGATCACCACGATGCCGCGCCCTTCTTCGGAAATCAGGCGCATGCTCTCGCCCAGCACATCTTTCTCGTAAGGCTTGTAGCGCAGCATGTCGGTGAAGATGTTGCTCGCGTGCATGCGGACCAGCACCGGCTCCGGCCCGGAAACATCGCCCTTCACCAGTGCGATATGTTCGGCATATTCGATGGTGTTGATGAAGATCATCATCTTCCATTCGCCGCCGATATGGCTTTCAAACGTGGTCTCCGCCGCACGGCTGATCAGATGATCGTATTTGCGGCGATAAGCGATCAGATCGGCAATGGTGCCGATCTTGATGCCGTGAAGCTGGGCGAATTTCACCAGATCCGGCATCCGCGCCATGGTGCCGTCATCGTTCATGATCTCGCAGATCACCCCGGCCGGATAAAGCCCGGCCAGCCGCGCGATATCGACGGCTGCCTCGGTATGACCGGCCCGCACCAGTGTGCCGCCGTGGCGCGCCACCAGCGGAAACACATGGCCCGGCATCACAATGTCCTGCGGCCCCTTGGTGGGGTCGATCGCCACCGCAATGGTGTGCGCGCGGTCATGCGCCGAAATGCCGGTCGAAACGCCCTCGCGCGCCTCGACTGAAACCGTGAACGCGGTCTGATGCGCGGAACCGTTGAACTGCGTCATCATCGGAAGCTGCAAGGTGGTCGCGCGCTCCTGCGTCATGCACAGACAGATCAGCCCGCGGCCATAGCGCGCCATGAAGTTGACCGCCTGCGGCGTGCACATCTGCGCCGGAATGACGAGATCGCCTTCGTTCTCGCGATCCTCCGCATCGGCCAGGATGAACATCCGGCCATTGCGTGCATCCTCGATCACGTCTTCGATATCGGAAATATAATCGTGAAAAACCGGCATGTTCATGCATTCACCAATCGCGCCACATAACGCGCCATCAAATCGACTTCCAGATTGACCCGCACCCCCGGCTTCAGCCGCCCGAAGGTCGTCACACTCGCGGTGTGCGGAATGATGTTCACGCCAAAGCGCGTGCCCTCGACCGAATTCACCGTCAGCGAAATCCCGTCCAGCGCCACCGATCCTTTCGGCGCGATGAAACGTGCCACCGCGGCCGGCGCCTCGAAAATCACCCGCAGGGATTCGCCTTCGGGCAGCACCGATTTCACCTCGGCCACGCCATCGACATGGCCGGTCACGATATGGCCGCCCAGTTCATCGCCCACCCGCATCGCGCGTTCCAGATTGACCGGATCGCCCACTTTCCAGTCGCCCAGCGTGGTCTTGGACAGGGTCTCGCCCGATGCCGTCGCCACGAACCAGCGGTCCGCCGCGTTGCCCTTGTCCACCACCGTCAGGCAGATGCCGGAGCATGCGATAGAGGCGCCGATATCCACCGCGTCCACGTCATATTTGGTGGCGATCACCACATGGGTGTCCCCGCGCTTCTCGATATGCCGGACCTGGCCGACGTCGCTGACGATTCCCGTAAACATGGCGTTGTTTTAAGCGCTGTCCTTCAATTTGTCCTCACCCTCCCCCGCGGGAGATTTTGTCACCCCTCTCCCCTGGAGGGAGAGGACGCAAAATCTTGGCTTTGGCGAAGCGTTTGCGAGCCAAACCTTAGATTTTGCTGGAGAGGGGGTCCATCGCCCGCCGCTCATACCGCTCCAGCCGGTCCGGCCCAAATTGCCGCGTCCCGGTCAGGGTATAGTTTTCGAGCGGGAACACCGGTGCCGGCCGACCGCCCGCGCCTGCCACAACCGGGCTGCGGAAAATCTCCAGCCGGTCCGCCAGCCCCCGGTCCAGAAAGCCCTGCGCGACTGCGGCCCCCCCTTCAACCAGCAGTCTCGTGATCCCCCGTTCCGCCAGATCGCCCAGAACCGCGCGCAGATCGACGCCGCCATCCGCCCCGGCCGCAAGGCGCACCGCCTCCACGCTCGCCGCCCGCAAGCCTTCGCCGCCTTCGGCTGCCGTGTAAACGATCACGGGAACGATCTCTGCCGTCCGCACCAGCTTCGCGCCCGGCGGCATCCGCAACCGTCCGTCCAGCACCACCCGCAGGGGGGAGCGATCCTCCAGCCCTGCAATGCGGCAGGTCAGGTCGGGATCATCCGCCAACACCGTGCCGCTGCCCACTAGAATGGCGTCATGGGTGGCGCGCAGAAAATGGCCGAAGCGCCGCGCCCCCTCGCCGGTCAGCCATTGTTCGCCGCCCGGCGCCCGCGCGATCATGCCGTCCGCGCTGACAGCCAGTTTCAACGTCACCAGCGGCCGCTTTTCCATCACCCGCAGGAAGAACCCCGCGTTCAACGCCGCGGCTTCCGCCGCCAGCAGGCCCACATCAACGGCAAGCCCTGCATCCCTCAGCATCGCGATGCCCCGGCCGGAAACGCGCGGGTCCGGGTCTTCCACCGCAGCCACCACGCGCGCGATGCCGGCGGCGATCAATGCACCGGCACAAGGCGGCGTGCGGCCGTGATGGGAACAGGGCTCCAGCGTGACATAGGCCGTGGCCCCGCGCGCCGCGTCACCGGCACCGGCCAGCGCCACGGTCTCGGCATGGGGCCGCCCGCCTTTTTGCGTACAGCCGCGGCCAACGATGATCCCGTCCCGCACGATCACACAGCCCACCGCCGGGTTGGGCGCCACCTGCCCCAATCCCCGCCCCGCCAGCCGCAAGGCATGCTGCATGTGAATGCCATCGGTCCGCATCATTCCGTGTTGTCTTCTCCTCCCCCGCGTGCGGGGGAGGTGCCCATTGAAGCCGCAGGCTGCAGATGGGCGGAGGGGGCATGCAACGCCGCCCAAACGGCATCGAGAACAGTGTCCAGATTTCTATAAATGTCCTCGTTGCGGATGCGCATCACACGCCAGCCCAGCCTATGCAAATACGCATCGCGCCTGTTGTCATACGCAACCTCTTTATCGCTGGCATGTGTCGCACCATCCACCTCGATGACAAGCCGTCCCGGCACGCAGGCAAAGTCGGCGATATAGGGCCTACAGGATGCTGACGCCGAATGCGAAAGCCGTGCCCGTTCCGGCGCAGGCGTGACCACAGGATCACTTCCGCTTTCGGCATGCGCCCCCGCAATGCCTTCGCCAGCGGCCGTGCCCGATTCTCCTTGCACCGCATGCCCCCTCCGCCTCCGTTTCGCTCCGGCACCTCCCCCGTAACAACGGGGGAGGATGTTATTATACTGCACGTTATCCTCCCCCGTTGTTACGGGGGAGGTGGCGAGGATGCGTGAGCATCCGAGACGGAGGGGGCCGCCACGATCCTGACAAAAACCGTTCAGGCCCCGTTCAACTCGGCCCCATCATAGTGGCGCAATCCGCTGATCCGCCCAACCGGGCGAAACACCGGATACGGGAAAGGACAGTTTCGCCATGAAACGCGTTATCGCGCTCTCGCTTGCGGCCCTGCTTGCCGGAACCACAGTTGCTTCGGCAGGCTCCTATCGTGGCTGGTCACGCGGTCACCATCATGGCTGGTCGCACCACCATGGCGGCAATGACGCTGCCCTGGGCATCGGGCTTGGCGTTCTGGCGCTCGGCGCGCTCGCGGTGATTTCGTCCCAGAACAATCGCTCGGATGCCTTTTACAGCGGCCCCGCCTACCCCGCCTACAATGGTCCTGCTTACGATGGCCCCGATCCCTATTACGACCGCTACGATTATCCGCCCGGTGCTTATGATGGCCGCGGCTATGATAACGGTGCCTATGATAATGGCGGCTATTACAGCAGCCCTTATGACAACGGCCCCGGTTATCCCGCTTACGACGATGACGATTACGGCGACTGATTGATCGCGGTGCCCCTCCCCCGTTTATGCGGGGGAGGTGCGCCAACGGCGCGGAAGCAGTCAAACCGTTGCATAGTAACAATTCGTGAGTTTTGTCGCAGGCCGATATTTCAAGGGCTTAACCCCCACCATCGTTACGCTGCCCCTTTTTATTGCTTGCTTGTCATCCCATCTCCTTCACCCTTGCACGAAGAAGGAGAATGACATGCACGACAACCTCACCGACCCCGAACCCGAGATGCCTTTCACGATGGATGTGCTCGCCACCCAGCTGGCGGACGGCCTGCGGGTGAACCGCACCTTCCTCGCCGAATGCGAAAGGGTCGCCATCGATCGCGATGTCGGCATCGACACCCGCTTCATGGCGATCGACCGCGCCACCCGCCTGATGCGGGCCACCATCGCGGCTGCCGCGCTCCTGCTGCGGCACGAACAGAAAAAGCCGTCAAACGCATACTACAAAAGACCGCCAGCGAAAAAAACCTGGGAGGATGTGCGCCGCGAGGTGGAGCTTCAGATCCGCACGCGCGAGGCCGCGGAGCGTGAAAACGAAAAATTCCGTCAAACGAATGAGGCACCGCGGATCTGGCAGCCATGACCGCAGCTATTGTGAGCGGCAAGCGCAAACGCGGCGGCCAGCCCGGCAACACCAATGCGTGGAAACATGGCCGCCGCAGCCGCGCGGCACTGGCCGAACAGGCCGCCTCCCGCCGCCACCTCCGGCAGATGTGGGCACACATCCGCCTCGCCCGCGCGGTGATGGCCGCCATCGATCGTCCACCGCCACAGTCATCCTCCCCCGCGGCGCGGGGGAGGTGTTCCGAAGGAACGGAGGGGGCGTCGTACGTCCCCCCTCAGTCAGCTTCGCTGACAGCTCCCCTGCAGGCGGGGGCGCAGCTTGGGCGCACAAAAGAGGCTGTGCCTAATCCCGTTCGATGCTGCCTTCCATCTCGCCGATCAGGGCCTCGAAATCCTTGGTCTCGCGGAAATTCTTGTAGACCGAGGCGAAGCGGACATAGGCCACCTTGTCCAGGCTGGCGAGCGCCTGCATCACCAGTTCGCCGATCACGGTCGACGGGATCTCGTTCTCCCCCATGCTTTCCAGCCGGCGCACGATACCGGTGATCATGCGATCGACGCGCTCGCCCTCCACCGGGCGTTTGCGCAAGGCATGGGTGATGGAGCGTTCCAGCTTCTCGCGCAGGAACGGCTCGCGGCGATTGTTCTTCTTCACCACGATCAGTTCGCGCAACTGCACACGCTCAAAGGTGGTGAAGCGTCCGCCGCAGGCCGGGCAATGACGCCGCCTGCGGATGGCGGAATTGTCCTCACTCGGGCGGCTGTCTTTGACCTGACTGTCGTCGTGACCGCAAAACGGGCAGCGCATGAGATAATCCTACTGATAAATCGGAAAACGGCGGCAGAGTTCGGTCACGCGGGCCCGCACCTTCGCTTCCACGGCAGGATCGCCCTCTTCGGAATTCTTGCCCTCCAGCGTGCTCACCACTTCGGCGATCAGCTTGCCGACCTCGCGGAATTCGGCCGGGCCGAAACCGCGTGTGGTTGCCGCCGGTGTGCCGAGCCGGATGCCCGAAGTCACGAACGGTTTTTCAGGATCATAAGGGATGGCGTTCTTGTTGCAGGTGATCGCGGCGCGATCCAGCGCCTTCTCGGTGAACTTGCCGGTCGCCTTCTTCGGCCGGAGATCGACCAGCATCAGATGGTTGTCGGTGCCGCCCGACACGATGTCGAGCCCCTCGCTCTTCAGCGTTTCGGCCAGCGCGCGCGCATTCTCGACCACGTTCTTCGCGTAAATCTTGAAGTCGGGCCTGAGCGCCTCACCCAGCGCCACCGCTTTGGCCGCAATCACATGCATCAAGGGCCCACCCTGCAGGCCGGGGAAAATGGCGGAATTGATCTTCTTCGCCATCGCCTCGTCATTGCTCAGGATCAGCCCGCCTCTGGGGCCACGCAGCGATTTGTGGGTGGTGGAGGTTACGACATGCGCATACGGCACCGGGCTCGGGTGCACCCCGCCCGCAACCAGCCCGGCGAAGTGGGCCATGTCCACCATCAGATAGGCACCCACCTCGTCGGCAATCTCGCGGAAGCGTTTGAAATCCCAGAACCGCGAATAAGCGGTGCCACCCGCCACGATCAGCTTGGGCTTGTGTTCGCGGGCGAGCTTCGCGATCTCGTCCATGTCGAGGCGATGATCGTCCCGCCTGACGCCATAGGAGACCGGCTTGAACCACTTCCCGCTCATATTGACCGGGGAGCCGTGGGTCAGGTGCCCGCCCGCGGCCAGATCCAGCCCCATGAAGGTGTCGCCGGGGGTCAGCAGCGCCAGGAACACCGCCTGATTCATCTGGCTGCCGGAATTGGCCTGCACATTGGCGAAATTGGCCCCGAACAGCTTCTTGGCCCGCTCGATCGCCAGATTCTCCACCACATCGGCATACTCACAGCCGCCATAGTAGCGTTTGCCCGGATAGCCCTCGGCATATTTGTTGGTGAAGATCGAGCCCTGCGCTTCCAGCACAGCTTTGGAGACGATGTTTTCGGAGGCGATCAGCTCGATCTTGGTCTGCTGGCGAACCAGCTCATCCTGGATGGCGCCAGCAATTTCAGGGTCCGCACTGGCCAACCCTTGCGTGAAAAACCCGGAATCCTGCGTATTTGCGGCACTCATCGAAACAGCCATCCTTCACCCCAAGCTTTGGCGGGCGCCGGGCCCCGGGCCTGGCGGACGCCCCACATCTAGCGGGGCCCTCCCCCTATCGCTTTCCCAGATGTTGCGCCAGAGGGGGCTTTGTGCTCGACCCCATTTTGCGCCCCGCCATTGCCGGCATAGGCCAAAATCGCGCCGCAGCAGCCGGCCGGTACAGACTTTCCACAATTGCGACCCTTACGGGCGATGAGGAGGCGTCACAATCGGAATAGTCGGACAGTCAAATATCGGTCACCGGCGACGGCCTATACTGCAAAGGAAGGATATCCAGCGATAGAATTCCTTGGTCATCGCAACGGTTACTTGATTCCCGGGCCAGCAAATCTCATAGGAATGGTCCGGAATGTTCACCGTATCAGCTGGAGTATTCCTGATGTCTGTTGTTCACGACCCGTCATCGCCAAAAGAAGACGAGTTGCTCCGGCTGGCCAGCGAAATTGTCTCTGCTTACGTCAGCAACAACACCGTTCCGGCCTCGGAATTGCCCGCCATGATCAAGAGCGTTCACGCCACGCTCGGCAGCCTCGGCAGCGCCCCGGCGATCGAGGCTTCGGCGGCGCAAAAGCCCGCCATTGCGGTCAAGCGTTCGGTGACGCCCGAATACATCGTCTGTCTGGAAGACGGCAAAAAACTCAAAATGCTCAAGCGCTATCTGCGCTCGAACTACAACATGACGCCGGAAGATTATCGCGCGAAGTGGAACCTGCCCGCCGATTACCCGATGGTCGCGCCCAACTACGCGGCCCAGCGTTCGGAATTCGCCAAGAAAATCGGTCTCGGCCGCAATGCGCCGCCCGCGAAATCCCGCCGCCGGGGCTGAGGTTCAGCTACGCGATAGGTCGCGACGCTGGGCATTTTTGATTGCTGGCCAGGAGAGAGGAGCGATGTGGACATACCGTCCATGAGCGACGAGCGACACCGCCAGCGGCCAAAAGGCCCGCGTCCCTTTCAAGCTGCGCGGGCGAGCTTGTGCGCAGTCCACACCTGATCCAGCGCCGCCACCAGCCTGTCCATCGCCGCATCGTCATGCTTGGGCGATGGCGTGAAGCGCAGCCGCTCCGCACCCCGTGGCACGGTGGGATAGTTGATCGGCTGCACATAGATCGCGTGGTCGCGCAGCAGCGTATCGGAGACCGATTTGCACAGCACGGCATCGCCCACGAACAGCGGCACGATGTGGCTCGGCGAATCCATCACCGGCAGCCCCGCCTCCGCCATCAGCCTTTTCAGGCGGGTGGCCCGCTCGTGCAGTGCATTGCGCTCCACATTGCTCGTCTTCAGATGGCGGATGCTCGCCACCGCACCGGCCACCAGTGCCGGCGGCAGGGACGTGGTGAAGATGAAGCCCGGCGCGAAAGACCGGATGCAGTCGACCAGTTCGGTGGACGCGGTGATATAGCCGCCCATCACGCCGAACGCCTTGGCCAGCGTGCCCTCGATGATGTCGACCCGGTGCATCGCGCCGTCGCGGGCCGCAACACCGCCGCCGCGCGGGCCATAGAGGCCGACACCATGCACCTCGTCCAGATAGGTCAGTGCGTTGTATTTTTCGGCCAGATCGCAGATCGCCGCGATCGGCCCGAAATCGCCGTCCATCGAGTAGACCGATTCAAACGCGATCACCTTCGGCGCGTCCGGGTCGGCCGCGGCCAAAAGCTGTTCCAGATGAGCCAGATCGTTGTGGCGGAATATCCGCTTCTCCATGCCGCCATTGCGGATACCCTCGATCATCGAGGCATGGTTCAGCGCATCGGAAAACATGATGCCGCCCGGCAAAAGCTTTGCCAGCGTGGCCAGCGTGGTGTCGTTGGAAACGAAGCCTGAGGTGAAAACCAGTGCCGCTTCCTTGCCGTGAAGGTCGGCCAGTTCGTGTTCCAGATCGATATGATAATGGGTCGTGCCGGAGATGTTGCGCGTCCCGCCCGATCCCGCACCGGCCCGGTCAATCGCCTCATGCATGGCGGCAACCACCTTGGGGTGCTGGCCCATGCAGAGATAGTCGTTGCTGCACCACACCGTGATCGGCCGCGAATTGCCGTCGGAATAGAAATCCGCATTGGGAAAGACACCGCGCTGGCGCACGATATTGGCGAAGACGCGGTAGCGTCCTTCGCGCTTCAACCCCGCCAAAGCATTGCGGAATGTGGTCTGGTAACGATTGGCCATAGCTTCGATCCATCTGCCGGGCGCAAGCGTCGCCCATGGCTGGCGCTACCATAATCCTGAGGCCCGCCCTCGCCCAAAGCGAATTGTCACAGTTCTGGCCGGATTTCCCGGCCATCTGCGGCGAAATCGGCCCAGTTAAGAGGCGCTCGCAACTACCGCGTTGACCGCAATGGCGATCAGCACCGTGTTGAAGAAGAACGACACCACACCGTGCGCCAGCGTCACCGCCCGCATCCGGGCGGTGCAGACCTGCACATCCGAGACCTGGGCCGTCATCCCCACCACAAAGGAATAGTAAAGAAAATCGACCCCGCCGGGCTCCGCCTTGCCGGGGAATTCGAGCGGCGCCACCCATCGCCCGCCCCGGCCGCCCGGCGAAAAGTAATAGAGGTTGGCATAGTGAAACGCGGCGATGGTGTGCAGCGTCAACCAGCCCAGCGGTGCACTGGCGATGGACAGGGCGAAATCGAAGGCATCCGGCAATTGTTTCTGGTTGAGCAGGCTGAAAATCCCGGCGCTGCAAAATCCGATCACGATCAGCGCAATCAGGACGACGATGAACCCACCTTCATCCTCGATATCGGCGCGCTGCTTCAGGGACTGGGTGTCCGTGCTCCACAGCAGCAGCGCGCTGGCCGCCAGATAGGTAACGAAGAAAGCATCCCCTGCGGCCGCCACCCTGACGGAGCTGATGGCGGGGCTGTAGGCAGCGAATACCACAAGGCCGACCGCTATCGCGGCGTAGAACCGCCAATGATGGCTCCAATGGGCACGGGCGATGGAAACGGGGCGGGATGACCGGTTCGACATCGGCCCATCGTGGCACGAATGAGGAAAAGCTGTGAGAGCAGTTTCAGGCTTGCGTAAAATTCTTCGGCACGCCGCCACAGGGAATTCAGTGGCTTAACCCCCACCAGCGTTACGCTGCTTGCGGATTTTCCCGTCCGCCCCCTTGCAGCGCACGGCTCCTCACCCCATCTTGCCTATCTCAGCAAAATTCTGTTCAGAGCGGCACACCGGAAAAGGCTTCGCACCTTTCGATGGTCCGCCCATCGCTTGCTGCCGCGACGGGCCACCCGGCCGCGACGGAAATAGATATGGAATGGAATAAGTAGGAGCGCCTGCCGCTAAAGCCGGAAGCGAACCTGGTCGATCCAGAAACGCTCCAGCCGGCGCAGCGCAGCGTTAATGCCGTCGAGGTCCTTGTCCTCGACATTGCCAACGGCGGAGAGCGAGCCCAGATGCCGCTGAAACAGCTCGCCAAGCATGGCGCGCACCGCTTCACCTTTCGGTGTCAGCCGTACCAGAACCGAACGGCGGTCGGCGGCCGAGCGCTCATGATGGATATAACCGCCATCAACCAGCTTTTTCAGGTTGTAGGAGACGTTCGAGCCCAGATAGTGCCCGCGGGGCCGCAATTCCCCGGCGGTCAATTCCTGATCGCCGACATTGAACAGCAGCAACGCCTGAACGCTGTTGATCTCGCGCTCATCCTTGCGGTCAAGTTCATCCTTGATCACATCCAGCAATTGCCGGTGAAGACGCTCAATCAGATTGAGAGTCTCAAGATAAAGGTTTCCTGTTGCGGACGCGTTCTCGAGCGCCGCCGCAAGCTGCGGATTGGCCATCGCTGTCATCGTCTCCCCTGCGCGTACGCAGGCCCACCAAATTATTATTGGTCTAAAACTAGGGACGACTCGTTAAGAGGGCGTAAACGCCTCCGTGGCGGCGCATAAAGAAGGACTTAAAGCTCGCCGCGAAGCATCTTGATAATGCCGGAAAAATCGAGACCGGCGTGGCCCTTGGCAGCCAGAAGGGCATAAAGCTGGGCAGCCTCCGCGCCGAGCGGCGTTGCAGCGCCCGCGCCCTGTGCGGCCCCTTGCGCGAGCTTCAGGTCCTTCAGCATCAGTGCCGTGGCAAACCCGCCGGTATAGTCGCGGTTGGACGGCGCCGCCGGCACCGGCCCCGGCACCGGGCAGTAAGTCGTGAGAGACCAGCATTGACCCGACGCCGCCGACATGATGTCGAACAGCTTTTGCGGATCGAGGCCCAGCTTCTCCCCCAGCACGAAAGCCTCGCAGGTACCGATCATCGAGACCGCCAGCAACATGTTGTTGCAGATCTTCGCCGCCTGCCCCGCACCCGCTCCGCCGGCATGAACGATACGCTTGCCCATGTTATCCAGAACCGGCTTGGCGCGTGCGAACGCCTTGTCACTGCCACCGCACATGAAGGCGAGCGTTGCCGCTTCCGCCCCGCCAACACCGCCGGAGACCGGCGCATCGAGAAAATCGAAGCCCTTCGCCTCTGCCGCCTGATGCACGGCACGCGCGGAATCAATGTCGATGGTGGAACAGTCGATCAACAACGTGTTCGGTGCGGCCTTCGCCAGAACGCCATCATCGCTCAAATAGACATCACGAACATGCCGGCCTGCCGGCAACATGGAGATCACAACATCAGCACCGGCAATCGCATCCACGGCACTGGCGGCTTTTTTGCCGCCTGCGTCGGTCACATGCCTGACAGCTTCGACACTCAGGTCGAATACCTGCAGCCTGTATCCAGCCTTCAGCAGGTTCCGCGCCATCGGGCCGCCCATATTGCCGACGCCAATGAATCCGATTGTTGCCATTTCCGTTCGTTCCTCCTCTGCGGCTCAATCGAGAGCCAGTTCTCCCTGTCCAAGCGGGGCAAAATAGGCATCCACCGCCGGCGCCGCCACGTCTTCCAGCGCAACGGGACTCCATTTCGGGCTGCCATCCTTATCGATAATCGTCGCGCGCACGCCTTCGTAGAAATCATGTCCCGCGATGATGCGGTTCACCATCCGGTATTCCATCCGCATGCAATGGTGGATTCCCTTCCGCCTGCTTTCACGCAATTGACGAAGGGTGATCTTCGGGCTGGCCGGGGATTTGGTGCGGAGGGTCTGTGCCGTCTCGCGCGCCCATGTACGGCCGTCGGCGTCCAGCGCATCAAAAATCGCTTCCCCCGAATTCCCCGCGAACAGTCTGTCGATCGATTGCGGGTTTCCCGCCAATGGCGCGTCGGGCACTGCCTTTGCCAGCCTGCCCAACACGGCATCCGGCGCATCACCATCTGCCAGCCCGGCGATCAATGCGTCCCAGGACGCTTTTGGGACAAAATGCGCCGCGACACCGGCATAAAGCGCATCCGCCGTCTTGAGACGTGCGCCCGTCAACGCCAGATACATGCCGATCTCGCCCGGGCACCGTGGCAAAAAATGGCTTCCGCCAACATCGGGAAACAGGCCGATGCCGGTTTCAGGCATGGCGAACACAGTGCTCTCGTCCGCTATCCGATGGTTGCCATGCACCGACACGCCGACGCCGCCGCCCATCACAATGCCATGGATCAATGCGATATACGGCTTTGGAAAATGCCGTATCGCTGCGTTCAGGATGTATTCATCACGATAAAACGACAGCGCATAAGGCGTACCGGCCTTCCCCGATTCATAAAGCGCGCGAATATCACCGCCTGCACAAAAGGCCCGCTCGCCTGCACCACTGACAACGACCGCCCTGACCGCCTCATCGGCAGCCCAATCCGCAAGCTGGGCTTTCATGGCGATGCACATCGAATGCGTAAGCGCATTCAGCGCCTTTGGCCGATTCAGTACAATCTGCCCAATGGCGCCCTTTCGCTCAAAGAGCACTTCCGCGTCGTTCGTGGTTGTCATTGGCGGCCCAGCTCGCGGGCAACGATCACCCGCATGATTTCGTTCGTGCCTTCCAGGATTTGATGAACCCGCAAATCACGCACATGGCGCTCTGCCGGAAAATCCTTCAGATAGCCGTAACCACCGTGCAACTGCAGGGCATCATTCGCGATTTTGAACCCCGTGTCGGTGGCATAACGTTTGGCCATGGCGCATAGCATGGTGGCCCGTGGGCTCCGCGCATCCAGCGCTGCCGCTGCGTTCCGGATCATCAGGCGCGCGGCCTCAAGCTCCGTCGCCATATCTGCCAGTTTGAACTGCGACGCCTGAAAATCCGCAATCGCGCGGCCGAATTGCTTGCGCTCCCGCGCATAGGTTTGCGCCTCTTCCAGCGCTGCGCGCGCCGTCCCCACGGAGCAGGCACCGATATTGATGCGCCCGCCATCCAATCCCATCATGGCGATGGAGAAGCCATCCCCTTCGGCACCAATCCGGTTTTCCACCGGGACGCGGCAATCCTCAAAGATGACCTGGGCTGTCGGCTGGCTGTTCCAGCCCATCTTCCGTTCCTTTTTGCCGAACGAAAGACCCGGTGCCCCCTTCTCCACCACAAGACACGAAATACCCTTCGGTCCATCCCCGCCCGTGCGCACCATGCAAACATAGATGTCCGACACGCCTGCGCCGGAGATGAATGCCTTGGAACCATTCAGCACGTAATGATCGCCATCGCGAACGGCGCGTGTTTTCAGGCTGGCGGCATCCGAACCGGAGCCGGGCTCCGTCAGGCAATAACTGGCAATCAGTTCCATCGCCGCAAGCCGCGGCAGAAAGCGCTGACGCAATGCCTCCCCGCCGAAGCGATCGATCATCCAGGACGCCATGTTGTGAATGGAGATGAACGCCGCCGTGGACGTGCAGCCCGCGGAAAGCTCTTCAAAAATGATGGCCGCGTCCAGCCGCGAAAGCTCCGATCCGCCAACATCGCCTTTCACATAAATGCCTGCGAAACCAAGCGCCGCAGCCTCGCGCAATGTTTCGACAGGGAAATATTCGCGCGCGTCCCACTCCGCGGCGTGCGGAGCCAGTCGCTCTACCGCAAAGCGGCGCGCGGCGTCCTCTATGGCCCGCTGGTCGTCGCTCAATCCGAAATCCATCAAAACCTCACCGGATAACTGATGTCCTTTCTCAACCTGCGCACCATTCCTCCCGGAAGCCGCATGTGCAAGGCCCTCTTTTCAGAGGCCATTGACAACGGCCCCGGACGGCTTCATGGAACAATCATGCATGACACTCCCGGCTTTCCAAGGACCAGAATGCGCCGTCTGCGGCAGCATGCGTGGTCCCGCCGGCTTGTCGCGGAAGCGAACCTCTCGCCAGCCGACTTTATATGGCCGATCTTTGTCGTCGATGGCAGCACACGGCGAGAGCCCGTGCCATCCATGCCGGGTGTCGAAAGACTTACCACCGACCTTGCGGTTGAGGCGGCCAAAGAAGCGGTTGCGCTGGGGATTCCGGTGATCGCCCTTTTTCCCTACACCGATCCCGGATTGAAAACGGAAGATGGCCGCGAGGCGACCAATCCTGACAACCTTGTATGCCGCACGGTTCGCGCCATTAAAGAGAGCGTCCCCGGTATCGGGATTCTTTGCGATGTCGCACTCGATCCTTACACGACGCACGGCCACGACGGCATTCTCATCGACGGCTATGTATCCAACGATGAAACCGTCGACATTCTGGTTCGGCAGGCCTTGGTGCAGGCTGACGCTGGATGCGACATCATCGCGCCATCCGATATGATGGACGGGCGCATTGGCGCCATCCGGGCCGCACTCGAAGAAGCGGGCCACAAGAACACAATGATCATGGCCTATGCGGCCAAGTACGCCAGTGCATTTTACGGCCCGTTTCGCGATGCCGTGGGGTCGGCCAAGGCACTGACCGGCGACAAGCGAACCTATCAGATGGATCCGGCCAACGGCGATGAAGCGTTGCGCGAAGTCGCGCTGGATATCGCGGAAGGCGCCGACATGGTCATGGTCAAGCCGGGTATGCCTTATCTTGACCTGGTTCACCGGGTGCGTGCGCATTTCGGCGTCCCTACCTTTGCCTATCAGGTATCGGGGGAGTACGCGATGCTGATGGCAGCGATCGAGCGCGGCTGGCTGGACAGGGATCGTGTGATCCTTGAAAGCCTGCTTGGTTTCAAACGCGCCGGCGCAAGCGGCATCCTGACCTACTTCGCACCGGAAGCTGCACGTCTGTTGCGCAGCGCCTAAGGCAAACCGGTTCAGGTCCGCTCGACCGCAAACAGACTTCGCAAAACGATCTCAGCCCGTGACGGTAATACGTCAAGGCCCGCGCGGCGCTGACCGAGATCGATCACGTTTTCCAGGATCAACATTGCAAGGCCATGGATCGCGGCCCAGACGGCGAGACCGGCAGCGGCGTCCTGCAATGCCCGGCCGATTTCCGTGCCGACACCATCCGCGGCCTCCCCCAATTCGGGGAATTTTTCGCGGTTGGGCAATTGCGGCCCGAACATCAATCGCGCCAGCGCCGGACGGCGCGCCACAAAGCGTACATAAGCCGCGCCGATTGTCGTAATCCGGTCGGTTTCAAAGTTGCGCGTTACGGATGCGTTGGCGATTTCAGTCCGCAATTCCATAAAGCCTTCTTTGGCCAGTTCAACCAACAGAGCTTCATGGTTGGAAAAATGGCGATACGGCGCGGCATGGCTTACGCCAGCACGGCGCGCAACCGCGCGCAGGCTCAGCGCGGAGATGTCCTCCTCGAGCAACGCCCTCGCCGACTCCAGCAACGCGTTGCGAAGATCCCCATGGTGATATCGTCTCGGTGCCGCATCCATCAGCCACCCCTCCTTTTACGATCAAGAAGGGCAAGCAAGCTCGATGTATCCCAGCGTTGCCCGCCCATTTGTTCCACTTCCGCATAAAATTGATCTACCAGCGCGGTAACCGGAAGCGCCGCTTCGTTCCGTCGCGCTTCGTCCAGCACAATGCCAAGGTCCTTACGCATCCATTCGACGGCAAATCCATGATCGTATTCGCCCGCAAGCATCGTCTTGTAGCGATTTTCCATTTGCCAGGACTGTGCGGCGCCTTTGGAGATCACATCGATCACAGCTTCTGCGTCGAGCCCGGCGGCGCGTGCGAAGCTCAGCCCTTCCGCCAACGCCTGCACCAAACCCGCAATGCAGATCTGATTGACCATTTTGGCGAGTTGACCGGAACCGGCCGATCCCAAAAGCCTGCATTGCCGTGCATAAACAGACATAACCGGCTCCGCTTTCGCGTAGTCGGCAGCCGCCCCGCCGCACATAATGGTGAGCTTACCGTTTTTCGCGCCCTGTTCCCCACCCGAAACCGGTGCATCGACAAACCCAAGTCCGCCCGCTTGTGCACGATCAGCCAATTCGCGCGCCACTGCTGCCGACGCGGTGGTGTGGTCTACAAACACGGCACCACGCCGCATCGCAGCGAACGCCCCGTTCGATCCTGTCGTAACCGCACGCACATCGTCGTCACGCCCGACACAGGCAAAAACCAAATCTGCGGTCGAAGCAGCTTCAGCAGGCGTGGCCACGAACCGTCCGCCAAATGTGGCTACCCAAACTTCGGCTTTCGCCCGCGTGCGATTGAAAACCGTGACGTCATGGCCAGCCCCCTTCAGATGGCCGGCCATGTGATAGCCCATCACACCAAGTCCAATGAATGCCAGTTTCATCATTCCACCACCTCTGCTGCCATATCCGGCGAGAGGTCAACTTTCCGCATGAACATGACGACAAAAATTGCCGGGATCGAGATGAAAAACATGAACAGGAAGTCGTTTGAGTAAGCGATAGCCGCCGCATTCTGTTGGATCACGCCGTCGATCTGCGCCAGACCGAATGGCAATTGCGGATTCCAGAACAGGCTTTGCGCATTCACGCCAAGCGCACGATTGAACGGCGTAACGTGCGCCGCAAGGTCTGCATGGCTGATCTGCATCGTACTGGTCAAAACGTAAGTCGTCGTTGAAATGCCAATCGCCGATCCAACATTTCGCATAAGACTCAAAATGGCCGTTCCATCAGTACGCAATCGCTGATCGAGGCTCGCAAACGCGATCAGATTCATCGGTACAAACACAAAACCCATACCGATACCCTGAATGAATGTGACAATAATCAGATCCCACGTATTGATACTGGGCAGCCAGCCCGACATCTCCCACATAGACCAGATGAGCAGGACAATCCCGCCGCCAATGAGAAGTCGCGGCTCGATCCGCAAAGCCATTCGCCCTGCGAACATCATGGCAATCATGGTGCCAAAACCGCGTGGGACCATCAGAAGACCTGAATCGAATACCGAGTAGCCGCCGAGATCCTGAAGATAAGGCGGCAGCAAGGCGGAACTCGCCACCAGAATGGCGCCCGTAATGAACATCAGGAGAAGCGACGAGACGAGATTGCGATCCAGGAACAGCGCGCGAGGAATAAACGGCTCCCTGGCCGTGATCATCTGAACAAGGAAAAGATACAGACAAAGCCCGGCAAGCACGGCCTCTATGATGATCTCGCCCGAATCGAACCAGCTCTTGCTCGTGCCGCGATCCAGCATCAGTTGCAGAGCGCCAAGCCCCAATGCCAGCAACGAAAACCCAAACCAATCAAACCGCATGGTTTCGTCACGCGCGGAATCCTTGAAGAAGAGCGCAATTCCGGTCACCGCAGCAATTCCGAACGGAACGTTCACATAGAATACCCAGCGCCAGCTATACATATCGGTGAGGTAGCCACCCAATGTCGGACCAAGTATGGGGCCGAGCATCACACCCATCCCCCAGATCGCCATAATGGATCCGCGCTTCGACGGGGGATAAAGATCCAGCATGATGGCCTGTGATAACGGGCTAAGCGCCGCGCCAAACATGCCCTGCAACAACCGGAAGATGACGATCTCGGTCAACGATTGCGCTGCGCCACACAGCATGGAGGCGATCGTGAAACCGGCAAGACTGACAACCGCGACATTCTTCTTGCCAAAGCGGGAAGCCAGCCAACCCACGGGCGCCGTCATGATTGCCGCGGCGACGATGTAAGACGTGAGAACCCACGTCACCTGATCGCGTGAAGCTGACAAGCTGCCCTGCATATAGGGCAGCGCGACGTTGGCAATGGTGGAATCCAGGGCCTGCATGAAGACGCCGGCCATCGAACAGATCAAAACAACGCGAAGCGCGAACTTATCGTATGTTTCTGCCGAGTATCCGGCGCCGACTCTCATGTGAAGTGCCTTGTTCGACGCTAGTTATTCAAAAGCCTGTACCAACGGCGATGGCCGGTATCGATCGAGACATATGTGCTCATACCGGCCCGCAATACGGGACCACCCTGTGCGCGCCCGATGGCGATACGAACCGGTATGCGCTGGACAACCTTGACCCAGTTCCCGGACGCATTTTCCGCAGGAAGCGGTGAAAAGGCCGACCCGCTGGCGGCACTGATCGATTGCACCACGCCTTTCCATGTTCTGCCTGGATAGGTGTCGATCGTAATTTCCACCGGCTGGCCGGCGTGAACGTGCGTCAGGTCGGTTTCCTTCATATTCGCTTCCACCCAGATATCCTGATCGGAGACGAGGCCGACGGCGCTGGTGGTGGAAAACGCCGACATCGCGGAAATGACCAGCGTACCCGGCTGGAGAGAATCCACTTCCGTCACAACACCATCGAATGGCGCACGAACCGTCGCATGGCTGAGCTGGCGTTTCATTTCGTCAAGCTGGGCCATGGCCTTCATGTAGTCCGGTGATTGTTCAGCCGGGAGATTGGGGTTGCCATTCAGCTTGGCGAGATCGACATCCGCTGCCTGCTTCAAAGAATCCAGTGTGCTGGCGGATGACAGATAGGCCATATGTGCCTGGTCGTAGGTCGTACGCGCGATCGCGTTCTCCTTGACCAGATTTGCGTAACGCTCGAACGTTACCCGGTCGAGGTTGACTTGCGCCTGCTGCGCCTTGACCTGTTCCAGATCACGGCGATAGGTGGCTTTCTGCGATTCCACCTGGAGCCGGGCCTGTTCCACAGCAGCCTGCGCATTGGCGACGGCAATCTCAAACGGCTTTTTGTCGAGATCGAAGAGAATATCGCCCTTCTTGACGTGCTGCCCCTGGTGAACATTGACGCTTTCCACAAGCCCCGACACGTCGGTCGAGACCATCAGCTTCGCGGCACGGATATAGGAGTCGTCAGTGCCGACATAGCGCCCACCGGTAAGATAGGTCACCAATGCGACACCGGCCACGATTGCCACGCCCCAGATCATCAGGACGCGGCGAAGGCGTGCCTTATCCGCCCAAAGATTTGCCAAAACCTCACGCGGGCGGAATCCGGTGGAGACCCGTCTGTACGTTCTGACCGTATCGGTATCGATCGCAGCCATCTGTTATTCTCCGGCCTCAGCGAGTTTCGAGTTGTTTTCGTTCGTCGTGAGCTTTTCTTTCATAGCCAGCAATGTGTCGATGATGGTCTCCCGTGTTTCGGGCGGTACATCGGCCAACATCTCCTCGTTCGCCTCTATGCGGTAATGCGAAATCTCCTCCAGGAGCGGGCGGGCCGCCGGAAGAAGATGCAGACGGCGGATGCGTCTGTCGGTCGGGTCATGCCGGCGTTCGACAAGGCCCCGGGCCTCAAGTCTGTCCACCAGACGCCCGATCGTTATCGGTTCCACCTCGCACAGCGCAGCCATCTCGTTTTGAGAGATACCGGGTTGACGATCCAGGCGCGCGCGCGTCATTCCGTGCTCGCGGGCGCGCTGATCAAAACGCGTGCGCAGCAGCCGTGCCACGTCATGCAGCACGATCATCAAATCGCGGTCGAGAGAATTGTCCATCAGCGTCAACTTAATGTGCGATAAGATAAGCCACGTTATTATCACGTCAAGGACTATATCAAATGTTACAAAAAAGTAGCGATCAAGTAAGAGGAATATGTTCAGTATTCAAATGACAAAAAATAACCATCAGTGCTGCTGCTGCTTTCTGTCTGCCCGTTTAATACAGTAAATATTCCTTTATAAGAATAATGTCAATATCGATCTCTATCGCAAATCCGTCATGTAACTGTCTCTCCGCTGAAACAGGCGGCCGTTACGACCCCGCTGGCCGCCAAACACAGGCGCGCCGGACACCGCAGCCGACTGCGGTCATCGAGCGGGGACGCTATGAAAATGAAGACAATCTTGTTTGGTGCGGCGGCCTGCGTCGCGTTGGTGGGGCCTGCACTGGGGCAAGACGCACCGAAGAAACACCGCGAAACGCTGGAGCAGCGCCTCGAACGCATGGAGCGGACCGTGCGCGACCAGCAGAATGAAATTCACTCGCTGCGCACGCAGTTGTCCGGCGAAACCAGCGCGCCGGCAGCGGCACAGGCACCTGCCGAGCCTCAGGTCACCGCGGCACAGTTCGAAGCACTACAGAGCCAAGTTTACGAACAGGCAGCGGCGGCAAAGTCTACCGCAAGCGGCTGGTGGAACGACACCAAAATCAGCGGTCGCATGTATTACAACATCACGAATGTCAGCCAGAGCCGCGACCACGTAGGCCAGGCGGCCAATGGAACCAGCTTCGATATCAAGCGGTTCTACCTTGGCGTGGACCACAAATTCGACGACGTATTCTCTGCGAACCTGACCACCGATTTCACCTATGACAGCGGTCCGGCCTCTGCGACACAGTTATATCTGAAAAAGGCCTATTTGCAGGCCAAGCTGTCCGATGCGGCTGTATTCCGCCTTGGCGCCGCCGATTTGCCATGGGTTCCCTTCGCGGAAGATCTCTATGGCTACCGCTATATTGAAAACACGCTGATCGACCGGACAAAATTCGGTACCTCCGCCGACTGGGGCGTACACTTCTCCGGCAAACTTTATGATGGCGTCATCAACTACGCGATTTCGGCGGTTGACGGTGCCGGGTACAAGAAACCCTTCCGGTCTAACGGAATCGATGTCGAAGGTCGCGTCAACGCGAATATCGACGATTTCACCATTGGTCTCGGCGGCTATGTCGGCAAACTGGGTAAGGACGTCGAGGGTATATCCGCAACGCACACGGCGACGCGTTTCAACGCCATTGCCGCATATACAAATGACATCGTGCGCGTTGGTATCGAATATTTCCTGGCCAACAACTGGAATAACGTCACGACGGTGGCGTCGGATAGCGCGGACGGTTTCTCGTTCTTCGGATCGTATAAACTCGCACCGCAATGGTCGGTGTTTGGACGCTATGACTGGATCAAACCCAGCCGCGACGTCAACGCGCCGTTGAAAGACAATTATTTCAACGTCGGCATTTCCTACAGCCCGGCAAAGATCGTGGACTTCGCCCTCGTCTACAAGCGTGACAAGGCGGACAACGGCTTCCTCAGCACGTCCAATGGCACGATTGGCGGCCTGGCCCAGGCGCTCGGCTCAAACGGGACCTACGACGAAATCGGCCTGTTCGGACAAGTGCGCTGGTAATCCCCCTCCCAGCGCGAACTGGACGCCGCCGGGGTCACCCGGCGGCGTTATCTTTTCAAATCTACCCGGCGAGAGCGCCATAGCGGCCGCCAAAAAAGACGAGCGGCGGCCCAGCCTCATGACAATGAAAGCGAAGCACATGGCCGATCAGAATCGCGTGGTCGCCCGCTTCATGCACGGCAAACCGCTCACACTCGAATACCGAGAGGGAATCAGCCAGCGCGGGCGGCCCCAGTTCAGTGCCCATCAGTTCAATCCCGTCGAGCCTGTGCTCCCCCTGCTTGGCAAGCCGTGAGGAAACCGCTTCATGCTTTGTGCCCAGGATGCTGATCGTAAAGGCAGGCGCCTTGGTAAAGATATGATAACGGTCAGATTTCTTGTCGATGCACCACATCACCAACGGCGGCTCCAGCGAGACGGAGCCGAAGGAATTCACCGTAATACCGATATGCTCGCCCCCCCCACTGGCGGTGATCACGGCAACACCGGTTGGAAACGCGCCCAGTGCGTGGCGGAAGGCTTTCTTGTCAAATGTCATCGAAGGTCCTGATTGCTAACGCTTGCTTAAGACGATCCCTGTAATGGTCTACATCGGTTGAGGCCGTGGCAACGAAAAGATCACGGTCCGCCGGGTTTGGGTCAAGGATGGGGTTCGGCGTGGCGAACGAAAACGCCATTATCATCAAGCGCGTCAAGAAGGACGACCACGGTGCCGCCCATGGCGGCGCGTGGAAGGTGGCCTACGCCGACTTCGTGACGGCCATGATGGCGTTCTTCCTGCTGATGTGGCTGATCAATACCACCACGCCGGAGCAGAAGCGCGGCATTGCCGACTATTTCGCGGCCCAGAGCATCTCCCAGACCTACTCCGGTTCCGGCGGCGTTCTGGGCGGCCGGGTCCTGAGCGAAGAAAGCGCGCGTGCCGGCGCCGCCGTATCGGTATTCCAGAAATCGAGCCCGCCCGCCCCCAACGATACCACCCGCGCGCAGCAGCAGGCGCATCGCACAGGCGGTGCAACCAACGCGATCGGGATTGCGCCCGCCTCGCAGGAAGAAAGCTCGGACCATCTGGAGCGCGCCGTGCCGTCGATCAAGGATGGCGCGTTCGAGAGTGCCGCCGAATCCATCCGCCAGGCGATGCAGGACAATCCGGAAATTGCCGCGCTGTCCAAACAGGTCATCATGGACGAGACGCCGGAAGGCCTCAGGATTCAGCTTATCGACCAGGATGGGCGGCCGATGTTCGATGCCGGTTCCAACCATCCGACGCCACGGGCGACGGCCCTGCTGAACGCCATCGCCAAAGTCATCACCCGGCTGCCCAACCGGATTTCGATCAGCGGTCACACCGATGGGAAGCCGTTTCAGGGCGGTCATGGCATGACCAATTGGGAGCTTTCCGCGGAACGCGCCAACGCCGCACGGGCGATTTTGGCCCAAGCGGGCCTTGGCAGCGATCGAATCTATCAGGTCGCGGGCAAGGCCGGTTCGGAGCCGTTGCTGCCCGAAGACCCGGATGCCAGTGCCAACAGGCGGCTGAGCATCGTTCTGATGCGGGAAGTGCCACCCGCCCCACCCGGCCATTCCCTGTAGCGCGAAGCGGCAAAAGGGTACTGGCGCCGCCGCCCCAAGCTCTGCATTATTTCCACTGGCAAGGGTGGCAAGTGGACAGACGTGACTGACCAGCGCACAACACGCGTTCCGCAATTTTTCCTGACACCAGGTGGGCCATGCCCATATCTGCCGGGCCGCATCGAACGCAAGGTGTTTGCCCGCCTCAACGGCTCGCTGGCGCAGCCGCTGAACGAAGCCCTGACCCATTCCGGCTTCCGCCGCAGCCAGATGATCGCCTACCGCCCGGCCTGCGAGAACTGTAACGCCTGCGTTTCGGTGCGCATCGTGGCGAGTGCCTTTAGCGAGGCGCGGACCCACCGGCGGGTCATCAAGAACAACGACGACCTGATCGGCGAGCAGGTGCCGGCCGAAGCCACGCGGGAGCAGTGCGCCTTGCTGCGCACTTACCGCGACTCGCGCCATTCGGGCGGCGGCATGTCGGACATGGGGCTGTTCGACTATGTCGCCATGGTCGAGGAGACGCCGGTCAACACCCATATCATCGAGTACCGGCGTCCGAGCGTGGACGGCAAACGCGGCAGTCTGGTCGGCTGCGCCCTGACCGACGTGCTGCGCGACGGCCTTTCGATGGTCTACAGCTTCTTCCACCCCGGCGAGAACGCGCGCAGCCTTGGCACCTATATGATCCTGGACCATGTGCGCGAGGCCAAGGCGCGCGGCCTACCCTATGTCTATCTGGGCTACTGGGTCCGTGGCAGCGCCAAGATGGATTACAAATCCCGCTTCAAACCGCTGGAAGGGCTCGGCGGCGAAGGCTGGGTCCGGCTGTAATCACGATCCGCCAAAGCGCAGCTTCCATTCCGCGATCTGTTCTTCCGCGATCTTGGAGAACAGCACCTCCGGCGGATGGATCGGCTGGCCCGGCGTCAATTGCTCCAGAAATCCGGCCATCGCTTCCTTCGGCCACGGAATGATATCCGGCGCGGGCTGAATGGCAGCATGAATTCGCCGCGCACTTTCCGGGATCACCGGCCACGCCAGATGCCCGAACAGATGCACCAGATTGAGCCCCATGCGAACCCCCACCGCGGCACGGGCAGGATCGGTCTTGATCGCGGTCCACGGTGCGGCGCGGGTCAGATACTCATTGCCCGCGACCCAGATGGCGCGCAATTCGGCCAGAGCCTTGCGAAACTCCAGCGCTTCAAAACAACCGGCGCAGGCGCTGACACGCTGATCCAGTTCCGCGATCAGGGCCTGCTCTTCATCGCCATAAGTGCCGCCGGCCGGGACTTTGCCATCAAAACGCGAGACGCAGAACCTGGTCACGCGGTTGACGAAATTGCCCAATACATCGGCGAGATCCTTGTTGATCACGCCGGCGAAATGATCCCAGGTGAAATTGCTGTCCGAGCTTTCGGGCGCATTCGCCATCAGATAATAGCGCCAGTAATCGGCCGGCAGAATTTCCAGCGCCGCATCCATGAAGACGCCGCGCTTCTGGCTGGTGGAGAACTTCCCGCCTTCGTAATTGATGTAATTGAAGCCCTTCAGGCGGTCCACAAACTTCCACGGCTCGCCCGCGCCCATCAAGGTGACGGGAAAACCGACCGTGTGGAACGGGATATTGTCCTTCCCCATGAACTGGTAATAGGTGACGTCCTTCGCCGCATCATCGAACCACCAGCTTTTCCACGCATCGGGCGTATCGCGTGAGGCGGCCCATTCCATCGAGCAGCCGATATATTCGATCGGCGCATCGAACCAGACGTAGAAGACTTTCCCTTTCAGCGCGCCATCCGCGATGTCATCCGGCACCGGCACGCCCCATTCGACATCGCGGGTGATGCCGCGATCGTGCAGCCCCTCATCCAGCCATTTGTTGGCGATGGAGGTGACGAGCACAGGCCAGTCACCTTCATGGCTCGCGATCCACTCCCGCAGGCGCGGCACGAATTCCGACTGTTTCAGAAACAGGTGGGTGGAATCCCGGATCTCGATATCCGAAGAGCCCGAAATGGCGGAGCGCGGCGAAATCAGGTCCACCGGGTCGAGCACACGGGTGCAATTCTCGCACTGGTCGCCGCGGGCGCGATCATACCCGCAATGCGGGCATGTGCCGATGACGTAACGGTCCGGCAGGAAGCGCTTGTCGGCGTTGGAGTAAACCTGCCTGCTGGTGCGCACGTCGAGGAAGCCGTTCTTCCATAGCTGACGGGCAAAGTGCTGGGTCAGTTCGTGGTTCTGTGGGCTGGAGGAGCGGCCGAAATAATCCCACGACAGGCCGAAGGCATCGCCCGTCGCCCGCTGCTGGGCGTGCTGGACGGCGCAGAAGGCAGCAACGTCCTGCCCCGCCTCGGCCGCGGCCAGTTCTGTGGTTGAGCCATGCTCGTCGGTGGCGCAGAGCGCAAGCGTTTCGAGGCCACGCGCCCGGCAGAAGCGCGCGAAGACATCGGCCGGAAGCTGGGAGCCGACGAGATTGCCCAGGTGCTTTACACCGTTGATGTAAGGCAGGGCGCTGGTGATCAGAATACGGGTCATGGATGATGTTTACACGATTTGAGCGGGACCGGGGGAGGCCCGGCGGAAGATGCCGGACCGATGAGCGAAGCAGCGTAACGCTGCCTATCTAATATATTGATATAGCAGAATAATCCTTCTGGAGTTGTTTTCCGTTTTTTTGATCCTCCTCCCCCGTCTGTTCGTCCCTATCTATTCGCCCCACTTATTCGCCCCATTTATTCGTTTGTCGAAATTTTCGCGTCCCATGGCCTATTCGTTTGACGATTTTTCGTTTGACGTTTTCCGGCCGGCCCTTCGACGATCACAGGCCGCCATTATGGGCCAGGGTCTCAAACCAACGCAGGAAACCGAGCCATTATATAAGGTGCGTCAAGGGGTGGTGGATAGCGGCGAGGCATAAAGCCGGTCGACGGGGCAGCGCGATCACTGCAACATGGCTGATCATGAGCAAAGATAACATCGTGCGGCAGATCCTCAGGCCGCTGCGCATTCAGGGCACGTTGCTGGCGGGGTTTCTGACCATTCTGCCGCTGGTGGTGGTGTGGATCGTATTCGATTTCCTGCTTTCCTGGCTGAGCCGGGCAGGACTGCCGATCGCCACCGGGCTGACCGGGTTCGCGGACCGGCACTTTCCCGTGCTTTCGCCGTGGGCGCACAACCCGCTTGTACAGTCCGCCGTCGCCGTTGTGGTGGTGCTTCTCGTGCTTTACCTCATCGGCGCCGTGGCATCGCGGGTGGTGGGCCTGAGGCTGATCAATTTCTATGAACGGCTGATCGCGCGCATTCCGCTGGTGCAATCCATTTATTCCGCGACAAAGCAATCGATCGCCGCCCTGCAACAGCGGCCCGGTGAGGGATCGCGCGTGGTGCTGATGAATTTTCCCTATCCCGGTGCGCTGGCCATCGGGTTCCTGATGCGAACCTTCCGCGATACGACGACGGACCGGCTTCTGGCCGCGGTGTATGTGCCCACAGCGCCCATCCCGACATCGGGTTATCTGGAGATCGTGCCGGTCGAGCAATTGATCGCAACCGACCTCACCATGGATCAGGCCATGACCATGGTCCTGTCCGGGGGTGCCACCGCGCCGGACACCATCAGCACCAGCCCAATGACCATTGGCAAACTGGACGGTGCCAGCCCGGCGCCGTGACCGGGCGGTGAGACTGCGGAAATCGTGAGGCCAAGGGCCGTCCGGCCTTTCAAGTCCCGCCCCAGCCGCGTTGCCGGGGTGCCGGTTGCGCTGCCCCGCTGCTGATTGTATGTCCCGCCCTCATGCCTCGGCGTGGCCGGCTTAGCTCAGTTGGTAGAGCACCTGATTTGTAATCAGGGGGTCGCGGGTTCGATCCCTGCAGCCGGCACCAGTTCCCTCCACAATCATTGGCGCGGGCGGTTTTGCCATGCGCGGAATGCCAAGCTCCTTCCTTCGTCGCGGACGGAGGACATGTCCATGAAAACACGCAAGCTGGGCAACAGCGAGCTTACGGTTTCGATCGTCGGGCTTGGCTGCAACAATTTCGGAATGCTGGATGTTGCGGCTTCGCGGCGGGTTGTGGACCGCGCCATCGACCAGGGCATCACCCTGTTCGACACCGCCGACATCTATGGCAATCGCGGCGGATCGGAGCGCCAGCTTGGCGAAATTCTGGGGCCGCGGCGCAAGGACATCGTGCTTGCCACCAAGTTCGGCATGAAGATGGACGATGCCGGAACGAAATCCGGTGCATCGCGCACTTACATCCTGCAAGCGGTTGAAGACAGCCTGAAACGATTGAAGACCGACTGGATCGATCTCTACCAGCTTCATCAACCCGATCCGACCACGCCGATCGAAGAAACGCTCGAAGCGCTGAACCTGCTCGTGCGGCAGGGGAAAGTGCGCGCCATCGGCTGTTCCAACATGAGCGCGGCGCAACTGAATGCCGCGCGCGCCCTGTCCGCCGCGAAGGGTTTTGCCGCATTCGAATCCGCACAGGACGAATACAGCCTTCTCAAGCGCGATATTGAACAGGGCGTTCTGTCGGCGGTGGAAAAATACGGCATGGGCCTGCTGCCTTATTTCCCGCTGGCGAGCGGCATGCTGACCGGGAAATACACCCGCGGTGCCGCGGCGCCGGGCAATACGCGTTTCGCGGTGATGACCGGGCTCGCGAACCGCTACATGACCGATGCGAACTGGGACAAGGTGGAGACACTCTCGGCATTCTGCAAGGCGCACGGGCACACACTGCTGGAATTGGCGTTCTCATGGCTTGTTTCCCACCAGAGCGTGACGAGCGTGATTGCCGGGGCAACGCGGCCCGAACAGATCGACCAGAACGTGCGTGCGGCGAGGTGGGATTTGAGCTCAGACGAATTGGCCGAAATCGACCGCATCACCGCGGGTTAGAGCGAAATCGGATTCGATGGAATCACGATTTCGCTCCAGTTCTTTGTTTTGTCGCGCAATCTATCGGAAGCCGGTAGCGGCAGCGTCACCGGCGTTTCACACTTTTCCGATTGCGCTCTAACCGTCTGAACGGGATTCCGGCGAGAGATTGGCGACCGCATTCATCGGCACCGGATGAAACGCCGCCACGGCGCGGCGCGCAGCGGCCAGTTCCGTTGCCGACATTTGTGTTTTCAACACCGCAAGACGCGCAAGCGAACCATGATCGTTGTTCGCGGCCGCGATGGCGTACCATTTGTACGCTTCCGTCAGGCTTTGCGGCACACCCTGCCCGCGTTCGTAGAGCACGGCCAGATTGAACTGGGAATCCACATAATCGAGATTGGCGGCAAGCCCGAACCAATGCGCGGCCTGTGCGAAGTCGCGCGGAACGCCCTGGGCCTGCGCATAGGCAACACCCAGATTGTGCATCGCCTTGCGATTTCCTTGCGCGGCGGCGGCGCGATACCAGTCCAGCGCGCGGGGAATATCCTTCGCGACGCCCTGCCCGCGCTGATAGAGAACGCCGAGGCGGTATTGCGCGATAGGCTCCCCATTATCGGCGGCGCGTTCGAGCCAGCGCGCGGCAGAAGCCGCATCCTTGGCGTAACCATCGCCATTCAGATATTTAAGGCCGGTGATCAACTCCGCTTTCGCGTTGCCGCCTTCGGCGAGTGCGCTCAGCCGGTCCTGCGGTGCTTTTGCGGATGGGCGCGCCGGTGTCAGCGTATTGGCAGAGGCCAGTGAAATCACTGTTGGCTCGGCACTGAAGAGATGTTCGCCGAGCGCGATGGCAAAGGTGGCGAGGATTACCAGAATGGCGGCGGCACCAACCGCGAACAGGTGACGGCGTGGAATGGGATAAGATCTGTTGCGCCATCCGGATGGACGTTGACGCCGCGGCAGAGATGGCACGGAGGCGGAAAGCGGGGCCGCTGAAAGCGGAACATGATCCGCAGGCGGATTTTCTGCTACGGGTGCGGTTTCGGGAACGGGGGCCGATGGAGTTGCTGCCGGTGCCGGCGGCGGCAGCTTCAACGCGACGTCGCGAAGTTCGGCGCGCATCTCGGCAATGGCCTGAACCAGCCGCTTGTCCAGCGTTTCGACGCGGGCGACCGCGCCAGAGGCACTCTCCGCAGCAGCTTCGCGCGCTGTTTCACCCATGCGCTCCACCGTTTCGCAACGGGATTCCATTTCGGCGAGCGCGCGCTCAAATACGCCCATTCGCCGTTCCAGGCGGCTGATCGCAGCGGCCGTCCCTTCCAGCCGGCCAGACGGCACCACCAGACGATCGACAATCTCGTCGAGCTGAGCGGCATCACGGCGCTTCTTCTCCGTGATCGGCATGTTGAGCGGTGCGGCATCCGGCGCGTTTCCGGAGGGCGGCAAATCCGCAGTGAGGGGTGATGAAGATACCAAGGCCGGTGGCGGCTCAGCCGTTCGCGGCGCAACGCCAGCCAATTCAGAAAAGACACCGACCAGATCATCCGCCGGGATCACGGATTGCCGATCGACCAATCCGGTGCCGCGCATCGCCTTGGCTACGCTGTTGAGGTCTTCCGCCGCCGCGGCCAGCAGCAATTCCGCTTTGCTGGCGAAATGCGCGTTCAGTTCGGGCCGCGCGATACCCGCCTCGGCCGCGACGGAACGCATGGTGAGTGCGTGCACGCCATCGCGCGCTGCGACGGCACGCGCCGCAGCCAGAATGGCCGAACGCACATCCGGCAGTGCAGCGGTATTCGTATCCTCCGCCCCCACCGGCGCTTCAGGATGCTCGTGCGATGGCGCCTGATGCCCCGTGCTCACAGAACCCACCCGTTTTCCTTCGGGTGAGTGTTAAGCGCATACCATGAAAAATGGCTTGGAAAGATTGGTAAATGTTTATTGACAGGGTACTGAAAATGCCGGGCGTATCAGGGCGCTAAGCCGGAGTTGTGATAGCGGCCGGATGCTCGCGCCGCGACTTTTCCCCGCGGGCGAGCAATACAATGCCCGCGATGACACCCAGATAAGCCAGCAATTGGGCGCCGTTCGGCGCATCCGTATAGCCGATCAGCGTGTGCAGCAGACGGCCCAGAAGACCGCGCCAGCCGGGACCGCTTTCCGGCAGAAGCCAGGAACTGTCCCACAGGGTCTGCGTCAAAATCAGCAGATAGCCGCCCTGCTGCAGGTGAAGCACGGCCTGCGCCGCCATGCCCGCGGCAAGGAGCGTGATGAGCCCGGAGGTGACGGAGAACAGCCGGTGCGCCGGAATGGCCAGAAGGCCGAAATACATCGCCGCCGTCAGTGCCGCACCGGCAAGAACGCCAAGCGTGCCACCCGCCAGCATGGCCGCGGCGGAGGTGCCGCCCTGGCTGGCGATACCATAGAGGAAGAGCACAACCTCCGCCCCTTCGCGCAGGACCGCGACCCCGACCACGAAGGCCAATGCCGCGAGAGGGCGGCCGCCACCTGCCACCGCGGCCCCGATGCCGCGCATCTCCCGCGCGATGGCCTGACCATGCCCGGCCATCCAGACATTGTGCCAGGTGAGCATCACCACCGCGAATATCAGGATGCAGGCATTGAACAATTCCTGGCCCGCGCCCGCGAACAGGCCGGCGATTTCGCCCGCGAAAGCCGCCACCGCAACGGCACCGGCCACGCCGCTTGCAATGCCATAACCGACCCACAGCGCGCGGCGCGGCACGCCCTTCGTCGCCGCCAGGACGATGCCGACGATCAGGCCGGCCTCGATCACCTCCCGGAATACGATGAGAAGGCTTGCCAGCATGGTCTATTCCGCGATCACCACGCCCTGCGCCGTGGCGGCGTGATATTCGCCCATGAACGGATATTTTCCGGGCGATAACGGCCGCAGGCGGATTTTGCCCGTGCTGTGCCCGGCCACGACCTTCTCAACCTTCAGGGCGGTGGAATCGAATTCATCCACCGTCGCATCTTCATTGTGGAGGACGATCAGATTGCGCGTTCCGGCCTTCACATGAATCTCGGCCGGGGAAAAACGGTGGTTCTTCAGGGTCAGGTTTATATCGCCGGCCGCCGATGCGGCAGGCGCCGCCAGCAACAGGGCAAGAACGAGAGCGGACAGGTGGAATTTCATCAACGGCACCCCGGAAAGGAGGGGCGCCGGCGCATCTGCCTGTCGGTCGCCCGGCGGGCGATGGCGGGAACGGATGGGACGAAGCCCCGAAAACCGGGAGAGTGTTATCGCAATTCATTCTCAATTGCAAATACACTACAGTTTTTGTGCCTATTCCGCCGGTTCGTGATGCCGGAAGCCGACAAGCCGGGCGCGCTCCGCACCACAAGCACCACAATGTGGCGCACCCCGATCCTCCGTCTCCGCCTTCCGCGAGCCGCAATGGGAGCATTTGGGGCCGGTCCGTGTCAGCACAAATGCGATTGCCACAAGCCAGAACACCGCGATGCCAACGAGAAACTGCCATACCGGCACGTGAGATAGAACTTCAGGCAACATCACAACACCACACGTCACCTGCGCCCCACGATTGCGGCACCAGTATTCAACGCTCGTCACGGGCCCGCGTTCTTCATCGCGTACCGACACAGGGCGATAGTTTTCCATGCAAAGACGGTGACCGCGCAATGTTAATTTCTTCACCTTGCGCGATGCGGCGTCTTGTCCGCCCGGCGCGGAACACTCAAAACGACTCCCAGACCGCGAAGGAGAAGCCGGTTTCATCCAGCGCGCCCTGGCCCGCAGGCGAAAAGAAGCCACCGATCTGAACCGAGGTGGAGCGGTAAATCCGTTGCACCAGCGAGGCCGACAATTTGTGGCTGCGGTAGTAGCGGTAAGGTGGCCTGCCATTGCCGGCGGCGAAGATGTTGAAACTCTGCAGCAGAATGGTGCCGCCACTCCATGGGCGATAGCCGAGCGTCACATCCAGCGGGGTTTCATCGGGCCGGGCACCTGCGATCCAGCGCTGACCGATCTCCAGATCAGCGAAGCCTTCGCGCCCGAACAGCGAGAAATTGGTGCCGTAGAGCAGGCGCAATTCAAACTGACGCCCGGATTCCTGATTGACGGAGACAGAAGTATCAAACGCGCCGGCAGTTTTGTAAGAGCCTTCAAGCGACAGCACACCGTGATCTTTCATCAGGCGCACACGGGCCCCGGTTGCGATGGCGGCAGCGGTTGCCCCCTTCACCGGCCCGCCCGGTGCGCCGGAACGGGCGCGGGCGTATTCGGGTGCCGCAAACACGGTGACGTAATTGCGCAGACCGTATTCGATATAGGCCTGGGTCAGTACCTTGTTATAGCGTACAGGTTCGGTGGCCTTGCCGGATGCGTCATACGCCTTCGATGCGTTGCTGATGGTCGTGGTGGTGATGGTTTGGACCGCGCCCTCCTCCACCGTCCAGGCACCGGCATGGGCGCGCGCGGCGGCGAAGACGATAAATACAGCCGCGAAGACCCATGCACACCGCATCGCGATTACGCCAGGACGGCCGCTGCCAGATAAGGCAGCAGCCAGGAGAGAATGGTGGTGAGCGCCGATGCCGCAAGTGCCAGCGAACCGTTGCGCGACGGATGCGGCCAGGCGGCGATAGCACCGGCGGACAGTGCAGCCACGGCAGCCATGGTTGTGGAGAGAGCCTGCGGCGCACCGCGCCATGCCGCCACGCAAATGACGAGTACAGTCAGGAACGCAATGCCGAGCGCCACATGCTGTGCACGGTTGCGCAACGACCGAACCGATACGCCCAGCCAAAGGACTGGTGCGCAGCAGAACAGCACCACAACTTGCCGCGGCAACGGCAATGACGGCAGCAAGGCGATAGCGGTATTGGGAACATGCGGCCACAGCGTGATGCCCGCCACGCCATGCAGCCAGGCCAGCACAAGCGCGCTGACCAGCGGGATGAACATCAGCAGCGCCGCAAAACCGGCACGGTGCCGCTTATCTTCCGGCTGTAACGCAACGGCCAGTAACGGCAGGGACAACGCGCCAGCAACACCAGACAAGGGATGAAGGATTTGTGCCAGCGCGAGTGCGAGGCCCAGCGCGATCATGCGGTAGAGGCTGCGCAGAGCAGCAAAGGCAACAGCGCGGGAAACGACAAGATAGAGCGCGATTGCCAGCCGGAGTACATCACCCTGCCCCAGCAGCGCCGCGCACAAGCCGGATTGCAGGAACAAACACGCGATGACGCCGCTGCGGATAGGCGCCGTGAAGCCTGCGCCGCGCAAATCACGCTGCATCAACGCGGCAAACGCGGCACAGGCAATTGCGGGTACGGGATTGCGCGTCACCACGGCCGCAGCGGCAAAGACGGCCACAGGAAGCAAGGCCTGTGTTGCCGCAGGGAGCCGGAATGCCGGATAAGGGAGAGGCGCGTCAGACAGGCTCATGACGGCGTGCACCGTCCGAACCCGTGCGGGGTTTTGGCCCAATAAAACGGCCGGGTGAGCAATTGCGCGAGGCCATGATAGGCCGCAGCCGAGACCAGCAACCAATAGACCGGCGCCAAAAGTGCGAACGGCACAAGCTCCAGCCAGCCACGGCGGTAGGGGCCGAGCATCGCCAGATAGATGAAGCCCGCGTTGCCCGCGATGAGGCTGGCCGATGAAAGATGGGTAAGTGTCAGGCCCAAAGCGCCATCGAATATCTGAAGCGGAACGAAGAACGAGAGTCCAAAGGCACACCACAGAACTAGGTTGGAAAGCGCAGACAGGAATGTACCGGCAATGAAAAGCTGAAAGGCGATAAAGCCCCGCAGGCCGCCGTGCCGGTACAACGCCAGCGGATTGCGCATATGCACCAGCCAGGTTTGCATATAGCCCTTGAGCCAGCGCGAACGCTGTTGAAACCAGGCGCGAAGGGTACTGGCCGCCTCCTCAAACGTGGTGGATTCAAAGGTCGCCACCTTCAGGCCGAGGCGCGCCATGCGGATACCGATGTCGGCATCCTCCGTTACGTTGAACGGATCCCAGCCGTGAATGGCGCGAAGATGTGCGGTGCGGAAATGGTTGGACGTGCCGCCAAGCGGCAGCGGCACACCGAGCCTGTCCAGCCCCGGCAGCAGGTAGTCGAACCACAACGCATAATCGAGCGCGAAAAGCCGGGTCAGCCAGTTCTGATCGCGATTGTAAAAGTTGAGCCGCGCCTGAAGACAGCCATAGTCGGGCGGCAAAGCGCGGAATGCGGCAGCGGCGCGCGCAAGTTGATCGGGCTCTGGCCGATCCTCCGCATCGAAGATGACCGTGAATTCGCCACGCGCAAAGGCCAGCGCATAATTGCATGCCTTCGGCTTGGTGCGCGGATGGCTGGGCGGCACACGCACAATCTCGAACCAGGGCGGCAACTCCTGCGCCATGGCCGCGCGCAAGGTACCGTGATCATCGGCCTCGATCACCAGTTTGATGTCGAGCTTTTCCGGCGGGTAAGCAAGGCGGCGCAAAGCGTGCACCAGCGGTGCCAGCATGTTCGCCTCCCGATAAAGCGGGACCAGGACGGTGTAGAGCGGAAGATCATCCCGATTGATGGGTGTTCGCGCGAAACGCCGCGGCTCTTCCGCGCCGATCAGCACCAGAGCCAGCCGGAACGCGATATTGGCAATGAACAGAAGCGTGAGGAGCCCGGCAAGAAAACCGATGGTGGGACGTGGCCAAAGCGCAAAGCCGCAACAGATCGTGGCCAGTGCGGCGATAAACACAAAAGCCTGACCGCGCGTAACAACGCGGCGGGCCGACAGCGCCGGCGTGGCGCGCGCAAGAGCGTGAACGGCATTGCGGCTGAGGCGGGGCTGGGAAGGCGCGTCGCTCCCGCCGCTCCAGCGCGGGCGCGGGACGGCGGCGATGTGGCGCTCCGTTTCCAACCCGGCCCCCAACCCAGCCGGACCGCCCAGCGCGGCGCCGGCAACCCCCAACACAAAACCC
>Ga0066256_1001118_pt1 | contig 40848 bp, 35 predicted proteins | sample ThiBio_1000_biof_FD_87107 | JGI IMG/M metagenome (GOLD analysis project Ga0066256, IMG submission 87107) | Wastewater bioreactor microbial communities from Cape Town, South Africa - Thiocy_expt_1000_biof (version 2) | ecosystem: Engineered > Bioreactor > Thiocyanate-remediating >... | reverse complement strand
TGGACCGTCCAGGAGGAGACGGACTGCAGCTCGATCTTCAGGTCGGGGTCGCCGACGAGGTCGCGCGCGACCTTGGTGGCGAAGGCCTCGTCGACTACCGGCTCTGGCTGGTTGATGTCGTAGCCCCAGACGATCAGCCATTCGTTCCAGGGCCGCACCATGCGCACCAGCCCCATGCCGATGCCGCCGACGTTCGAGCCCGGCTGCATCACCCAGTAGAGCACCGAGGGCCGGTGGGCGACGTATCGGGACAGATCCGCCTTGAACTGGATGTTCATCGAGCCGCCGACGCCCATCCTGCCCTCGAACTTCAGGCCGGCATGCTCGGCCACCTTCGAGTTGCCGCCGTCCGCGCCGACGAGATATCTGGAGCGGATGGTGACCTCCCTGCCGGTCAGCCGGTCGCGGCAAATGGTGGTGACGCCGTCGGCGTCCTGCGCGTGGGAGAGATATTCGGTCGACATGCGGGCCTGCGTGCCGCGCGAGCAGGCGGTCTTGAACAGAACCGGCTCCATGAAGGTCTGCGGACAGTCGTTCATGTGCGAGGGCGATGAAAGCTGGTGCTCGGCGCGCGACAGCGGGTGCTTGCCCCAGCTCTTCATGCGGCCGAGTTCCTCGCCGGCGAGCGACGTGCAGAACACGTTCTCGCCCATCAGGTCCTGCTCGGTGGCGTAGAGGTAGGCCTCGTCCTCGACCTCGCGGCCGAGGTCGCGCAGCACCTCCATCGTGCGCTGGTTGGTGATGTGGGCGCGCGGGGTGTTGGCCAGCCAGCGGTAGCGGTTGACCACCATGTTCTCGACCCCGTAGGTCGACAGCAGGGCGGCAGTGGCGGAGCCGGCGGGGCCGGTGCCGATGATGAGAACGTCAGTGGTGATGTCAGCCATGCGGCCCTCCCTTGTCCGGTGTCGCGCCCGGGGCGACGATGAGATTGCGGCGCACCGGGAAGAGCTCGATCCCGGTGCGGTCGGTGAAGAAGCCCCACAGTCCGCGCGGGGCGAACAGCATCACCGCGATGCCGATCAGCCCGAGCAGCAGCAGGTACCAGGAGCCGTAGTCCGACAGCGCGTTCTGCAGCAGGAACAGCACGATGATGCCGACGATCGGCCCCTCGATCGTGCCGATGCCGCCGATCACGACGATGAAGATGACGTAGGCCGTCCAGTCGACGACCGAAAAGGCGGCGTCCGGTGAGATGCGCGCCTTCTGCACGTAGATCAGGGCGCCGACGAGGCCGGTGCCGAAGGCGGCGGCGAGATAGACCAGCGTCTTCAGCCGCAGCGCGTCGACGCCGACCGAGCGCGCCGCATCCTGGTTGTCGCGGACCGCCGCCAGCCCGAGACCCTGGCGCGAGCGCAGCAACCGGTAGATGAAGCCGATCGTGGCGATCACCAGCACCAGCGCCAGCCAGTAGGAGACGATGTCGGCCGCGTGGGGGCCGCGCACGCCGAACAGCGCCGCCACCGCCTCCTGGCCCCAGATCGAGCGGGTGGCGTCGCGCGGCAGCGACGTGCCGGTGCCGCCGCCGAGCGACTTCCACTGGGCCACGACCAGCCGCGCGACCTCGGCGATCACCCAGGTGCCGATGGCGAAATAGGCGCCATAGAGGCGGAAGACGAAGAAGGCGGTCGGGATGGCGAGCAGCACCGCCGCGACGCCGCCCACGGCAATCGCCGCGACCGGGTCCATGCCGCCCAGGATCACCGCGCCGAACATCGCATAGGCGCCGATGCCGACGAAGGCCTGCTGGCCGACCGAGACGAGGCCGGCATAGCCGGCGAGCAGGTTCCAGTTCTGCGCCAGCGCCAGCATTGTGAGGATGAAGAACAGGTTCTGGATGACGCTGCGCGACACGAAGAGCGGAGCGGCGAAGGCAATGACGATCAGCGCCGCCGCGACCAGCGCGAAGGCGCCGGAGGCACGCGTGCCGGTCGTCACCCGGAAGGAGGAAAGGGCGTCGACGCTCATCAGTCGACCGCCCTCGGAAACAGGCCGCGCGGGCGCGCGAGCAGCACCGCCAGGAAGGCGACGTGGCCGGCGAGGATCTGCCATTCGGGATTGACTGCGGCGCCCACCGTCTGCGCCACGCCGATGATGATGCCGCCGGCGAGCGTTCCCCACAGCGAGCCGAGCCCGCCGATGATGACCGCCTCGAAGGCGTAGATCAGCCGCGACGGGCCGGTCGCCGGGTCGAAATTGGCGCGCGTCCCGAGGTAGAGCGCGGCGATCGTCACGACCACCATCGCCACCCCGGTCGCCTGGGCGAAGATGCGATTGGGGCGGATGCCCATCAGCCCGGCGGTCACCGGATCGTCCGACGTGGCGCGGAAGGCGCGGCCGAGCGAGGTGCGGTAGAAGAGCTGGTTGAGCGCGACGATGGCGAGGACCGCCGAAGCGAGGGTCAGCAGCGGCATCACGCCGACATTGACCGGGCCGATCGCCAGCGAGGCCGTCTCGATGCCGCCGGCATAGATGCGGCGGCTGTCGGCCGAGAAGCCCTCGAGCAGCGCGTTCTGGATGACGATCGACAGGCCGAAGGTGACGAGCAGCGGCGGCAGGATGTCGTCGCCCAGCGTGCGGTTCAGCACGAGACGCTGGAGCGCCCAGCCCGCGGCGAACATGATCGGCATGGCGACGAGCGCTGCGACGAACGGGTTGAGCCCGAGCGCGGTGACCAGCACGAGGATCAGGTAGGCGGCGAGCACGATCAGGTCGCCATGGGCGAGATTGACCAGCCGCATGATGCCGAAGACGAGGCTCAGCCCCGCCGCGAACAGCGCATAGAGGCCGCCCAGCAGCACGCCCTGCACCACGGTGTCGAGCCAGCTCATGCCGTCGTCCTCCGGCCACGGCGCATCACGCATGCACCCCGAAATAGGCGGCATGGATGGCCTCGCGCGACAGCTCGCCGGGGCGGCCGGACAGCGTGACGCGGCCTTCCATCATGCAATAGACCCGCTCGGCGACCCGGAGCGCCTGGCCGATGTCCTGCTCGACGATGACGATGGCCGCGCCGCTCTCCCTGATCCGCGGAAAGGCGGCGTAGATGTCGCGGATGACGACGGGCGCCAGGCCGAGGCTGATCTCGTCGCACAGCAGGACGCGCGGGTTCGACATCAGCGCGCGGCCGATCGCCACCATCTGCTGCTGGCCGCCGGACAGCGCCGTGGCCGGCACGTTGCGGCGCTCCTTCAGCACCGGAAACAGCCCGTAGACGCTGTCCAGCGTCCACGGGCCGGCCACGTCGCGGCCGTAGCGGCCGATCAGCAGGTTCTCCTCGACGCTCAGCGAGGCAAAGAGCTTACGGCCCTCCGGCACCATGGCGATGCCGAGCGCCACCACTTCCGGCGCTGCCAGCGCACCGATCGGCCTGCCTTCCAGGGTCACGGCCTCAGGCGCATTGGCGATGATGCCGGAAACGGAGCGCAGCAGCGTCGTCTTGCCGGCCCCGTTCGCCCCGATGATCGCCACCGTCTCGCCGGCGGCGAGCGCCAGGTCGATGCCGAACAGCGCCTGGAAGTCGCCGTAGAAGGCCTTCAGGTCGCGGGTCTGGAGCAGCGTCATCAGACCTCGATCCCGAGATAGATCTCGCGCACCTGGCGCGAGGCCATGATTGCCGCCGGCTCGCCCGTCGCGATCACCCGGCCGAAGTCGAGCACGACCAGCCGGTTCACCACAGAGGTGAGGGCATGCAGAACGTGCTCGATCCAGACGATGGCCGTGCCGCGCGCGTTGATCGCCCGCACGAGATCGACCAGCGCGCCGCATTCGGCCTCGGTGAGCCCGCCGGCGATCTCGTCGAGCAGCAGCACCTTCGGCCCGGTGGCGAGCGCGCGCGCCAGCTCGAGCCGCTTGCGCTGCAGCAGCGTCAGCTTGCCGGCGGGCACGTTGGCATGCGCAACGAGGCCGGTGTCGACCAGGATGCGGGCGCAGTCCCCGCTCACCTCCGCCTGGCTGCTCCTATTGCCGAACATGGCCGCCGTCAGCACGTTCTCGAACACGGTCAGCCGCTGGAAGGGCTGCGGGATCTGGAAGGTGCGGCCGATGCCGGCGAGGCAGCGGCGCATCGGCGGCGCGCGGGTCACGTCCTCGCCGCCGAACAGGACCCGGCCGGAATCGACGCCGATGTTGCCGGTGATCAGGTTGAACAGCGTCGACTTGCCCGCGCCGTTCGGTCCGATGATGCCCAGAGCCTCGCCCGGCTCGACGGCGAACGACACCGCCTCGGCGGCGGGAACCGCGCCGAAGCTCTTCGAGACCTGATCGAGTTCGAGGATGGGCAACTGCCGAAATCTCCGGTTGCGGGGCGGACGCCAGGCCCGCCCCGCAGGCTGGTCAGGCGATCAGTTCCATCTTGCCGCCGGTCGGGATCGACGGCGCCGTCTTGTTGTCGACGATCACCAGATCGTAGCCGCCGCCATCCTTGCGCCGCCACTGGCCGCCGACCAGCGGCGTCTTGGCGATGTTCTTCTGTGCGAAGGGCGGGAGCTGATCGCTGCCCCAGGCGAGCGGCCCGACCAGCGTGTCGAGCTTCGTCTTGCCGAGCGCCTCGGCGACCGCGTCGGCGTCCGACGGATCGCCGACCCGCTTCATGGCGTCGACCGCCACCTCGAACAGCGCATGCACGAAGCCGATCGGCTGCGTCCACGGCTTGCCGGTCGCCTGCGTGAAGGCCGCAGCCACCTCGGCCGCGCTCTGGCCCGTCAGCGAGGACTTGAAGGGATGGCTCGGCGTCCACCACACCTCCGAGGAGAGGTTGTGGCCGGCGTCGCCCACCGTCTCGATCGTCGAGGGGAACAGCAGCGCCTTGCCGATCGAGGCGATCTTCGGCTTGAAGCCCTGCTGCTTGGCCTGGTTCCAGAAGGTGGTGAAGTCCGGCGGGATCGTCACGCCGGTGACGATGTCCGCGTTCGCCTGCTTGAAGGCGTTGATCTGGGCGGAGAAATCGTCGGTCAGGTTCTGGTAGCGGCCGGGATCGGTCAGCTTGTAGCCGAGCTTGTCGAGCACCGGCGGGAAGCCGACGGCCTTGTCGCCCCAGGCATTGCCGTCGCCGTCGTTCGGGAACAGGCCGGCGACGCTCCTGTTGGTCTCGAGCTGGCCCCACATGTTGGTGTAGACGGCGATCACGTCCTCCAGCCCCCAGAAGAAATGGTAGGCGTAGTCGAACGGCTTCCAGCTCGCCGGATCGCCGGGATTGCCCTGCTGGCCGATGAACCAGGGCTGCCACGGCGCGACGGACGACAGGCACGGCACCTGCTCCGCCTCGCAGGTCGTCGAGACGGGATTTGTCGTCTCCGGCGTCGAGGCCACCATGACGAGATGGACCTCGTCCTGGACGATCAGCTCCTTGGCCACCTCGGCCGCGCGATTGGGGTTAGACTGGCTGTCCTTGACGACGACCTCGTAGGCGAGGCCCATCGACTTCACCGCCTGGTTGAAGCCGTCGATGATGAACTTGTCGGCCTCGGCGAAGGCGGCGAGCGGCCCGGTCTGCGGGCTGACATAGCCGAGCTTGATCATCTTGCCCTGCGCGATCGCGGGCATCGCGAGGCCGGACGTGCCGGCGAGCACGCTCGTTGCGGCCGCCGTCTTCAGGAATCTGCGTCTGCTGATCATCTGCGTTTCCTCCCGTTCAAGGTCTAGTCCTTCGGCCTGCTTCCCTCCCAGGCCGCCTGCAGCAATGCGCGGATCGACGTCGCGTCGAAGGCGCGCGGATTCTCGTAAGGGTTCTTCGTCGCGATCTGCGCGGCGCGGTCGAGATCGGCCTCGGTGAGCCCGAGATCGCGCAGCGCCAGCGGCGCGCCGAGCGAGCCGGCGAAATCCCACAGGCCGCCGCCCGCGCTGCCGCCGAACAGCGCCGCGGCCGGCCGCAGCAGCTCCGGCACCGCCTTCTCGTTGAAGTGGACCGTGTGCGGCAGCAGGATCGCGTGCGTCTCGGCATGCGGCGTGTCGAAGCTGCCGCCGAGCACGTGGCAAAGCTTGTGGTGCAATGCCATCGCCACCGAGCCGAGCACCGTGCCGCACAGCCATGCGCCGTAGAGCGCGTCCGACCTGGCGTCCGGATCGCGCGGCGCGGCGACCAGCCGCGGCAACCCTTCCCTGAGCGCGCGCATGCCCTCCAGCGCCATCAGGCTCGTCACCGGGTTGCGGTCCGGCGCATAGAGGCCCTCGGCCGCATGGGCGATCGCGTTGAGCCCGCTGGTGACGCTCATCGCGACCGGCAGGCCGAGCGTCAGGTCGGGATCGTAGATCACCACCTCCGGCCGCACCTTCTCGTCGCGGATCGTGGTCTTCCGGCCGCCGTCCGTCTCGCCGAGGATGTCGGTCGCCTCCGAGCCCGCATAGGTCGTCGGCACGACGATCTGCGGCAGGTCGGGGCGCAGCGCGTCCGCCTTCCCGGGCCGGGGGGCCGAGCCGCCGCCGAGCGACACCCCGCAGCCGGCGCCGGCCGACCGGACCCCCCCCAGGGCCGGCTGCGTCCCCGCAACCGGCGTGTGCATCGCCGCACCCGCGAAGACCCCGGTCGCCCGGCCGCCGATCCCGCCGGCGAGCGCGCGCGCATCCGCCTCCTGCTGCGGGGTGGAGAGTACCAGGGCCCGCCTGGCGCCGATCCTGTCGATCCACTCCGCGACCCGCGAACGGGCGCCGCGCCCGAACACGACGGTCGAGGGGCGCGCCCGGTAGGTGAAGGCCGCGACGCTCACGACGGCCTCCGCGCGCGCGCCATGACGAAGGTGAAGTCGAGGCTCCAGGCCACGCCGGCCCGCTCGTTCGGCGTGCGCCGGAAATCGGCGAGCAGCTCCGGCTTGACCCCGAGCAACGGGTCCTTGTCGATGTAGGGGTCGGAGCGGTCGTAGACCTGCGTCGTCACCGTCTCGAAGCCGGGCGCCGAGATCAGGAAATGCAGGTGCGCCGGCCGCCGCAGCGGATAGCCGAGCCGGCCGAGCAGCTCGCCCACCGGCCCGTCGTCCGGCACCTTGTAGCCGGCCGGCCGCACGCGGCGGTAGCCGAAGTCGCCATTGTCGTCGGCGCGGAACTGCCCGCGCAGGTTGAAGTCGGGTTGCAGGTCCGGCTGCTGGTTCTCGTAGAGGCCCTGCGCGTTCGCCTGCCACGTCTCGACCGATGCACCGGAAACCGGCCGGCCGTCGAGATCGCGGACATGGCCGGCGACCGCCAGCGGCTCGCCCGCCCCGTCGAGCGAGATCGAGGCTCCCAGCGGCAGCCGCGGCGCGTCGGCGCGGTAGAAGAGGCCGCGCGACGTGTTCGGCGTCGTGCCTTTCGGGCGGCGGGCGTTGATCTCCTCGACGAGCTGGGTGATGCCGAGCATGTCGGACAGCAGCACCCATTCCTGCCGGCGCTCGTCGCTGACATGGCCGACATCGGTGAGGAAGGCGAGAAGCGCGCGCCATTGCTGCGCCGTGGGCCGGATCTCGCGGACGGCCTGGTGCACGGAGCGCACGATCGCCGCGACCATCCCGGCGAGTTCCGGCTCTGCGCCGGCCGCCAGCCGGCGCGCCACGAGATCGGCGGAGTTCTGCTCCTGCAATGCCTGGATCGCTGCCGACATCTTCCTCCCCGATGCGACGCTGCAAGGGAAGGCTAGCACCGGCGTCCGGCGCGATTGATGATTTTTCGGCCGATCATTATAACGATCCGTTATGAAACTCGACGAGCGCCATCTCATCCAGCTCGCCGCCGTCGTGCAGGCGGGCGGCGTGACCGAGGGCGCCGCCATGCTCGGCCTGTCGCAGCCGGCGGTCTCGCGCACGCTCGCCATGCTGGAACGGCGGCTCGGCGAGCCGCTGTTCGTCAAGGGCCGGCGGCCGCTCCAGCCGACCCCGCTCGGCCGCTCGCTGGCCGAGCACGGCCAGACCATGCTGCTCGCCTCGCGGCGCGCCTCCGAGCTCGTCGACAGCTTCCATCACGGCCGCTCGGGGCTGGTGCGGGTGGGCGGGACACCGTTCTTCATCGACGCGCTGGTGTCCGGCATCATCGCCGACTTTCACAATGCCAACCCGGACATCCGCGTCGACCAGAGCTACGGCTACGTGTCGGAGCTGCAGGCCGCGCTGCATGCCGGCCGCATCGACCTTGCCATCTGCCCGGTCGACATACTCGACGAGGGTTCGGGCCTCACCTTCGAGGAGATCCTGCCCGGCCGCAACGTCGTGGCCTGCCGGGCCACGCATCCGCTGCTGCTGCGCCGCAAGATCCGCAAGAGCGACCTGCTTGAGTTCCCCTGGATCGCGCCGCCGCCCGGCAGCCCGCTGCTCGCCGACCTGCGCAGCCTGCTGCTGTCGCTGGGCGCCACCGAGATCAAGGTGCGCTACACCGGCGGCTCGCTGACCAGCACGATGATCTACCTCAAGGGGACGGACGCGCTGACCGTGCTGCCGCACGGCGTGGTCTTCGCCTTCCGTGCCGAGAAGGCGATCACGGCGCTGCCCATCGGCGTGCCGCATCCGGAGCGTGCGCTGGGGCTGATGCGGCTCGCCGACGCGCCGCGCTCGCCGGCGGTCGACGCCTTCGCGCAGCATGTGGGGACGAGCTTCCAGGGCCTGCGGCACCTGATCAAGCGTCACGAGCAGGCCGTGATCTGGGGGGCGTGACCGCGGCCGGAGAGGCGGCGGGGGAGGATCGTCCCGACAGCCGCGCGATCAGCACGAACAGGAACGGCACGAACAGCACGCCGAGCAGGGTCGCCGCGATCATACCGCCCATCACGCCGATCCCGATAGCCTTCTGCGCGGCCGAGCTCGCGCCCGTCGCGAAGGCCAGCGGCGTGACGCCGAGGATGAAGGCCAGCGACGTCATCACGATCGGCCGCAGCCGCAGCCGCGCCGCCTCCAGCACCGCGTCGCGCAGGCTGCGGCCCCGGTCGAGCAGGTCCTTGGCGAACTCGACGATGAGGATGGCGTTCTTGGCGGTGAGCCCGATCGTCGTCAGCAGCCCGACCTTGAAGTAGACGTCGTTGGACTGGCCGAAGAGCCAGGCGCCGAGCAGGGCGCCGAGGACTCCGACGGGGACGGCGAGGATGACCGAAAGCGGGATCGCCCAGCTCTCGTAGAGCGCGGCGAGGCAGAGGAAGACCACCAGCATGGAGACGGCATAGAGCAGCGCCTCCTGCGAGCCGGCGAGGCGTTCCTGGTAGGAGAGGCCGGACCAGGCCGTGCTGAAGCCCTCGCCGAGCTGCGCGGTGAGCTGCTCCATCCGGTCCATGGCATCGCCCGAGCTAGCGCCCTGCTGGGCCGAGCCGTTGATGGCGATCGCCGGCGTGCCGTCGAAGCGGGCGAGCGACGGCGTGCCCTGCATCCAGCTCGTCGTGGCGAAGGCCGAGAACGGCACCATCTCGCCACTGCCGTTGCGCGCGAACCAGCGGTTGATGTCGTCAGGCTGCATGCGGAACGGCGCGTCGGCCTGCACGTAGACCGGCTTGATCTCGCCATTGTAGACGAAGTCGTTGACGTTGGCGCCCGAGAACGCGGTGGCGATCAGGCTGTTGATGGCGCCGATGTCGACGCCGAGCGCGCCCGCCTTCTCCTGGTCGATGTCGATCTTGAGCTGGCTTTCGAGACTGCGCGTGTTGCCGCGCACATTGGCGACCGTGTCGTCCTTCTGGGCGAGGTCGGCAAGGTCGTTGCTCGCCTTGTTGAGCGCGGCGCGCCCCCGGTTGCCGGTGTCCTCCAGGTACATGGAAAAGCCGTTGCTCTGGCCGAGCCCCTGGATCGCCGGGGGCGCCAGCACGAACACCTCGGCGTCGCGTATCGCGGGGAAGGGCATCGTGGCGGGCATCGACACGGACGCCGCCGACAGGCGCGAATCGGTGCGCTGGTCGAAGTCCTTGAGCCGCACGAAGGCCATGGCGGTGTTCTCGCCGCTGCCGCCGAAGCCGAAGCCGAGCGTCATGAAGACGCTCTGCACGGCGTCCTTCTCCTCGTTGAGGAAATAGTTCTCGACGAGGTCGATCACCGCCTGCGTGCGGGCGGCATTGGCACCCGTCGGCAGGGTGATCTGGGTCATCAGCACACCCTGGTCCTCCTCGGGAATGAACGAGGAGGGAAGCTGCGTATAGGTCCACCAGGCGCCGCCGAGCAGGGCGGCGAAGACGACGAGCACGCGCAGCGGCCGCACGATGACGCCGCCGACGGCATACACGTAACCGCCGGTGACGGCGGCGAAGCCGCGGTTGAACCATCCGAAGGCGCGCGACGCCCAGCCGCCGTGCGTCGGCTTCAGCAGCATCGCGCAGAGCGCGGGCGTCAGCACGATCGCCACCAGCACCGAGAGCAGCATGGCGCTGGCGATGGTGACGGAGAACTGGCGGTAGATGACGCCGACCGAGCCCGAGAAGAAGGCCATCGGGATGAACACCGCCGTCAGCACCAGCGCGATGCCGATCAGGGCGCCGGTGATCTCGCCCATGGACTTCTCCGTCGCCTCGCGCGCCGACAGGCCCTCCTCGGTCATGATGCGCTCGACGTTCTCGACCACCACGATGGCGTCGTCGACGAGCAGGCCGATGGCCAGCACCATGGCGAACATGGTGAGCATGTTGATCGAGTAGCCGAGCGCGGCGAGCACGCCGAACGTGCCGAGCAGCACGACCGGCACGGCGATCATCGGGATGATCGTCGCGCGCAGGTTCTGCAGGAACAGCAGCAGGACGAGGAAGACCAGCACCACCGCCTCGATGAGGGTCTCCACCACCTTCTCGATGGAAAGCTCCACGAACGGCGTCGTCTCGTAGGAATAGGCGATCTCGACGCCCTGCGGCAGCGAGCCGGCGAGGCCGTCGAGCTCGGCATGCACGGCATCGGCCACCGAAATCGCGTTGGCGCCGCTCGCGAGCTGGACGCCGAAGCCGGCCGCCGGCATGCCGTTGTAGGTCGAGCTCTGGCCGTAGCGCGTCAGGCCGATCTCGACGCGGGCGACGTCGCCGAGCCGCACGACGGCGCCGCTGCTCGCGGTCTTGAGGATGATCTTCCTGAACTCGTCGGCCGAGGTCATCTGCGTCTGCGCGATGATGTTGGCCTTGATCTGCTGGCCCTGCACCACCGGCGTGGCGCCGATGGCGCCGGCGGCGACCTGCGCGTTCTGCGTCTGGATCGCGGCGGTGATGTCGGACGGCACGAGCTGGGATTTCTGCATCGCGGCGGGGTCGAGCCAGACGCGCATGGCATAGCCGCTGCCGAACGCCTGGACGGCGCCGACACCGTCGATGCGCTCGATGCGGTCCTCGATGCGGCTCGACATGATGTCGGCCAGCTCGGACGAGGTGTAGCGGCCGTCGCGCGAGATGATGTTGCCGATCATCAGGATGCCCGAGGGCGAGCGGGAGACGGTGACGCCCTGCCGCTGCACCGCCTCGGGCAACTGCGCCTCGACCCGCGACAGCTTGTTCTGCACCTCGACCTGCGCCAGCTCGGCATTGACGCTGCTGTCGAAGGTCAGCGAGACGGACGCCGAGCCGCTGCTCGAGGAGGATTCCATGTAGAGCAGGCCGTCGAGGCCCGTCATGGCGCTCTCGATCTTGGTGGTGACCGAGTTCTCGACGGCCTCGGCGGTGGCGCCGGCATAGGTCGCGCCGATGCGCACGGTGACGGGCGCGATGTCGGGATATTGCGAGATCGACAGCGACCAGATGCCCATCACGCCCGCCAGCAGCGTGGCGATGGCGAGCACGATGGCGAAGACGGGGCGGCCGATGAAGAAGCTCGCGACCGCGTTGCGGCGAAGCGACGTGGTCATTTCGTCGCCTCCGCGCCGGCCGGCGCGGCGGCCGGCTGGAGCGTCTGCTCCACGACGCCGTCCGCGTCGATCGTGGCGGCGACGGGCGACACCGTCGCGCCGGCGGAGAATTTCTGGAAGCCGTCGACGATCAGCCTGTCGCCGTCGGCGATCCCCTCGGTGACGATCCAGTCGTTGCCGCGCGCGCCGGAAGTGACGAGCTTCCGCTCCTCGGCCTTGCCCTCGGCCGAGACCACATAGGCGATCGGCTCGCCGGTGGCGCTGCGCTGCACGGCCCTTTGCGGAACGAGGAAAGCGTGGGGCATCTCGCCGAGATCGACCGACGCCCGCACGAACATGCCCGGCAGCAGGATGCCGTCGCCGTTGGGGAAGCTCGCGCGGATGGTGAAGGTCCCGGTGCTCTCGCTGACGTCGACGGTGAAGATCGACACCGTGCCGGTCGAGCCGTAGGCCGCGCCGTTCTCCAGCGTCAGCCTGGCCTTCGGCGGACCCTGCTCGGGCCGGCCGAGCTTGCCGGCCGACACCTGCTCGCGGATGCGCAGCAGGTTGGCGCTGGTGTCGACCAGATCGACGTTGACCGGGTCGATCTTGCGGATCGTGGCCATCGCCGTCGTCTGGTTCTGGGTGACCAGCGAGCCGACGCTGACCGCCGCCGTGCCGATGAAGCCGTCGATCGGCGCCGTGATCTGGGTGTTGTCGAGATTGATCTGCGCGGCCTGCAGGTCCGCCTTCGCCGCCTCGACGTCGGCATTGGCCTGCAGCATGGCCGTCCGGGCCTCGTCGAGCGCCTGCTGGCTCACCGCGTTGGTGCTGGCCAGCTTCTGCTGCCGGTCGAACGTCGCCTGCGCCCCGGCCGGGCTGGCCCCCGCCTTCGACAGGGCGGCGGCCGACGCCGCATAGGCGGCCCTGAAGCTCCGGTGGTCGGGGTGGAAGAGCACGGCGCCGGCCTTCCCCGGGCGCCCCTCCTCGAAGTCGATGCGGCGCACGACGCCGTTGCCCTGCGGGCGGATCTCGGCGGTCGCCGACGCCAGCACCCGCCCCGGCAGCTCGGCCGTCTGCGGCACCGCCTGCGCCTTCATCTCGATCGTGCCGTCCTCGACGGGACCGGCCGCGCCGGGGCCGCCGGCGCCGGGCGGAGCGCCCGCTCCGCCGCCATTCTGCGCATTGCAGGCCGCCAGCACCGCCGCCAGCACGAGGATTCCCAGGGCACCTGTGGTCCGACGCATGTCCGCCGCCTGTCTGGCCCGCATCGTCGCGCGAGCCGTGGATATTTACAAAACCTTCCGGTTTCCATATTTCCGGATCGTCGAGGATGTCAATCGGGGACGTGAGGATCGGTGAGCGGAGCCTCGCAGGCAAGGGATGGCCGCATCGCGGCGGCCAAGTCACGCGGACGGGGGCGGCCGAAGGCCGCGTCGGACGAGGAGCAGCGGCGCATGCTCGCGGAGAAGGCGTGGCAGCTCTTCGTCGAGAAGGGCTATGGCGGCACGACGATGCAGGACGTCGCGGCCGCCTGCCGCATGTCCAAGCGCACGGTCTACCGGCTCTTCCCCGGCAAGACGGAACTGTTCGCCGCGGTCGTGGCGCTGCATCGCACGACGATGATCGCCCTGCCCGGCGACTATGACGACCTGCCGCTGGAAGAGGCCCTGGCGCGCATCTTCCTGATCGACATCGATCCCGATCTGGACAAGGCCCGAACCGGCCTGATGGCGGTCTTCATGGCCGAGAGCAGGCAGTTTCCCGAGCTGCTTCCCCTCGTCCACGCGTTCGGCGGCGAGCCAAGCCGCCGGCTGCTGCGCGACTGGCTCGAACGGCAGGCCGCCCGGTCGCGAATCTCCCTGCCGGACGCGGACGTCGCCGCCCGCATGCTGATGGACGTCGTCTTCGGCGCGGTCCCCCTCAAGGACGAAAACGGCCCCCCCTGGTCGGGAGGCCCCGACCGCCCGGCCTATCTCAGAACGTGTTTCGCCATGATCGCGCAAGGGCTGCGCCGCGGTGCCTGAGCGGCAGGCTTGCAGGATAGGGTGGCGTTGCCAGCCATGGCCGATCATCTGCGCCACCACGTCCAGCACCAGATCAGATGGCCCATCTCGCCGCGCGTCGACAAGTGCGGGTCGAGCCCGGTGCCCAGCCGGTCTCGCCGGGTCACCACCAGTGTATCGCCGAGGCGCAGGAAGTCGAGAACCGTCGCCAGTTCGACGCGGCCATCGCGGCTGGCGCGCGGCACCTTCTCCGACCGGATCTCGCAACCTTCGGCGAGCAGCTGGCTGAACGCCGAGCTAGAACAGTCGTCCGTGCCGGCTGCGGCCGCCTTGGGGCGGCGCGTGCAGCGTGGCGAGTTCGCCCAGCGTCACCGGCTTGCTCGGAAAGCGCAGCCTCGAATGGCCTACGGCTTCCATCGGTTGCCCCGTCGCCTCGGCGACGATCTCGGCCACCGTCAGCCCGCACAGCCGCCCCTGGCACGGCCCCATGCCGGCGCGGGTGAAAGCCTTCACCTGGTTCGGCCCGGTCGCGCCGCGCGCGCAGGCGGCGCGGACCGCGGCCGCGGTGACGCTTTCGCAGCGGCAGACGAGCACGTCGCCCTCCGGCACTCGCAACGCGTCAGGCGGACGGTAGAGCCGGTCGAGGAAAGCACGGCCGCGCAATGCGTGGCGAAGGTTTCGCCGCAGCGCGGCTGCCGTCGGGTCGGCCTCGGTCGCGCCGGCAAGCGCCGTCGCGATGCGACGGGCGGCAATGCGGCCCTCCAGCGCGGCCGCTTCCGCCCCGCCGATACCGGCACAGTCCCCGGCGATGTAGAGGCCGGGCACGGAGCTCTCGCCGAAGGCGTCGCGTGTCGGCTCGAAGGCGAGGCGCTCGGGATTCCAGCCATGCTCGCAGCCGGCGGCCATGGCGAGGCTGGCCTGCGGGACCACGCCCTGATGCAGCAGCAAGGTGCGCGCCGGCACGTGATGCTCCCGTCCGCCGGCAACGTAGCTGACGGCTCCAAGCGCGCCGTCACCCTCCGCAGCGAGCCCAGTCACGCCGCGCACCGTCCGCACCCGGCCGGCGAGGCCGGCGAGGAGCCCGAGACCCTTGCCGGCATAGGGCGATGCCAGGAAGGCGGCTGCGCGCGGCAGGGCAGCGCCGAGATTGGCGGCCGGAGTGGTCAGGAGCAGCCGGTCGATCGGCACGCCGGCGCGTCGGTATTGCGCGGCGAGGAGGAACAGCAGCGGCCCGCTGCCCGCGATCACGGTCGGGCCTTCTGGCCCCGCACCGCTGGCCTTGAGGAGGGTCTGGGCGGCTCCCGCCGTCATCACTCCCGGCAGCGTCCATCCCGGGATGGGAAAGGGCCGCTCCAGCGCGCCGGTCGCGATCAGCACGCGGCGCGCAGCAAGCTCCTGCATGCGCCGTTGCCCGCCGGCGCCGGCCTCCGCCACGCCGACGCGAAAGCCTTCGCCTCGCCGCTCGATCGACCAGACGGTCGTGCGCAGCATCAGCGTGGCGGGAGCGCGTCGCATGGCTTCGATCAGCGGGCGCCCGGCGCGATAGGCCTTGCCGAGCAGGGCGATGCGCGCCGGATCGGCCCCTTCGAGGCCACGATAGATCTGGCCGCCCGGCGCGGCGTTCTCGTCGACCAGCACGACGGAGAGACCGGCCGCCGCTGCCTCTGCCGTCGCGGCCAGCCCGGCCGGGCCGGCGCCGATAACCAGGAGGTCAATCATCGGCGATCCCCGTGGTGACCACCATCCCGTCGCGCACCGGCGTGAGGCAGGCCTGCCGCCGCGGGCCGCCGTCGATCGTGACGAGGCACTCGAAGCAGACGCCCATGCCGCAATAGGGCGCGCGCGGGCTGCCGTCGGCGGGCGAACGCCCGGCGGCGGGCGTATCGGCGAGCAGCATGGCGCCCATCACGCTGTCGCCGGGCGCCGCGGCCACGACGCGACCGTCTATGGTCAGCGTCACCGCTCCGGCGGGCTTCGGATCAAGCCGCCTGAACATCGGCGAACCGTTCGGGCGAGAACTGCGCGAAGACATCCGGCAGCGTTCCGCCGGCGACCGCCGCCGCGATCTCCCCGGCATGCACCGAGGCAAGCGTGATGCCGCTGTGGCATGTCGCCAGGAAGGCCGTGCCGCTCGGGTCCACGGCGTAGATCGGCAGGCCGTCCGGCGTCATCACGCGCAGCGCGCCCCAGCTCCGCACCACGGCGAGCGAGGCAAGCGCGGGAAACATGCGCACCGCGCTCGCCGCCAGCTCGGCCAGCACCTCCGTCTCCGTGCCCGTGTCGAAGCCGACGCGCTCCTTCGACGCGCCGATCATGACGCTGCCCTCATCGGTCTGGCGAACCGTGCCGGTCGGGTAGTCGAGCAGGCGGCCGGTGCGCTCGGTGACCAGTATCTGCCCGCGCTCCGGCAGCACCGGCGCCGACAGTCCCAGCATGGGCGCCAGCCGCCCATTGCCGAGCCCGGCGGCGAGCACCACGCGGGCCGCCGCGACCGTGCCGGCCGCCGTGTCGAGGCGATAGCCGCCGCCGGGCTCGCGCGAGATGGCGGCCACCTTCGCGCCGGGCCGATAGTCGACGCCGCGCCGGCGGCAGCCCTCATGCAGCGCGCCGAACAGGCGCAGCACGTTCACATGGCCGTCGAGCGGGCAGAAGGTGGCGCCGACCACCTCGGGCCCGATGGCCGGCAGCAGCCTCGCCGTAGCCGCGTGGTCGAGCACCTCGACCGGGAAGGCGTCGGCTCCGAGGTCGTCGGCGATGCGACGGCAGGCAGCGGCCTGCGTCGTGAGCCCCTCCCCGTCGAGGAAGAGCAGCAGGCCGCCGCGCTGTTCGAGCCCGACGTCGGTGCCGGTCTCGGCGGCGAGGTCGTCGGCGAAGCTGCGCCAGCGGCGCACCGCGCGCGCCGACCAGCGCGCATAATCGGGCCGGCCGAGGCCCTTGCCGTGCACCCACACCAGCGCGAAATTGCCGCGCGAGGCCCGCAGCGCCACGTCGCCCTCGTCGAGCATGACGATGCGGCGGCCGGGGCCGGCGGCGCCGAAGGCGATCGCCGCGCCGACGATGCCGCCGCCCACGACGGCGATGTCGAACTCAGACCTCCGCATAGTGGCACGCGGCGAGATGGCCGTCGGCGAGCCGGCGCAGCGGCGGCGTCTCCTCGCTGCAGCGGCTCGTCGCCTTCCAGCAGCGCGTGCGGAAGCGGCAGCCGGACGGCGGATTGGCGGCACTGGGCTGGTCGCCCTCGAGCACGATGCGGCGCGACTGCCCGCGCGAGGCCGGATCTGGATTCGGCACGCTCGACAGCAGCGCCTGCGTGTAGGGGTGCGCCGGGCGGTCGAAGATGGCGGCGCGATCACCGATTTCGACGATGACGCCGAGATACATCACCACCACTCGCTCGCAGACGTAGCGGACCACGGCGAGGTCGTGGGAGATGAAGAGGAAGGCGATGCCCAGCCGGTCGCGAAGGTCGATCAGCAGGTTGAGGATCTGTGCCTGTATGGAGATGTCGAGCGCCGACACCGGCTCGTCGAGCACCAGCAGCTTCGGCTCCAGCGCCAGCGCCCGCGCGATGCCGACGCGCTGGCGCTGGCCGCCGGAGAACTCGTGCGGGTGGCGATCGCCGTGCTCCTCGGTGAGCCCGACAAGGTCGAGCAGCTCCGAAACGCGCCGCCGACGCTCGGCGGCGCTGCCGATGCGGTGGATGCGCAGCGGCTCGGCGATCAACCGGCGCACCGTCATCTTCGGATCGAGCGAGCCGTAGGGATCCTGGAAGACGATCTGCATGTCGCGCCTGAGGCGCCGGAGCGCGGCCGCATCGAGCCCGGTGACGTCCTCGCCCTGGAAGCGGATTTCGCCGCTGGTCGGCTCGATCAGCCGCAGGATGGCGCGCCCGGTGGTCGACTTGCCGCAGCCGGATTCGCCGACCAGCCCGAGCGCCTCGCCGGCCTTGATGTCGAAGCTGACGTCGTCGACGGCGCGCAGCGGCGGAGCGACCCGTCGGAACAGACCACGAGGGCGGTCGAAGTGCTTCACCAGATGGCGCACCTCGAGGATCGGCGTGGTCGCGGCGTCGTTCATGTCGTTTCCATTTCCCGCTGCGCCGATCCCAGGAGGTGGGTCAGGTGGCAGGCGACGAGGCCCGCACCTTCGCGTGGCAGCAGCGCCGGCACCGTGTCGACGCAGATGGGGTCGCGGTGGCGCTCGTGGAGCGCGCAGCGCGGGTGGAAGGCGCAGCCGCCGGGCAGGCTGGCGATGTTGGGCGGCGACCCGGGGATCGGGGTCAGGCGCCCGCCTGCGGCGGCGAGCTTCGGCCGGCTGGCGAGCAGGCCGCGCGTATAGGGATGGCGCGGCGCCGCGAACACCTCGGCGGTCGTGCCCGTCTCGATCACGCGGCCGGCATACATGACGATCACGCGGTCGGTCGCCTCGGCGACCAGCCCCATGTCGTGGGTGATGAGCAGCATGGCGCTGCCGGTGCCCCGCGCCTGCTGCAGCACCTGCATGACCTGCGCCTGGATGGTGACGTCGAGTGCGGTGGTGGGCTCGTCGGCGATCAGCAGCCGCGGCGCGTTGGCGATGGCCATGGCGATCATGGCGCGCTGGCGCATCCCGCCCGAGAACTGGAACGGGAAGGTGGAGAAGGCCTGCGCCGGATGCGGCAGCTCGACCCGCGACAGCACGGCGAGGGTGCGCTCCCGCAGCGTCTCGCGCGAAAGGCCGGGATTGTGCTCGCGGATCGCCTCCGCGATCTGGTAGCCGACGGTGAAGACCGGGTTGAGCGAGCTCATCGGGTCCTGGAACACCATCGCGATGTCCTTGCCGCGGATGCGCCTCAGCTCGCGCCGCGGAAGGCGCAGGATGTCGCGTCCGGCAAAGACCGCGCTGCCGGCTGCAAGCCGGCTCGAGCGCGCCGGCAGCAGCCCCATCAGCGACTGCACGGTGACGCTCTTGCCCGAGCCGGATTCGCCGACGACGCCGACCGTCTCGCCCTCGAACACGTCGAAGGAGACGCCGTGCAGCGCCCGCAGCCACGAGCGGTCGCGCCGGAATTCGACCGTCAGGTCGCGCACGCTGAGAAGGGGGGCGGGCGTCGTCATCCGCTGCGCGGGTCCAGCCAGTCGCGGATGCCGTCGCCAAGCAGGCTGAAGCCGAACACCGTGACGGTGATCGGCAGGCCGGCCGAGATGACGATCCACGGCGCGGTGAGGAACATGCCCTTGCCCTCGGCGACCATCGAGCCCCAGGTGGCGGTGGGCGGCGGCACGCCGAGGCCGAGGAAGCTCATCGTCGCCTCCACCAGGATGGCGCTCGCCACGGCGACCGTCGACACGACGAGCACGGCGGACAGGATGTTGGGCAGCACATGGACGGCGATGGTGAACAGGTGGCCGGCGCCGAGCGCCCGCGCCGATGCGACGTAGTCGCGGGCGCGCACGCCGATCACCGCGCTGCGGATGACACGCCCGAAGGTCGGCGTCATCGACAGGCCGATGGCCAGGATCATGTTGCCGAGCGAGGGACCGAGCGCGGCCACGATCGCCAGCGCCAGCAGGATGCTCGGGAAGGCGAGCATGACGTCGAAGACGCGGCCGATCAGCATGTCGGTCTTGCGGCCGACATAGCCGGCCGCGAGCCCCAGCGTCAGCCCGAGGATCGACGCGATCAACACCGAGGCGGGCCCGACTATGAGCGATACGCGCGCCCCGTAGAGCACGCGCGACAGCACGTCGCGGCCGTAGCGGTCGGTGCCGAGCAGGTGCTCGGCCGTACCCGGCGGCCGCAGCCGCGCCACGAGGTTCTGTGCTGCCGGATCGTGCGGCGACAGCCACGGCGCCAGCAGGGCGGCGGCGAACACGACGAGCACGATAACGCCACCGATGGCGATCGAAGGATGCCGGCGCAGCACGGCGAGCGCGTTCACGGCTGCACCCGCGGGTCGAGCAGCGGCTGCAGCAGGTCGACGATCAGGTTGACGAGGATGAACAGCACCGCGATGAGGAAGCACACGCCCTGGACGACCGGGTAGTCGCGCGCCAGCAATGCGTCCAGCAGCAGCTTGCCGAGACCCGGCCGCGCGAAGATCAGCTCGACCACGACCGTGCCGCCGAGCAGATGGCCGAAGTTCAGACCGACGATCGTGACGATGGGGATGGCGGCGTTGCGGAGCGCGTGCCAGTAGACGACGCGCCGCTGCGACAGGCCCTTGGCGTTGGCGGTCCGGACATAGTCCTCGCCGAGCGCCTCGATCATCGCCGAGCGCGTCATGCGCGCCACCAGCGCCATGCCGGCGAGCCCGAGCGTGAGCGAGGGCAGAACCAGCGCGTTGAGCGTGCTCCAGAATCCGCCCGTACCCGCTCCCAGCGTGGGAAACCAGCCGAGCTTGGAGGCGAAGGCGAAGGAGAGCAGGATGCCGATGAGGAAATTGGGCACGGTGACGCCGAGCGTGGAGGCGCCGAGGCACAGATGGTCCACGAGCGTGCCGCGGCGTGCCGCGGCGAGCACGCCCATCGGCACGCCCAGCACGATGGCGACCAGAACGCCGCCGAGCGCGAGCTGCACCGTCGGGGCGAGCCGCTGCGCGATCTCGCCGGCGACGGGCTGGCGGCTGAAGATGGAGACGCCGAGATCGCCGGTGGCGTAGCGGCCGGCGAAGCGCAGGAACTGCACCGGCAGCGGGTCGTTGAGGCCGAGCGCGGTGCGCACCTCCTCCACCTCCGCGGCAGAGGCGTTCTCGCCGAGCATGACGCGGACCGGATCGCCCGGGATGAGCTGCACCACGAAGAACACGACGACGATGGCGCCGAAGAGGGTCGGTATCGCGGCCAGCAACCGCTTGAGGGCCAATCGTGCCAACACTCCGCCTGCACCTTTCACGTCGCAGCCGGCGCGGCCGACCGTCCTGCGTGACGGCCGCGCCTCGATCCCTCCTAGGGCTCGATGGTCACCTTGTCGATGCGGATCGAATTGCGCGCATCGTTGACGAAGTTCTTCACCCAGTTGTGGTGGACGGTGATCGAATTCTCGTGATCGATGAAATAGTAGCCGTTGTAGGCGAAGAACTTCTCCTGCGCCTTGGCGAACACGTCGGCACGCACGGCCTCGTCCATGGTCGACAGGCCCTGCTTGACCCAGGCGTCGATCTCGGGATCGCTGATGCGCGCCCAGTTGGTGGTCGGGATGCTGGAGGAGAGGAACCACAGCCCGATCACGCGGTCCGGCGTCGGGTCCTGGCCGCGGGCGAGCAGGTACATCGGATAGCCCTGCTCGCTGGAGAGCGTGGTGATGAAGGTGTTGAGCTCGACCGGCACCACGTTGATCTTGATGCCGACCTTGGCGAGGTCGGCCTGCACGGCGGTGGCCGGGTCGATGAAGCGGGCCGTGTTGGGCACCATCATGTCGACCGAGAAGCCGTCGGCAAGACCGGCCTCGACGAGCAGCGCCTTGGCCTTCTCGGGGTCGTAGCTGTACTTCACCACCGGCGTGCGGTGCAGAACCGCCGGCGCGAAGATGCCGTCGGCGAGGGTGGAGAGCCCCTTGAACAGGTTGTCGACCATGTTCTCACGGTCGATCGCGTATGTGATGGCCTCGCGCACCTTGGGGTTGTCGAACGGCGCCACCGTGTCCTTGAAGCCGATGAAGCGGGTCCACAGGCCGGGCACGGCCTGCACCGTAAGCTCCGGATTGGCCTCGTATTCGGCGAGCTTCACGCTGTCCTCGACCGGGATCATGTCCAGGTCACCGGCCTCGACGGAGACCTGCAGCGTGCTGGAGACGGGCACCGGCGTGTAGGTGCCCTTGTCGAGCGTGGCCGGCGGACCCCAATATGCGGGGTGCTTTACCGGCAGCACCGTCTGGCCGGTGACGCGGCTGTCGAACTGGTACGGCCCGGTGCCGATCGGGTCGAGCGCGAAGCCGGCACCCTTCTCCTCGACCGCCTTCTTGCTGACGATTGCGGTGGCGCGCTGGGCGAGCTTGACCAGCAGCGATGGGTCCGGCGCGCCGAGCTTGATCTCGACGGCATGAGGGCTGGTCGCGCTGATCGACGCGAAGGACCCGATCAGCCGGCGGTTCGGCGCCTTCAGCGCGTCGCCGGTCAACCGCTCGAAGGTGAACACCACGTCGTCGGCGGTGAGCGGCCCGTAGCCCTTGTGGAACGTGGCGTTGTCGACCAGCTCGAAGGTCCAGGTGAGGCCGTCCTGGCTGACCGACCAACTCTTGGCCAGCAGCGGCTCGATCTCGAAGTTGCCGAGCTTGAAGCGCACCAGCCCTTCGTTGATGTTCTGCGACACCGAGGCGTCGGTGATGTTGGTCATGAGCTGCGGGTCGAGCGTGCTGATGTCGGCGACCACGCCGACCTTGAGCTCGCCGGGCGTCGGAGCCGCCGCGGCCGTGCCGACGGTGGCGAAGGTGACGATTGCCGCAAGCGCCGCGGCGGGTTGACGTAACCTATGCATGTCTTGCTCCTTGATCGGGTGAGTTCCGGAATGACGGCATGGCTGCGAAGCCGGCCACGATGGCGGCGGCGCCCCGCTGGGTGGTGAGAGGGGCGAGCGTGGTCAGCGTGGCCTCGTGCAGCGCCGGATCGAAGCAGGCGGTGCCGTCCGGCGGCAGCACCACCCTGTAGTCGAGCGCCCAGGCGTCGCGTGCGGTGGCCTCGATGCACTGGTTGGTGTAGCCGCCGAGCAGGATCACGGTGTCGACGCCGAGCCCGCGCAGGAGAAGGTCGAGCGAGGTGGCGAAGAAACCGGAGGCACGCGGCTTGTCGATGGTGAAGTCGGGCGTCGGCAGGCCGTCGACGATGCGCGTGCCCCAGCTTCCGGGGGCCAGCCCCTCCGCCCCGAGCCAGGGCCGCGCCGCCACCATGCCGGGCGAGGCCACGGCATTGCCCGCCGCGTCGCGGAAGATGAACTGCGAGCACAGCACCACCGGCCGCCCGGCCGAGCGCGCCGCGGCCATGACCGCGGCGATGTCGGGCAGGAGCGCGCGCAGCGGCGCGCAGTCGGCCCCGTGCCGCGCATAGACCCCGTCGGCGTGGCAGAAGTCGTTTGTCATGTCGACGACGATCACGGCGGCCGCGGCGAGGCTCAGGCGATCCTGCCTCAGATATCCGCCCCTGAGATCGCCGTCGCCGGTCATGGCTGCGATCCGTCGGGCTCCACGAGCCCGTAGAGCGCCAGCAGATCGAGCTGGCGGGCTTCGTCGCTGCCCGGCGCAGCCGACAGCGGCAGCCGGTCGAGACCGGCGACCAGCCGCGCCGCCTCGTCGTCGCCCACCTGCATCCAGCGGGTCTCGCCGGCGATGTCGAGCCAGGAGCGCTCCAGCCGGCCGCCGGTGACGCGGGTCTGGGCGTCCCGGCGCCGGTAGCGGCCGCCCCGGCCGGCGAAGCCGGCCAGGCGCTCCCTGGCCTGCCCTTCCGGCATGACCATGCCATCCTTGATGAGCTGCACGCCGTCTATGCTGAGCGTCGCCTTGTCGACGATGGCGTCGGCGTGCATGGAGCTCATGTTCTTGCCGCCCAGCCCGACCGCGTGGCCGAAGCCGACATGGGCGGTGCCCAGCTTCTTCTCGTCCTCGATGACGACGCCTACGAAACGGGCGGAAGCGTTGGTGCCGATCGCCACCTCGGCGACGACGCGGGCGCTGTCGCCGTGGCGTTCCAGCGCCGCCTCGAACTCGCGCGCCGCCGCGCCGCCGCGCACCCTGGTGACGACGCCGTCGGCGATGGTCAGCTCGACCGGTTCGGCAAGGCTGCCCCTGGAGGTGCTGAGCATGACGTCGGCCACGACCACGCCCTGCGCCGTGCCCTCGATGGGCGCGAAGGCGACCTCGCCGCCGGGGATGTTGCACAGCCCGCCCGATGCCGGCGGCTTGCCGATGTCGAGGAAGGGGCCGCGCGTCCAGCCGCCGAGGCTGGCGGTGAGGTCGGTGCCCCTGGCGGCGGTGATGCGGATCTGGCCGCCGCGCATGAAGCGCTCGCCCCAGACGATGGAGAGGCGCTCGACCTCGTCATAGTCGGCGGTCATCGCTCCTTCGTGGAACATGTCGTAGGTGACGCCCGGCATGCTGAGCACCCGCAGGCCGCTCTCGATCGCCGAGATGACGCCGGCCGAATGGCTCGCCGACCACGTCGTGGTGGACAGGATGGCGACATCCGACACCCGCAGCGCCGCAACCACCTGCGGCGGCAGGTTCTCGCCGTTCATCGTGCGGCCGCGCACGCGGGTGAGCGTAGCGTCGGCGCCGTTGGCGAGCGCCCCTTCGAGCAGGATCGCGCCGACCCGCGGGTCGGTGCCCTCGTCGACGACGATCGAGATGTTCTCGCCGGGCTGGATCGAAAGCTGCCTGGCGATGACCTCAGCGCCCTTGATCATGCGCTTTGCCTCCATTGGTTGACGCCGGAGACAAGATAGTCCCGCAGATCGTTCAGGATTGCCTCGCCGAGCTCGGCGGTCGCCGCGCGCGGATCGCCGACGACGCCGTTGTGGGTGACCGCCGCCAGCCCGCGTTCGAGCAGCTCGTCGAGCGTGAAGTCCGTAAGTCCGCCCGGCTCGGCGAGGTCCATGCGAACCTGGTCGGGCCGCAGGCGCAGCATGATTGAGGTCTCGACCAGGTCGGCCTGCACGGCCGGCAGCTTCTGGTCGAGGCCGCGCGCCCTGGGCGCCCTGACCAGCGCCGCGATGAAATCCTCCAGCACCAGCACCGGCGTCAGCCGCAGCCGCAGGCCATCGGCGAGCGCGGAGAGCTGCGGCAATGCCGCCTGCAGCGGCCGGAAATTGCCGCCATGAGAAGAGGTGAGCACCACCTCGCGAAAGCCCATGCGGGAAAGGTCGCGCAACCGCGCCTCGACCAGCGCGACGAGCAGCTCGGGCGTGATCGTGAAGGTCCCGGCGAAGCCGACATGGTGGTCGGAGCAGCCCGGCGTCACCACCGGCGCGACGAGCGCGCTGCCCAGCGCTTCGGCCAGCCGCCGGCCCATCTCGGCGCCGTATGTCGCGTCGGCGTCGCAGGGCAGATGCGGGCCGTGCTGCTCGATCGAGCCGGCCACGAGAACCGCGGTGGTGGCGCCGGCGGCGACCCGATCCGCGATCTCCCGCGATGACATGCTGGCCAGAAACATCGGCGGCTAACCCCGCAGGCAGCGCGGCGGAGCATGGCCAGAATAGCCAGCCGGGAGGCGCGCCCATCTATCCCACATTTGTGACACGGGCCGCAGAAATATGTCAACAGACAAAAGTTTGTTTTATCTAGTGAAACTTTTGTTGCTGAACAGGGTCTCGAGGATCGCGGTGCCGTGCTCAAGATGCTCGAGCAGCAGGCGCTCGTTCGGCGCGTGGATGTTGCCCTCCGGCAGGTCGAGGCCGGTCATCACGGTGGGAATGCCGAGCTCACCGAGCAAGGTCAGCAGCGGCAGCGAGCCGCCTGCCTGAATGAGCAGCGGGCGCGTCCCGAACTCGGTCGCGAAGGCATCGGCCGCCGCCTCGAGCAGCACGCCGTCGCGCCGCAGCACCGCGGGGTCGCTGGCGCCGCGTCTGGTGAGGGTGAGGCTGGCGCCGGCCGGTGCGGCGGCGGCCAGCAGCGCTTCGAACGCAGCCGCGACCGCGTCCGCCTTCTGGCCGGGCGCCAGCCGCAGCGAGACGGCCGCCTCGGCCTCGCACGGGATCGACATGTGGCGCAGCGCCGGCTGGCCCGAGCCGATGGCGTTGACCTCGAAGCTCGGTTCGGCCCACAGCCGGTGGTACATGTCGGCGCCGACGAGGGCATCGGCCGGATGCGTGCCCTGCTCGGCAAGATAGACCAGCGGCTCGGGCAGGAGGTGCAGCGTTTCCTCCACCGGAGGCGGCAGCGGCTGCGCGCCGGCGCGCAGCGGCGCCGGCAGGCGGCCGTCAGGCCCGCGCCGCGCCGCCGCGAGGATGGCCATCAGCGCCTCGATGGCGTTGAGCGCGGCGCCGCCGAACTGCCCCGAATGCAGGTCGCGCTCGCCGGTGCGCACATGCAGGTGATAAGCGAGCGTGCCGCGCGTCGCGATGTAGAAGGCCGGGCGGCCGCGCGCGATCATCGGCCCGTCGAAGATCAGGCAGCCGTCGGGCCGCGGCTCCATCTGCCGCATGCAGTCGAGCGCCAGCGTGCCGGCCCGCTCCTCCGCGCCATCGATCAGGAAGCGGATGTTGATGGCGAGCGCGCCATGGGCGAGCACAGCGCGGACCGCCTCGAGATACATGACGAGATGGCCCTTGTCGTCGACGACGCCGCGGCCGTAGAGCCACTCGCCGCGGATTTCGGAGCGGAAAGGCGGGCTCTCCCACAAGGAGAGGTCGCCGGCCGGCTGCACGTCGAAATGCCCGTAGACGAGCAGCGTCGGGGCCGTTTCGGGGCGGATCTGAGCCGGCAGGTCGGCGAGCAGCACCTGCTCGCCGGGCGAGCGGACGATGCGGGTGGCGGCTCCGAGCGCGGAAAAGCGCGGCTCCAGCCATGCCAGCGCCGCCTCCATGTCGGTGGCATGCGCCGGGTCGACGCCGACGCTCGGTATCGCCACCAGCTCCTCCAGCTCCGGCAGCCAGCGGCTGTAGCGCGTGCGAGCGTCCATGGCGTTCCCCTTTGCCGGAATTCAGATGTGCGCCAGCCGCTGCGCGCAGGCGACCACCTGCGCGCCATAGCGCCGTCGCACCATGTCGTCGTTGTCGGAGCGGTCCAGCACCCAGGATAGACAGACCGCCGACGGCATCTGGCCCGACCGCAGGATGGGCGCGGCCACCGAAGCGACGCGCGGCAGCGTGTTGCTGCAGGAATAGGCGTAGCCGGCGTCGGCCTCGTCCGGCGAGAAGCGGAAGCTGCCGCCATTGCCGATATTGTCGAAGGCGAGGATGGCGGCGCCCGGCGCGTCCTCGACGAGCGCGAAGGTGGCGCCCACCCCGCGCGAGAACTTGATCGGCTCGAGGCTGAGCAGCTCCAGCGTGACCACGTAGTGCTGTCCGGAGCGGGCGCACAGCGCCACAGTCTGCAGCGTCTTGTCGCGCAGATCCTCGAGATAGCGCATCGTCTTCTGCGCCGAGGAATCAGGTCCCAGGGAGCGGCTGCCGAGCTTCAGCGCCGAGAAACCGAGCGTGTAGCGCTTCACACCGGTGAGGTATTCGAGATAGTGGCGCTTGACGAGGTCGGCGGCGATGCGCTTGGCGGTGGCCTTGTCGATGCCGGCCGCGTTGGCGAGCTCGGTTAGCGACACCGGCTCGCTGGCGTCACGCACCGTTTCGAGCAGATCGAGAGCCCGATGCACCGCACGCGTCATGATGGGAGGCTCACCGTTTCATGCAGTAATACAGAATTTCAATGTATGACTGAGCTAATACGCGGAGCTCCGACTATGCAAGTCCGATCTTCGCGCAAGTGGCCGCTGCGAATGATGCGAAGACAATGATTGCCGCTGCTTCGACGGCGCGGCAACGCCAACCCTGACGAATCCGATGAAGGACTGGTCGCGCCTCGCGGATTCTCCGCGAGGCTTCCTCGCTATCCGGCTCGCGCGCCCGCGAAGTGGGCCATCTGCGCGCCGGCTTCGTAGTAGGCTTCCCGCAGCGCCCTGAACGGGCGCGAGGCGGGGAGGGTGACCGGGAGCGGGAGGCCGGCGTCGGCGATCTCGCCGGCGACGTGGCCGGCCAGAACCTTGCCGAAGACGGTGCCCGGAGCGATGCCGCGGCCGTTGTAGCCCGAGAAGCCGACCACCCTCTCGGCGTACCTGTGGAAGCGCGGCACCGCGTCGCTGGTCATGCCGATGCTCCCGTACCAGCCCGACTGGAGCCGGACGTCGCGCAGTTGCGGGAACAGCCTGCGCAGCGAACGCATGGCCCAGGCGCGATGGATCGCGCGGCCGCTGTTGCGCAGGGCGCCGAAGCTGCCGAACACCAGCCGGCCCGCCGCGTCCATCCTGAACGACGACAGGATGGTGTTGGTGTCCCAGCATCCCTCGCCGGCCGGGAGGATGGACCGGCGGACGGCCGCGGGAAGCGGCTCGGTCGCGAAGTTGAAGTAGGGCAGATGGACCTGCTCGTCGCGCACGACCTTCCACGGCCCGGTCGAATAGGCGTCGGTGGCCACCACGACCCAGTCGGCCGACACGCTGCCGCCCGGCGTCAGCAGCCGCCAGCGGGCGCCGTCCGGTTCGATCGCGACGACGGGGCTGCCGGTGAACAGGTCCGCGCCCGCGGCGATGGCGGCGCGCGCGAGGCCGCGGGCATAGGCGAGCGGCTGGAGCGTGCCCGCGCGGGGGTCGAACAGGGCGCCCTGAGAGGCCGGAGAGCCCGTCCGGCGGCCGGTCTCCTCCAGCGAAAGCAGCTCGACGGGAGCGCCGGGCGCCGTCCACTGGCGGTGGCGCTCGCGCAATTCTACGAGGCCCGCCGCGCCGGCCGCGAGATGCAGCGTGCCGTCCTTGCGCAGCTCGCAGTCGATCGCGTTGTCCTCGATGATCTCACGGACGAGCAGCGGCGCCTCGGACAGTAGGCCCAGGCATCTGGAGCCGTATGGCTCGCCCAGCAGGCGCATGAGATCGTCGGGCATCACCCACATGCCGCCGTTGATCAGCCCCACATTTCGTCCGGCGCCGCCAAATCCGGCCTCGGCAGCCTCGACGACCACCACGTCGATGCCGCGCCCGGCCAGATGCAGGGCCGCCGAAAGCCCGGCATAGCCGGCGCCGACCACGGCCACGTCCGCACTGAGGCGCCCGGTGAGGACGGGCGTGCGAGGGGCCTCGGGCGCGGTCATCGCCCAGAGGCCGTGGGAATCGCGCAGGGTGGGCATTGCCGGACCTTTCGGGTGCTTGACTGGTAGCCGGCCGCGGGCGCGGCGCGCGGCGGCTCTCAGAGCCGCAGGATCTCCCGCGCCTGCGCCGGCGAAGCGACCGGCAGGCCGAGCTGCTTCAAGAGCAGCGCGACGTGCCGCACCGCGTCGGCCGCGCCGCCATGCGCCGGCTGGCCCGGCAGCACGTTGACGCTCTCGTCGAGCCCAACGCGCACATGGGCACCCATCAGCGCGCCCTGCGCGGCGATGCCCATCTGCGCCACGCCGGCGCCGCTCACCGACCAGGCGAAACCGTCGCCGAACGTCCGTTGCAGGGCCTGGCCCGCCGAAAGAAGGTCGTCGATCCTGCGGCCGATCCCGGCGCCGAGATTGAGGTGCGCACGCTGGAAGCCGGAGAAGACTCCTTCGGCGCGCAGCGTGTCAGCATGCGCCAGATGCGAGGCGTCCGAGAATTCGAGAAGCGGCGCCACGCCGTGCGTCCTGCAGGCTTCGGCGTAGCCGACGATGTCGTCATGGGTCACGACGAAGACCGAGCCGCGCGTCCTCTCCAGCGCCTCGCGCTCCCATTCGTATTTCCAGGCGGGATAGGCGGCCACGTACTGGTGCAGCCATTTGTCCTGGCTGCCGAGGGGAACGGCGGCGAGGTCCGGCTTCAGCGCCGCGATCGCCTCGATCCGCTCCCGGGTCGGCTCGGAGGAGGCAGCGGGAAGCTGGACGATCGCGCCGCTCTCGCGCCGGATCTTCGCGACGGCCGCGCCGAGGCCCGCCGATCCGCCCGGCCTGCCCTCGGGCGCGATCCGCCCGTGGATGCTGACCACCGACGCGCCGGCGTCGACCGCCTTCAGCGCCGCTTCGGCGATCGCCTCGGGGTCGCGCGGGATCGAGGCGAGCATCGTCGGGCTGTGTATGCCGCCGGAGATGGAGGCCGTAATGATGACCGGATTCTGCAAGATCTGCACCGAGGTTCGGAACCGGGCCGCCGGACGAAGCGGGCGGCCGGAGCGGCTGCCGGGATGGACTTGCCCGTCCCGGCAGCCGACGTCGGCCTGCTACTGGAGCATCCACTCTTCCCAGCGCTTCTGGATCTTGGCGCGGTTCTCGTACCAGAACTGCGGGTCGATCACGAGCTGGACGGCGAGGTTCTGCTCGGCGGTCGGCATGTCGGCCTGCTCTTCGGCGGAGAACTGCTTCACCACCTCCGGAAGGAGGCTACCGGTGCCGGTGGCGCGCGACAGCTCGACCATCCGCGCCGGGTCGAGATAGCAGAACTTGATGAGGGCCAGCGCGCCTTCCTTGTTCGGCGCGCCCGCCGGAATGGTGATCGGCGAGGTGTTCAGCGACGCCCCGTCCCACATGATCTTCACCGGGACGTTGTCCTTCTTCAGGTTCGCGATGCGGCCGTTGAAGGAGGTGGCGAAGCTCAGCTCGCCCGAGGCGAGGCCCTGGACCGGCTGCTGGGCGCTGGTCCACCACTGCACGATCGACGGCTTGATCTCGCCGAGCTTCTTGAACGCGCGGTCGACGCCGCCTTCCGACCGCAGGACGCCGTAGACCTCCTTGGCGGGGACGCCGTCGGCCATCAACGCGAATTCGAGGTTCTCGACCGGCGAGTTGCGCAGCGAGCGCGGCCCCGGGAACTCCGCCACGTTCCAGAAGTCGGCCCAGCTCTTCATCTCCTTGCCCTGCGGCAGCTTGTCGGTGCGGATGCCGAGCGTGCTGCTGTAGGCCGACGAGGCGATGCCGTGGTCGGGCTTGGCGACGGCCGGCAGCTTGCCGTCCGGGTCGAGCGCGGCCCAGTCGAACGTCTCCAGCCAGCCATTGGTCTTGGCCGTGATGTAGGCCTCACCCTCGGCGCCGGGCGCGATGTCCCACACCACGTTCTTGGTGTCCTGCTGGATCTTGAGCTGCGCCAGCATGTTGTCGGTCACCACCTGCTCGGCGGTGTGGCCGGAGCCGCTGTTGTTGAACGGCTCCAGGCAGATCTTGTTCATGGCGTCGCCGAACGAGCCGCCGTAGTTGGCGACGCGGACGGTGTCGGCCATCGCGGTCCCGCCGAGCAGGAGCGCGAGGCTGGTCGTGCCGAGTATCAGTCGAAACATGCTATCCTCCTTGTTGTCTTGCCAAATGTTCCCCGTCAGAGCCCCTCTGGCGGGTCTCGATCATTCTCCGTCGAAGAGAACCTTGTCCCGGATCAGGCCGTCGATCTCGGCCTCCGGCATGCCGAGCTGCTCGCGCAGCAGGGTGCGCGTGTGCTCGCCGCGGCGGGGAACGAAGCTGTGGCGCCGGGGCGGCGAGTCCGTCATGAAGCGCAGCGGGTTGGCGAGCACGCGCACGGCGGCGCCGTCGTCGTCCTGCACCGCGCCGCGCGCCACCGCCTGCGGATCGTCGTAGACCTCGTCGATGTCGTAGACGGGACCGACAGGAACCTGCCCGTCCTCGAGCAGGGCGATCAGCTCGTCGCGGGGCGTGCGTGCGAACACCGGCTCCAAGAGCGCGTTGAGCTCGGCCTTGTTCGCCACCCTGTCCGCGTTCGTCGCGAATTTCGGGTCGTCGGCCAGATGCGCCAGGCCGATCGCCTCGCACAGGCGGCGGAACTGCAGGTCGTTGCCGATCGCGATCATCACCGGCCCGCCCGCGGCGGCGTAGAGCTGGCAAGGCGCGAAGGACGAATGCGCGGCGCCGTAGCGGCGGGTGACGTAGCCGCCGTTGAGATAGGACGAGGCCGACGCGTTCGCGCTCAGCGCGACGTCGTAGAGGCTGACGTCGATCTTCTGGCCCTTGCCGGTCTGGTTGCGATGCAGGATCGCGAAGAGGATGCCGAGCGTGGCGTAGTGGCCGGTCATCAGGTCGACCAGCGGTACGCCGAGCCGCAGCGGCCCGCCGTCGCGCTCGCCGGTCAGGCTCATCATGCCGCTGTAGGCCTGGGCGATCATGTCGTAACCGGGGAGGCGGCTGCGCGGGCCGGTCTGGCCGAAGCCCGTGATCGAGGCGCAGATCAGGCGCGGGTTGATCTCCAGAAGGTCGTCGGCGCCCAGCCCGAAGCGGGCGAGATTGCCGACCTTGAAGTTCTCGGTGAAGACGTCGGCCTTGCGGGCGAGCTGCCTGATCAGCTCCTGGCCGCGCGGCTCGGCGATGTTGACGGCGATGCTCATCTTGCCGCGGTTGAACTGCGCGAAGGCGGCCTCGCCCCAGGTGCGGGCCTCGTCGCCGTAGAGCGCCTCCACCTTCCAGATCGTGGCGCCGAAATCGGCCAGCATCTGCGTGGCGTTGGGGCCGGCCAGCACGCGGGTGAGGTCGAGGACTTTCAGGTCTTGCAGGGGTGTCATGGTGCTTCTCTCATTTGTCTGCCAGCCGGCTGCTCGCGCGGACGATATGGGCCTGCCCGACGATCACGGCCGCCGTTGTGGCGGCAATCAGCATGCTCGTCGCGGCAGCGATGACGGGGGTCAGTTCCTGGCGGACCTCGCCCCAGATCCGCACGGGCAGGGTCTCGATGGTCTGGAAGGTGAAGAGCGCGATCATCAGCTCGTCGAAGGAGACGAAGAAGGAGAAGACGAAGGCGCCGACGAGGGCGGGACGGATCGCGGGGATGGTGATGTGCCTGAAGGCCTGCACCGGGGTCGCGCCGCACATGCGCGCGGCCTTCTCCACCGACACGTCGAGCTTGTTGAGAACCGGCAGCACCGTGGCCACCACGAAGGGCAGCGCCAGCGTCGCGTGCGCCAGCGTCACCACGACGACGGGAAGCGAGCCGGTGAATGGCGCCGTCACCAGCCTTATGCCGAGCGCGAGGATGATGGTCGGGACGATCTGCGCGCCGAGCAGCGCGCCCAGCACAACGTTGACGACCGCGCCGCTGCGGTGACGCAAATAGAGCGCGGCGCAGACGCCGGCCGGAACCGCCACGAGCGCCGCGCAGATCGCGACCCCGACGCTCCAGCCGAGCGCGCCGATCCAGCGCGGGTTCTGGAAGAAGGCGCCATACCATTTGAGGCTGAAGCCGACCGGCGGGAAAGCCAGGTATCGCGTCTCGCTGAACGACATCGGGATGATGACGAGCAGCGGCACCAGCAGGAACAGGAGGATCAGCGCGAACCCCAGGTGCAGCATCCGCGACGAGCCGGCCTCGCGTATCGTGGTCATCGCGGCATCCTCCCGGGGGAGGTGAGCAGCCGGATCGCGAAGGCGAGGATGCCGGCGACGGCGATTCCGACCAGCAGGAGGACGACGCCGAGCGCGGCCGCCAGGTTCCATTCGAGGGATTCGTTGACGGCCCGGTCGATCATGTTCGAGATCATCGCCTCGCGCGGCCCGCCGAGCAGGTTGGGCGTGATGAAGAAACCGAGGGACAGGACGAAGCAGATGACGAGCGCGTTGGTGATGCCCGAAGCGCTCAGCGGCAGGAATACCTTGCGGAACGCGTAGGCCGGCGACGCGCCGAGGATGCGCGCGGCCTTGATGAAGGTCTGCTCGATGCTGAGCATGCCCGCATACATGATGGTGACCGCCATCGGCAGCAGCACCTGCACCATCGCGGCGTAGACGATGCCGCGGCCGTAGAGGAACTGGATGGGCTGGTCGGTCAGGCCCAGCGCCATCAGCGCCATGTTGGCCGGCCCCTCGCGCCCGAGCAGGATCAGCCAGGAATAGGTGCGGATGAGCGAGCTCACCCACAGGGGCAGGAGCACGACCGCCAGCCAGTTCATGCGCGTGCGGACCGGACGGGTGGCGAGGAAATAGGCGGCGGGATAGCCGATGACCACGCTCAGCACGGCGGCGACGAGCGAGAAGACCAGCGTCCGCGCCAGGATGGTCCTGTAGAGCGTCGAGCCGAATATCTCGCGATAGAATTCGAGCGTCGGCCCGTCCGCGAAGAAGCTCCAGCGGAAGACGACGAGGATCGGCGCGACGAAGCAGACGGCCAGCAGCAAAGCGGCCGGAGCCAGCAGCCAGGCGCTCGACCCTTCGGACCGCATGGAAACGATGCGCCAGGACCGCCACCGCGCACCGCCCGACACGCTGGCTGGCCCGGTGCTCATTCAGACCGCCGGAAAGTAGTGGGCGCTGGACATGCGTATGCCCAGCCGCAAGCGGCTGCCGGCGGGCATGATCGGGGTCGAGGCGCGCCGCTGGTGCTCGACGGTGATGCGGCGGCCGGCGGCGAGCGCGACGGAATAGGAAACCGTGTCGCCGAGGAAATAGGCTTCCTCGACCGTCGCGTCGAAAGCCAGCATGCCGGCCGCATCGGCCGGCCCCACGATCTCGACGTCCTCGGGGCGGACGCACATGTTGACCGTCTCGGCGGCCGCGCCGGCAACCGTATCCGGCAATGCGGCGGTCAGGCCGAGATCCGGGATCTCGATCCGGTTCCCCGGCCGCCTCTGCCCGGGGAAGACGTTGATCCGCCCGACGAACTCGGCGACGTACTGGCTGTCGGGCCTGTCGTAGATCTCCGCCGGCGTGCCGACCTGGGCGATCTCGCCGTCGGTCATGACCGCGATCCGGTCGGAGAGCGCCAGCGCCTCTCCCTGGTCGTGCGTGACGAAAATGACGGTGCAGCCGAGCTCGGCGTGATACCGCTTGATCTCCAGTTGCATGGCCTCGCGCAGCTTGAGGTCGAGCGCACCGAGCGGCTCGTCCATCAGCAGCACGCGCGGCCGGAACACGACCGCGCGGGCGAAGGCCACGCGCTGCCGCTGTCCGCCCGAAAGCTCGTTCGGCATGCGCGCGCCGAAGGAGCCGAGCCGGACCATCTCCAGCGCCTCGCCGACCCGGCGGGCGATCTCGCTCTTGGCCACCCGCCGCAGCGCGAGCGGGAACGCGACGTTCTGCGCCACCGTCATGTGCGGAAACAGCGAGTATCCCTGGAAGACCATGCCGATCTCCCGCTTCTCGGGAGGCAGGTCGAGGATGGATTTCCCGTCGACCCCCAGCGTTCCGCCCGAGGCGGCGGTGAAGCCGGCGAGGATGTTGAGCGCGGTCGTCTTGCCCGAGCCGCTCGGGCCGAGAAGGGTGACGAACTCGCCGGCTTCGATGGCCAGCGAGAAGCTGCTGAGGGCGACGTCCCGCCGGTAGACCTTCCGGATGCTGGAAAAGAGAATACGCGCGCCCGTCAACGCATTGCCCCTGTGTCGGGAGCCGTTTTCGAGGCCCCACCTCCGGTCTGTCGCGCCAGCCGCGTCGCCGCCTCCAGCCATCGAACGGTATCGTTTCCTTTAGTAGAGCGCAACCGGATTAGATTACGAAAGTGGAAATCCATATCGGATTGTAATCTATCGTTCTTGCCTTTCGCCCCGCCATGCGCCACTGAAACATGCCGGCCGCGGTTGCGGGCGGGGAAATCAGCCGACGGGCATGCGGATGAAAGCCAGGGAAGACATCATCTATCTCGATGCGGCCGAGCTGAGGCGGCTGCTGCCCTACGACCGGCTGATCGACGTCCTGCTGCGCGATCTCTCCGGCGACATTTCCTGCCAGTCCAGGAGCTCGTTCCAGGTGGCGGGCGGCGGCAACGAGCTGCTGACGATGCCGGCCTGGACGGACGACGGCCCGATCGGCGTCAAGCTGGTGACGATCTTCCCCGGCAACAGCGCGCGGGCGATGCCCGGCGTCCATTCGAGCTACGTGCTGTTCGCCGGAAACAACGGCCGGCCGCTCGCCGTCATCGACGGCACGGAACTGACCTTCCGCAGGACGGCGGCGATCTGCGCGCTGGCGACAAGGCTGTTTTCGGCGCCCGGCCCGGGCCGGCTCGCCATGCTGGGCACCGGCGGGCTCGCCCCCCACATCGTGCAGGCCCATGTCGACACCGGGCTGGTCCGGGAGGTCGTCATCTGGGGAAGGCGGGACGAGGCGGCGAGGCAGGCAGCCTCCGCGCTCGCCGACATGGGGATCGAGGTTTCCACGTCGGCGGCGGCGGAAGAGGCCGTGCGCGGGGCCGACATCGTCGTCTGCGCCACCTCGGCCGAGCGGCCGATCCTGCGCTCCGAATGGGTCGCCGACACCGCCCATGTGAACCTGATGGGAAGCTACGCGCCGAACATGCAGGAAGCGGAATCGGCGCTGATCGCGAGGGCGCGGGTGTTCGCGGACAGCAGGGAGGCGGTCATGCAGGAGGCCGGCGACATCCTCCGGCCGATCGCGGAAGGCGTCGTGGCGAAAGATTGCATCGAGGCGGACCTGGTGGAGCTGTCGCGGCGCTTCCACTACGAGCGGCAGCCGGGCCGGCCGACCGTCTTCAAATCCGTCGGCTGGGGCGCGCTGGATCTCATCGCCTCCAGCGAGGCGGTGCGCGGCCGGCTTCCGGCCTTCGCGTGACGAAACGAGGCCGCAGCTCGACATGAGTGCCCCGGTTGCTCGGGGCAGCGGGCGTCGCGGCCATTGAGGCAGATGGAGTTTTGCGATGAGCGTTTTGATCGAGGTGCGTGATCTTGTTGTCGGGCTGGGGGTTGATGGTGGGGCGTTGTCGGGCGGCGGGTTCGGGGTGCGGACGCCGGTGACGGGCGAGACGGTCGCGGAGCTGAGGGAGACGACGCGGACGGAAGCGGAAGCGGCGATCGAGGCGGCGGAGGCGGCCTTCCGGGCGTGGCGGCTGGTGCCGGCGCCGCGGCGCGGCGAGCTGGTGCGGCTGCTCGGCGAGGAGCTGCGCGCGGCCAAGGCCGATCTCGGCCGCCTGGTCTCCATCGAGGTCGGCAAGATCGCCTCGGAGGGGCTGGGCGAGGTGCAGGAGATGATCGACATCTGCGACTTCGCCGTCGGGCTGTCGCGGCAATTGTACGGCCTCACCATCGCCACCGAGCGGCCCGGCCACCGGATGATGGAGACCTGGCACCCGCTCGGCGTCGTCGGCGTCATCTCCGCCTTCAACTTCCCCGTCGCGGTGTGGTCGTGGAACGCGGCGCTGGCGCTGGTGTGCGGCGATCCGGTGGTGTGGAAGCCGTCGGAGAAGACGCCGCTGACGGCACTCGCCTGCAAGGCGATCTTCGCACGCGCCGCCGCCCGCTTCGGCAGGGATGCGCCGGACGGGCTGCTCTCGGTGCTCATCGGCGGCCGCGACCTCGGCGAGGCGCTGGTGGACCATCCGAAGGTGGCGCTGGTGTCGGCCACCGGCTCGACGCGGATGGGCCGCGAGGTGGGGCCGCGGCTGGCCAGGCGCTTCGCGCGCGCCGTGCTGGAGCTGGGCGGCAACAATGCCGGCATCGTCTGCCCGTCGGCCGACCTCGACATGGCGCTCAGGGCGATCGCCTTCGGCGCGATGGGCACGGCCGGGCAGCGCTGCACCACGCTGCGGCGCCTGTTCGTGCATGACGAGGTCTACGACCGGCTCGTGCCGCGGCTCAGGAAGGCCTATGAGAGCGTCTCCGTCGGCAACCCGCTGGAGACGTCCGCGCTGGTCGGGCCGCTGATCGACGGGCGGGCCTTCGAGGGCATGGGCAAGGCGCTTGCGGCGGCGAAGGCACTCGGCGGCACGGTCACCGGCGGCGGGCGGGTCGACACCGGCCACGCGGAAGCCTTCTACGTCCGCCCCGCGCTGGTCGAGATGCCGCAGCAGGAGGGGCCGGTGCTGGAGGAGACCTTCGCGCCGATCCTCTACGTGATGCGCTACAGCGACCTCGACGAGGCGCTCACGCTCCACAATGCGGTGGCGGCGGGCCTGTCCTCGTCGATCTTCACGCGCGACATGCGCGAGGCGGAGCGCTTCCTGTCGGCGGAGGGCTCCGACTGCGGCATCGCCAACGTCAACATCGGCACGTCGGGGGCCGAGATCGGCGGCGCGTTCGGCGGCGAGAAGGAGACCGGCGGCGGCCGCGAGAGCGGCTCCGACGCCTGGAGGGCCTACATGCGACGCGCCACAAACACCGTCAACTACTCAACCGCCCTGCCGCTCGCTCAGGGCGTCTCATTCGATATCGAATAACAAAGAGGGCAGAGTTTCCCAGCAGGCGTCACTCGACCCCTTCCATGTCGCTGCAGACCCAGAGGACCTCGGCGTCGGCTTCGCTCACCGACACGACGGCGTGGCCCATCTGGCTGTCGAAATAGATGCTGTCCCCGGCTTCGAGGATCGCCGGCTCGTAGAGCTCGGTCAGAACCGCGACCGTACCCGACAGCACGAAAAGGAACTCCTCTCCGTCGTGCCTCACCCAGCCCGAATTGGGGTCGCGTTCGCGCGCGACGATCCTGGCGCGGAAGGGCAGCAGCTTCTTGTGGACCAGCTCGGTGCACAGAAGCTCATGCTGGTAATGCTCGGAAAAGAAGGGCCGCCCGGTCCCCTTCCGCGTGATCGTTCTGCGCCCGACGGGCTGCGTATGCGGCGAGACGTCGAAGAACTCGACGATGTCGAGCTCGAAACCGCGCGCTATCCTTTGAAGGATGTCGAAGGTCGGCGACATGCTGTTGGATTCGATCTTCGACAGGGTCGAGCGGGCAACGCCGGTCCGGAGGCTGGCCTCTTCGAGCGTCCAGTTCCTGGAGCGGCGCGCGGCTTTCAGCCTCAGGCCGAGATTCACCCCGCCTTCGCCGGACAGTCTTTCCGCCCGTGCACGCCGCCCCGTGAGTTCTTCGGGTTCGAGCCCACCCGGTATCTTCGACTGTTTCGTGCTGGTTTTCATGGCTTTTGCGGGACTTCGACTGCTGAGGCGGAGCGGGGCGCCCAGGATAGAGCAAGAAGAGGAAGGATTTTTCAGCGAGGGAAGCTCGGGAGCAAGCCCCCTATTCCAGCTTCGACCAATTGCCTCCCGGGAGAAAGCATGGAGCCGGCATTTCGCGCATAGGCACTTCCCATTGAGCGGCGGCGAACGGTGGGGTCCCGAGCGGACGAAATTTAGAATACGATCCGAAAATTGAGATACGATCGTATGCGACCGAAGCCGGATCAAGTCAATCAAATCTGCCGGGACCGCTCCTCCAAGCCTGCATGACCGGGTTTGGGGAAACGCTTATATCGGAGGGGTCGAGGCGCGTCCGCCTATAGCGGACACGCCTTGGCCCATTGGCGACAAGGCGAAGCGATGCAGGCCGTCCGCGGCGAAGCCACGCCTTCGCCGCTCCGCCAGCCTCTACCCCAGGCCGGCGATGAAGCTCTCCACCAGGCGCTCGAAGCGAGTGGCGAGCTTGCGGCTTTCGGCCAGCGTGTGCTCGTGGCTGAGCGTGGTGCGGTCCATGCCGGCGGCGAGGTTGGTGATGGCCGACACCGCCACCACCCGCATGCCGCAATGGACCGCGGCGATGCATTCGGGCACGGTCGACATGCCGACCGCGTCGGCGCCGAGGATGCGGAAGGCGCGGATCTCGGCCGGCGTCTCGAAGTTCGGCCCGGTGTACCAGGCGTAGACGCCCTCGTGCAGCTTTATCCCCTCGGCCGCCGCCGCCTCGTGCAGGCGCGCGCGCAGGTCGCGGTCGTAGGCGTTCGACATGTCGACGAAGCGCGGCCCGACCGCGTCGTCGTTGGCCCCGATCAGCGGGTTGAAGCCTGACCAGTTGAGATGGTCCGAGATCGCCATCAGGCTGCCCGGCCCCATCTCGGCCTTCAGGCTGCCGGCGGCGTTGGAGATGAACAGCGTCTCGACGCCGATGGCGCGCATGACGCGCACCGGCAGCGCCAGCGCCGGGTAGGGATGGCCCTCGTAGCTGTGCAGGCGGCCCTGCATGGCGATCACCTCGCGCCCGCCGAGCCGGCCTATCACGAACTGGCCGACATGGCCGGCCACCGTCGAGCGCGGCATGCCGGGAAGCTCGGAGAACGGCACCGTCACCGCATCCGCGATCCGCTCGGCCAGCCCGCCGAGCCCCGACCCCAGGATGATGCCGATGCGCGGCCGCAGCCCGCCGAGCCGTCCGGCCAGAACCTGCGCTGCCGCTTCGTGTTCGCTCATGGATGATCCCTTCCGACGAAATCCGGCAGGATGGATAGCCGATGCCGCGCCGCGGCTCAACCGGCCCTGCCCTGCGTATTGAAGCCCGGCGCGGCCGCCGCCGGGCCTCTACACGGGAAGCTCGGCGGCGGCGAGGTTCAGCACGGCCTGCGCGCGGATGTCGCGGGCGGAGAAGCCGGCCGAGACCTCGAAGCTGCCGGCCTCGACGCGCCACAGGCGGGCCGCGGCGTCGAAGAAGGCGAAGGCGCGCGGCGGCAGGTCGAAGGCGACCTGCCGGCTCTCGCCCGGGTCGAGCGCCACCTTGCGGAAGGCCTTCAGCTCGCGCGGCGGCCGCGGCACGGAGGCCTGCGCGTCGCCGACATAGAGTTGCACCACCGTGCTGCCGCGGCGCGCACCGGCGTTGGTCAGCGTGACCGTGGCGCGCGCTGCGCCGCCGGCCGCTGCCTCGACCTCGAGGCCGGCGAGCTCGAAGCGCGTGTAGCCGAGCCCATGGCCGAACGGGAACAGCGGCTCGATGCCGTGGCGGTCGTAATGGCGGTAGCCGACGAACACGCCCTCCTCGTAGCGCACCCGGCCGTCGAGGCCGGGATAGACCTCCGGGTCCTGGCTCCAGGTCGGGTTGTCCTGCCAGCGCGCCGGGAAGGTCTGCGGCAGGCGCCCGCCCGGCTCGGCATCGCCGAACAGCACGTCGGCGATGGCGTTGCCGGCCTCCTGGCCCGGATACCAGGCCTGCAGCACCGCCGGCGCGTCCGCCAACCAGGGCATGGCGACGGGGCCGCCGGTCTGCAGCACGATCACCGTGCGCGGGTTGGCGGCGAGCACGGCGGCGACCAGCTCGTCCTGCCGGCCGGGCAGCGCGATGCCTTCGAGGTCGCTGCCCTCGGTGTCCCATTCGCCGGTGCGGCCGACGCAGACGATCGCCGTCTCGGCTTCGGCCGCCGCCCTCGCGGCCTCGGTGATGTCGGCGTCGCCGAGCGGCCGGCCGATGCCGGCGCGCAGGGCCGAGAAACGCAGATTGTCGAAGCGCTTGGAGCCGAACTCGATGCGGACATGCACCGGCTTGCCTTCGACGAGGTCGACCTCGCCGACCACCTCGTCGCAGCCCTCCTCGAAGAAGGTGCGGCCCTTGGTCCAGCCCTTCCAGGCGTCGGCGATCAGCGCGCCGTTGACGAACAGCCGCGAATAGCCGGCCGAGAAGATACCGAACCGGTGGCGGCCGGACTTTTGCGGCGTGAACGTGCCCTCGATGCGGGCGGAGAACAGGCCGCCCCCGACCTTGCCGCCGGCAAAGGGCGGGATCCAGAACGCCCCCGCCGAGTCCCTCGCCTCGCGATGCACCGGGCTGCCCGAGAGGGCGCCGCCGGCATAAAAGGTCGCGGTCAGCTCCCCCCGCCACCACCGCCCCCCGCCGTTGTTGGTGCAGCCCCGCGCGGAGACGAGCCGCGCCCCGCCCC
>Ga0066256_1000765_pt1 | contig 41029 bp, 26 predicted proteins | sample ThiBio_1000_biof_FD_87107 | JGI IMG/M metagenome (GOLD analysis project Ga0066256, IMG submission 87107) | Wastewater bioreactor microbial communities from Cape Town, South Africa - Thiocy_expt_1000_biof (version 2) | ecosystem: Engineered > Bioreactor > Thiocyanate-remediating >... | reverse complement strand
ACGCCCTTGGGTTTTCCTGTGGAGCCGGAGGTATAGATGACATAGGCCAGGTTGCCGCCATGCAGCCTTATTTCCGGGTCCTCTGCCGATTCTCCCTCCACATCCAGCCTGTCCAGTTCCAGCACTTCGCATCCGGCCGGGTGCGGCAGCCGCTCCCTAACTCGGCTTTGCGTCAGCAGCAACCCGATCCCGCTGTCTTCCATCATGTAGCTCAGCCGATCCTCAGGATACTCCGGGTCCAGCGGCACGTACGCTCCCCCGGCCTTGAGGATCGCAAGCAGCCCAACGATCATGTCGATGGAGCGTTCCACCGCTATCCCCACCTTCGTCTCCGGAACCACTCCCAGCCCCATCAGCCAGTGCGCCAGCCGATTCGCCCTCCGGTTGAGCTCCCCATAGCTCAGCTCCTCCTCGCCAAAGATCAGGGCAACAGCCTGCGGATCCTTCTTCACTTGCCGCTCGATCAAGCGGTGAACCGGCTCGGCATTCGCGTAGCGTTGGGCGTTGACCCCCCAATCCTTCAGCTGCGCGTGCTCCCCCTCGCTCAAAAGATCGATGTCGCCCAGGCAGCGTTCCGGGTATTCGGCCAGCTGCCGCAGAAGCCGAAGGTAATGCTCCCCCAGCCGCCTGATGGTGTCCGGCTCGAATAATTCCACGGCATAGCTGAACAGGGCACTCACCTCCCCATCCGGATGCTCGGTCGTGTCCAGCGCCAGCTCGAACTGGGTTTCTTCCTCTCCCGCTTCATAGCTCCCCAGCGTGAGTCCCGGCAGTTGCTCCAGCGGTCGATGGTCCTCCCGCAGGTGGTTGTACATGACCTGGAACAGCGGGTTCTGGTTCAGGTTGCGCTCCGGCTGCAATGCCTCGACCAGCTGCTCGAACGGCAAATCCTGGTGAGCCTGGGCGCCCAGTGCCGCTTCGCGCGTCCGGTCGAGCAGGTCTTCGAGGGAAGCTCGGCTGTCGATGCGGTTGCGCAGCACCTGGGTGTTGACGAAGAAACCAACGATGTTTTCCACTTCGATCCGGTGGCGATTGGCAATGGGAACGCCAACGCGAATGTCGTCCTGTCCGGTATGACGCTGCAGCAAGGCCTGGAACCCAGCCAGCAGCGCCATGAAAAGGGTGGCGCCCTGGCGCTGCGCCTGGCGCTGCAACCCCGCAACCAGCGGAGCCTCCAATACGAATTCATGCCGCGCCGCGCGGTAGTTGGCACCCGGGGGCCGGGGATGATCGGTGGGAAGCTGCAATACCGGATGCTCTTCCCCCAGCTGGGTGCGCCAGTAGGCCAGTTGCCGGTCTTTCTCTCCCGCTTCCAGCCAGTTGCGCTGCCATGCGGCATAGTCAGCATACTGGATCGGAAGTGCCGCCAAGGAGGGCTCCTGCCCCTGTACCCGGGCCCGGTACTGGGCGGCAAACTCGCCGATGATGATGCGATTCGACCAGTCGTCCGTCACGATGTGGTGCATCGCCACCACCAGCAGGTGATCTTCCGGGGCCAGCCGGATGAGCGCCACGCGCAATAGCGGACCCTGCGCGAGATCGAACGGCGTGGCATTGATTCCCCTGATCTCTTCATGCGCGCGCTCCATGCGCTGCGGCACCGGCAGGTGGCACAGGTCGATCAAGGGAATGTCCAGCCAGCGTTCCGCTTCGATGACCTGCTCGGCCATGCCTTCGTCGTTCGCCCGGAAAACCGTGCGCAGCGACTCATGCCGCGCCACCACCGCCTCGAAGCTCGAACGCACTGCCCCGATATCCAGATTCCCCGTCAGGCGCAATACGCCGCTCAGGTGGTACGCCGTGCTCGATGGCTCCAGCTGCCATAAAAACCAGTGCCGCTGCTGCGCGTAGGAAAGCAATGCCGGTCCGGCGGGTTTCCGGCGCGGAATGGTTGGTTCCTGCCGTGGCGCACCGCCGGCGCCGGCCAGTCGCTGCGCAAGCCGGTTCCGCTGCTCGGGTGTCAAGCGGGCGCGGCGCTCCGCGAGGCTACCGCTACTCATGAATGGTTTCCTGCATCACGGCACGACTACGGCAGGGAGATGAGGCTGGCATAATTACGAGTACTCGATCTCATCGATCAATCTTGCCTCGACCAGCGCCGCCAAGCCTGCAACGGTCGGCGACCTGAAGAAATCCGCCGGATGCAAATCGACGGCAAAGCCCGTCCGAACCCTGGAGAGGAGTTGTATCCCGAGCAAGGAATCGCCGCCCAATTCAAACAGGTTATCGTTGACGCCGACCGCATCCATTCCCAGCAGGCCCTGCCAGATTTCCGCAATGCTTTTCTCCAGCTCGCTGTCCGGCAATTTAAAAATTGTCTGCAATGCGGGCCGCGGATACCTGTCCTGCTTCCTCGCCGTATCGAACGCCATTGGCTGGGCGACCAGATCATCCTGGGTCTGGTTGAGCCGGCTGTTCAGGTCGATCGTGGAAACAATAACTTGAGGCCTGACAGGGGGTCTTGTTACGCCGCTTCCGCTGCTGAGTCCCCCCACGATGCGCTCGAAAACCTCGACCCCTTCCCGGGGCCCGATTCCCACCCCGGCAGGCAGCGCCATGCTGGCCGCCATGCCCACTTCCCGCCAACCGTCCCAATTGACTGAAATCACGGGAAACGGAGATTCGCGGCAAGCGGCGCGGGCGGTGGCATCGAGATAAGCATTGGCCGCGCTATAATCGACCTTGCTGAGACCGCCTGCGATGGCAGCGAGCGACGAGCACAGCATCATGAAATCGAGCGCCTCATCCTTGAATACCGCCTGCAACACGCGCATTCCCTGCACCTTCGGCGCAAGCACCTGGGCAACCATCGCCTCTGTTTTTGCCGAAATCAATCCGCTGCCGACTTCTCCCGCGGCGTGGATCACGCCGTGAATCGCACCGAACCGACGGCGTGCCTGCGCGACAGCCGCTTGCAATTCGGCCTGGATGGCGACATCCGCCTGCAATACCAGCACTTCCGCACCCAGCGCCTCCAGGTAGATGAGCTTTTCCACCTTGGGGCGCATTGAATCGCCGCCAGCAGTATCGGACAGCAGCCGCGGCCAGTGTTCTCGCGAGGGAAATGGCGAGCGCCCCAGCAGTACCAGTTTTGCCTGCCGTGTTTTAGCCAGATGCTCCGCCAGGGTGAGGCCGATTCCTCCCAACCCCCCCGTGATGAAATAGACTCCCTCGCGCCGGAATTGCCCGGAACCGGATTGTGAAGGACCGGAATCGCGTATGGGATCGAAGCACTGCAGCCAGCGATGGATACCCCGATAGGCGACGACGGATGATACCGGATCGGCTTGCGATTCCGCCAGGATCCGCTCCGCAAGGCCTGTGAGCGTGCTGCCTATGGAATGCGGCTCGATGTCCACGATACGGCAGGCAAGATGGGAATATTCCTGCGGAATGACTTTGCAGGGACCCAGCAGCATCGCTTTTTCGGGGCGCAGGGATTCATTGCCGGTCACATCCTCCAGCTGATCGGTTACTACCGTGATTTCCGCCGTTTTTCCCGGGGGAATGAGTCCAGGTGCGCTTTCCAGTGCTTGCGCCAGATAAAACAGGCTGAAAAAATTTCTCGCCTGGCTCTCGGCGAGCGATGGCTCTTCCCCGCCCCCCGTCATGCTCCAGAAATGGAAGATATGACCGATTTCTTCGCCGTCATCGCGGATAGCGCGCAGCAGCAGATCGTAATCGTGCCGTTCGCCGGGCCGCACCAGGTAATGGTCCCTCGCCGGACGCCGGAATGCGGCACCCATGGAAACCATGATGGGTTCGATTCCGGCATTCAGCAAACGAGCGCGAAACGCTGCGCCAAGGAGGGAATCGTCATAGAAAACGATCAAGCGCCCTATCAGCCTGGAAAGGAATTCATCCGGTGCGGGCACGACACTTTCGGAACGATGCCAGGACGGCACGTAAAACCAGTCATCCAGTGAAAGCTTGGCCGATTCCTCTCCCTTCTCCACTGGTATATTCCGGGAAGCAGCGATCGAATCGCTGCCAGTGGTGGCGCCGGGCTTGACCCAGTAGGACTGCCGCTCGAACGGATATGTTGGCAAGGGAATCCGCCGGCGGCGCTCCCTGCCATGGAAATTTTCCCAGTTGACAGGGACGCCGCCCAACCACAATTTGCCAAGCGCAAGATACAAATGCCTTTGCGCCTGATCGGCTCTTCCCGGATGAGGCAGGGACGAAATAACGAGATGCTGCGGACTTGCATCGGGATGCCGTTGCGCCAGCGTGACAAGCGTTTCTCCTGGCCCGACCTCCAGCAGGATGCGGTCCGGGTTGCTCAGCAGTTCCCGCAAACCGTCGCCGAAACGGACTGTTCCACGCACATGCCTTCCCCAGTAGCCAGGGTCGGCCGCCTCCTGGGGGGTAATCCAGTTGCCGCTGAGATTGGAAAAAAATGGAAGTTTTGGTGGACGCGGCCCCGCCTTTTCAACTGCCCGGATGAAAACAGGCAGCATCGGCTCCACCATGGCGGAGTGGAATGCACGGGAGACATGCAATCTTCGGGTTGCGATTCCCTTGCGTCCGAGCTCGCTTTCCGCCGTCCCGATAGACTCCACCGGGCCGGACAGAACGCATAGCTCCGGCCCATTGACCGCTGCAAGGTCGCAATGCACATTCAGGTAGGGCGCTATCTCCGCCTCCGGCAACATGACCGCGAGCATTGCGCCCGCTTCCATCTGCTGCAGCAGCCGGCCTCGCATTGCTACCAGATGCAGCGCATCCTCCAGGGAAAACACGCCAGCCAGGCAGGCCGCGACGTATTCGCCCACGCTGTGGCCTATCATGGCAGCCGGCGAGACCCCCCACGACATCCATAGGCGTGCCAGGGCGTATTCAATAGCGAAAAGCGCCGGCTGGGTAACATCCGTTTGCATAAGCCGTGCCGACGATTCCGCCTGATCCGCTTCATCCATGCCGGGATAAAGCAGTGTTTTCAGATCGAAGCCGAGATAAGGTTTCAACAAATCGAGGCAATGGTCGAATTCCTCGCGGAATACCACTTCGTTCTGATAAAGATCACGCGCCATATTCACATGCTGGGCGCCCTGTCCCGGAAAAAGAAACACGACAGGAGGATTTTCGACCGACACCCGCCGGGTAAGGAAACGTCCGGGATCCCGGCTTCTCAAAATGCCGATCGCATCCCCACGGTTGCTGCAAAGGGCGATGGCCCGCTCGGAGAAACACTTCCTTCCGACATGCAGCGTATACGCCACATCTGACAGGGACACATCCGGTTGTGAATCCGCTTGTTGCTTGTCCAGATGATTGGCGAGGCGGGTAGTCATGGCTTCGAGTGCGTTGCCGCTGCGTGCCGAGAGCGTGAGTATCTGCCAGTTGCGGGAAGGTCCGGACGGTACGGATGGTGGCGCCTCTTCAATGATCGCATGCACATTCGTGCCGCCTATGCCGAAGGAACTGACGCCAGCGCGGCGGGGTGTCATCCCGGCGGGCCAGTGCTTTCCCACGGTATTAACGTAAAAGGGACTGCTGGCAAAATCGATCTGGGGGTTGGGTTTTTCGAAATTCAGGGTGGGCGGAAGTGTCTGATATTCCAGCGCCAGCACCGTCTTGAGCAGGCCCGCCACGCCTGCCGCGGCATCGAGATGCCCCACGTTGGTTTTGACCGAACCGATGCCGCAAAACCCGTGCCGCTGCGTGCTCTCGCGGAATGCCTGGGTCAGCGCCGCGATTTCGATGGGATCACCCATGGTCGTGCCGGTGCCATGCGCTTCAATGTAACTGATCGTGTCGGGGGATATGCCTGATATCGCCTGTGCGGCGAGAACGACTTCCGCTTGTCCTTCCACGCTGGGCGCGGTATAACCCACCTTGGCGGAACCATCATTATTCATTGCCGAACCTTTTATCACGGCGTGTATGGTGTCGCCGTCGGCCAGCGCGTCGCTCAATCGCTTGAGTACGACGATGCCCACGCCGCTGCCGATCACGGTACCCGCCGCGTCTGCATCGAACGCGCGGCAATGGCCATCAGGCGACAAAATGGCGCCAGGCTGGTAATGATATCCCTCCTGATGCACCAGATTGACCCAGACGCCCCCGGCTATCGCCATGTCCGCTTCATGATTGAGCAAGCCGCGGCAAGCGACGTGAACTGCCGCAAGAGACGTGGAGCAGGCAGTCTGCACCGTGACCGCAGGGCCGCGCAGATTCAGCTTATAGGAGACGGTGGTGGTCATCGAATCCTTGTTGTTGCCATTCATCAAACCCTGCAGGGAAGATATGTCCTGCATGTCGGAAAAATGCCCGCTGGAAAGCAGATTGAGCAGCAAATAGGTGTTTACGCCGCAACCTCCATACACCCCAATCGGATCTCGATAAGTCGAAGTATCGTAGCCGGCGTCCTCCAATGCCTGCCATGCTGTTTCCAGGAAGAGGCGATGTTGCGGATCCATTTCGGCCGCTTCGCGCGGGTTATAGCCGAAAAAGGAAGCATCGAAAAGATCGACGCCGTCAAGGCGGGCGACGGCTTTCACATACAATGGATCATCGAGCTGGCTGGATGAAACACCGCGGGCCATTAAGTCGTCATCGCTGAATGCAGTGATTGATTCCACTCCATCCCGCAAGTTGCTCCAGAAGGCATCGATATCGCTGGCGCCAGGAAAGCGTCCTGCCATGCCGATGACAGCGATCTCGATGCCTGAGCTCTCCGAAAACTCGTCTTCATGTTGCATCAGTGAATTCTCCCTGCTTTCCGGTTGGATTGAATAAAAGATCCGCGTTGACGCTGTGCCCGCTCCCGCTGGCGTTGCGAGGACGCATGTTCCGGCCGTTCCTGTCCGAGGAATTTCGCCAGGCTGGAGACAGTGGTGTATTTGAAGAGATCGACAATGGCGATACGGACACTCATCCGTTCCTCCAGCCTGCATTGCACCTTGATCAATAGCAATGAATGGCCGCCCAGATCGAAGAAATTATTGTGCAGGCCGACGCGAGGAATCCCCAGGATTTCAGCCCAGACCTCGGAAACCAGCGTCTCGATACTGCTGGCTGGAGGCTCGTAGTCCTGGTCGTTCAACTGATCGGGGAGAGGCAGCCGCTGGCGGTCGACCTTGCCATTGGGACTGAGCGGCAGGGTATCCATAAAAACGAACAGGCTGGGCAGCATGTAGTCTGGAAGAACCGTGCCGAGCGCCGTCTTGAGCAGCACGGAATTGAGCAGCACGTCGGTATGCGGCGCCACGTACGCAACCAGACGCGGGCCGTTACGGCTTTCCTGCGCTACTACGGCTGCCTCGCAGACGCCGGGCTGAGCCAGCAGTTGCGCTTCGATCTCCCCCAGTTCAACGCGGAAGCCGCGTATCTTGACTTGGTGATCGAGGCGGCCCAGGTACTCCAGTTGCCCATCCATTCGCCATCGCACCAGATCCCCCGTCCGATAGAGGCGGCCGCCACTCTGGCTGAATGGATCGGCAACGAACCGGTCCCCCGTCAGCGCCGGCCGGCCAAGATAACCCCGCGCCAAACCCAGCCCGCCGATATAGAGCTCCCCCGCGACGCCGGGAGGAACCAGATTGAGTTCAGCGTCGAGCACGTATGCATTCCTTTCGCCTACGGGCTGACCGATGGGCACATAATCTCCGTCCACGCCTGCGGCGGAAATGCCCACCCAGGTTGTCGGCGTAATGATCGTTTCGGTGGGACCGTAGGCATTCACCAGCCGGGCGCGTGGAAATGCAGCCGCGGTAGCCGCAAGATCTCCGGCGAACCAAGCTTCCCCACCCGCGATGCATACGCGGAGCGAACTGGCGCGGTCAGAGCTGGACGGCAGAATCAGCCGCAAATATGCGGGAGGCAAATGCAGCGTCGTTATCGCATGCTGGGTAACCAGGTTCGTAAAATTGTCCGCCGCCAGGTCCTCTGCGGATGACAGCACTATCGTTCCTCCACCGCATAATGGAGCCATCCACTGCTCTGCGGCTGCATCGAAGTTTATCGAAAAAAATGAGAGTTCCCGATCCCCCGGCTGCACATCGTAAATTTCCCCGATGGCTGACATATGCATCGCCAGTGGACCGTGGGCAACCATGACGCCCTTGGGCCTGCCAGTCGATCCGGAGGTATAGATCACATAAGCAAGATTGTCGCCATGCAAGACGATGGCGGGATCGGTATCGGGCCCATTGTCCAGGTCCAGCGTGTCGAGTTCGAGAATCTCCAGTTCAGGAGAACCGGATGTACGCGGAATGCGCGCCTTCACATGGCTTTGCGACAACAGCAAGCTGATGCGGCTATCTTCGACCATGTAGCTCAGGCGCTCCCGCGGATATGCGGGATCGAGCGGGACGTAGGCCCCGCCTGTCTTCAGGATGGCAAGAAGGCCTACTATCATTTCGATGGAACGTTCCACGGCAATGCCCACCCTGGTTTCGGGCTTTACTCCCAGCCCGATGAGCTGGTGCGCCAGCCGGTTCGATCTTCGATTCAGGTCCGCGTAGCTCAATTCGAAGCCATCGAAAATCACGGCCGTGGCTTGGGGATTTTTTTTCGCCTGCCGTTCCATTCTATGATGCACCAGCTCTGACATGGCAAAACCGGACGCATGGACGCCCCAGTCCCGGAGCCGCTTTTTGTCGTCTTCGCCAAGCAGATCGATATCGGCAATCGGTTGCCCGGAGCATCCTGACAGCATTTGCAATAGTTCAACATAATGCTGCTCAAACCGTCCCATCGTGGATGGGTTGAATAGATCGGCAGCGTAAATCAGGCTGGCGCGCACATTTCCGTTCGACGACTCCACCGTTTCCAGCGTCAGTTCGAACTGCGCCGCCTGCTCATCGAGTTCGTAGTCGGATACCGTAAGGCCGGGAAGCTGCTGAAGCGACCGGGTATCCCGCAGCAGATGATTGATCGTCACCTGGAACAGGGGGCTGTGGCTCAGGCTCCGCTCGGGTTGCAGCGCTTCGACCAGTTGTTCGAACGGCAGGTCCTGGTGGGCCTGGGCTTCTATGGCCGCCTCCCTCACCTGATCCAGAACGTCGGCCAGCGTCATGCAGCCTCGTATCTCGCCGCGCAATACTTGCGTATTCACGAAAAAACCGATCAAACCCGCAATTTCCAGCCGGTTGCGATTGGCGATGGGAACGCCCACGCGGATCTCCTGCTGCCCTGTGTAGCGGTACAGCAAAACTCGGAAAGCCGCCAGCAACGCCATGAAAAGCGTCGCCCCGCGCTTCTGCACCACCTGGCGCAATGAATTCACCAGGTCCGGGGTCAGGTCGAAGGAATGCCGCGATGCCTGATAGTTCGCGACAGGCTTCCGGGGACGGTCGGAGGGCAGCAACAGCACCGGATGCGAAAACCCGAGGCATGTGCGCCAATAGGCAAGTTGCCTGTCATTCTCGCCGGCATTGAGCCACCGGCGCTGCCAGTCGATAAAATCGGAATATTGGATGGGTAACGCGTTGAAGCTCGGGATCCTTTCCTGCACATGGGCAAGGTAGCGCGCGGAAAGCTCGTCCAGCAAAATCTGCATGGATGCGCCATCTGAAATAATATGGTGCATGACCATCACGAGGATATTCTCGTTTTCTGCGACTTGGAGCAAGGCCACCCTCAGCAGTTGGTCCTGCATGAGATTGAAAGGGGCCGAACAAATTCGCCGTGCTTCTTCGGCGGCCTGCGCTTCGCGCTCCGCCACGGCTATCTCACGCAAATCCACGGTGGTTATGTCGAACTGCATTGGCTGAATCAACTGTTCCGGAGATCCGTCTGCTCCCGCCCGAAAAACGGTGTGCAATGGCTCGTGGCGGTCAACGAGGCCCTTGAAGCTTGCGCGCAGGGCCTCGACATCCAGCATTCCCCGCAGGCGCAGCGCGTGCTTGATATGATATGCAGTGCTCGATGGGTCGAGCTGCCAGAGGAACCATAGGCGCTGCTGGCCAAAGGACAACGGGGAGGAAAGTCTTTCACGCATTCCGCATGCTGCCGGCAAGATGCGGACGACCGCCTGGCGCCGGGAATTACCCTTCGCCAGAATGCGCTTGATCTCCATCGCGCACTCCCGCAACCGCAGATTCTCGAACAGGCTTCGGACTGGAAAATCGATTTCCCAATGATCACCGATGCGTACGGCGGCCTGTACCGCGGCGAGGGAATTACCGCCAAGCGCAAGGAAGTGATCATCCGATCGCGCTATTGGACGGTCGAGTACAGCTTCCCAGATAGCCGCCAATGCAATTTCGGTTTCATCGGTCAGCTCTGCATCCGAAGCCGCAGGCAATGCTGCTTCCGTCCGCGCTCCGGCACCTGACAGGTAAAGGCCGTATTCGTAAATCGCGTAAGCGTCCAGCGTGCGCTCGCGCCAGCCTTGCCGGCACGCCACGCGCTGCAGCTTTCCGCTGGAAGTCTTGGGCAAGGCGCCGGGATTCAGCAACACCACCACGGACAGCGATTCTTGGCAGCTCGCGCTCACCACTTCGTTCAGTGACCTGATCAGGGTCTCCACCGCTACCCGCTTCTGCATTCCCCGGGACACTTCCACGGCGATGCCGATACCTTCGCCTTTGGGAGTTTCCACCGGAAATGCCGCGACCCGGCCCTTTCTGGCGGCTTCCACCTCAGCCTCCACCACCTGCTCGATATCCTGCGGATAAATGTTTTGTCCGCGGACGATGATGAGATCCTTGCGCCGCCCCGCGATATACAACTGCCCGGCATGGATGAAGCCAAGATCTCCCGTGCGCAGCCAGCGGCTCTCCTCGCGGTCGATAAATGTCTCGGCTGTTTCCCGGGGTCTTTGCCAATAGCCGGAGGCAACGCTAGGCCCGCTCGTCCAGATTTCGCCGACCTTGCCATCAGCCATGAAATCCAGCGTTGTGGGATCGACGATTTTTACCCGGTGGTGCGATACCGCGGTGCCGCAAGCTACCAGCGGCGTCCCCTGCTCCGCTACCTCGGCATTGCCCTGGGCCAGTGATTCCGTGGAGAAATGGTGTGCTTCCATGCCATCCCCCCGCGTTCCGCCCGTTACAAAAAGCGTTGCTTCTGCGAGGCCGTAACAGGGATAAACCACACTGGGCGCAAACCCCGCTGCCGCAAATCTTTCGATAAATGTCTTCATCGTATCGTGGCGCACCGGCTCCGCACCCGAAAAAGCGATACGCCAGCTCGACAGATCGATTCCCCGCAACTGGCTATCCCGGACACGCTCCACACACAAACGGTAAGCAAAATCCGGTGCGCCGCTGACGGTAGCGCGATGGCGCGTGATAGCCTCCAGCCAGCGAACCGGCCGTTCTATAAAAAATCCGGGGGTCATCAGCACGGCCGGTATGCCGCGATGAACTGGCTGCAGCAAGCCTCCTATCAGCCCCATGTCGTGGTACAGAGGCAGCCAGCTCAGGTATATATCCTCGGCGCTCATCGACATGCCTTCTTCCAGTGCTCTCGCGTTCGCCATCAGGTTGCCGTGGCTCACCATCACTCCTTTGGGCACGGAGGTCGATCCCGACGTATATTGCAGAAACGCGATATCCCCGCTTCGCGGCGCATGGAAACGCCATGCCGGGGCTTCTTCCGTTTTCACTGCATCCACGGCAAGTATCGACGCAGAAGCAAACTGCCCGGTGATCAAAGGGCGAACCTCGCTGGTGGTAAGAATGCAGCAGGCCTTGGCATCCGCTGCGATAGCGAGCAGTCTCGCCAAATGGCGTTCCCGCACGCCTTCAGGCGGGAAGGCGGGTACCGCGATCAGGCCCGCGTACAGGCAGGCAAAGAAACTAATGGCGTAATGCTCGTCATTATCGAGCAGCAATAGCGCTCGCTCTCCTGCGCGGAAGCGTTCCTGAAGGATTCCAGCCAGCGCGCGGATATGCCGGTCCAGCGTGGAATAGTCGAATTTCGTATCGATGGCATCGTTCCCTGAGCCATCGGATGCCGTCACAATCAGGGCGGTATCGCTCGGACGCTCTGATGCCAATGCGCGCAGGTGCGCAACCATATTTGCCGGATAATCGCGTCGCGGAATCAATCTTGGCTTCATCGTAATCTGCTATTCCTGTCTTACCCGTAGGTTATTCTCGGCAAAAAAGTTGAAATTCATAGCGAAGCAAACTGCAAGCAACGGGCATGAGTTCACTCCTGCCCTGGATGTCACGCTAAAGAAGGTTTTCGCACATCGTTCCTTGAAGCATGAACTTTTGCAGCTACTACGGCCACATGACCGTCGCGTGATACGCGTTGTAGGTCATCGGGATAAATTGAAGCAATCAGGCGTTGGCGGAACCAGTGCTGATTGCAAGGCTTCGATACAACGAAACGGCTCAGGCAGACGCAGGCGCGGCATGCGATGCATGCCGCGATGGATAAGGCGACTCGCCGGCGCTGTCCGCAAGACGCTTTGCCAGAACGGAAAGAAAAGCGTCCTCATTCTGCCGTATAAAAAAATGGCCGCCATCGAACCAGTCCAGGGAAAAAGTGCCGGCTCCCTCCCTTTGCCATGCTTCGAGCCCGGCAGCTTGAATTTCGTCCGCTCGTCCGCCAAAAACATGAATGGGCATCGTTAGCGGCAGTGAGTCCTGATGGCGAAAGCTTGCACAAACCCGGTAATCCGCCCCGAGCAAACCCAGTGTCATGGACAGGAGTTCAGCATTCCCGAAGACTTCCTCCGGAGTGCCGTTCTGTCTGCGCAGCTCGGCAATGAGTGACGCGTCGGTCTTCTTGTCGGCATAGCGCCGCCAATCCTGGCGCGTGGGCGCTGCGCAAGCCGATACCAGCAAGGCTGCAGGCAATTGCCGGCCTGCCGCACGCAGACCATGGGCAACCCGATAGGCGAGCAACCCGCCCATGCTGTGCCCGAAGAGAGCGTATCGTTCCGGACGCGCCAAAGGCTTTGCGAGGCGCTTTTCCAGCTCCTTGCATAGATCCGCAGCCAGGGCGTCGAAATTCTCCCTGGGCGTTTCATGCAGGCGGCTGGCCCGGCCCGGCAATTCGACCGGTTCCACCTGCATCCAGGACGGCAATCTGCGCCTCCAGCGCAGATACATGGCAGCGCTCGCCCCCGCGCAGGGCAAGCTGAATAGCATCAGCGGCGCGGCCATTACCCGGCTGTATCCGCTACCTGTTCATCCATGAAACGCCGCAGGCTCAGAGGACGCATGTCGGTCCAGACTTTCTCGACATATTCCAGGCAAGCCTTTTTGTCTCCTTTCATGCCGGTATCGCGCCAGCCACCCGGGATGGCTTTCCATTCCGGCCAGATTGAATACTGCTCTTCGTGATTGACCAGGACACGAAAAACCTCACCTTCACGATCAAAACAGCTTGTCATAACTGATCCCCAAACGGATGAACTGACCGCCTTCCGATTTTCAGACCGGAAAGTTTCTCATTCCAACTAGACGAACCAGAACAAGGAAAATACAGCTAAAAAACTTGCTTATCCATTAAATTAATAGGAATGCCAATCGTTATCATTATGAGTTAGATAATCGTTTAACTTATATGTACTCATGTTGACAACCTAACGATTTGATCAGGAGGGTGATTAAATGGATTCAAAGCTCAATTACAGCTATTTCAGGAAAATGGCCGTAGCCACGTCCTTATTGACCGCGGCTCTTCTCGCGAATCCGGCGCATGCTGTCAACTGGACGGAGGTCGGCGATGCGGGCGATCTGCTGAGCACCGCACAGGAACCGATGGGCAATGGCCCGCTGAGGAATATCTACGGGACGATCTCGACCAATGCGGACGTGGACCTGTACCGGATCTTCATTTCCGATCCCACTTCTTTCTCCGCATCCGTCACATCGACCAGCGGCAACTTTGATTCGGTGCTTGCGCTATTCAATGGCGGGGGGTATGGAGTCTACGCGAATGATGATGCCCGCCTCGGCGACCGCAATGCAGGATTGCCTGCCGGAAGCTTCCTTGGGCCGCAAGCCCCGGGCTGGTATTACCTGGCGGTATTTGGCCTCGACACCACTCCGACCAGTGGCAATGGGTTCACTCCCGACCACTATATCGGTCCCGAGGTCAGCGCTCCCTTTACCCAGATCATAGGCGCGTCCGGGCCTGGAGGAGCCTCGCCCTTGACAGGATGGGCGCCAGTGGATCCCGCCGATGTGGTTTCGATCAATGAGGAGTATCGCCTTCGACTTTCAGGAACCACGGTATCCGCGGTTCCCGAACCGGAAACCTATGCCATGCTGCTGGCAGGCCTGGGCTTGATTGGCGCAATGGTTCGGCGGAGAAGCGGTTTTATGGGATAGCCAGTCCGCAGATCTTCAAACAGGGGCTTCGGCCCCTTGTTTGTGTACGGCGAAATCAATCCCCGGATTCAGGTTCATCTGTGCGCGGAACCAGGCCGGTCAACAACCAAAGATGTGAAGCTTCCTCGTAAGCTGCCCGATTGGCAGGGTCTTCTTCCAGCCAGGTAAGCAACTCATTCTCGGAAGCAGCATCCAATGGCGATGCTTGCTTGCGTATGATCCACTCTACCGCAGTTTGCCAGGCTTTATCGCCGCCTTGCGAATCCGACATAAAACTTACCTCGCAGCCGGTTCGATCCGCCAGAGGAATCCTGCACAGATGCTCGGCATCTTTTTTGTTTTTAATCTAGAAAACTAAGGAACTCGAGGCTCCTTGGCACGATACAGGAGGGATTGTAGCCGATGTAGATATACCAACGGCGGAAAAATGCAATCACATGGAGCGAAGGGCGGCCCGGCAATGATCCAGCGCATCATGGATCAGGATATTCACCAGGGAAGTGGAAATACTCAGCTGGGAAGCGATAGCACAATGAGTGTGGCCATCGAGCCGATGGAGTTCGAAAACACGTCTCGTTCGTTCCGGGAGTTCGGATAATGCGCGTGCCACCAGCGCCAGATGCTGCCGGCTGATCGCGGTTGCCTCCGGCGTCCCGGCATGACCCGGAACCTGCAGCCCTTCTTCCTCAGGCTCGAAAAGCCCGCCTTCGAATGCGGCGCGGCGATGGCGATCGATGGCAAGATTACGTACGACCTGGTACAGATAGGCGAGCGGCTGCTTGAGGTTCAATACGCCTTCTGTTTCGGTTATCTTCAGATAAGCGTCCTGCACGACATCCTCCGCACGCGCGGAGTCGCCCAGGATTTTCAGCGCGGCCCGGCGCAGCTGCGTCCGGTGGGTAACAAATATCGTACTTAGGTCAACAGACTGCTCTTCCGGAAGCATTTTGCCCTCCCTTCCAAATTGGTCGTTTATAGATAATAACGAGAATTGTTCTTATTATCATATAACAAATAATGTTGTACAATAGCAATCGCGGTTATGAGATCTTGATTAAAGCGATATATTGCAACAACTAATTGTTTTTTAACAATTAAAAAATTCAATGAAGAATATTCTATAGCCGTATTTATATTTTTGCGCTCGTTCGGATAAGGATTCATTCCCTCTCATCCATGCCGCCCAACGGCGCTCAACCCATAAAATGAGGGTCATGCGATCTGCTGCAAGCCATTACCCGAATCGTCTACATATGGTTGATCTCGCTGGAATGGAGAGATGAAATGGGGAAATTCCAATGCGCGTGTTTCACGCTCGTCGGGCTGGAGGAGGAAAATACACGGCATCCTCCATTTCCAGGATCATAGGAGGAAGCATGGATGATCTGAAGTTCATTTCGACCCAGTTTTCTTATCCAGTTGGACCAGATTTCCTGATCTAGGGAAAAGCATGCGGGGAATATCTGAAGTAATTATCCTTTCATTGCTGCTGACGGGAATGAGCGGCTGCAAAACGCCGCCCCAGCGGCATATGGAGGATGCCGGAGCGAAAATACCCTCTTACTGGAGCGGTGCTGGTGAATCCAGCCAGCCGGTGCCGGGACACTGGGTGCAGGCATTCGGCGATCCTGACCTGAGCGCACTGGTGCAAAGCGCGCTCGCCGAAAACTATGACCTGAAGGCAGCGGCGGCGCGGCTGGACGCTGCCATAGCCCAGGCCAGGATTGATGGCTCTGGCCTATGGCCCCAGATATCCTTCAATGCGGACCACCAGCAGGTGCAAATCCGGGACGCGGGATTCGGCGCGGCAAGGTTCGGCGTATTCGAAGCGCTATTCAACCTCAGTTGGGAGCTGGACGTGTGGGGAAGAATCAGGGACGCCCGGCAGGCCGCCCTGCTGGAGGCAGGGGCGGTAGCGTCCGATCTCAACGGCGCGCGGCTATCGCTGGCAGCCCGGATAGCGCAAAGCTACTTTGATCTTGCCGAGGCAAGACTGCAGTCAGAGGTGGCCGAACAATCGGTCAAAGACCGGCGCACCATTGTCCAGCTGGTGCGCGGACGTTTCGCCCGCGGGATAACGAATGCTCTTGATCTGCGTCTCGCGCTCACCGATCTCTCCACCGCGGAAGCGCAACTGACCCAGGCCCGGAACCAGATCCAGCAGGTGAGCCGCCGGCTCGAGGTGCTGCTTGGGCGTTATCCCGGCGGCCGCCTGAGGGAAGCGTCCGCGTTGCCGGAACCGCCGCCGGGCCTCCCCGCCGGAATACCTTCCGAACTGCTCGAGCGGCGGCCTGATCTCATTGCCGCTTTTGATCGCCTGTTGGCGGCCGATTCCCGGATGGAGAGCGCGAGAAAGCTATTGCTGCCGCGAATCGTCCTGACTGCCGCGGGAGGGATGCGCAGCACCGCTTTGACGGACCTCGTCGATCCCCGAGCACTGGCGTGGAATGTGGTAATAGGCCTGGCGCAGCCCCTATTTACGGGTGGTCGCATCCGCGGCGAAATCAATTTGAATGAGGCTCGTGCCGAGGAAGCTCTCAACCTTTATAAAAATACCGCATTGAATGCGTTTCGCGAAGTAGAACAGGTGCTGGCCGCGGACGAGTGGTTGAGGGAACAGGAAAAGGCATTGAGGCACGCCGTCGAACAAACCGAGGCCAGCAGGAAGCTGGCAGTTTACTCCTATCAGCTTGGCATTATCGAAATTCTCACGCTGCTCGACAGCTATCGCAGCACTTTGAATGCGCAAAGCGCTCATATTTCCGTCAAGCGCCAATTACTCACCAACCGGATCAATCTTTATCTCGCATTGGGAGGCGGCGTTTGAATTTGCCAGAAGCATGCTGAAAAATTTGAAAAGCAGCGCCGCGTTGAAAATCATCGCACCCATTGTCGTGGTACTCGCCGGCATCAGCATTTCCTGGGCAATTGTCGCCCACAAACCGCAACCCCGGTCGCAGGCATTGAGTGATAAGGCGCCGCTGGTGCAGGTGATTCGGGTTGAACCGCAGACGGTCAAGGTGAACATCCACTCCCAGGGGGTAGCTGTGCCTCGTACCGAGATCGACTTGGTACCTGAAGTGGCGGGCCAGATAGTACGGCTGCATCCGAGCCTGGTCGCGGGAGGATTTTTCAAGCAGGGCGAAGTACTGGCCATGATCGATACGCGCGGTTACGACTATGCGATTGCCGAGGCGGGAGCCCGCATTGCCGAGGCCGAACGTCAAGTAATGATGGAAGAAGCGCAGGCGGAGCAGGCGCGCAACGAGTGGCGCTCTCTGGGGGAAGGTGAGCCCTCGGCCCTGACCCTGCGCGAACCGCAACTGGCGGAAGCACGCGCCAAATTGAAAGCGGCCCAGGCCGATCTGGCGCATGCCCGCCTGCAGCGCAACCGGTGTGAATGGCGCGCGCCTTTCGCCGGCAGAGTCAGGGACAAGCATATCGGCCTTGGGCAATATGTCCAGCCGGGCGAAAAACTTGCGCGCATTTACGCGATCGACGTCATCCAGGTGCGCTTGCCGCTGGCCACCGACCAATTTACCTATCTTGACCTGCTGCTGGACCATCGGAATAGCAACCCTGAAACCGGCCCCAAGGTCATTTTAAGTGTCGAATTTGCAGGGGCGCTGCGACGCTGGGAAGGCCGTATCGTCCGTGCCGAAGGCGCCTTGGACGAGGAAACCGGCCTGCTGCACGCTGTGGCCGAAGTAGAAGATCCCTATGTGGTTGAAGCCGGCCAGCCGCCACTGATGCCCGGACTGTTCGTCAAGGCGGAAATCGTGGGCAGGGATCAGCCCGACGTGATCGTGCTGCCCCCCGGCGCGGTGAATGCCTCCCATGAAGCGCTGTGGATCGACGAGGAGGACCGCCTGCATATCCGCCGCCTCAATATCCTTCGCAACGAACCCGACCGGATTCTGGTGAAGGGCAACCTGAAAGCGGGAGACCGGGTAGTCGTTTCCGGAATCCAGGTCCCCGTCGAGGGCATGAAAGTCAGGACCGAAATCGTATCCCTCGAACCTTCGGCCGAAAAGATCATGCCGGATAAATCGACACCCGGGCAAGCGCCATGATGCGCGTTCCCTCTCATCCGCTCCCCTGTCTTCGGGGTTTCACGGCTTCCCCGGCGAAAACAGGGAAAACACTGGCGTGAGGCCGATACCTCCTGTCGCGCTGCCTTCCGGCTTGATCGCCTGGTTCGCCTCCAATCCCATCGCCGCCAATCTGCTGATGATGCTGATCCTCATCGGCGGATGCGGAAGCCTGCTCGTCATGGACAAGGACGTGTTTCCCAGATTCCTGCCACACCAGATCGATGTCAAAGCCGCCTATCCTGGAGCCGGTCCGCTGGAAATCGAGGGATCTGTCTGCATCCGCATCGAAGAGGCCATTTACAATCTGGCAGGCGTAAAGCGGCTCAAAACGGAAATTATCGAAGGCGAATGCAATGTCAGGGTCGCTGTCCTGCCCAGTTACGATAAAAACCAGGTAATGAATACCATCCAGGGACGTGTTCATGCCCTCCCCCGCCTGCCGAAGGGCCTGGAAAAGATCGAGGTTCTTCCAGCCAACCGTATCGGCGATGACGGCGTCATCTGGGTCGCATTGCACGGACCTGCCGATCCGGTTACGGTCAAGCGCCTCGGTGACCGTATCCAGGGCGATCTGTCGCAGATACCGGGAGTCACGCGCGCACACAACTATTACGATCTGCCCTATGAAATCGCCATCGAAGTTTCTTCCGAACGGTTGCGCCAGTTTCGCGTATCGCTCAACGAGGTCACGGAAACCATAAGACGCACCTCGATGGACTTGCCAGGCGGAGTCATAAAGAACCCGATGGGCGAGTTGCTGCTTCGTGTCCGGGGCAAGGCGCAGGACCCTGTTTCGGTCGGGAATCTGGTGGTGAGAAGCAATCCCGATGGCAGCCGCGTGCTGCTCCGCGATGTGGCGATGGTCAAGGACGGCCTGGAAGAACGCCTGTCCGAATGGCACCACAACGGAGAAACCGCGCAGGGCTGGGAGATCCATGCCGAGAAAGATAGTGTCGAGGTAGCACGCCGCGTCAAAGCCTACGTGACGGAAATGAATACCCAGCTGCCGCATGGGATGGGACTCATCACCTGGTGGGACGACTCCCAAGCCTATGAGGAACGCATCGGGACGCTGATCGAGGACGGTTTGACCGGTTTTGTGCTCGTTTGCCTGATACTGACTTTATTTCTCCATCTCAGGGTTGCCGTCTGGGCGGGAATCGGGATCCTGACCTCGATTTTCGGCGCGTTCTGGCTGATGCCGGCGCTGGGCATATCACTCAACATGCTGTCCCTGTTTGGCTTTCTTCTGGCCATGGGCGTACTGGTGGATGACGCGATCATCATTGGCGAATCCATTTACGCGAGGCAGCAGGCAATAAACTCTCCTGGCTCATCGTGTCCCGCCATGGAACACCCGTTTGCAGCGAAAAGCAGGAGAAACCTGGCGTATCTGCAGGCCGCGATTTCCGGGGCGCGTGAAGTTTCCTTGCCGGTCATCGTCGCTGTCATGATCGTTCTGGTTGCCTTCCTGCCCGGACTGTTCCTGCCCGGCTGGGCGGGACAGATGATGAAGCCGATATGCCTGGTGATGATTCTTACCCTGGTGTTTTCACTCGTTGAAGCGCTGCTGATTTTACCTTCTCATCTTGCAACCCCTCCCAAGCCTAACGTATCGTTCATTACCCTGGTGCAGGCAAGGGTGGCCCTCAACCACGGCCTGCAGAAATTCATCCATGGAGTCTACCGGCCATGGCTCGAAAAAGCCCTTGCCTGGCGATATCTCACCGTTGCGATATTCGTGGTACTCCTGATGCTGGCCGCTTCATTGGTGGCGGGGGGCTACGTGCGTCTTTCCCTGCAGGCGGACGTAACAAAGGACAGCTTTTGGGTGGCGCTGAAATTGCCCAAAGACCTGCCTTATAGCGAAACCCGCCGAATTGCGGAGAAAGTGGAACGCGCACTGCTCGAAATTCGCGCGGAGCTGGACAGGGAGGCCAGGATTCGCGATCCCCATGTCCGGCAAAGCGTCATCGTCGGAGTGGAGACGATCATAGCGGAACACGAGGCCGGTTTCTGGACAGAATTGTCGCCACTAGGACGAAAGCATATCGTCGTGGAAGATTTCGTGCGTGAATGGCGCAAGCGAATCGGAGACATAGGTCTTGCCAGGATCGAGTTTCTCTATAAGGAAGGCGACCTTCCCTTCGATATGGAGTTCGACATGGGACACCCCGATCCAGCCGTCCTGGCCTCGGCGGTTGCCCGGTTCAAGCAGAAGCTGGCGGGCTACCCCGGCGTTTATGACGTAATGGACTCTGCCGAACCGGGCAAGCCGGAAGTTCGCCTCCGCGTGAAACCCGAGGCCGAACATCTGGGGATCCGTCTGGAGGACCTTGCGGAACAAATGCGGCACGCATACTACGGGGATGAGGTGCATCGCCTTCAGAGGGGTCGCAACGAGGTGAAAGTCATGGTGCGGCTGCCCCGCAATGAGCGGGAATCCCTGCACGGCCTTTCCAGCCTTCCCATAAGGCTGCCCAGCGGAGCCCAGGCTCCGCTGGGCAGCCTTGCCGAAATTGACCTGGTGCCCGGCCAGTCCATGCTGATCCGGCAGGACCGCCAGCGCATCCTCAAAGTCCAGGCACAGATCGATTCCAGGATGACCGACGCCAACGCGATTTATGCCAGTCTGGCAGCCGAGGAAATTCCCGAGTTGAAACGGCAGTTTCCCGGGCTGGACATCAATATAGGCGAAGAACGCCAGGAACAGGAAGATACCGCCCGTACCCTCGTATTTTTGACCGCAATTGCCTTGACGCTGATTTATGCGCTGATCGCGGTTCCATTTCAGTCCTATGTGAAACCGCTGATCTTTTTGATGGGCGCTCCGGTCGCCTGGAGCGGCGCGGTGTGGGCGCATTGGCTATTGAACATGCCGCTGTCGATGGAATCGCTGGTCGGCATGATCGCCGCAAGCGGCGTGGTGATCAATGATAGCCTGGTTCTGCTGGACTACGCGCAAAAGCGCGAGGATGCGGACCAACCCGTGTCGAGCCTCATTCTCGAGGCATGCACCGCCCGCTTCCGCCCCATTCTACTGGCCTTTCTCACCAACTTCGTGGGATTCCTCCCCATCCTGCTTGAAACCAGCGAACAAGCCCAGTTCCTGGTTCCGATGACGCTTTCCCTGACTGTCGGCTTGTTGGCCGGCATGACGGCCAGCCTCATCCTGACCCCGGTTTGCTATGCAATCGTGGGAGAATCCTCGCTAAAGTCGCGCAAATCCGCGCCCGACACTGTACGCCAGCCGTCGTAAAACCATTCGATCACCCTGACGGAAAGCGGAAAGGGATTAACATTCAATAATATTAAGGCGGCAGTCAACGCTACCCTGTTTCAAACGTTTTTTGCCATCTTGAGTTGAATAAGCCCTTTTTAGCCTTCGCCTGCCATTTGCCCCTATGGAGACGTCCTTCATAAAACGAAACGGAAGCATGAAGCGTTGCCTGCTGACCTTCGCAGCCATGTCGCTGGCCTCGATCGCCATGCCGCCAGCTCCCGCACTCGCCGATAATGCAGTCAAGCTGAAAATATTGGTCATCACCACGGGGGACCTGGCTGAAGACCTGGAATTCGCCTATATCAAGCCCGTTCTCGACCAGATGGGCGTGCCGTACGATGTATTGAATGCCGCAACCCAGGATTTGAAGACCGCGACGCTTGCCTCTTCCTCGGCTGGAAGCGCTTGCAAGGCGGAAGATCCGGGCTGTACAGGCAACTATAATGGCATCATCCTGACGGATGCCGATCTTGTCCCGGGCTTCACGCCTTCCGAGTGGGATATTCTGCACGCTTACCAGAAAAACTTCGGCGTCCGCCTGGCGGTACTGTCGGGATGGCCCGCCACGTATTCCGACTCCCATGGGCGCTACCTCGACTACGGCCTTGCCTACTCCTCCAGCGGAAGCGACTACGAAGCCCGGTGGACCGTGCCGGATACATACGGCAAGCAGGTTTTCGAGTATGTGAACCGGGCCAATCCCGTTCCCATCACGGACTTCGCCTTCGCGGCCATACCCCGAAATGATGCGAGCACCCTGCGCGATGGCTCTGTGCCCCGCGTCGAGCCCCTGCTGAGAACGCAGGATGGGGAAGCGCTGGTATCGATCGTGCGCTACATGGCGCCTTCCCAGGCCACGCCGGTACGCGAGGTCATGATCTCCACGATCACGAACGCCTCGTCGCTCATCCATTCCAACGTCCTGGCCTACGAGTTCATCAACTGGGTGACACAAGGCGTATTTGTCGGGGCACGTTTTGTCCATATGGCCGCTCACCTGGACGATCTGTTTCGCCACAGCCCGCTATGGGATCCTGCTCTCAAGAAAGAGAATTTTACGGCCGCCTATCGCTTGAGCGGCGTCGACGTCAGCAATGCCGTAAGCAAACAGCTCGCCTTCCGCACGGCACATCCGGTAGCTGCCGATTTCAGGCTGGATTTTGCATTCAACGGCTCCGGGGCGGTGATCGATCCGGACAGCATGCCGCTGGCGGCAAACCTGAAGGAAGACCTGGTATCGGCTGTAGTGGCGAATAAAACCAGTTTTCGCTTCATCAACCATACCTTCGCCCATTTGGACATGGACAGAGCGCCCGGGTCGGATTCCCTGTGCGATTACGCCACCTTTAGCAGCATCGCGGCCATCCAGGCGGAAATCATGAAGAACCGGACGGTCTGGGAGCTTCTGGACCTCCCCGAGAGAAACCAGAACGACAGGGTGCTCATCACCGGGGCCCACTCGGGCTTGAAGGACCGCAAATGCACCACTGATCCGGCCCTGCATCCCGACATGCTCAACGTCCAGGCCGACGATATAGGATTCAGTGCGGGCGGGGCCAATCCGCTGTTCCTTCAAGCCGCCGCTGCCGCCGGGGTGAACTACCTTGCCGCCGACTCATCCCAGCAGGATCAGAACATCGAGCAATATATCGCTCAATACGAGGACGGCAGCCCGATGAACCGGCTGATGCTGCCGCGCTGGCCAACCAATATTTTTTATAACGTGACGCATCCGTCCCAATTGGAGGATGAATACAATTATCTCTACCATGGAAGGTTTGTGAGCGCGGGACTCAATCCTTGCGAAATAGCAGGCGCTATCTGTGCGCCCCGCAATTACCGTGAAATTCTCATGATGGAGGCCGATCTCGGGTTGCGGCACATGCTGACCTTCAGCAAATGGCCTCATTTTTTTCACCAGGCCAACCTTGCCAGATACGATGAGAACGGCAATACGCTCCAGTTCGACTGGCTCAATGCAGTTTTCGCCCAGTACGAGGAGCTGTTCACCCTGCCTGTCAAGAATTTGCCCTACTATCTGATAGGCGACCATACCGCGGAAAACCTCGAGGCAAAATCAGCGGCTATTCAGGCCACTTGGGATCGCACCACCGATCGGGTCATTTTGTCCGCAAACAAGGCCATACCTCATCTCCTGGTTACCGGCCTGGCGGGCGGAGAACTATACGGCGGCCAGTACATCCGGGATATTGCCGTGGATACGCGCCCCATGGCTTACCCGGTCGACAGGGCACTGGCCCAATAACGCTCGCGCTCGCGTTTAAAGGCGTTTTGAAACCGAATGGAAATCGAATCAAAGGGACTTGAAATCGTGTACCGCACTCACTCGATCAGGCCGCTTCCCATCCTGCTTGTTATCGCCTTTTCTATCTTCTGGACTACGGTGGTCCCGGCACAAACGCTGACGCAGCCAATCTTCGGAAAAGCGAGCGAGGCAGCCCGGCAGGACGATGGCGGGAGTGAAAAAAAAATACGGAAGATAACCGATCTGACACTGAAGGCTCGGGAAGCATCGTTTCGCCAACAGGCGAGATCTCTCGCGAGAGGCTATAGGGAAACTGCGGAAATGGTTGCCAGCCAAGGCGGCGATCCCAAACCGATCCTGGATGCCGCAGCCTATTTCGAGAGACAGGCTGAGGTGACTTCGAGAGTCAGCATGGGCAACTGAAAGCAGAATAAAGCAAAGCGGTAGCGCCCATCATGCTTACCGGCGGCAAGGAAATGGTCCTGGGACAAAGCCGCATTGTCATGAAACCGACATCTCGGCATGCAACCATTATGGCTGAGCGGCTTCCCTCTCCACAGCTGCTCGTGGCGCCTATCCTCTAGGCCCATAGCCCGGTCGGGTTATTCACTCGCCCGGGCCTTTTCCATTTACCTGAACTCTCAGGGAAGCGCTAACAACAGCAAGTTTTTTCCCTTCAGTGCCCTTTCCCCTTTTGGAGCACCTGTCCCTGACAGGTTTCCAAACTGCCGGATTGAGGTTCAATATAGCGTGGTTTCCTGCTCGTTATAGCCTGTATGGCTCGCCAGGTCGCCAACATTGCCCCGTATGCTGCAACTGATGACGTCGATGCAGCTTTTCCAGAACCCCGTAGAGAGCAGTTGCAAACCGCGGAAATATCTGTTCGACATTTTTGCCGGCGCGGTGTACCGGCAGGTGATTCCGAGGCCTTCTTCGTGCAGGTTGATGGTCTTGTGCCACATCCAGGCAGGGAAAAACAGCACATCGCCGGGATGCAGATCGAATTCATAGCGCGGCGCGTATTCCGCCAGGGGATAGGTGTCGCGGTCGCTCGGTTCTCCCTGCTCATCGGCCTGGAATTCGGCGAATCGCCGCATGCCGTCGCCTCGCGGCGCGGGATACAGCAGCCAGGAATATTCGGATTCGATCAAGGTCCAGCGTTTCGATCCCGATACCGCCAGATACCAGTTGGGACCCTCTTCGCAATGGTAATTGGCATTCAATCCCGCTCCCAGGCCGAGGATGAGAAAACTCAGAACGGGCTTCGTTGGCCGCCCCATCACGGGAAAATACGTGTTGGACCGCGGGATGCCGAAATATTCGTTGAAAGTGGGATTCTGGTCGAGCAGCAGCTGTTGCGGGATGAAATTGCGGCGGCGATCCTCCGCGATGGTCTCCAATGTCGTATTGATCATCTGCTTGGTGCGCTTGTCGAGAGCTTGCACCAACGTATGCGGAAATCTTTCCGCCAGTTTCGCCAGTGTCCAGTCCGTAGGCGCGTTTTCCACGAAACCGCGCAGCACGCATGGAACACCCCGCTTGACATGCTCGTTATAAAACCGGTTGGGCTCGAGTTCGCCGGGACGATATTCCTGAATTGCCAGGACTTGCCTGCGGGGCACGCCATGATTCTGCAACCGCCGCAGCATCCGCTGCTCCGTGCGCCTGCGCGCTTCGCGCAAGGCATCGGGTTTGTACGATAAATGCTGGCACAGCATGATGCTTTTCAGCGCCAGGACGTTCCAGTAACCCAGCGGCAATTTTTCCACGCCGCTTTTACCCATTCGTTCCACGAAAAAAGTACGCAAGAAAAGCTGCTGCTCCGTCACCAATTGCCACAGGACATACAGCACCGTTGCCAATCCGGCCAAAGGTATGGCCGCCGCATTTCTCATGCGCGCCAATACCATTTTTTGCATCCTGCCTGTGCCCGCCATTGGATATCTCCGTTGGTTTTCCAATATTCAATTTAGCTTGAGAATCGATTCATGCAAATCCTGCGATCTGTTCAGCCAGGCTCGGTTGCCTGTCACGTCGCAGAAACGATTGATAGCGCAGATAAACCGCGTGGACCTTCATTGTCAGCCCGTTGTTGTTTCCTTGCGGGATAGCTTCGCGCTTCGACAATCAGGCTGAACTAACCGGGTTTTCCCGGAGTATTAGACAAAGTTGACGGGTGTGTCAACTGCGAAAGAAAACGCACGCCAGAAATCTGAAATGAACCTGAATCCGGCAGTTCACCGCTTTTTTAGCTTGGAACCATGATTCACAAAGATTTCCCCAGGCGGCCGATCCGTGATACACCATGAAAACGAAGACGGGCCGAAGCCCGTCCATTGATGCCGCCTCAATACCTACCGCCTCAATACTGCAAACTAGAGCCTGTTAACGGAGAGCCTTCATCATCAGAAGCTGGCCGCCCTCTACGAGCTCGGCATCCAGCGGAATCCCGTTGACACTGGGATAGTGAGCCTGCACGTCCAGCAGAAAATAACGGAAGTCGTCCGTTTCGTAGCCCTCGACGCCATTGAACAAGTGGGTGACTTCAATAATGCCGGAGGATTCTTCGTCGGACTGCTTCAAATCAGTGCCATCGATGTCATGGGAGGCGCCGGCGATAAAACGGGAAGGATCATGCTCAGCAACCGCGGTCAGCTTGCCGGTAATGGCTTCGTACTTCCATATCTTGCCAAGACGGACGTTGTTGCCCACATCTTCCTGCATCCAGACATTGCCTGCGGCATCGACGGTAATGTTGTCCAGCATCTTCTGTCCGGTAACAGCGCCATTGACCACCACCTCGACAGTGCCGCCGGCCTCCGGGTGAGTGATATCGGAGAATGTCAGGCGCCACAGGCGAGAGTTTCCGTCAAAATTATCTGTCGTAACGAAATAGAAGCGGTTAGGGTTCTGGGTATCCCAGGCGCCATCTTCAACACGATTCAAACCAGTGCCGGTGCCATCGGATACCAGTGAAAAGGAAGCATTCAGGTTGTCGGGAATCGGTACCGATCCATTCACGCTGCCTTCCGTGGCATAGCCCGCGATCTTGACCTGATAGGTGACGCCATTGGTAAGGCCGGCCAGCTCCACAGGATTGCCTTTCTCCTGTTTTTCTCCCACATAGATGTAGACCTTGCTGGCATTGAGGTTGCCATCATCCAGGCCGGCGACAATCGTGCTGTCCTGCTCGTATGGGCTGGCAACCAGGTTTTCCCACGAGGCGGTGCCCAGGGCGGGCAGTTGGTAGCTGGTTCCATGCTGGCGAGCGGTAGCCAGATGAGCGAAGGCGCGGCCGGTGGGCCCGGATTCTTCGCCATTCAGGAAAATCAGGCCCTCGCTGAGCCCCTTGCCGGTATGGCTGTTGTAGTAGGCGGTCGGGGCGGCCAGGTCGGCTGAGCACAAACGACTGAGAGTGGTCGTGCCGCTGGTGATCACCATCTGATTGATCAGGTCTTCCCCATTGAGCACCTTGAGATCCTTCTTGCGGATCTGCCACTTGGAGACAAAGGCTCCCTTTGCGCCGTGCGCGCGGATGGTGCCCACGGTATCGCGCAACTCGTGGTTCATCAGTACGGTAATCGTGCCATCACCGTTGTCGTAGGCGCCCAGTCCATCGGGAATACCCACCATGCGGTATTTCTCGTTACCCTTGTGCTTCTTCTTGATTTCGTCTCCCACAGTCAGAATGGAAGTGAATTCAATGCCCGCCGCCTGCGGGACGAGATAGGGCGATTGCGAGCTGCTGGGGCCGGTAGCGGCGCCAGCCGAAGCACCGATGCCGGTGAGCGCGGCGGCAACCAGTGCCGCCATGAGTTTGCGTTGCATACAGATCTCCAAAGAGGTCGCGGCCGGACAGCGCCGCTTGTGTTTTATATTTGACTGGAATTTGCCGACGGCCCGCGCGAAGCGTCTGGCCCGACCGGCAGGGGAGGAAATTAGCAGAACCGTATTGCATGAATGTGTCCTGCTCCATGATACGAATGATACGAAAGGCGTGGGGCCGGGAGTTTGAAACGAATTACGACGTCTCGCCAGCATGGCGAGCTGCCGCAATCAAGGCAAAATTCGTCTCTCGCCTCACGAGACAGAGACAGGTAGCCTGTATGATGGCCTTTCAGGTTGACCTCGAGCAAGCATGATCCGGAAAATCGTATCGGGCGGACAGACTGGAGTAGATCGCGCCGCGCTAAACTGGGCAATCGAGCATGGTATCCCGCACGGGGGCTGGTGCCCCGCCGGGCGGCGTGCTGAAGATGGCGTCATTCCGGCGCGATATCGGCTAGAGGAAACACCAGGGCGTAATTACGCGCAGCGCACGCGGTGGAATGTTCGGGACAGCGATGCTACCCTGATCATCAGCCTTTCGCCGGAACTGAGCAGCGGGTCGCTGGCCACCCGGCAATGGACAGAAAAAATGGAACATCCCTGCCTGCATCTTTATCCAGGCGATGAATGGCGGGAACGAATGGCCGCTTTTTTCGAAGCTACTCAGGTCCGGATATTGAATGTCGCGGGTCCCCGCAGTTCAGGAGCTCCCGGCATCGAGCAATTTGTTCATGAAGTTTTGAGTACCCTCGACATTTTGGAAAAAAACCATGCGGAGTGATGGAACCTCAGGCAAATCAAGCGGTATTCCGCTCCCCGCTGCGCTCCGCCATTGTTCACCCTACCGGTGCCGGGGCACGATCAGAACATCGCAGGAAATCCGGTCGAGCACATGCTGAGTAACACTTCCAAGCAACAGCTCATCGAAACGGGATCGCCCATGTTTCCCCAGCACGATCAAATCCGGCTTCATTTTTTTTGCGTGATCGTAAATGACATGCCCCGGATGGCCGAAAATTACCGTGCGAAAGAATGAGCGGTCCTCGGCCTGAAGATCCCCAATGAACTGGTTCAATTCCCTCAAGGCATCCGCTCCTGTCCTGGCATGATATTCACGAATGATATCCGGAGCGACATTCATATACTGCATATGCTCTTCGAATACCACGTCAAAAGCATGTAAAAACGTTATCTTCGCATCCGGGGCGATTTTCAGAGCCATGGATGCCGCACGCCGCGAGTTTTCCGAAAAATCGACCGGAACCAGAATCTTGCGATAAGGCATGGTGGGAAATTTCTTTACTACCAGCAAAGGCGTTTTAGTCATGCGAGCCAGTTTGTCGGCAGTATTGCCGAGAAAAAACCGGGTAAAGAAATTGCCCCCGCGTGCGCCGATCACGGTAAGGCCGGCAGGCAAGTGATTTGCCCGGGAAATGATTTCCGCCTCGGGTTTCCCGAATTTAACAGCAGGCGCGCAAAAAATACCGTGATTGTCCTGCAGTTGCTGTACGACCAGTTGCATCTCGCCCATGGTGCGCTCTACAAGAACGGCTTCCGCCGCTGCCGATGTGGTATTCATGGCAAGCCCCAGCGCATCGGGCAACCCCGCCTCCTTCACCAGAAGCAATTCGACCATATCGCATTTGAGCTTGGCGCATAACATGGCCGCCCGTGATGCAGCGTTCAGGGAATTCGTGGAAAGATCACTTGCCGCAAGAATTTTTTTGATATTCGGCACGCCGCTTCCTCCATTCTGATCAAACAATTACATCCGCCTGCATTCTACCGGGTTAAAGGAATAAAACTCCTTCCATCGGTGGATATCGATATGATGGATATCGGAGGCAAGCAGAGCTTCCCTTGCAAAAACCGGCATGGATGTTAATGCCGGCAGTCATCCTGGATGCTATTATCTATTAGACCCTCGTCTGCTCGAACGAGACACCCGAAAGCCTCTTCCCATTAACCCGATAGCAACTCTTTGCCTTCCGGTTTTACAGACATGACAACAGAATCAAATATGGCTGAAGCGGATGCCTCGCCCATCCGGCTGGTGATTCACGGCGGCGCCGGCACGATCACCCGCGCCAGCCTGAAAAAGGAGCGCGAGCAGGCATACGCGCAAGTGCTTGAGCAATCGCTTGCTGCCGGCTATTCGGTGCTTGCGGCAGGCGGCGGCAGCATCGATGCCGTGATAGCCGCAATCGTGGTGATGGAAGATTCGCCGCTATTCAACGCCGGCAAGGGCGCCGTATTCAGCAATGCCGGCCGGATCGAACTGGATGCATCCATCATGGATGGCTCCACGCGTCAGGCCGGTTCCGTCGCTGGCGTAACGACGATACGCAATCCCATCCGCGCCGCCCATGCGGTAATGGCGCAAAGCGAGCATGTAATGCTGATTGGTTCGGGCGCCGAAACCTTTGCCGTGGAGAAGAGCCTGGAAATCGTCGATCCCTCCTATTTCCACACTCCTTTCCGCTGGAATCAATTGCAAAAAGCCATTTCCCAGCACCGCCTGCTGCGCGACCATGATGCGCTTCCCGGCAAGCCTGATACGGCCGAAAACATGGATGAAAAGCATGGAACGGTGGGTGCCGTGGCTCTGGATCGCCATGGGAATCTCGCGGCGGGCACCTCTACCGGAGGACTGACGAACAAACGCTTCGGGCGCGTGGGAGACTCGCCGATTATCGGGGCTGGAACCTATGCGGACAACCGTTCGGTTGCAGTATCGGCGACCGGCAGCGGAGAAATGTTCATTCGCACCTGTGCCGCGTTCAACACGGCGGCACAGGTGCGGCTACTGCATCGCTCGATTACCGAAGCAGCCGATAACACGCTGGAGGAAGTCGCTGCCATCGGGGGCGATGGCGGCTTGATCGTGCTGGATGCAAAAGGCAATCATGCCATGCGCTTCAACACCAGCGGCATGTTCCGCGGCACGATTGACGGAGATGGAATCGCGCAGGTGAAGATCTTTGGATGAGCCATGCTTTTAAGGAAGCGCTGAATAAATCTCTGCTGGCGCGGCGGTGGCTTTGCGGGATGGGATGCGCGAAAGGCGACGACGCGGGCGCGCTCAGCGAGGATTTGTTCAGTGCTTCCTTAAGCCTGCGCCCGAGACCACTGGGCTTCCCAATCATCGAACGCATCCGTCGGCATCGGCTTCCCGACAAGAAAGCCTTGCGCCACGTCACATCCCCAGGCGGCTAACTGATCCCACTGCGCCTGGCTTTCAACACCTTCCGCGACCACGCGTAAACCCAGATTATGGCCCATCTCGATAGTTGATCGTACAATTGACGCAGAATCACGGCTCTCCGTCATCGGCATGACAAAGGATTGATCGATCTTTATCCAGTCCACTGGAAGTTTCTGCAAATAGCTGAGACTGGAATACCCAGTGCCAAAATCATCGATATAAAGTTCGACATCAAGCTCCTTCAGTCGAGCCAGCGTATCCAGCGCAGTTTTGGGGTCCTCCATCAACGCGCTTTCAGTGATCTCAAAATGAATGAGTTCTGGAGGAAGGCCCCAGGTCGAGAACAATCCCTGTATTCGCTCTATCAGCCTTATATCATGTAAATCATGCGCAGACAGGTTTACCGATAATGGCCTGCGCACGCCTGCTTCGTACCAAACATAGCCCTGGCGGAATGCTGCGTCCAGCACCCAATTTGTAAGAGGTGTAATTAGTGCGGCTTGTTCCGCGAGCTTGATAAATTCGCCGGGGTTGATAGGACCATCCAAGGGGTGTTCCCAGCGCACCAGCGCCTCCGCGCCAGAGATTTGGCGCGAGGCTATGGCGACCTTAGGCTGGCAGTAGAGACGCAGCTCATTCCTTTCGATCGCCCGCTGCAGCTCACTTACCAGCTTAAGCCGACGCGCGTTTTCCTGTTCCTGTCCTTGGTAGAAGGCATAGCTTCCCCTCGCAGGCTTCGCCTTGTCCACTGCGGCGTTCGCTCTTCGCAGCAGAGCTTCGGCGTCAGTTCCATGGCCCGGAAACAGTGCAATTCCAGCGGACACTGGCGCATCTATCGTCAGCCCCGATATTTCAACTGGTTCATGCAAAACTTCAAGAAACCGCCCCGCTTCCCTGGCTGCGCCATCTGCCCCGGTGAACGGAAGCAGCAAGACAAAGGCGGCTTCGCCTACGCGTGCCAAAAACTTGTCGGGCTTGGCAGCTTCGACCAGACGCTGTGCCAGTTGCTGGATTAGTTGGTCTCCCGAGAGGTGGCCGAGGATTTCATTGATTTTATGGAATTGCCCAACTTCAAAATAAAGCAGCGCCAAGGGGCAGTGTTGATGCTTGGCAAGTTGTATTGCTTCTTCCAAACGCTTGTGCAAATAGGTGCGGTTGGGCAGGTCAGTAAGGGAGTCATGGTAAGCAAGGTGAGCAATGGCCTCTTGAGCTTTGCGGTGCTTGACCTGCATTCGCAAACCGCCGATCCCATAGGCAAGATCGTCAGCCAGTTCGTTAAGCAACTTGAGCTCTTCGTCATCGAATCCATCAGGGTCGGCGGCTGCTATTACGATTGCGCCCAGTATTTCTCCCTCCAACTGTAGCGGAAACGCTGCCACCGAGGCGTATCCGCTTGCTTTTGCAAATTCCATCAACCGGGCGTAGGCTGGAGTGGTATAGGCGGAATCAGCAAGGACGTGCCTTACGATGCTGGGTTTGCCCGTGCTGACCGCGGTACTGAACGCGGTCTGGCCACTATCCGAAGCAGCCCATGAGGGAACCAGCTCTTGAAGATGTTCCTTATTTATTCCGGCGCATTCCATCCATTGGATGGATTTATTTTCATCATTTTGCGCATATCCGACACAAGCAAGGTGATAGCCGCCTTGCTCCGTGATGACCCGGCACATTTCGCGAAGAAGCTCTTGTTCGTCTGACGTGCGCAGGAGGGTATGATTGCCGGCGCTCAAGGTTCGCAACGCGCGGCTCACGCACTCTAACTTGCTCGGCTTTTTGTTCGGCGGCATAAAATCCCGTTTATCCTGGTCGCTGCCCCTTGGCGGGATGACCGTATCCGTTTCCACCCTTTTTTAGGGAAGCGGCACGTTCAGTACCTTTTTTACCGTTGACCTTGGAGTACCTTCAGCCCAGTTGCCGAACCATTTCTTCACATTGATGCCGGGCAATTTCCAGATTGCCACAAACCTCTGTCGGCTCTCCGTCCGGAAAAGGTTGCCACAGTCTTTTCCCATTGCCTTCTGGCGAAAGCGTTCCACGTAAAAATGAACATCGTTCCCTTGTCAGACACAATATATGATTGCCTTTCAAGTGATCAAGGAACCATTCGAAATACATTTTCGAATCCTTTCCAGATATTGCTACAGAGGAGCTTGCCCAAGCTTATTATCTGAAAGCTATGCCGTGGCGGTTGTCGAATCCGCCAAGGCTTCCCGAAGCTTTTTCTCCTGCTCGGGAGACAGGGATGTTCGCAAAACCTTGCCTTTAATACTGGAGAACTCCGCCAGGATCTTTTCCGGTTCTGCCTTGCACACGAGGATGAAAAGCGCCGAGGAGTTGACGGGAATGGTCTCGGCCAGCGACCTGATGAAATCATCCTCGATGCCATAGTCGGCGAGAGAACCGGATAGCGCGCGTGCCCCGGCGCCGATGGCGCCGCCCAGGACAAATCCGGCGATCGGATTGAGGAACAGCAGTCCGACCAGGGCTCCCCATAAGCTGCCGGAAATAAAGGCAAAGCCCTCGGCAGCGGTAAAATTGATACTCTGCTTGAGGTGAACCTTGCCGGTCTCGTCGCGGATGACGACAACGGCATCCTCGAGATCCATCAGGTGCGCCTTCTTCAGTTTGACAAGCCCAAACAAAACACGATCCGCTTCTTCGGCATCTTTAAAGCCCACGACAACCAGTTCGGACATATTTTCCCCCTGTCATAAAGTTTCTTGCTGGCCTGAACGCTGAATCCATCTTCTTTCTTACACTTTTTTCCATCGACTTGCAATGGTTTACAAGATGCAGATTGCTTTCTTGTAAACAGGAATTCAGGTTTGCGTAATTCTTGCGAAGAACTAGACTGAATATAAATCCCCTTGTATTTCCCTTCCGTTTGGCGCTCTACACATAAAATGCGACAAAACGAAACAATAATCGGTGGAGATCCTTTACAGACATTGCGCGCTTGAACGGGCGTCTATGCGGCCCGACGGCGGCCCGGCGCTAGCGTGGCTAGTCGTAAATTCATTGCATAAAAAATCCCCGTCATGCCGGGCGCTGCGCCAGCGGCAAGCCGGAATCCAGAGCTTCTTCAAGCTACTGGATTTCCGCCTTCACGGGAATGATCCCAGGTATTTATTCAATGTATTTCCGGTTCAAGATATTAGGAAGTTGAATGCAAAAGCTGATCGTTCCTCACGATGTTACTTCTGCAGCTATTTTCCTTGTTGCGGCCATGATGGTGCTGGCAAGTGCAGAAACCTGGGCTCTACCGAGCTTCGCCCGGCAGACCGGCATGCCATGCAGCGCTTGTCACATACAAGCCTTCGGGCCGAACCTCACGCCAACAGGACGAAATTTCAAGTTATATGGCTACACCGATACAGCCGATGACAGAACCAAAATGGTTCCTCTCAGCGTTATGCTGCGAGGCTCGTTCACTCACACAAACAGCGGGCAACCTGGAGGCGCGACCGATCGCTTTGGCGCGAACAACAACGCGACCATAGACGAAGCGTCCATCTTCTATGGAGGACGCATCACCTCCCAGATTGGCGCTTTTGTGCAGGGTACGTATGACGGCGTGGATAATTCTGCCGCGCTGGATAATACCGATATTCGCTTCGCCAACTACATTGATTTGAGTGATCAGCGTTTTGTTTACGGCGTATCGGTCAACAATAATCCCACAGTTCAGGATCTTTGGAATACCACCCCCACATGGGGATTTCCATGGGCATCATCCCCTCTGGCGCCCACGCCCTCAGCCGGGTTATTCATTGAGTCCCTGGGCGCACAGGTCGTCGGCGCGACCGTTTACACCATGTGGAACGATTTACTCTATGTGGAAGGCGGCGGCTATACGAGCCTTCCCCGCAATATCCAGAATGGAATCAACACGTTTGATCCCGGTCAAAACCAGATCGAAGGCGGAGCTCCTTATTGGCGAGTGGCCCTTCAAAAAAACTGGAATGGGCATTATGGCGCAATCGGAGCGTTTGGGTTGAGGGCGAATGTAAGTCCTCAACGTATCCAAGGTTCTGGCGCCGATCAATACACCGATTTTGGCTTCGATCTCACATATCAATATCTGGTGAACCCGACCCACATCTGGGAGATCAATGCAACTTACGTTCGTGAACATCGGGATTTGAATGCGAGTGTCGCGTTGGGGTTTGCGGAACAGAAACGAGGCAGTATCGACGTGGCCCGGTTCAGGGCGGGATATACCTATCAGCAGACATATTCTCTCAATCTGGGATATGCGCAAACAACCGGGACAAGAGATGCCATTATCTACGCTCCCGATCCGATCGACGGAAGCTTATCGGGCAAGCCAAACAGCCAGGCCTTTACAGCAGAAGCCAGCTATATACCTTTCGGGAAAAATGATTCCATCCTGTCCACACTCGCAAATCTGAAATTGACCGTTCAATATGTTCATTACTTCCAGTTCAATGGTGGTTTTCGCAATTACGATGGTTCTTTTCGCAATGCCCCGGGCAATGACACCGTCTACCTGAATGGCTGGCTAGCGTTTTGATAAAAATTCTGAGTTAAGCTTACGGTTCTTTACCCAGTCTTGACAGTAACTGGTCGTAACCCCGCGCCCGATTTCATCTTTTTTCTCGGCCATCAGAAAAAGGCCCCTGCCATTGCTTTTTTCTCCCGCAACTCACCTATCAGCCGTTTTTCCTTGCTGTCATCATTGCTTACATAGGCTGCACCCTTGTATTCAACTACAAGCAAACGATCATCTTGCAGCAGGGCGACAAAATCCGGGTAAAACCGGTCGGTTGAGGTCGGCAACCAGAATGCGGCGCGAGGTTGACCCGACAGGTTTACGCTTCTGCCATTAACGGACATTTCTCCTAATACAGATTTTCTGAAAACAATTCTTTTCCGTCGCCACCGACACGGTATTTGATCTGACCGGCTGCTTCTGCGACCTGCCAAGCTTCTTCGCGGGTCATAAAGACTCCCCACTGGTCGATGAAGCCTTGTTCTGGAATTTCACCCAGTGAAACCATATGCCGGATCATAGTTTGGTCGAAATGTCGAGGACCAATGTGAATTGATCCTTTAACTAGAATTGCGGCACAAACGACCATACGCGGCTTAGGTTTGGGTTTATCTTCCGTGATTTTTGTCGAGTTAAACTCCCTGATTGCTTCTTGCCAACCTTTCAATCCATCAATCATATTGTCTCCTTTTCTTTTTACCTGCTCCGCGAATCAGATACAGATAACCCTGCGGTTCTTCGTGAATAAATTTAACCGCATATCCATGTTTATCCCGCGGCCCATCAATTGGGAAATAGTCGCCATTTGACCGGAAAAACTTGCTGTATAGCTGATACAAATGGCCCATATTTCCCATCCCCGTTTATACAACTCTGCCCATTAATTTTTGGCAGTTTCAAACTGGTCTTAATCCAGTTTTACAAGAGGCATTTTCAACAGTAAATAACTTTTGCAAAACAATGATTTATAGAACAAGCGAAACTCTGCTTTTAGCCGAGGGATAAAGTATAAGCTTTGAAGATATTAAGGAGAGAGAAATATCTCGGGGGACCAGCATTAGGCGAAGTATAAGTTTTTAGGCAAGAATTCTATAAATGGTCTAACGATGGGCTTCAAGGAAAGTGTTTTCTATGACGCATCCCGCACGCTGTCGGTTTGAAGACTACGGTGTATTTCTTTGGTAGAAAACTGGGATTGAAGGTCAGAGGGATGGTAATTCGGAAATGTAAGATACCGAAACGGCTTCTGTGTAAGTGGGAGGGTAATTTGATTGCCATTTTTCGATCTGTCGGAGTGCTTGGTTGGAGTTCCAAGCCAGATCTAAGGCAAGAAAAAATGCTAAGCCCTAAATTATCAGAAGCTTAGCGTTTCGTTGGGGCGGCGTCAATCGAATAATGCCGCGTAAAGCGTATGCTTATTGACTCGGTCTGACGACAGTAACTATAGTTACCGTCAAAGTTACCGTCGCAGTATCGAAATTTGAACTCATCTAAAAGACATCCGAGGATATGTTGGTTTCATAAATCCTGAATAATAAACCCACGAGTGGAGGTACCGTTATAAAATCAACTCATCGCTCGTAGCTAAAATTAATCCCCCACGAAATCCTCTTTCTCCTCTCGCCTAATTTCGGCCCTGATGCCCTTGATGCGACACTCAACATACTGCTTGTGTTTGAGCAATGAAACGGTATTAAAAACTGGAATTAAGCTTTTAAGGTATTCGATACGCCTCTGAAGCATGGGCACAGCACTTCCCGACCAAAAACTACAATCTGGTTCTAGTGGCAACTGCTTGAAATCATCGAAGCTTCCGTTGAGCTCGACAAATTTTGAAACAAATTGGACTCTATTCTCTATGGAGAAGTTGGAAATCAAGCTAAACAACACAAATCGCATGAAATCCCTATCATTAGGCCTACTCTCAATTAGCGCCATTAATAAATTTACCTGACGCGGATTAACGTTTTGTAATTCTTGATCGCTCCGATTCAATCCAAAGAAGACCTGAAAATACGAATAAAAAGATGTTTCCTTTTCATATTCGAATATTCGCTCTGCAACCTTGAGCATAATTTCATGGTAATCGTCACGCTCCCAAATAAATGAATAATCACGATAGTCATCGTGCTTGCTTACCCACTTTGTTTTTCCATACATCCAGTCAATGTATTCCACAATGAAACCGCTATCCATATCTAGAATACGATTAAAATTTCTTCCGTCATGGTCTCCATAGGCTGTCGAGTTTAATTCCATAAGATACGCTCGTTTTAGCAGTTCTGTTTTTTCAGAAAAGTGATCCATAATTTCTTCGTTAACTTTTGTAAGCGGATTAAAGAGGTTGGATAGCGAGCGAGCATACGAAGCTTCAGATTCCGCTCTGGTAACCAGAAGCTCAGTTATCTTAGAAATTATCTCCGGCTCGATTGAGCGGTAATTCAGAAGGTAGTCCCAGTCAGATGGAAGCTCACCCAACTCGCTCACTTGGTATAAATTAAGGAGTTGATTGAGTCGTTCCTGAGAAATCTCAGCTTGAGGCAAGAAACAATAAAAGCTGAATAACCACGCTCGTTGAGTTGGATAGATGGCCCCATTTATGATGGAGTAGGCTTTTTGCGTTCCGCAACGTTCTATCAAATTTTTGACCAAAGGATGACAGTTACGATTGAGACAAAGTGGATCATTTTGCTCAAGATAGTATTTCAGAACTTCAGAGTAAAGTTTAGTATCCCGTTCCGCTAAAATGGTTAATGCCAGAACAATATTTATTTGAAACTGATACTCCTTATGTGATTTAACTATCGAGGCCTTGATCTCAGCGCATTGAGATAAGAATTGTGTGTAATCTTTCAAGTTATAATGAAAAGTATGTTGCTCAATCACATTTTTTCTGTAGGCGGCATGTGCATTGTGATCGAGCTTTAGGGTGTGAATATCCGACCAATCGGAGGTTAGTAGTTCATAGGCACGATAAGTCTCACTCTCGAATTGTTTTTTTAACGCGCTATTAAACGGCACATTACAAGACTTCAACTTGTCTAAATAAGTTTGCACCACAAGGCTATGTTTGAAGTTTAACGGTGATAGTTCTCGTTCCAGGAATGGCACAATATCTACTGCATCCTGGGCGACAATCTCTCTATTTGATGTCTTATAACCCGATAAACTGTAATGGCGTAACACGTTAAGCACTTCGTTTTCCAAATTCTTCAATTTGTACAAATATGCGAGACCGTCCCACATTGATTTGCGTAGCTTGGTCAACTCGACGCCAGGTAAAACCTCAAAGTTAATAATGCTAATAGCATGGTTTCCTTTATTCTCCGAACAGTCAAATTTGATGCCGAGGTATTTTTTCGTTACCGCAATAAAAACTCTGGAGAAAAACCAGTTCGTACCTTGTTGAGCTCGCTCCCAGAGTACATCCACTACAGCTTGCTGGACATAGTATCCATGTATATAAGACGTGTGACGAAAACTGAAGTATTCAACAAAAAGATTGAGAATTTCTGAAAGTTCTACTGGACGCTTTTCTAAATAATCGCAGATGAGGTTTAGCGCCATTCTGAAAGAATGCTCGTCGGTATGTTGGAATGAACGCAGAACACTCAGAATTGAAGGGTTTGGTACTTCTGATTTAGAATCAAAATCGAGGCTTGCCAAGTCCGCCTGCACCATTGGCATGGTTGCAATTTGTTCCTGAAGATAAACAAGTGTGTCGGTTTGTTTCAGAAACCAAAAGACATCGATAAGGTGAAGAAGACATTCTCTATTTTCTGCGAGGATTTGCTTTTCCCAAAATCGATCTACATGCGGGCGAATTATATTCGCCAATGCATCGCGATCAAACGCCTGCATGACGGGATTGAGGGCATCTATCAATCTCTGACGATGGTCAGGAAAAAATGCATCTAACAGTTTGCCAAATTTAAGTACAGACTCCTTGAAGAAAGCAAGATAAAAAAGGTAAGTAGCAAGAACCTGATCGGAAGCTCTAGTTACTTCGTCCTCGTAAACATCAACGATTTCCATGTTATGAAGTTGATCGACGGACTCCCACATAATATCGGAAGTTATGCCAAACGCCTCCTCAATGGCACTCATGGTCTTCTCATTGGTTCGATCTATAACTCTGAAGAAAGCGATTATCCCAGCCGCCCTTAGTAGATTGGCGTTGCCGAGCTCGCTTAGGTCTTGTCGTATTGACACAAAATAGTTGTCATAGAGACTCGAAACGTCATTAATGCTATCCAGTGTATCTTTCTCCTTTGCCACCTCTGCTACCATAATTGCAAGGCGGGGATTGCCTTTCGCAATGTTGGCAATCCGATCAAGGTAAAAGTGGTTGCAAATGCCGTACTCCTTTTCGACCATCTCTCTGATTTGCTCTTCTGTAAGCACCGGAATATTTATTTCTCGTATCTCTCCATAGGTTTGGGAAACTTCACGAATTTTTTCAACCGCATAGTCACGGACGGTAACAATTATCTTAATTTGTTGATCTTGTCGTTGATCTTGAAGTAATTGGATAAAATATCTAAAATTACTTAAGCGGTTGGCATCATCTACCAAAATAAGGAAGGCTCCAGGCTCTGCAAAATGGATGCGCAAATCCTCAAAAATATCTGGCCCACGATTAAATATACAAAGAGTTTTATATTCTGAATGAAGCTCGCCAAACCGGGCGCAACATTCTAGCGCGAGTCTAGTTTTTCCTACCCCCGCCTTACCTAGAATGATCACCAAGTCGTGATTATCAAGAGCTGCTCCAATTTTCTGAAGCTCCTCCTCCCGAAAATGGAAAGCGGTGTTGAGTCTTGTAGTGAGTTTATTCTTACCGTACAAAGTTACAAATTCATCTGGTGGAATGATTTGGCCTGTATCAACCTGAACTCCCAGATAATCTCTAGCAAGTCCGCGGTAATTTTCCGATAGGTCATATGAGATTGAACCGATATCAAAAATATTTAAGTTGACCCCGTGTGTTTCGCATATCTCTCGTAAGCGGTTAAGTTCATTAGTCGAGAGATTAGAGGTGTGGCAAAAAACTATTTCCTGAATCTTCGCCACGGGAATACCGGTTTTTTCCTCATCGAAGCATTTATTGAGGTCATCCTTTAACTTTGCAAAAAACCCAGTTTGTTGTGTTGTGTATTCTGCAAAAACATACTTTCCATTGGAAAGTATCGCCAATGTATCTGGAGTACCCGTCTTTACTTTATTTGCCCCAATAACAGAACCCAACGGAACGAGATAGTCATAACCTCTTTTTTTAAGATAAGCGTCGGCCAGCTTTTGAAACGCTCCCCCATCCAATTCTCTGAGGGCGGTCTGGATTTGATTTATTTTTGACATTCTGTAACTTTAAAGTGTGGAGAAATAGTAACCCCAGTTATTGGGCGATTCATTAAAGAGCGCGTCACGATATACCATTACTGCCAGAAGCTTTCATAGAATTTTTACACTTAGAGTTTATCCACAAATAACTTGCCAAATTTACCGGATTCACCGACCATGACGCTTTGGTTGAGGAGTCCTGGAAAATGGCGCAACGTTTGGCAAGCTGGAAGGTATCGGATGAGTTTTGGGCTCGT